>Ga0299907_10000049_pt1 | contig 39421 bp, 31 predicted proteins | sample RVTome_16_FD_198680 | JGI IMG/M metagenome (GOLD analysis project Ga0299907, IMG submission 198680) | Soil microbial communities from uranium-contaminated site in the Upper Colorado River Basin, Wyoming, United States - RVT152D67 (version 2) ...
GGTGCACCCTCCCGTATCGGCACCAGCTCGCCAACCACGCTAGGGCCGAAGCGCTCGAGAACCAACATCGATCCACAGCGATTCACTGATGGCTCGAGAAGCAGCGTTGCTGGCACGAACGGCCCGACGCCGCTCGAGGTTCGCGAGGCTGGGCCGTACATGTGGGTGGTTTTCCTCGACGGCCCGTTGGGGACGGTGCCAAGCGCAAGCCTACGGCGATATGTCGACGGGCTCCTCGCCGGGCTGACACGAGAGATGAACCCCGCTACCTATTGGCCACTCGATCCATCCTGCCGATTCAGTCGGTGCACGTGCGAGAGATCTGTCGGTGAACGGTCAAGACGGAGAACAGGTCGATGAACGCCCACAGTGCCGAGTCATCTACGTCACCGCGGATCCTTCGGGACCGCCGTTCGACCCCGGCCCGATGCGCGACCGTCGGCCGGGCGAGCGACGGTCGAACCGGCGGCCGCACTGGTCAGCCGGAGTCACAGGAGATTGACGCGAAGGAACCATCGTCCCAGGTCAAGTGGGTGCCGATACCTGGTTCCAGGTAGTGTCCCACGACCCCCGGAACAGCCCGGGATGGCCAAGAGATGAAAAGGAGCCGGACGTGAGCGGAGCGAAGACGGAGCGAGCGGAGGAGACATCCCCGATCCGCGTGGCGGTCGCCGACGACGAGGAGACGGTCGTCGATGTCCTCCGGGCACTGATCGGATCGGACCCGTCGCTTCGCTTCGTCGGGGCAGCACACAACGCCGAGGACGCGATCGAGATGACGCTGCGCGAGCGTCCCGATGTCGTCCTGCTGGATGTGCGCATGCCTGGCGGTGGAGGGTTGCGAGCGACACGCGAGATCACCAAGCGATGCGCACCGACGAAGGTCGTGGCGCTCTCTGCGCACGAGGACTCGGACACCGTGATCGGGATGATCAGCGCGGGAGCGAGCGCCTACGTTCCCAAAGGGGATTCGACGGAGAAGATCCTGAGAACGATCCACCGAACGATCGACGCGAACTACATGCTGACCGAACAGCAGCCGCATCTCACCCTGGTCTCGCCGATGCTCCCTCGGCGCACGCAGCAGAGCACCGCGGTCGCGAAGGCCATCCTGGATGGCGCGATCACCGCCGAGTTCGAACCGATCGCGGAGATCGCCACCGGACGGATCGTCGGAGTCGACGCCCGGCCGCGCGTGGCAACCCTTCCCCACCGTTCCTACGACACTTGGCTGGCTGATGCGGAGGCAGCGGACCTCCTCCTCGACATGGAGATGGCTGCATTCCGCGCGAGCTTCTCGGCGTTGCCGATGATCCCGGACGATCTCTTCCTCGAGTTCGAGGTGACGCAGTCGACCGCGACGGAAGCACGGTTCCGGCGAGCCATCCGGCGCCCCTTCGCCCCCCGGATCGTCTTGGGGTTCTCGCCTCTGGCCGCCATGGACGCAGCGACGCTCGACGCGACCGATCCGGGGGGGATCCTCGCGACCCTTCGCGGGCGAGGCGTGCGGATCGCGTCGCGCGACGCCGGGCCGGGGGTCGCGAGCCTCCGGCATCTCTCTGTCCTCTCCCCAGAACTGGTCCGACTGGACGAGACGCTCGTCCGAACCTTGGGCCAGAGCTTCTCGAGTCACTCCATCGTCGCCGCCGTGGCCGCGTGCGCTTCCGATGTTGGCGCACGTGTGATCGCGTCGGGTGTCGCCTCATCGGAACAGCTCCATGAGCTGCGGAACCTCGGCATCGAGCTGGTCCAGGGACCGATCGTGGGGGACCCCATCTCGCTCTCGGAGCTCCGCGATGAGCCCACGATGCGGGAAGGCGCGCAGGTCAAGCTATCGAGCGCCGCGGCCGATAAAGACGGGGACGACGTTCCTCCGTCGAGCACCTCAACCCCGGGAGGTGGTGCCCCGTGAGACGGTGGCCCCTTCGACTCACCCTCGTCGCCCTCGTAACGCTCGCCCTCGCGGCAGCCGGACATCCCTCGGCGAGCGCAGACTGTCCCCCCCTCGACGCCGTCTGCCGGCTCGACGAGGTCATCGACACCGGTGAGGGGCTCGTGGACGACATCATCGATCCGATCGAGACTCCCCTGGACGACACGGTCGACCCGATCGTCGATCCGATCGTGGATGACGTCTTCGACACCGTCGACGACGTCTTGGGTGGCGGGGGTCCGATCGACCTCCCGGATCCCATCGGCGGTGGCGATGGTGGTGGCAGTCATGTCGGTGGACCGCCGGCCCCTCACGAGCCGCCAGGCGCCCACAGGCCGACCGCCCCCGAGGAGCGAGGTGCCGTCGTCGGAAGGAATCCAGACGGCCCGGGACCCACGAACGTGCCGACCATCTCCGCGGCATCGGGGATCGCTCCGCTCGACAGCGCAGACCGGACGTCCGGGAACCGACTCGGTGAGGTTCTCGGTGGCGTGGCCCGCAGCCTGGCGATCGTGGTCGCACTCTTCGGACTCGCCGTCGCGTTCGTCTCGATCCAGGATCGCTTCGATCGGCACGACCCGCGCCTGTCGCTCGCGCCGGTCGAGTCAGACGTGGTGGAGTTCGCATGATCCTCCGGCACGGCGGCCTCTCGGCGGACCCGGCAGAGCTGCTCTCGATCACGGAACGTGCCCGGTATCTCTTCGGTCTTCGTCTCGGGCTGGCGATCGTGGTCACCTCCGTCGCGCTCGTGTCCGACGTGGCGGAGGTCGCGGTCTCGACCACGACCGCCGCCTACGTCGCGCTCTCGTTGCTCTCCGCTGCCCTCGTTCGACGGGGCGGAAAGGCATCGGTCCCGGTCTTGCAGGGGACGCTGCTCCTGGACGGCCTCTACCTGGCGATCGCCATCGCGCAGACAGGAGGAACGGCAGAGGCCATCCGGCTCCTGCCGTACGTCCACGTGGTCGGCGTCACACTGCTCTGTTCGTACCGGACAGGGCTGAAGCTCGCTCTGTGGCACACGCTGCTGTTCCTCCTCGTGGTCGAAGGCGCTCGAGCTGGCGTCCTGGAGGGCTGGATGGCAGCCGGCAACGCGACCACCGTGGTCCACGGAGCCGTACTGACCATCGCCGGGTTGTGGGTCTTCGCCCTCGGGACCGCGTGGTTCTCGGCGGCCAGCGAGCGGCAGCTCCGTCGGCAGAAGCACGACCTCGCCCGTCTCTCCGAGATGGTGGCTCGGGTGGACACCGATCTTGGAGCCACGGACATCCCCCGCGTACTCCTCGAAGAGCTGCTCGCCACGTTCGGATTCACGCGAGGCGTGGTGCTCGCATCCCCACGCGACGATCTGGAACTCCTCGCCTGGACGGAAGACGAGAGACCCACGGACCTCGCCGTCGGTGTCGACGAGGCCGTGTCGCGGGCCTGGAAGAGTCACACGAGCCAACTCCTACGTGCGATCGACCCCGATACGGACCCTCGGCTCGCTTCGCTCATGACGGACGCGAGGAACGTCCTCGTCGTGCCGCTGCTCCGTGAGCGGCGAAAGGGGCTCGGGGCCGTCGTCGTCGAACGCGGAAGCGGGCATCCGACCATGCGTCGATGGGCGGTGGGGATGGTGGAGCAGTTCGCCGAGCACGCCGCCCTCGCGCTGCACAACGCCTGGCTCACGGAAGAGCGGGAGTCGCAGCTCCGGATCATCCAGGGCCTCGAGCAGCAACTCCGAGCCCACAACGAGCAGCTCGAGACGAAGGTCGCCGAGCGTACCGAAGAGCTGCGAGAGGTCATCGCGAACCTCCGAGAGATCGACGAACAACGAAGCAGGCTCCTGGAGCACGTCGTCCGGGTCGCCGAGGACGAGCGCACCCGCATCGCCCACGACATCCACGACGACCCGGTGCAGAAGATGGCGGCTCTGAAGATGCGGCTCGAGCTGTTCCGCAAGAGGCATCCGGGCCTGTCCGACATCGACGAGGCCCTCGAGGTCATGAGGGTGACCATCCAGAGCATGCGCACCTTGCTGTTCGACCTCAGTCCTCCCACGCTGGAGGAGGAAGGGCTGGGCTCGGCGCTGACCTATCTGCTCGAGAACTCGAACTCGCCGTTCGACTGGATCGTCGATGACGACGCCTTGGACGAGGAGCCCGAGGTCCAGACCTCGCTCATCCTCTACCGGATCGCCCAGGAGGCACTCGCGAACGCGCGGAAGCACGCGCAGGCGTCGCACATCCGCATCACGCTGGAGCCCCGAGACCGCGGCACCTCGATGCAGATCGTCGACGACGGCGTCGGGTTCATGCCGCAGGAGGCGCTCGTCGCCGCGCCCGGCCATCTCGGCCTCGCCGCGATCCGGGAGCGGGCCGAGATGGCCGGCGGGTGGTCGAACCTCTGGAGTCTCCCGGGCCAGGGAACCACCCTCGAGGCCTGGCTGCCCCGGGCGGGGTCGGATCTCGTGATCGCCCCCTCCGAGGACGACGCGGTCGAGGTGGCCGACGTCCTCCCCTTGGCCGGCCGCCTTGGGCGACCTTTGACGGGAGCCCGCGCGATGGACGGCCACGCCGTGAGATCCCACGGCATCCGGAACAGATAGGAGATCGCATGGGACGCATCCGACTGATGCTCGCGGACGACGAAGCTCCGATGCTCGAGGCGATGTGCGAGCTCGTGTCGACGGACCGATACATCGACGTCGTGGGAACGGCACGCGACGCGGGCGAAGCGATCGACCTGGCCGAGCTCCACGGGCCCGACGTCGCCCTCCTCGACGTCCGGATGCCGGGTGGCGGCGGGAGCAGAGCCGCACGAGAGATCCGCCGGCGATCTCCCGAGACCCGCATCGTCGCGCTGTCGGCGAGCACGGATCCGAGAACGGTCGCCTCGATGATCCGCGCGGGCGCCGTGGGCTACGTGGGCAAGGATCAGCCCCCGGACGAGGTCCTCCGCGCGATCCATCGGTCGGCCGACGGACGAGCCAGCATCGTCGTCGACCGCCTGGGCGAGGTGGCCGAGCGTCTCGCCGAGCACCAGGCGAGTCAGGTCGTGCAGATCGCCGAGCGGGCTCGCGTCTCGACGGACCGGATCGAGGAAGCGATCCACGGTGATGTGCTCGCAACGGTGTTCCAACCCATCATGGATCTCGACGAAGGCCACGTTCGCGGCGTCGAGGCCCTCGCCCGGTTCATGACGAGGCCACGCCGCGCACCCGAGACCTGGTTCGCGGAGGCGGCGGTTCACGGCTTGCTCACCGAGCTCGAACTCGCGGCCGCCACGCGGGCGCTGGATCACATCGACCGGATCCCCGAAGGCGTCTACCTCTCGGTGAACGTCTCGCCGGCGACAGTCTGCGACCCCCGACTGGCACAGCTCATGCAGACGGTCCAGGCGCGATCCGTCGTCCTGGAGCTCACCGAGCGGTCTCCGATCGCAGACTACGAGGACGTGAGGACGTCCCTCGCCGACATGCGGGCGGAAGGCTTCCGACTCGCGATCGATGACGTCGGGAGCGGATTCTCGGGACTCGGACATGTCGTCGAGCTCTCCCCCGATCTCGTGAAATTCGATCGGAGCCTCGTCGGTGGCGTCGACACCGACACGACCAAGAGCTCCCTCATCGCCCGACTCACGTCGTTCGCGGCCGAGGTCGGGATGGAGGTCGTGGCCGAGGGGATCGAAACCGCAGCGGAGCTCGACACCCTCCGCGCACTCGGCGTCGAGACCGGGCAGGGTTTCCTGCTCGGTCGTCCCGGCCCGATCCCCGAGCCGATCGATGGATCCCTCCGATGGCCGCGCGCGTACGAGATGAGCCGTTCGGAGGCGCAGCCGACGCTCCGGACGGGCACCTGATCTCCCTACGGCTCAACTTGATAGACATCGCTGATCGACTGAGCAGACTGATGCATAGGCCCAGGTGAGGCCGGGTGCCGATCAGAGCCGGCCTCATCTCGTCGCGTACCTCAGTCGCTACAGCTTCGACGAGGGCGAGCCGTAGTACGAGGCAAGAGGTATCGCATATCGAACAGGAGCAGAGACCGCGATGGCAGAGTCGGATCTCGCAGAAGCGCTCCAGCTGATCCAGACGTTCGTCTACGGGGCTCTGTTCGCGGTCGCCCTGGTCCAGTGGCGTCGTCGTCCCGAGGCGGCGAGCGCCTGGCTCGTCGCCACCTTCGGTGTGCTCGCCGCCGTCGTGGTGGCGGGACAGCTCCTGCCCAAAGACTCGACCCACCCCGCCGCCGAGTTGGCGACCAGGGGGCTCCTCGCGATCCTCGTCTTGTTCCCCTACTTCCTCTATCGCTTCACGACGTCCCTCGTGCGCCCGATCCCGTGGGTGAACGTCGTGGGGACGGTGCTCACGGCCTCTCTCTCGATCGTTGCCTTCCTCCTTCCGCCCTTCCCGGAACAGGGCGCTGCGACGCCGATCGGGTTCAGCGTCTACATCGTCGTCCTGCTGGTCCAGTGGGTGTTCCTGTCCGCGGCCGTCGCCGTGCGACTGTGGCGAGCGGGCAAGGGGCAGCCGACCGTCGCGCGACGCCGGATGAGGACGATGAGCCTCGGCGCGACCGGCCTCGCACTTGCGCTCGTGCTGGGGGGCAACTTCTCCAACGGCGGAGTGACCGAGATCCTCGTGCAGGTCCTCGTCCTAGCCGCCGCTCCGCTGATGCTCATCGGCTTCGCGCCCCCACGGATGCTCCGGGTCGCGTGGCGTCAGCGTGAGGCCGCCGCATCCCGAGAGGCAGCCCTCTCCCTGATGGAGGCGACGACGACCTCGGAGGTCGCGCGGACCTTGCTCCCTCATGCCCGCAAGCTCCTCGGCGCCCCCCTCGCGATCCTCGAAGACTCGAGCGGCGCGATCGTCGCGAGGGACCGACTCGATGGGCAGGCCGACCTGGGGCCCGACGATCCGCTAGATCATCGGGCGATCGAGGCGCTCAACGGTGCCGTCGTGAGCGTTCCGCTCCGCTCCGGACGCCTGGTCGTGATCACGAGCCCCGTGACGCCGTTCTTCGGCAACGACGAGCTTTCCGAGTTGAAGGGCCTCGCCGCCCAGGCCGACCTCGCGCTCGCCCGCAACGAGTTGCTCGACAGCCAGCGGAGGCTCGCCGCGATCGTCGAGTCCTCCGACGATGCGATCACCTCGCTGAGCCTCGACGGGACCTTCACGAGCTGGAACCGAGGGGCTGAAGGGCTCTACGGATACCCGCACGGGGAAGTTGTCGGGAAGCCGATGTCGATCCTGATCCCCCCGGAGAGACGAGACGACGTGTCCATGATCCTCGAGAAGGTGGCCGCCGGCGAGAGCATCGAGCACTACGAGACGAAGCGGCAAACGAAGGATGGCCGAACGATCGACGTGTCCATGACCATCTCACCCACAAGGGATGAGACCGGGAAGGTCGTCGGGGGATCCACGATCGCCAGAGACGTGAGCGAGCGAAAGAGGTCGGAGGAAGAGCGCGAAGCGGCGCGTGAAGCGGCGGACCGCGCGAGCCGAGCGAAGAGCGAGTTCCTCTCCAGGATGAGCCACGAGCTCCGGACGCCGATGAACGCGGTGCTGGGCTTCGCTCAGCTCCTCGAGCTGGACCACCTCTCGCCCGAGCAGCACGAGGCGACGGGCGAGATCCTCAAGGCGGGCCGACATCTCCTGGAGTTGATCGACGAGGTCCTCGACATCGCTCGTATCGAGGCCGGGAAGCTCCGGCTCTCCCTCGAGCCTGTCGACGTGGTCGCCGTGGCGGAGGAATCCATCTCGTTGCTCACGCCCCTGGCACGTCAGGAGAGTGTGACGTTGTCGATGCAGAAGCAGGACACATCGGATGCCGTCTTCGTCGTCGCCGATCGTCAGCGATTGAAGCAGGTGCTTCTGAACCTCATCTCCAACGGCATCAAGTACAACCGAAAAGATGGAACGGTCCACGTCTCGATCGAGAGCGCGGAGAGCGGCAGCCGTATCAAGATCGACGTGACCGACAGCGGGCGGGGGATCCCCGCCGAGCGGATCGAGCAGCTCTTCTCTCCGTTCGAACGTTTGGGGGCTGAAGAGACGGGCATCGAAGGAACCGGTCTCGGTCTCGCGCTCACCAGGCCGCTCGCGGAGGCGATGGGCGGTGCGCTCTCGGTGATGAGTGAGGCGGGAACGGGAAGCACGTTCTCCGTGGAGCTGGCCTCGGCGGTCGACGCACAGATGGAGGACGATCTCATCTCGCAGGACGACTGGGCGTCAGAAGCGACGCTCTCGACCCCACGGACGATCCTCTATGTCGAGGACAACCTTTCGAACCTCAAGCTCATGGAACGGGTGCTCGCCCGGCGGGTGGGCATCACGCTCCTGTCGGCGATGCAAGGCAGCATGGGGGTGACCCTCGCTCGCGACCATCGACCCGAGCTGATCCTGCTCGACCTGGACCTTCCTGACATGCGTGGCGAGGAGGTCCTGGCGCGTCTGCACTCGGACCCGGCGACGGTGGATCTCCCCGTGGTCGTGATCTCCGCGGACGCCACCAGCGGTCAGCGAGCGCGGTTGGTCGAGGCGGGCGCGCGCGACTTCATCACCAAGCCGTTCGACGTCGACAGGCTCCTGCAGCTCATCGACGAGTTCTGCGGAACCCCCATCGAGGCCGGCGCGCCGCCGGGCGGCTCGAACGGTTCGTCGTCCGAGCCGGTGGGGTCGCCGACCGGCGGCGCGAGGAAGCCATGACACAGGCAAGCCCCTCCCCGGGGAGCGATGGGGAGCACGCGGCCGAGGTCAGGGCCAGGGAAGACGTCGTCGAGGCTCGGATCCTCCTCGTGGATGATGAGCGGGCCAACGTGCTTCTCCTCGAGCGGATCCTGCAGAAGGCCGGCTACCGCAACATCCGATCGTCGACCGACCCGAAGGAGGTGCTGGGGTTGGTGGAAGAGTTCCGACCCGACCTGCTGCTCCTGGATCTCAAGATGCCGGGTCTCGACGGCTTCCAGATCCTCGAGCTGCTGGGCGCCGAAGCGTCCGATCGCGATCTCCCGGTGTTGGTGCTCACGGCCGATGCGACCAGGGACGCGAAGCGACGCGCGCTCGCCGCGGGCGCGAGGGACTTCCTGACCAAGCCGCTCGACGTGGACGAGGTCCTGCTCCGGATCGCGAACATGTTGGACATCCGTTCCCTGACCCTCGAGCTGAGAGCGAAGAACGCCACGCTGGAAGACCGCGTGATCGAGCGGACGAGGGAGCTCGAGGAATCACACATCGAGACGTTCGAGCGACTCGCGCTCGCGGCCGAGTACCGGGATGACGACACCGGCCAGCACACGCGGCGCGTCGGCCGGATGGCGGCGATCCTCGGTCAGGAGCTCGGGATCGCCTCGGATGACGTCCAGTTGCTGGAGCGGGCCGCCGGACTGCACGACGTGGGGAAGATCGGGGTCCCGGACGCGATCCTCCTCGCGCCGCGGAAGCTCACGCCGGAGGAGTTCGACGTCGTGAAGTCCCATACGGTGATCGGAGCCAAGATCCTGTCGGGGAGCAGCTCCCCGCTGATGATGATGGCGGAGGAGATCGCCTGGTCCCATCACGAGAGGTGGAACGGTCGTGGCTACGCCGGCGCCATCGCAGAAGAGATCCCTCTCATGGGACGGATCACTACGGTGGCCGACGTGTTCGATGCGCTGACGCACGAGCGTCCCTACAAGGAAGCCTGGCCGCTGGAGCGGGCGATCGACGAGATCGCCGCGCAGCGAGGGGAACAGTTCGACCCGCGCATCGTGGATGCCTTCGTCCGGATCCAGGAGCACCTCGCGGTCGCTGCGGTCGGTTCCAGCCCGACGTTGACTCAGGCCCCCTGAGACCTTTCGGAGAGCGCTCCGCGCCAGATGGTTGACCGAGGTCTTCGTCAGGGTGAGGAGCGGAGAACGGGAACTGGCAGAGCACCCGGCACCCGTCCTCGGTGACGACGACCTGATCGCCCAGTTTCACGCCATGCTTCGAGCCGACCTCACCCGCGTACAGCTCGACGAGCGCCATGTCCTCCTCGATCACGGTATCGGCGTTGGACTGAGGGTCCTGCGGATGACACACGCTCGGGTTCTCCTCCTCCAGCCCGATGCCGTGGATCATGCATCCGTACCGTTGCTCGAGGAAGCGCTCGAGGATCGGGGGAGCGGACGAGGCCAGCTCGGCGCAGCTGACGCCAGGCCGCACGAGCGCCTCCATCGCCTGCAGCCAGTCGTGTGAGGCACGGTAGACATCGCGCTGCTCCTGCGACGGAGCCATGTCTCCCACGAGGAACGTCCGAGAGACACAGAAGAACATCCCCTCGATCCCCGCCGTGTCGGTGTCGACATAGACCAGGACGCCGGCCTCGAGACGCCGGTCGGTGACCTCCGCCCCAGGGGTTGGTGTTGGGTCCGCTGCAGACGGTCGTCGTGGCTAGGTACTCGCCACCGCCCCGGACCATCACGTCGGTCAACACGGCGAGGCGCTCGCGCTCACTGACCCCGGGCGTGATCGCGCCGTCGAACGCGGCCAGCATGTCCATCAGCATCGAGGCGTTCACTTCGAGCAACCGCGGCTCCTGGGGAGTCTTGACGCGACGCGCTTCCTGCGTCACCGGCGCCGAGTCGAGGATCGTCACGCCACGATCCTGGAGCGCGATATACGCCGGCGCCCCAGCCGGTCGTCGGCCACCGCCTCGCCTGCCACGCCCAGCTCCCCGATGACGGCCAGCGTCTCTTCGGCCCATCGGTCTGCTTCGGGCTGCGGATCGTCGTAGAACTCCCCACGCGCACATCGGACGCACGTCGGACGCTCGAAGTGCCCGAGCGATGCATCGAGTTCGCGCGTTCGAACAAGACGGGGCGTCCCTTCCTGCGGCACGATCGCGCAGCGAACGAGCGTGCTCATCGCGTATACCGGAACCGTGCTGGCACCGGTCGCGTAGCGGACGTTGGGCTCGTTGAAGAGGACGCAGACCTCCACGCCGTGGCTCCGCATCGTCCTTGGAGCCTCGCCGGTCGTTCGATGCGGCGCTCTTCGACGTCGCTGCCGGCATCGGTCACGCGGGATGGATACCACGACCTCACCACCCCTCGTTATTCCTCGACGGTCAGGGTCCCCTCCATGCCCTGTGCACGGTGGAGCTCGCAGAACAGGGTGTAGGTCCCCGGGGAGAGATCGATGGTCTCCGTGACGGTCTGACCCGCATCCACCTCGACGTCGACAGCCTCGCCTTCCACCGTGAAGGTGTGAGGTGACTCCCCCTCGTTCACGAGCTCGATCTCACCGCCCGCGATAACCGGATCGGCCGGCAGGAACGCGTTGTCCCGCATCGTCACGGTCGACCTCGTCGCACCTCCGTCACCGCCGGCGTCCGCACCCCCACCGCCACCGCACGCTGCGAGCAGCAAAAGGCCGACGCCGGCGATCGAACGCATCTTCCTCGTCTTCCACATGCTCGAACCTCCTCGGGGTAGGAGCCGGTCGTTTCCGGCTCACGTGGGGTCGACGACGCGGACGGCGCCCTGCATCGTCGGGTGGATCTGACAGAAGTACTCGAACGTGCCTGCGCGATCGAACGCGGTCGCGAAGTCGGAGCCGGGGTCCAGCGTTCCCGAGTCGAACGATCCGGCTCGCGCGGTCACGGTGTGGGGGGCGGGGTCCTCGTTCCGCCAGGTGACCACCGAACCGCTCTCGATCAGGATGGAGCTAGGCGAGAAGGCGAAGTCGCCTATCTCCACCCGGTCCGTCGCCGTGGCCTTCGGGTCGGCACGCACGAGCGGGGCATCGCGGCGAACCACCAGGGTCGCTCGCATCCCGAGATCGTCGTGGTCGGCAACGAAGCACTCGACCTCGTACACCCCGGGCCCCAGATCCAGTGGGATGTTCACGGACTCGCCGGGACCGAAGGCCGGCCCCTCGACCTTGAACCGGTCGCCGCCGCCGGAGTGGCCCGATCCGCTGTGGTCGCCGGCCTCCTCGATCTCGATCTCGAAGCCGTGCACGAGCGCTCCGCCGTTGCGGATGACGAACGTGACCGGGCCGGGACGGATCTCTTCGGCTTCGAGCGTGATCGCGAACTCGCCGAACCCAAGCTCCAGACCGCCTCGGCGCGGGTCCGCGCGCCGAGGCGCACTCGGCGTCGGTGGCTCTGTGCTTGTGGTTACGCCGGCGGGGTCAGACGTATCCTGAGCCGCTTGCCGTGTCTGTCCCCCCGCCAGCGAACATGCGGCGCCGGCGAGAGTGAGAGCCATCACGAGGATCGGTCGATCCATGTTCATGGACCAAAGACTGCGAGGAGTCGGTTCAAGCCCACGCGAAAGGAAGGCAAAGAGTTCGTAAAAGGAGTTCATCCGCTCGCGTTCGAGATGCGGACAGCAACTCCGAACCTCCGGAGGTGACGCGGTGGTGCGCCTGCCGCTAGTGCCAGCCGCGAGACCGGCCCGCCTCAGCCACCCGCTCGATGGCGATCTCGTACGCAGCCGCCCGGTGCGAGACCCCGCCCTCGTGGGCGCGCTCCAGCACGAGGTCGGTGGCCGATTCCATCAGCTCTTTGAGCCGTCCGTTGACGCGCTCCTCGCTCCATCGCTCACGTTGCAGGTTCTGCACCCACTCCAGGTAGCTGACGGTGACGCCGCCGGCGCTACCGAGGATGTCCGGAACCACCCAGACGCCGCGGTCCTGCAGCAGCAGATCGCCGTCCGGCGTGACGGGGTGGTTCGCGAGCTCGAGGACGAGGGTCGCACGCACGCGCTCGGCGTTGTCGTCCCTGATCGAGCGCTCGAGAGCGGCCGGGGCCAGCACCTCGCACTCGACGCCGATCAGGTCGTCACCATCGATCGAGTCGGCGTGCTTGAACTCGGTCACGCTTCCGGTCCGCTGCTTGTGCGCCAGCACATCGCGCGGGATGAGGCCTTCGGGGTTCACGACGGCTCCTCGCGAGTCGGACACCGCCACGACCCGGTACCCCATCTGGTGGGCGAGCTGCGCGAACCACGCGCCGGCGTTGCCGAACCCCTCGACGGCGACCCGGATGTGCTCGCGCGTCCACCGCCGGGAGTGGGCGATGCGATCGAGCGCGAAGAGCGCACCGCGTCCGGTCGCGGCGTCCCGCCCGAGTGAACCGCCGAGTCCGACCGGTTTCCCCGTGATCACCGCCGGCGAGTCTCCGCGTGACTTCGAGTACTCGTCGTACATCCACGCCATCTCTCGAGGACCGGTGTTGACGTCGGGTGCGGGGATGTCCCGGTATGGGCCGACCATCATCTCGATCGCCGAGAAGTACGCACGGCAGAGCTGCTCGAGCTCGCTCACGGAGAGCGTCTTCGGGTCGACCTTCACGCCTCCCTTGGCGCCGCCGAACGGGACGTCCAGCAGGGCCGTCTTCCACGTCATCAATGCCGAGAAGCACCGGAACTCGTCGCGCGATGCGTTCTGGTGGAAACGCAGGCCCCCTTTGAAAGGACCCCTCGCACCGTTGTGTTGGATCCGCCACCCGGGATAGACGTCGAACGAACCGTCGTCCCGAGAGACCCGCACCGAGACGGCCACCTCGCGCCGATGGCTCGAGAGGACCTTCCGGGCCCCGTCGTCCAGGCCGATCCGGTCGGCCGCCTGGTCCAAGTGACCCTGAACCGCCTCGAACAAGCCATCGGAATTAGCTTCCGGAACGCTCACCAACAGATCCTGCTTCGTCACCGATGCAAGTCTGTCACGCACGGACACTGGGCGCGAACCGGTCTCAGCCGCCAACCGCCAGCCTGCCGGAGATCCCGGCAACCGCGTGCACCCGCTCGCCGCCGCACGGGAAATGGACCTCGCTCACGCCGGTGAAGGCAGTCACGGTGAGCACACGCGCGAGGACCTTCGCGTCGGTCACACGGAGGGTGACGGTCTGCTTCGAATCGACGCGCTCGTTCCCGCACATGGCCTCCGATGGCAGCGAACCCGTGTATCCGCGCCCGTCGCTGACCAACTCCCACCCGAAGAGACTGATGTTGCAGGCACCTTCGAAGGCGGTGCAGACCGGCACGATGTCCCACTCCTGGAACGTGCGATCGCCCACGGCGGGGTTCGGCACTCCTTCATAACGGCTGAGCAGATCGATCTGACGGAACACGAGCCGGATCCCGTAGAAGCCGCCGAACCTCGCATGCTCGATCGGGGGGATGGGCGTCTGTACGGACGCGACCGGGGAGGGTCGACCTCTCCCCTCGTCGCCGATCGCGAACACCTCGTACCCGTACCGCGCACCGATATCTACTTCCTCATCGGTGAACCTGGTGGTCGCCCGCCCGAGTCGCCCGATCTCCTCTCCTTCGCGAAGCACGACATACGTCGTCACCTCGCCACCCGCGAGCGGCGGCATCCAGCTGAGCGAGACGGACGGGGTGATCTCGCGGCACGCCTCCGGCACGCAGATGGTCCCGGAGGCCTCGACGTTGCGTGGTGGCGTCGGCGGTCCGAACCGACGCGTCGCGAAGTAGACGCCGAAACCGACACAGGTCGCGATCGCGACGTCGAGGGCCAGGACGACCGCCACCGCCTTGCGGGTGGACTTCGTGGTGGGTGTGGTCACGGGCTCGCTCATCCCTGCGCCGACCCCCGGAAGGTCCAGACGTTCCTCGCCGAGAGACAGTTCGAAACCGGAGGGACCGATTCCGTCAGCGTCCCCGAGATCTCGGTGGCACGCCATGCCTTCCTGACGGTGTGCGCCCTCTCGATGTGGAACTCGAGGGTCACGGTGGCCGACACCACCCCGCCGTGGCAGTCGAGCGTCAGGAACCCACCCGATCCCGAGCCTTCGTACCTCGCACCGTCGTCCCGAGCTGTTCCGGAGTTCGCGGCGTCTTCGAAGCTCCATCCGACAGCACAGGGTCCGTGTCGGCACGTCGGCGTGAACGTGACCAGGATGCGGCCCCCGCGGGTGTGGATACTGGAGGACTGCACCTTGAGCGCGAGGACCCAGTCCCCTTGGACGCGCGCGACCCCGTTCGGAAGCCGTTCGGTCCGGGTGCGTATCCGTGAGGGCTTCGACAGCTTCCGATCGGCATCGAACGCCACCACCTCGTAGCGATAGCGCGCTTCCGGCGTGACGGAGTCGTCGACGAACTCCGTCGCATCGGCCTCGCCGAGCCGGCGGCCGTCCCGGAAGATCAGGTAGCCGGTCGCTTCCTGGACGGGTCGCCACGTGAGCGAGATGCGCCAGCTGTCAGGGTCCCCGGTCCACTTCCCCTGTTCTGCGCGGAGCCCTTCGACCGGCTCCGGCCCCGCGGAGGAGGCCGAGGGCTTCGGTGCTCCTGCGAACGCCTCGTCGGGGATGTCTGGCTTCGCGAACTGCAGCGCGAGGGCGATAGAGATGCCGCTCGACACGATCGCACCCGCCAGCCCCAGGACGATCAGCCCGGCGCGCGATGGCCCAGGCGACGGGTTGGCGGAGGGCGACGGTACCGGCGGCAGCTCCGTTGTGCCGATCGGCTTCCTTCTTCCAGGCCCTTCAGGACAGCTGCGGGCGCTCGAATCCTATCCCCGGTCCGCGAAGGATGCCGCGCACGACGACGCATCGAACGCCCGATTGCCCGGTCGGTGGCAACCCCCCTACGATGCGCGTAACAGCATCCCTTGGGCCCTGGGAAGGGCCAGAACAGAAGGGCAACGGTGCTCTCGTTCGGCGTCACGTTCATGCTCGACCCGCCGGTCTCCGGAACGGTGGAGTGGGCGAGGCTCGCGGAGGCGCAAGGGTTCGATTCCGTCTGGGCGTGGGACTCCCACGTGTTGTGGCAGGAGTTCTACACGACGTTCGCGCTGGTCGCAGCCGGCACGGAGCGCGTCCGACTGGGTCCCTGCGTCACCAACCCGGCGACGCGAGATATGACGGTGACCGCGAGCGCGATGGCCACCCTCCAGGAGGTCTCGGGCGGCCGGATGGACGTCGGGATGGGACGGGGAGACAGCGCCAGGCGCGTGATCGGCCAGAAGCCCGTCACCGTCGAGCAGATGGAACACGCCTGCCGGTTCATCAAGGATCTGGCCGAGGGCCGAGAGGTGGACTACGCGGGCACGCCGCTGCAGTTGAAGTGGAGCGAAGGACACCGTCTCCCGATCTGGGTCGCGGCCTACGGGCCGAAGGCGCTCCGCGCGTGCGGCCGCGTGGCGGACGGGCTGATCATGCAGCTCGCCGACCCGTTCATCCTGGAGTGGTCGCTGCCCTACGTGCGCGAGGGAGCCGAGGAGGCCGGTCGCTCCTTCGAGGACATCCAGATCCAGGTCGCCGCGCCGGCCTATCTCTCCGATGACATCACCAAGGCGCGTGATCAGGTGCGATGGTTCCCGGCACTGGTGTCGAACCACGTGGTCGACCTGGTGAAGCGGTACGCGGACGCGGATCTCCCGCAGGAGCTCACCGACTTCATCGAGGCACGCGACCACTACGACTACGCGGAGCACGGCCGAACCGGTGCCGAGCACGCAGACTTCGTCACCGACGAGGTCGTGGACCGGTTCTGCGTGCTCGGCACCGCGGATGCATGCATCGCGAAGCTCCGCGAGCTGGAGTCGCTCGGCGTGACACAGTTCAACATCTACTCGATGCAGGAGGATCCCGGGCCCGCAGGAACCATCGAAGGCTTCGGGAGGGACGTGTTGCCGGCGTTCCGCTCCTCGCGATGATGCCGGCAACCGAAGCGGAGGTGCAGAGACGATGACGATGGTCAGAGCGGCAGTGATCCAAGCGCACTCGAACATGCCCAAGCAGGATGCGATCGACAAGCACGTCGAGCTCATCGCGAAGGCGGCGGCCGACGGCGCCGAGATCACCTGCCTGCAGGAGATCTTCCACGGTCCCTACTTCTGCGCCGAGCAGGACCCCAAGTGGTACGGGACCGCGGAACCCGAGGACGGCCCGCTCGTCACGCGCATGCAGGACGTGGCGAAGACCCATCACATGGTGCTGATCGTCCCGTGGTTCGAGGAAGCCCAGACGGGCGTGTACTACAACTCGGCGGTCGTGATCGAGCGCGACGGGACGATCGCCGGCAAGTACCGCAAGACACACATCCCGCACGTCGGCCCGTGCTTCTGGGAGAAGTTCTACTTCAAGCCCGGGAACCTCGGATATCCCGTCTTCGACACCTCCGTCGGGCGGATCGGCCTGATCATCTGCTACGACCGCCACTTCCCCGAGATCGGACGGGCGCTCGGCCTCAAGGGCGCCGAGTTGGTCTTCAACCCATCCGCCACGGTCGAATCCCTCTCGAAATACCTCTGGGAGCTCGAGCAGCCGGCGACCGCGGTGGCCAACGGCTACTGGATCGGCGCGATCAACCGGGTGGGCACCGAGGAACCGCTGTCGAGCGCGAAGTTCTACGGCTCGTCGTACTTCTGCGACCCTCGAGGACAGATCGTGGCGCAGGCCTCGGACTCCGAGGACGAGGTGCTGGTCCACGACATCGATCTGGACATGATCCGCGAGGTCCGCAACACGTGGCAGTTCATGCGGGACCGGCGCCCCGAGCTCTACGGCGAGCTCACGCAGTTGCTCCCCTAGCGGAAGAGGAGGCCATGAGAGGAGAGAAAGCCCCGTGAAGACACTGATCCAGGGAGGCACGCTCGTCACGGCGACCGAAACGGTCGCGGCCGACGTCCTCGTGGACGGAGAGAAGGTGGCGGCGATCGGGACGGGCATGGGCGTCGAAGCCGACCGCACGATCGACGCGACCGGCCGGTACGTGATGCCGGGCGCCGTCGACGTCCACACCCACATGGACCTTCCGTTCGGCGGGAGCTTCTGCTCGGACGACTTCGCCTCCGGAACCCGCGCGGCGGCGTTCGGAGGGACCACGACCATCGTCGACTTCGCGCTCCAGGACTACGGAGAGAGCCTGCGCACGGGGCTCGACCGCTGGCACGAGAAGGCGCAGAAGTCGCACACGGACTACGGCTTCCACATGATCGTCCGTGAGGTGAACGACCAGGTCCTGAAGGAGATGGACACCCTCGTCGGCGAAGGGGTGACCTCCTTCAAGCTCTTCATGGCCTATCCGGGCGTGTTCATGCTGGATGACGCGGCGATCTTCCGGACGATGCAGCGCGCGGCCGATTCCGGGGCGCTGATCATGATGCACGCCGAGAACGGCGGCCCGATCGACGTCTTGATCCGCCAGTACCTCGAAGAGGGGAAGACCGATCCGGTGAATCATGGCCTCACACGCCCCCCGGTGATGGAGGGCGAAGCGGTGCATCGGGTGTTCAAGATAGCCGAGCTGGCCGGCGCGCCCGCGTACATCGTCCACCTGTCCTCACGAGATGCGCTGGATGCCGTCCGCGACGCCCGAGACCGGGGCGTCGCCGCGTACGCGGAGACGTGTCCGCAGTATCTCTATCTGTCGATCGACGATATGGCCCGGCCGGGCTTCGAGGGAGCGAAGTTCGTCTGCTCGCCCCCGCTCCGCACTCCGGATCATCAGGACGAGCTCTGGAAAGGCCTGGTGTCGGACGACCTCCAGGTGGTCTCGACGGATCACGCGCCGTTCAACTACCAAGGGCAGAAGGACCTCGGGAAGGACGACTTCTCCAAGATCCCGAACGGACTCCCCTCGGTGGAGGACCGCTTCACGCTCCTGTACCAGGGCGTGGTCGACGGCCGGATCGGCCTCAACCGCTTCGTGGAGATCGTCGCGACCGCCCCCGCCAAGATGTTCGGCCTGTACCCGCGGAAAGGAACGATCGCGCCGGGGTTCGACGCCGACGTCGTGATCTTCGACCCGGAGCACGAACGGACGATCTCCGCCGAGACGCACCACATGAACGTCGACTACTCGTGCTACGAGGGACGCCGGGTGAAAGGTCTGCCGCAGGTCGTGATGCAGCGAGGGCACGTCCTCGTGGAGAATGGCGAGTTCCATGGGAAGGAAGGACAGGGGACGTTCCTGCCGAGGAGCCGGATCGCACCTTGACCGTCGACGTCGAACGACTCCGCCGGCTTCCCCTCTTCGGTGAGTTGGACCATCACGACCTTTCCACGATCGTCCACCATGTCGGGGAGGCGGAGGCATCGGAGGGACAGGTCCTGTTCGAACAGGGCTCCATCCCGTACGAGATGTTCGTGATCGAGGAAGGCACCGCGGAGGTGACGAGGGACGGGGAGCCCGTGGGCTCGATCGGCCCCGGGGACGTCGTCGGCGAGATCGCGCTCGTGCGGTTCCAGCGCCGGATGGCGACCGTCCGGGTCACGTCGCCGATCCGAGCCATCACCGTGAGCGCGGACGACCTCCAGGTGATCGAAGAAGAGATGCCCGAGATCGCCCGTCAGCTGCGAGCGATCATGTCGGCGCGCGAGCGAGCGATCGCGGAGCCGCCGGAGGACTGACGATGGCCGGGGACACGTCGAAGGGCCCACCCGCCACTGAGCGGATCGAGGTGGCGAGGGTGCTCTCACGCAGGGATGGGGTCGTGACAATGCTCGGCCGAGATGAGGAGTCGGGCGAGACGTGGGTCATCAAGGAGGTGCACCGGCCGGTTCGGGAGTTCCCTCCGGCGGACCGCAGACGATCGGTATGGACGAGGCTGGTGCTGCCCTGGGGCGTGGAACGCGACGACGCCAGGACGAGGATCATCCGTCCGTTCATCGAGGGCACTTCGCTTGCCGATGTCCCAGAGCAGGCGCCGCTCCCGCTCGCTACGTGTCTCACCGTCGCGATCGATTCGCTCCGAGCGATCGACGCGATCCACGGTCTCGGACTCGTCCACGGAGCTGTGAAACCCTCGAACGTGATCCTGGATCCGGTGACGGGTCGTGCCTGGTTGGTGGACCCGAGCGCAGGGGAACCTGGCACCGAAGGCGGGGCCGGCGACTCGGGACCTCTCGGTCCGTCCGTCTCACCGGAGGCGGCCGGGGTCTCCGGCGGGCCTGTCGGCCCGGCCTCGGATCTGTATTCGCTGGGAGTCGTTCTGTATGGGTGCTTGACGGGGACGCCCCTGCACGCGACCGAAGACGCCGGAGCGCTCCTCCGGTCGCTGCTGATCGCCTCGCCGACGAGCGTCCGAGCACGGGGCATCGCGATCCCGCGGGTCCTCGACGAGATCCTCGGTCGTCTCCTGCGGCCGGACCCGAGTGAGCGCTACGCCGCCGCGATCGGGGCCCTCGACGACCTCCTCGAGACCGAGCGGCGCCTGCGGCTCGGCGAAGCAGATCCGCCGCTCGTCGTGGGGATGCACGACGTGCGGACGAGTCCGACGCAGCCGGGACTGGTCGGACGCACGTCCGAGCTGAGCGAGCTCGACAGCCTCCTCGCCGAAGGGAGGCAGGGACGAGGGATCCTCATCCGCCTGGAAGCGAAGTCCGGCAACGGCAAGAGCCGGATGCTCGACGAGATCGCCGACCGAGCGGCGCAGCGCGGAGACCTCATCCTGCGGGCCGAAGCCCGGGAGCTCGAGGCGCCTCGCCCGTTCGGGTTGCTGGACGGACTGGCCTCTTCCCTCCTCGACGCGGCAGCGGTCGACCCCGCCTATGCCGACCGGCTCGCACGGATCACCGGGAGATGGGGACCCGAGCTGCGGACGGTCCTCCCTTCGTTGGCCGAGCTCCTCGTCGTGGCCGAACAAGAGGGCTCCGGACGATCGGTGGAGAGCCGGGTGCTGGACGCGCTGACGGCCCTCTTCGAGGCGCTGGGGTGGGAAGGCCGACCCGCGGTCCTTCTCCTGGACGACTGTCAATGGGCCGACGAGCTCTCGCTCAGGGTCGTCGGAAGGTGGGCGGCAGGCCGACCCGGGGGGTTTGTGAGCGTGGTGGCGGCGCTCCGGCACGATGACCTCGCTGAGGGTCATCCGGTGTGGAACTGGCCCAACGCGACGCCAGTCGAACTTCGTCCGTTCGACGACATCGCCACTCGCGACCTCGTGACGTCGATGATCGGCCGGATCCCCGACGAGGCACACGCGGTCATCAAGCGCGTCTCCGGCGGCCGGCCGTTCGTCCTCACCTCGATCGTGCGGGCGATGATCGAATCCGGAGCGCTCCGGCCCGGCGTTCGGGGATGGCGGATCGATCCCCGGACGCTTGCAACCTTGACCGCATCGGGCGAGACGGGCGCCCTCGTTCTCGATCGGCTCGGCCGCCTCCCCGACGAGACCCTCAGCTTCCTCTCCGCCGGAGCCGTCCTCGGCCGTCACGCGTCGGTGACGGAGGCTGCCGGACTCGCCTCGATCGACCCCGACCACTCGGACGCGATCGTGGAGGAGGCACGCAGGGCAGGCCTCATCTGGCCGACCGAGAGCCGCGATCGATTCTCCTTCGTGCACGACAAGGTTCGCGAGGGGGCGCTGGGTCGGCTGAGCGGAACGAGGCGTCGTGCCCTCCATCTCGCGGCCGCAGAGCTGCTGGAGCGACAGCGTCCCGGCGACCTCTTCGACCTGGCCTACCACTTCGATGAAGGAGGAGCTCCAGAACGGGCACTTCCGCAGGCACTCGAAGCCGCGGCCCTCGCCCGTGCCCGTCAAGCGCTCGAGAGCGCCGAGATGATGTACCGCATCGCCGTCCGCGGGATCCGCGACGGAGACGTCGCGACCAGAGCCCGCGTCGCCGAGGATCTCGGGGAGGTGCTCATGCTCCGCGGCGCGTATGAGGAAGCCGCTCGGTGGCTCGACGAAGCTCGCCGGCTGGTCCCCGGCGGGCCAGAAGCGGCGGCGATCGCCGGGAAACTCGGCGAGCTCGCATTCAAACGTGGCGACGTCCGGACCGCGGCGGAGGCGATCCAGCAGGCGCTCGGCATGATCGACCGCCGCGTGCCGCGGAGCCGGGCGGCCGTGCTTCCCCTCCTCGCGTGGGAGGTACTCGTGCAGGCCGCGCATTCCTTCCTGCCGCTCGTGTTCGTTGGCAGGCGCCCCTCCGACGAAGGGCGCATCGACCTGCTGGCATCGAGGTTCTACGGACGGCTCGGCTACGCGTGGTGGTTCGAACGGGGGAAGCTCGCGACGCTCTGGACGCACCTCCGATCCCTGAACCTGGCGGAGCGATATCCCCCGACACCCGAGATGGCACAGGCGTATTCCGAACACGCGCCCGCGATGATGCTGCTGCCGTGGCACCGTCGAGGCGTTCGCTTCGCGCAGCGCTCCCACGAGATCCGCGTGCGGCTCGGCGACCGGTGGGGACAGGGGCAGTCCCTCCACTTCTGGGGGGCGGGTCTGTACGCGGCGTCGGACTACGACCGATCCCTCGAGCGGATGCGTGAAGCCCTCGAGCTGTTGGAGGCCACGGGGGACCAATGGGAAGTGAACAACTGCCGCCTCCAGATCGCGATGGCTCTGTATCGGCTCGGCGATCTTCCCGGCGCCGCGGAGGCCAGCCGGGCTGCGAGGAAGGCCGGTCTGGAGATCGGGGATGCCCAGGCCCGCGGCATCGGGCTGGAGGGGTGGGCCAAAGCTATCGACGGCCGGGTCCCGGAGGAGCTGATCCACGGCGAGCTCGAACGATCGAGCGAGGACCTCCTCACCCTCGCGAGCGTCATGCAGGCGGAGGGCGTCCGGCTCCTGGCGGTGGAGGATGCGCAGGGCGCGATCCGGTCCTTCGATGAGAGCCAGCGTCTGTTCCGACATGCCGGCATGAAGAACGCCGGGGTGAGCCCGGTCAGGCCGTGGCTCCTGACGGCGCTTCGCCGGGCGGCGGAGTCGGCACCCTCCGGCGAGCGACGCAGGCTTCTTCGCCGGGCGCGCTCGGTCGCCCGGCAAGCCGGGCGCCGGGCGCGCTTCTACCGCAACGACCTCCCCCACGTCCTGCGGGAGCGCGCCCACCTGGCGGCCATGGCCGGGCGCCGGCGCCGGGCGCGATCGCTGTTCGCCCGCAGCCTGCAGGTGGCGAAAGCCCAGGGTGCGCGGGCCGAGGCGCTTCGGACCAGGGCGGCGCGCGGTGATGTGGGGCGAACCCTGGGGCGGCCCGAGGACGTCGAGGATGGCGACCGGGCCGGCAGGGCGCTCGCAGCGCTCCTCGAGGCGGCCGAGCAGGAGATCGGGGAAGGACCGGAGAGCCGTGGCGGCGGATGAGGGTGGCCATTCCCCCGGATCTCGGCAGGGACCGATCGGACGACTCCCTCTTACACGAGCTTTCACGAGATCTTCACGGAGATTCGGTGGATCCTGGGTTTGGGAGAAGACCGGCCGGGTAAACATCGCCCAACGGCGTCCGGCTCCTCCGGCCGGGCCCGTCCTCAGATAGGCGTGGTGTCGGAGGGTTACGGGGAACCCACCCCCTTCCCGGACCCTCCGACCCGCATCTTCGGCCCCTTCCCTGCTCCCCCGAAGGCGTCAACCCGCGCTCCCTCGAATCGGTTTCGCCTCGAGTGTCGGCTAGGCTGAGAACTCTTCTCGGAAGGGGATGGGGGATGAACGTGCGCGTCGTTGGGAGGCTGCTCGCCATCGGGGCGATGGCACTCCTGCTCGCAGGGTGCTTCAAGGTCAACATGGACGTCGAGGTGACCCCCGAGAACACCGTCTCGGGCACCGCGATCATCGCCGTGGATGACAGCCTCCTGGAGCTGAGCGGACAGAGCGCCGACCAGCTGCTCGAAGACATGGACCTGTCCAACGACCTTCCCGCCGGCGCGAGCGTGGACCCCTATGAGGAGGACGGCTTCGTCGGGCAACAGATCACGTTCGAGGAGGTGTCGCTCGAGGACTTCAGGGGGAACAACAGCCTGTCAGGTGCCGGCGCGGGCGACGAGCTGGACATCGTGCGAGTCGGTGACGAGTTCCACGTCACCGGAGCGATCGACATGAGTGGGCAGGAATTCACCGGCACGGAGGTCCCTGAGGGGTTCCTGGACAACTTCGAGTTCCGGGTCTCGATCACGTTCCCAGGAGAGGTGAAGTCCGCGACCGGCGACATCGACGGCGATACGGTGACGTGGGAGCCCAAGATCGGCCAGAACACCAGGGTCGAGGCAGTTGCGAGCGCGATCCCGTCGAAGAGCTCCCCCCTGCTGATGATCCTTCTGATCGCGATCGGGGCGCTCGTTCTCGGCGCGATCGCGTTCCTGCTCACCAATCGCAAGGCGCCGGCCCCCGCCGCAGGCCCTCTGGAGGGAGGGGCGACGACCCCCATCGAGGGGATGCCCGCGATGCCCGGAGGTCCCTCGGATCCCGTAGCACCCGTCGCGCCGCCTCCGGCTCAGCCCCGGGCGCCCGAGACTCCGATCGAACCCACACCGTCCGCGGAGCCGGCGCCGCCGGTGGGAGCGGTGCCGGAACCCCCTGAAGCGCCGGGGTCCGCCATCCCATCCGAGGACGAACCGCCGCCTCCTTCGGCACCGGTCTGATCACCCGAGCCGACGCAGGAGCACCGATGTCGGACGGGCGGCGCGACCTTCGAGTTCGTCCCGCATGTACTCCAGCGCCGACCGCGATGCGATGCCCTGAAGGCAATCAAAAACGATGTGCGATCACTGTCAGTGTTCGCAGTCACAACGACTACGACTGTCGAAAAGTTGTCACTACCTGCGACGACCGGGGCAGGCTTCGGCTGCGTATGGCCTGCCGGGGCCTGAGCACCCGAAGGGGTTGCGCCACAGTGCTATCCCACAACGGTCGTAGACCCATCGAGGGCCGTAAAGATGTCGTGAAGGATGGCGAGAAGGCCTTCTGATCCGCCGCTTCCCTTTGTAGCCTCCTCTGCATCCGGAGACTCCCACTCATTGTCGTGGTGGTCGTCGCCGTGCTCGTTGCGGGGATGTCTTCTACAGCTCGCGCCGACAACATCCGAGCCAGAGACAGGATGCGGGTCCTCCTGAACCAGATCCGGCTGAACCATGACCTTCCGCGCTTCCGGGTGAACGTCGACCTGTCGCACTCCGCCTATCTGCATTCGAGGCGGATGGCGGAGCGCAATCAGGTCTTCCACTCGACCAACCTCTACGACAGGGTTCGCTCCTACAGCCCGTCGACGTGGGGAGAGAACGTGGGGATGGCGGATTTCCTCAAACGGGTTCGAACCCTCTGGATGCGGAGCCCGGGGCACCGAGCCAACATCCTCAAGGCACGATTCCGCCGGATCGGGATAGGAGTCGTGAAGGCTCGGGGCAGGGTCTGGGTGACGGCGATCTTCTACGGCGGGTGAGCGGGCTTCAGGAGACGAGCGAGCGAAGCTGCCGGAGAGCCACGGTCAACTGCGAGAGGTCGGTGACTCCCTCCATCGCCAGCGACCGCATGAACCGCTGCACCCGCCCGTAGGCAGCGCTTCGATCCTCCAGGAACGCGTCCACCGCCTCATCGATCGGCCGTCCGCCCGCGTGCTCGAGCACGGTCTCGATGATCTGGCGCCGGATCGTGTACAGGTCGTCCTCCATGGAGTGGATGGCCCATCGCTGCCAGCGGGTCTTCGCGGGCTGCTCCGAGAGCCGTTGCTCCAACCAATCGATGTCCAGCCGCTCGCCGAGCAGGAAGAAGCCACGGGCGACCTCGAGCACGGGGCGCCCTGTGGCCTGAGCGACCGAGATGATGTCCGGCCCGTGCACCAGCTCCTCCTGGAACACGTGTCGTCTCGCGAGCTCCTCGGGAACACCTTCGGCGATCAACCGCGTCGCTTCACGCTCACGTTGTTCGCGCCACGCCTCGGGCCCGATCTGATCGATCACGGACGAGAGCTCACGGAAGGCGGATCTCGTGTGTTCGACCGCCTCCCCGAGCCGTAGGTCGGGGGCCCGGACGAGGTTCCACCGCGCGGTCGATTCGACGAGGCTGTCCACCGCCGTCATCAGCTCGTTCTGGATCTCGGGATCGATCTTGCCGTCGAGGGCCTCGATGTCGTCCCAGCGCGGCACCGCGCCGACCACGTCACGGGCGATCCTGAACGCTCGGACCACCTCGGCCGGCGTGGCACCGGTCTCTGCCACCAGGCGCGAGACGAACGTGATCCCTTGTGAGTTCACGACGTCGTTCGACACGATCGTGGCGATCAACTCACGGCGCAGCGGATGCTGCCCGAGCAACGACGGGAACCCCTCGACGATCTTCTCGGGGAAGTAACGCGTCAGATCCTGCTCGAGGTACCGGGAGTCGGGGAGGTCGGCGTCCAGCAGGTCGCGCTTGATCGAGCGCTTGGAATACGCCACGAGGAGCGCGAGCTCCGGACGGGTGAGCCCCTCGCCGCGTCCCCGCCGTTCTGCCATCTCGTCCGACGTCGGCAGGAACTCGACGGCTCGGTCCAGCTCGCCCTCGGCCTCGAGCTGGAGCATCAGATCCTCGCAGGCCTCGTTCCGTTCGGCCGCCACGGCCACCTCCTGGGACAGGATCTGCGCCTGGAGGTAGTTGTCGTAGAGCACACGTCGAACGACGTCGTCGGTGCAGGCTTGCAGGAGGACGTTGCGATCGTCCGTGGTGAGCTGACCGCTCTCGATCGCAAGACCGAGCAGGATCTTCAGGTTCACCTCGCGGTCGGACGTGTCGACGCCCGCCGAATTGTCGATGAAGTCCGTGTTGATCCGACCTCCGGCGAGCGCGTACTCGATCCTGCCTCGCTGCGTGAAGCCGAGGTTGCCGCCCTCCCCCACCACCCGGGCGCGAACCTGGTTGCCGTTGATCCGGACCGGATCGTTCGCGCGGTCGCCGACCTCCGTGTGGCCCTCCTTGGACGCTTTCACGTAGGTGCCGATGCCGCCGTTCCACAGGAGGTCGACGGGTGCCTGCAACACCCACCGGATCACGTCGGCCGGCGTCATCTCCGCAGGAGCATCGTCAGGGATCGCGAGGGCCGCTCGCACCTGAGGCGAGAGCGTCACCCACTTCGCGGTCCGCTCGATCACGTCGGCGCCCTCGGACAGGATGGATCGGTCGTAGTCCCCCCACGACGATCCTGGAGTCTCGAACAGACGCTTCCGCTCCACGAACGACGTCACCGGGTCTGGATCCGGGTCGAGGAAGACGTGGCGATGATCGAAGGCCGCGAGGAGCCGGAGCCTGCGCGTATAGAGCATCCCGTTGCCGAACACATCTCCCGACATGTCGCCGATGCCCGCGACCGTGAACGGGTGCTCCGCGGGATCGATGCCCAGCTCGCGGAAGTGCCGCTTCACCGACTCCCAGACGCCCCTCGCCGTGATCCCGAGCACCTTGTGGTCGTACCCGTGCGATCCCCCCGACGCGAATGCGTCGCCGAGCCAGAAGCCGTACCGCTGGCTCACCTCGTTCGCGGTGTCGGAGAGCGCCGCCGTTCCCTTGTCCGCCGCGACGACCAGGTACGGATCGGGGCCGTCCATCACCCGAACCCCCTCGGGGTGCACGACCTCGCCCTTCACGAGGTTGTCGGTGATGTCGAGCAGGCCCTCCATGAAGGTGACGTATTGCTTGGCCACCTCCTCCTTCACCCGCTCCGGCTCGACCGACGTCCGCTTGAGCACGAATCCACCCTTGGAGCCGTCCGGCACGATGATCGCGTTCTTCACCTTCTGGGCCTTCATGAGCCCGAGCACCTCGGTGCGGAAGTCCTCCCGGCGGTCCGACCACCTGATCCCGCCCCGGGAGACCATCCCGGCGCGGAGGTGGATCGCCTCCGTCTGGGTCGAGTACACCCATACCTCGTAGAGCGGCGTGGGCTTGGGCATCTCGGGAACACGCTCGGAGAGGAGCTTGAAGCTGAGACACGGACGGTTCGGCAGGTAGACGTTCGTTCGCACGATCGCCTCGATCGTCCCGAGGAGATGCCGAAGGATGTTGTCCTGGTCGAGCGACGCGACGCCGCGGAGGTCCTGGTGGATCGCCTGACGGATCTCGTCGATGTCCTCCTCGGTGGCGGCGCGGACCGGGTCGAACTTCGCTTCGAACATCCGGACGAGACGCTCTGCGATGGATGGATACGCCGCCAATGCGTCGTTCCGGTAGTTCTCCGTGTACCGGGCGGAGACCCGCATCCGATAGTTGCGGAGCGCCCGGAGGATCCTGGTCTCCCACCACGTGAGGGAGCTGAGGGTCACGAGTCGGTTCAGCGAGTCCGAGTCGCATTCCCCTCGCCATACCGCGGCGATCGTGTCGGTGACGCGCTCGGCCGCTTCCCCCAGCTCCAAGACCGCTCCGCGCGAGTCGAGTACGCCGAAGTCGTGGATGTACACGCGGCCCTCGCCCTCGATCGCGGTCGGCACTTCCTCGACGACTCGGAGCCCGAGCGCCTCGAGGATCGGCATGAAGTCCGAGAGATCCACCTTCCCCGCGGTCTTGTAGAGCTTCACGCGGGTCAGGCGCTCGCCCTTGGACTCGTTCCCGAGGCCGACCAAGAAGCCCTCCGTGCTCGCCTCGAGCCCTTCGAGCATGAGGACGTCGTCGACGACCAGGCCCCAGTCGTCGTTCGACTTGTAGTACTCGGGGAACCGCGGCGCGTACTCGTCCAGCAGGGCGGCGGCGCGCCCGGGGCCGACACGTTGCGTCAGCGCCTGGAGCAGGTCGTCCTCCCACGTTCGGGCCAGGAGCTCGACCTCTCGTTCGAGCTCCTGGTAGCGGACGTCCGGGATCGGCACGCCGGGAGCGACGTGGATCGTGAAGAAGATCCGAGCCGACTCCGTCTCTCCGAGAGAGAGGTGGTAGTCGATCGTCGTCCCGTGGAATCGCTCGAGGAACAGGGTCTGGAGACGCTTGCGTAGGTCGGCGTTGAACCGGTCCCGAGGGAGAGCGACCACGACCGAGACATTCCGCCCGTAGAGGTCGCGTCGGATCAGCACTCGGATGCCGCCGTGCTTCTCGAGCTGCAGCAAGCCGACGACGAGGCGGCGGATCTCCTCGGCGGATGCCTGGAACAGCTCGTCCTTGGGGAACGACTCGAAGAGCGCGACCACCGCCTTGTAGTCGTGCGAGCCTGGGATCAGATCCTCGGCGGAGATGAGCTGCTCGAGCTTGTGGTGGAGCAGCGGCGTCTTCGCGGCGGGCTCCATGTAGGCCTTGCTCGTGAACAGTCCGATCAGGCGAGCTTCACCGACGATCGAGCCGTCGGAGTCGATCTTGCGAACGCCGATGTAGTCCATCCGCGCGCGGCGGTGCACCGTGGAATACGCCTGGGTCTTCGAATAGATCAGCAGCTCCCCATCCTCGATGCGATCGCGGATGTCGGGAGAAAGCGAGGACAGCACTGTCAGCTTCGAGAATGTCGACGTGCCGACGTCGGACAGGATCCCGAGGCCGCTGCCGGGGACCGCCTGGATCGCTCGACCCTCTTCGGTCTCCAGCAGCTCGTACTCGCGGTAGCCGAGCAAGACGAAGTTCAGCTGGAGGAGCCAGTCGAGGAACTTCACGACCTCTTCCACGACCTCGGTCGGGTAACGAACCTCGGCGGTGCGCGCCAGCTCCATCATGTGCCGGACGCGGTCCTGCATCGGATCGAAGTCCCGGACCACGAGCGATACGTCCCGGAGGATGCGGCGCACTCGAGCCTCGAGCTCGGCGTTCACCTCGTCGCCAAGAGCGCGGTCGACCTCGAAATGCATGAAGGACTCGCGATGCTCGGCTTCCCGGCCGGACATCACCTTGACGAGGCGACCGTGCTCGTCGCGGACCGTGCCGATCACCGGGTGGAGGAGGCGCTTGATCGTGAGCCCTCGCGCCGTGAGCTCCTCCGAGATCGAGTCGACGAGGAACGGGGAGTCGTCGGTAGCCACCTCGACCACGGTCCCGTGGCAGCGATAGCCATGGTCGTCCAGATCGGCGTTGAACACGCGGACGGCCGAGGCCTCGAGGCCTCGGGCATCCGCGAACCCGAAGGCGGAGGTCGCGAGCGCGTACAGCTCGTCCGACGTGATCGCTTCGAGGTCGTCGTCGGCCAGCCGACGCAGCAGGGCTCGGGCGAAGACCTGGAGCGCATCGGCTCGCTCCGAGCCGGCCTCGCGCGCGATCCGAGCGAGCATCTCCTCGATCTTGGGATGAAGCTCGGAGGACGCCCTGGGGGGCGTTGATCGTTCGATCGTGTCCGACACTGGCGTTCGCGCCCTCCGGGGCTGACCTCTCCATTGTGTCAGGTCGACCGCTTCGGTCGGCGGAGCCGTAGGCCCGGTCCCGGATGGCCGTGACTGCCCCGCCTGGACTACGTCGTTCGGCACGAATACCCCCATAGGGCTGAGGCCAGGCCGTGGTTCGGTGGAGTACGCTCGGCGGGTTAGCAGGGGAGGAACAGTTGGCACGACGGGTACGGATCGTCGTCGGCGAGGGTCGCACGGCGCAACGTGGGCTCCTTCGCTTCGTCCTCGAGGGCGAAGGCTTCGACGTCGTCGGTGAGGCCAGAGGAACCGCGGACCTTTCGGGCGTGCTCGAGGAGAAGCGACCCGATATCGTCGTCCTCGACGACGGCATCGGGGTGATGGCCGTGTCGATGGTCCACGAGATCGCCCCCGACACGAAGATCGTGCTGGTCTGGCCCTCGGCCGTCGTCCCCATCGGCGGCGACGCGAGGGTCGAGCCCGCGAAGATCCTCAAGGACCTCGGACCTGCCGTGCAACACGTCGCGGCGGCGGCCATGGGACTCACCGAGACCTTCCAGCGGCCCGACTGGATCGACAGGATCCGCAAGGATCCGGCCACACTGCGGGAGAAGCTCGGGAGCAACAGGGAATCGACCACGCGCCCGAGCGTGACCCGATTGCAGAGAGGCAGCAGGCGACTCCACCCCACCGGGCGGCGCTCCAAGGCGACCGGTCGTGAGCGGATGGAGGAAGACGTTCCCGCGCCGGTGGTCGTCCTGCCGAGCGGCGATGGAGGCGCCGAGCTCGAGCCGGTCCTCGACATCGGAGGTGCCGGCGCCGCCGGCTCGGGGCCGGCTGAGGACGCGGTCCCGGAGCGCTCGGAGTGGAACCGCCGTCTGGGGACGCTGGCACTGAGCGGCGCGGCAGCAGTGAGCGCGTTGGTGCTGGCACTCGCTCTCGGCGGAGGCAGGATCCCGGCCTCGTTCGTCCGTGGTGGGGGCACGCTCCCTCTAGGAGCCCCCGGCTTTCTCCGGCCCGGATCCTCCATCGAAGGTCCGTTCAGCGGCGACTCTCTCGGCGGATCCGGATTCGACCCCATCCCCGCGCCTGAGCCACCGCTCGGTCCCGACGGAGGAGGAAGCGGCGGCGTCATCGGCGGGGTCGATGGAGGACTCGGTGGAGACCTGGCGACGCCCGGTACCGGCGGGTCCGATGAGCCGCCGACAGTCGGGGGCCCAGGGGATGGCGGCCCAACGGGCGGAGGCCGTAGCGGCACCGGCGGTGGTGGCGGTGGCGGCAACGGCGGTGGCGGTGGCGGCAACGGCGGTGGCGGTGGCGGCAACGGCGGTGGCGGCGGCGGCAGCTCCAAGGGAACCGATGGCCTGCCCGGGAAGAGCGCCGAACACAACCCGCACGGAGGACCCCCTTCGAAACTCGGTCAGACGCCGGCGCACGGCCAGGGTCTCGGGGCGGCGGCCGCCCACTCCGAAACGAAGCACACGCACAAGCACTGACCACCCCACCCTGGGGCAACCTGCACCGAGCGCCTACCCTTGAGGCATGGGCTCCGATCCCTACGGCTCGCTCGAGCCCGCCACGCCGGACCCGACATCTCCTCCTCTGTTCGCCGAAGTCGGTGCCACCACGGCGCTCCTCCGGGGCTTCCGGAAGCGATGCCCTCGATGCGGTGAACGCGACACGTTCGTGAGCTGGTTCCAGCCCCGGAAGGCCTGCCCACGGTGCGAGCTCCGGTTCGCGAAGGAAGAAGGCGGCTTCCTCGGCGCGATGACGCTCAACTACCTCCTCGCGATCGGTCTGTGGCTCGTCGTCCTCGGCGTGGGTGTGGTGATGACGGTGCCCGATGTGCCGGTCGTCCCGTTGCTGGGGCTGAGCGCCGTGGTGCTGATCGGCGTGCCGCTCTGGTTCTACCCGAGGTCGAAGATGATCTGGGCCGCGGTCGAGTTCCTAGTCCTCCGGAGTGAGCCCGAGTACCGTCCCCCGGTCGCTCGGGATCCCCGCCGGCGCGAGCTCGAGTGAGGCTTACGCCGGCAGATCGACGACCGCGCGGGCGATGCCGATGACATCTCGATCGGCCAGAGGCAAGAGGAATCGTCGGACGGGAACGGCCACCCGCACCGTCGCCTCGAACGTGCCTTCCTCGCAGGCACACGACACGAACCTGGCGCCGTTCCGGACGGCGTAATCTGAAGCGAGCTGTGCCGGGTCGGTGCCTGACGGGAACGCGAGCTCCTGCGCCGCCGCGAGCGCTGCGAGGTCAGCGACGGCCTCTGCACGCGATCGCGCGATCAACGCCCGCCCGACGTCGGCCGCGCCCATCGTCACGACGAGAGCCATCCCCACCGCGGCTGCCACGACCAGCGAGACGCTCCCCCGTTCCGACCTCATACGGGTGCTCAGTCTCATCCGAACTCCTGTCGGGCGGTGGTGGAGGTCGTCATGCCGACGGAGTCGCCGAACAGCCAGTCGACGAACGGCACCCGGATCGACGCGAGGTATCGGAGCGACACGGTGACGGGCTCGCCACGTACGCCCGAACGGGTCACGGCGAGATCGATCCCTTCCTCCTCGAGCGACGGAGCCGCAGCCACTGCGGCCGACCGGACCGCCGAAGGGTCCTCTTGGACGGCGGCGGCGCGCGCCCCCGCGCGCGCCGCCGCCTCCACCAGCAAGCGATCGCGAACGAGCAACCCCGTCTGGACGAGCGCGAGCGCCACCACCAAAACGAGCGGCAGCACCAAAGCGAACTCGACCGCCGCCGTACCGCGTTCGGACGGAGATGCGTTACGCAGCGTTGGCATCACCGATGACGCTGTCGATCACGCTGTCGAAGAACGCCGGCAGCTTGCCTGACGAACGGGCCCACGCGATCAGGACCACCGCCACCGCCGCCGCGGCGAGGATCACGAGTGCGTACTCGGCCGTCGTCTGTCCTTCCTCCCTCCGGAGCCGGAGCGTGTCGACGGTGCGCAGGAACAGGGCGTACAGGAAGAGCATCGGTTCACCTCCTCTCAGTGGATGGAGTGGATGGTGGTGAGCAGGACCGGCACCACCGTCAGGAGGAGGAAGGCGGGGAGGACCAGGAAGACGAGCGGGAAGAGCATCTTCACGGGGGCGGCGCGGGCTCGTTCGGCGACGGCGGCGCGACGCGAGCGCCGAACGTCGACTGCGAGCTCGCGAGTCGCCTCGGTCAAGGACGTCCCGAGCGTCTCGGTGCGGGTCAAGACGGCGACCGCTCGGCGCAGGTCGGGGAGGGCGAGACGCTCGGTGACCGCTGCGAGCTCATCACGCCAGCGAGCGCCGAGGTCCACCGCTTCGAGAGAGGCTCCGAGCTCCGCGCGAAGAGGGCCTCGTAAGACGGACGTCGATCGCTGCAGCCCCACGACAGCCGACAGGCCGGCGGCAGATCCTGCGGCGAGAAGATCGAGCAGTTGAGGTATCTCGGCATCCATCGCGCGACGGCGTCGAGCCTCGACGCGGGCTGCGACGAGCCGGCGGAGCCGACCGCCGAGCAACACGGCGAGCGGCACCGTCAGAACCTTCGGGCCCGGCGCCATAGCTCCGAGCAGCGCGAAGGCTGCAACCCAGAGCTGTCGCGGATCTGCGTATCGGATCCTGCCTCGGGAGATCTCCTTCCGTGGGATCGCGAGGGCAGCGGCGGCGACCCCGCATCCGGCTGAAAGCGCCGCGAGTGCCTCAGCGACGAGCGACTCCATCACCGCACCTCCAGGAGGTGCCGGATCCAGAGGAATGCCAGCATCTCCAGCCCGAGCCCGACGCCGAGCGCCGTTCCACCGAGGGGAGTGCCGATCGCCTGCAGCATCTCCTGCCGAGAGGTCAGCAACAAGAAGCCGAAGAAACCGATCGGCAGCATGCCCAGGATCACGCCGGAGAGCCGGGCCTGGGCCGTGAGTGCGCGGAGGTCACGCTGAGCGGCTCGCCGCTCCCGCAACGTCTCGGCAAGGCTGTCGAGCACGGTCGGCAAGTCGCCGCCGCTGCGACGATGGATGTCGAGGACACCGACGATCAGGAAGGCGTCCTCTGTCCCCTGCGCCTCCGCCCAATCGGAGAGAGCGCCCCCGACCGGCGTGCCCAGCTCGATCCTCTCGACCAGGGTCGTGAGATCGCTCCTGAGCGGTTCGTCAGCCTCATCTCGCGAATACGCGAGCGCCTGCGGGAGCGACAGACCAGCTCGGAGTCCCGCGGACATCCCGCCGACCGCGTCGGTGATCTGCTCGCCCGCCCGGTGACGCTCGTTCGCCCGCCGGCGTCTGCGGATCAGATGGTGGAGCAGGACGACCCCGGCGGAGCCCACAACGGCCGACACCGGCCCCGCCAAGACGAAGGCGATGAGGAACGCCGGGAGGCTCAGCCACATCCACGATGGAGGACGCGGCATCCGATCGAGACGCTCGATCCCCAGCTGATCGGCCAGGCCATCCGCGCGGACGATCGAGAACGCACGCTCCGCGAAGAGGCCGGCGATCGCGAGGAGTCCGGAGGCCAGTCCGATCATCCGTCCGGCCCTTCCTCGAAGAGCCAGTCGCCGACGTCCTCGCCGCGATCGGCGAGAACGTCGGCCACCCTGGGCACCGAACCCGTCGCCTGGAACTCGCCCACGTCCCCATCTCGACCACGGAACCGATACAACGGGGACACGATCGGCTCGCTGCGATGCGTCCCCTCGATCGAGGCGATCTCCCACACGACCCGACGTCCGTCGCGAAGTCGAGCGAGCTGTACCACGATGTCGATCCCCGAAGCCACCTGGTTGCGGATGTGGGCAGCCGGCAGCTCGACGTCCGACATCATCGCCATCGTCTCGAGTCGCCAGAGCAGGTGCCGGCAGGAGTTCGCGTGCGCGGTCGACAGCGATCCGTCGTGTCCGGTGTTCATCGCCTGGAGCATGTCCAGGGCCTCACCCCCGCGAACCTCGCCCACGATGATCCGGTCGGGACGCATCCTCAGAGCGTTGCGGACCAGGTCCCGAACGGTTACCTGTCCTCGACCTTCGACGTTGGGAGGCCGCGCCTCGAGTGACACGACGTGCGGCCGATCCAACCGGAGTTCGGCCGCGTCCTCGATCGTGATCAACCGCTCTTCGTCGGGGATGAATGAGGAAAGGATGCCGAGCAAGGTGGTCTTGCCGCTGCCGGCCCCGCCGCTGACGATCAGGTTCGCGCGCCCGCGCACGCACGTCGAGAGGAATCGCATCGCTCTGGGCCCCACACACCCATTGCGCACGATGTCCTCGCCAGAGAGCGGGACGGGAGCGAACGTGCGGATCGTGAGCACGGGGCCGCGGAGCGAAAGGGGCGGAACGATCGCGTGAACCCTGCTGCCTCCCGGAAGTCGCGCGTCCACCCAAGGTGACGCTTGGTCGACCCGAAGGCCCAGGGGACCCACGATACGTTCGATCAGATGAAGGACCGACTCCTCCCCCTCAAACAGCCGGTCCTCCACCCTTTCGATCCGCCCCTCCCGCTCCACGTACACGTCGTCAGGTCCATTGACCATCACCTCGGTGACATCGGGATCCTTCAGCAGGAACTCGATCGGGCCGAACCCGACGACCTCGTCGGAAACCTCGCTGACCACTCGCGCCAGGTCACGTTGCGGAAGCAGCGCGCCGCTCTCCCGCATCAGGGTGAGCGCTTCCTCGCGCACGCGGACGCGTCGTTCCGTCCGCGGTGCGCTCGACAACCCCCGCGCGTCAACCCGCTCTCGGAGTTGCGCACCCAATCGGCGCCGCACATCGGCGAGAGGATCGGCGCTCATCTTGCAGCGAACACGAGCGTAACTCGCGCTCCGTGGCGCATCCGCATCCGTTTCCTCCGAACACTCGCGGGGAAGCACGCACCGACAACGAGAGGGACGAGGGGATGTCGACCGGCGGAGGGAGACTCGTCGCGTCGAACGAAGAACACCCTAGCGCGGAGGTCCGACACGGAGCCATCCCCAAGGCGGGGGGTTCCGCGATCCTGTCGGGGGATTCGCGAAGGTGATCCGCGACGGCGACGTTCCGTTCCACGAACCTCAGACAGCGCGCGGGGAGCGGTGGGCGGCGATCACGCGACCGTACGGCCGCTGGCGCCGGGCGACCGGTCCCGCATCACGGCGTCAGAATGACCGGGATCTCCACGACGTGGATCGCTGACCCGTCCATCGCGCTCACCTCGTAGACACGGATCGTTCCCGGCTGCCGGGTTCCCACCTCGTACCGAACGTCGGTCGTGTACGTGCCGCGGCATCCCGTCCCGCAGGTGGCCATCGTGAACGTGGATGCCAGCGTGTTCCCGTCCTGGTCCAAGATCAGGATCGACACGACCGCCTCGAACACGTTCGCCGTACCCGCGATCGTCACCGGGCTCGAGACTCGCTCGCCGATCCCGGGACTCTCGACCAGGATCCAGGGCAGCTGATCGGCGAAGTCCGCCCGCCGCTGCGCGCCGTCCAGCTCGTAGCCGCCGAAGTTCGTCAACGGGTCGCCTTCGACCTGGAAGAGGACCGCGTCGATCGAATCGAACTGGGTGAGCGTGAAGACGACCTGCGAGAGGCTGCCCACCGCGATGGCCGGTGTCTCCTCGGACGTGAACGCCTGATCGAAGCTCACGGTCGCGACCCCGTCACTGATCCCCACCGCGAGGAGGTGGGTACCCGGATCGATCGACGAGTCGAGGCCTGCCCCACGTTCGGCGCCGGTCGGGCCATCGAGGAGGGCATCCACCGCTCGCGCCGCGACAGCCGGCGTGAACGGCTCCGTCCGATGCGTGACGAAGAGAGACTCGTCGTCGTTGAACCAGAGTTCGTACGTCATCATCCGGGTGGGGCTTGGTGAGGGTGACGCCGTCGACGCGGATGGTGTCGGCGATGCAGATGGGGTCGGGGACTCACTCCCCGGTGCCGAGCCGAGGGCCTGCGGGCCGCTCTCGGCGCACCCGGCGCTGATCGCCGCCAACATCAGCACCATCGCGATCGTGCGCTTCATGGTTGTCTCCTCCTGTCGGGAACACGACCCATGCTCACGGGCTGCCGCAACACGGGAACCCCGCGGACGTCACGGTTCGGCAACAACGGAAAGGGGCAGGCGCAGGGTGAACCGCGAGCCGGAGCCGGACTCGCTTCGAACCGCGATGTCGCCGCCGAGGAGCCGGGCGTTCTCGCGAGCGATCGCAAGACCGAGGCCACTCCCTGGTCCCGAGCGCGCCGGGTCGGCTCGGTAGAAGCGATCGAAGACGTGCTCGAGATGCTTGGGCTCGATCCCGGTGCCTGTGTCCCCGACCTCGACGAAGGGCCCATCTGCGTCGCGACCCACTCGGACCGCGACGTCTCCGCCCCCGTGATCGAGCGCATTGCCGATCAGGTTGGCCACGATCCCGTCCACACGGGTCCGGTCGGTGATGACCTGCACGGGCTCGGGTCGGATCTCGACGCTGCCGTCCCACCCCCGGCTCCGTACCGCAGCGCCGACGAGCGCCCCGAGGTCGAACGGCTCGGTGCGGATCTGCTCGCGCCCTGCATCGAGCGAGGCGAGGTTCGTCAGGTCCTCGACGAGTCGACGGAGGCGCGCGACATCGCCGACGAGGAGCTGCGCTGCTCGCCTGGCGTCGGGCGGCATGCCGGCGAGATGCTCCTGCAGGACCGACGCCTCGGACACGAGCGCGGCTACGGGCGTCCGGAGCTCGTGGGACACATCGGACGTGAAGCGTCTCCCCCATGCCTCCGCCTCCGCGAGCGTCGCGATGCGGCTTGCCGCGACCCGTGCGAGCACGAACGCGACCACGGCGAGCGCGATCCAGCCGATGACGAGCGCGGTGGCGAGCTGGCGGAGATCGTCGTGGATGCCCGCCTCCGAGAACGCGAAGTAGAGCTCCGCTTCCCGATCCGGGGTGGGGCCGCCGACGACCAGGGTCGGGACGCCGCCGGCCTCGATCCGGTCGAAACCGAGCTGCCCGCCGTCGGCGATCTCACGGAGACGGGGCGAGATCGCGATGTCGACCGTGGGATCCGATCGATAGGCGCTTCCGTCCGCGAACAGGACGGCATGGATCCCTCGGACCTCGTAGCTCTCTACCGCCTGTTGAAGCTCGGTTGGGTCGGCGAGGTCCGCGAGGAGCGAGGGAGCCAATCCCAGGTCGAACACCACCTCCGCCCGCGCGCGCTGGAGAGAATCGCGCAGGCGAGCGTCTCTGACCAAGACGAACACGGCCGTCGCGAGCGCCGCGGCCACGCCCGCCGCCGCCATCACGACGATCACGACGAGCCGGCGGGGCGGACCCGATCGTCCGATCACGCCACGTCAGCCCCGCTCGAGCCGGTAGCCCACGCCGCGCACGGTCGAGAGCGTCGTCGGCCTCGTGGGATCGTCCTCGATCTTGGCCCGCAGCCGCTGGACAGCGACGTCGACGAGTCGCGAATCGCCCAGGTACTCGTAGTCCCAGACGCGGGCGAGGAGCACTTCTCTCGTGAGCACCTGGCCGGGTCGTCGCACAAGCTCGACCAGCAGACGGAACTCCGTGGCGGTGAGCGTGAGATCCCGCCCGTTCTTCCGGGCGACGAACCCGGCGACGTCGACCTCGAGGTCTCCCACGCGGATGACGGGCTCCGCCGGCTCGGACGCCGCGCGGCGCAGCACCGCCCGACACCTCGCCACGAGCACCGGCATGTCGAAGGGCTTCGTGATGTAGTCGTCGGCCCCGAGCTCCAGGCCGACGATCACGTCGGTCGCATCGGCACGAGCGGTCAACATGACGATCGGGATCCGGCTGTCCTTGCGAACCTCGCGCGTGATCTCGAACCCGTCGAGCGACGGCAGCATCACGTCGAGCACCGCGAGGTCGAACGGGTCACGCCGGAGGCGCTCGAGTCCCTCCCGGCCGTCGGCGCACGAGGTCACCCGGAACCCCGCGGTGGAAAGTCCGAGCGTCGCCATCTCGCGGATCGAGGGATCGTCCTCGACCAGCAGTACCCGTTCGTCCACGGGCGAAGCGTAGCCCGGTCAGGACGCCAACTCGTCTACGTCTCGCTCGATCAGCCGGGCAGCCAAACGATCGAAGCGACGGGCCATGCGGCTTCTCGCCGGCACCACGCGCCCCCGCTCCAGCGCCGATCGCACAGCGCGGTCCAGCGGCAGTACCGCGAGGGCCGGCTCGCCGAAGACCCTTCGAACGTCGGCGGGCGTGATCTCGCTCCTGGCCGCCTTGTTCACGACGAACCCGACGCGACCCTCGAGGTGAAGAGGCGAGAAGGCCTCCATCGCGCGAGAGCTGGCACGGAACGACACCACGTCGAGGGTGAGGACCTCGAGCAGCCGGTCGGCCGTCTCCGCTCCGGCGATGGTCATGGCACCGAGCGCCCGAGGCAGATGGACCACGACGGCGTCGGCCAGCCCGGCCGCCGCCTCCGTGACGAGGTGGAGGTCCTCCGGTCCCAGGTGCGCGGCCTCCTCAGGCGAGGGTGGAAGGAGCACGTCGACCTCGCTCGCATGACGCCACAACGCTCCCTTGAGCTGTTCGGGATCGAGGTCTTCACGGAGCGACACTGCGTCGGCGAATGTGTGAACGGGTTCGGCGTCGTCGCCCGCAGGCGCGC
>Ga0299907_10000050_pt1 | contig 39315 bp, 37 predicted proteins | sample RVTome_16_FD_198680 | JGI IMG/M metagenome (GOLD analysis project Ga0299907, IMG submission 198680) | Soil microbial communities from uranium-contaminated site in the Upper Colorado River Basin, Wyoming, United States - RVT152D67 (version 2) ...
GGTCGTGTACACGACGGCCGAGCCGGCGAACACTGCCGAGGCGCCCGCCACCGCGGTGAGCCTCGCGCCTACCCCGCCGCCGGTGAGGGACTCCGCACAGGCGAGCGTTCGGTCAGCGGCCCGAAGGAGCCGAACCACGGCTTGCTCGAGCGCTTCGTCGTCGACCGTGAACACCACGTCGCCGAGCCGGCTCCGTACCTCCTCGACGACGGGGGCGATCAGCGCCTCCGCCTCCGCGGGCGATCCTGCCTTCGCGGTGATCCGAACCTTGACCTCGCCGCCCGTGGCGAGGAACGCGATCGACGGGTTGGTGGTGGCGTCGAAGAGATCGGACACGGTCTCGGCCAGCTTGGACTCGCCGATCCCGGTGCATCGCAGCACTCTCGAGATGATCGTCGAGCCGCTGCGCGCCGAGAGCTCGGGCAGGATGGTTCCCTCCATCATCTCGACCATCTCCTCGGGGACACCGGGGATCGCGTACACGGTCGCGCCCCCCGGCACGACGCCGACGAGCCCCGGCGCGGTCCCGCGCTCGGGCAGGATGTACCTGGCTCCTTTCGGCACGTCGGCCTGGCGCAGGTTCGACTTCGGCATGTCCCCTCGTCCGTATCCACGGAACCGCTCCCGGAGCAACTCGACGATCTCGTCGTGGCGCTCCATCTCCACGCCCAGGAGTGCCGCGAACCCGTCACGGGTGATGTCGTCCTGCGTCGGTCCGAGCCCGCCGGTGACGATCACGACGTCGGCGCGGGAGGTGGCGAGCCGCAACGTGTGGACGATCCGGTCGAGGTTGTCTCCCACGGTCTGGTGGAACGACACGTCCGCGCCGATCAGCGCGAGCTGTTCCGAGATCCAGCGGGCGTTCGTGTTGTCGATCTGGCCGAGCAGCAGCTCCGTCCCGACCGCGACGACCTCAGCCCTCACTCGGCGGACACCTGATGTCGTGTCGTGAGCAGATACTCGGCCCCGCTGTACACGGTGAGCGCCACCGCGACGATCGTCGCTCCCAGCGTCGCGGGCTCCCAGGCAACCGGCAACGGCGCCATCGCGAAACCGAGCGCGACCAGCTGGGATACGGTCTTTAGCTTGGCCGTCCGCGAGGCCGGCATCGTGACTCCCCGTCGGTCGAGGCGCCAACGAAGGAAGGTGACCAGCACCTCCCGGCCGACGAGGACGACCGTCGCCCACCAGGGGAAGCGATCGAGGATCGAAAGCGCGATGGCTGGCGCCGACACCAACAGTTTGTCCGACAGCGGATCCAGCCACGCGCCGGTGTCCGTCTTCATCCGGTGACGCCGAGCGAGGTACCCGTCCACGCCGTCGGACAGCGCGGCGATGGCGAACACCGCGAAGGCCGCCCAGGAGCCGCCTCCGTCCGCCTGCGCGATCAGCAGACACACCACGGGGACGAGCAGCATGCGCCCGGCCGACACGACGTTCGGCCAGCCGAGGCCGAACGGCTCGAGCCGCTCCCGGACGCGGTCCTTCATCCGGTCGGAGATGGGACGGCCCCCTCCCCGACGGTGAAGGTGGACATCCAGGCCTGTCCGGGGACGCCTGGGATCCCACGTGCCTCGCCGTCCACGGTCAACCGAACAGAGGTCCCGTCGGCCACCGTGAGCTCCACCGATGAGGAACCGATCAGCGCACGGGTCTCATCGGTCTGCATGGCGAACCGCTCGATCGGTTGCCCGTCCACGGAAACGGCCACGTCGACGGGACGCAACGCTTGCAGCACCACCTCGATCGTCCCCTCGGCTGCCAGAGCAGGAGCGGGCGATGTCGGGATCGCAGAGGGGTCGGGCGCTACACGATCACGGGAAAGCAGGCCGAACACGATCAACACCACGATCAGGAGGAAGGCCGTGACGAGGAGGAACCGTTGATTGTCGCGGATCCTCGCCGCGGCCAACGCCTGTTCGACGCGACCGAGCTTTGCCGGCGGTGGCGGTGGTTCCGGTTCGTCCGCATGGTGGGAATAGAAGCCGACCACCTTCTCGGCGTCGAGCCCCAGGTACCTCGCGTACGAACCGAGCGTCGCTCGTGCGAACACTTCCCCGCCGAACGGCACGAAGTCCTCGTCCTCGAGGGCGACCAGGTGGCTGGTCGGAAGCTTCGAATCGCGAGAGGCCTCCTCGATGGACACGCCGCGCATCTCGCGGGCGCGACGGAGCGCGGCCCCGATCCCCATCGATGTTCGTTCGACCATCGCGCGTGATGGTAACGCGAGGGTCGTGGCTACACTCCCCCTCGTGGACGAGGTCCTCAAACCGGCCGACTACGAGTTCATCGAGGGCACGCTCGGGGACGACGGCGACCCACTCGACGCGCTCGTGCTGGTGGGCGAGCCGACCTTCCCCGGGTGCCAAATCCGCGCGCGAGCCGTCGGTCAGTTCCGGATGCGGGACGAGAAGGCGGATGACGAAAAGATCCTGTGCGTGCCCCTCCGGGACCCGATGTGGTCCCACGTCTCGGACCTGGACGGACTGACCACTGCGTTGCTCGACGAGATCGAGCACTTCTTCCAGGTCTACAAGAACCTCGAGGGACGCACGATCTCGACCGACGGGTTCAAGGACCGAGCATCCGCATCCAAGGTGATCGAGCATCACGTGCTCGCGCCGAGAGGTCGGGGACAGCGCCGGCGTGATCGCGGGCCGGTCTAGGTCCTCCGTCCATCTGAGATACAGACCTTCGTCAGGCGCGTGTCGCCCGTTCGGGGGATTACTGTGGCCGACAAGGGAGGGGACCGGCCTCTCGGGAGGAGCGCAACCGTTGTCGGAGACCTGGCACGAGACGTCGCCGCTCGCAACGATCATCGAGTCGGCTCTGGCTCCCGTGGCGCTCTCCGAGGGGCCGGTCCGCTTCTTACTCGTCTCCGGCGAACGAGACGACGGCAGCTGGGGAATCGTCGGGGCGTACTGGCTCACTATCGACGGACGGCGTGGTGGCTTCCTGGTGTCGCCCGAGGCGATCTGGCAGGGTTCCGAGCACGCTCGGGGATTCCGCAACGCGCTGGCACGAGGCTGGAACACAGAGCAGATCTACTCGTACTGGCAATCTCACGTGGGGGCGGCGGGCTCCGTGATGGTCGACCCGCAGCATCACGCGGACGCCCTGTTCCAGGTCGCACGTCGCGTCGGCTGCTTGTAGGGCGCGGTCGGCCACGGATCAGGCGCCGACGCGCTCCTCCCACTCCTCCCAGGTGACGAGCACGTCGCGTGCCTTCGATCCCTGCGAGGGACCCACGATGCCCTGCTCCTCCATCAGGTCCATGAGCCGGCCGGCGCGAGCGAAGCCGACCTTCAGCTTTCGCTGGAGCATCGACGTGGAACCTAGCTGGGACCGGATCACCAGGTCGGCGGCCTGCTGCAGGAGGTCGTCATCGTCTCCCAGGCCAGACGACCCGCCGGGAGCTTCGACTGGCGCCAGCCCGAGCCCCTCGACGGAGTGCTCGTAGGTCACCTCCCGCTGGCCTCGGATGAACTCCGAGACCTCATGGATCTCCTGCTGCGTGACCCACGCCCCCTGCAGACGGGTCGGGCGGGAAGCGTTCGCGGGCGCGAACAACATGTCCCCGTGCCCCACGAGCTTCTCGGCTCCGTTCATGTCCAGGATCACGCGGGAGTCGGCCTGGGACGACGTCATCAGTGCCACGCGGGACGGGATGTTCGCCTTGATCAGACCGGTCACCACGTCCACCGACGGCCGCTGCGTCGCCACGACCAGGTGGATCCCGACCGCGCGCGCCATCTGCGCGATCCGGCAGATCGCGTCCTCGACGTCTCGCGGCGCCACCATCATCAGGTCGGCGAGCTCGTCGATCACCACGACGATGAATGGGAGGTGCTCGAACTTGTCCTCCAAACCGGGCGGGATACGCAGCGACCCGTCGCGCAGACCCGCCTCGTAGCCGTCGATGTCGCGGGCACCGACGGTCGCCAGCACCTCGTAACGCAGCTCCATCTCCCTGACGATCCACTGCAACGCCTCGGCGGCCCGTTTCGGATGAACGATCACCGGCGAGAGCAAGTGTGGAACGTCGGCGAAGTGGCTCAGCTCGACGCGCTTGGGGTCAACCAAGACGAGCCGGACGTCGTCGGGGGTCGTGCGCATCAGCAGGGACGTCACGAAGCAGTTCACGAGCGACGACTTGCCCGCCCCCGTGGCCCCCGCGATCAGCAGATGGGGCATGGTCGAGAGGTCCACCATGCGTGCCCGCCCATGGACGTCCTTACCCAGTGCGACCTCGAGCGGATGGGTCGCGTCCTTCGCCGCTCGGGAGCGGAGCACGTCGCCGAGCATCACGAAGTCGCGATGCGTGTTCGGGACCTCGATGCCGATCGCCGAGCGGCCGGGGATCGGCGCCTGGATGCGCACGTCCGGTGTCGCGAGCGCGTATGCGATGTCGCTCGAGAGGTTCAGGACCTTGCTCACCTTCGTGCCGGAGGCGACTTCGACCTCGTACATCGTGACGGTGGGCCCGCGGTGGGCGCCCGCCACCCTGGCATCGACACCGAACGTCTGCAGCGTGCGCTCGAGCGACGCCGTCGTGCGGGTTTCGTCCAGCCCGTCGGCGGTGGACGGCGGCGCGGACCGGAGCAGGTCCAGCGGCGGCAACTGGTACGGACCGGAGGGCGTCGCGATGGTCCGGGAACGGGTCCGGCGCGCACGGGCGGCCGGCTCGTTCGGGTCCTCGTCGGGAGACTCGATCGCGACCTCCACCGCCTCCGGGACCGCCACGACATCGTCGTCGACCTCGGTGAGCCCGAGTGCCTCGCGGAGCGAACGACGCGTCCGGCGCGGGTGCTCTTGCGGTTCGGCGACGTCCTCGGGTTCCTCCTCGACGTCCGCGGCAGTGAAATAGTCGCGTGCCTTCCCGTACGCGGTCGCCACCGGCGTCCCGGTGAAGATCAGCAGACCGAGCACGACGAGGCCCAAGCACACGATCCCCGCTCCCACGCCCGAGATCAAGCTCGCGAGCGGATGCGCAACGACCGCCCCGAACAGCCCTCCCGCCGTGGAGAGCGGCCCGAAGCCCGCTCCGGGGGACGGATCGTCACCCAGCAGGGACAGGACGCCGAGGCTTCCCGCCGCGAACACTGCGAAGCCGATGAACATGCGCACGCGCTCCTCGCGAGCGACGTCGCGCACCAGGACCACGCCCCAGTACACGCCCGCGACGGGGAACGTGACGGACGCGACCCCGAACCCGCCGTGCAGTAGCCACGAGATGCCTCGCCCCACGACGCCGGCGGCATCCAACCACACCGACAGGACCGCGAGGAGCGCCAGGACGACCAGGCCGATCCCGAACGCGTCGCGCGCCCAGGGGGCCAGGATCGCACGGACTGGCGTCCTCGTCGGCTTCTTCCGAGCCCGTCGCTTGGAAGAACGCGAGGACGTCGAAGATCGCGCTCTTCGGCGCGGTGGGGAAGTCTTCAGCGCCACCTACACCTCCATGATGACCGGAAGGATCACCGGCTTGCGCTGGGTGACCTCGAAGAAGTATCTCCCGAGGACCCGACGCACGTTCTGCTGCAGCGTCGACACGTCGGTGACCTGCGACGCCGCGCTGTCCTGCAGCGACAGCATGACGCGTCGTCGTCCCTCTTCAAGGATGTCCGCGGAAGTCTCCTCGTAGACGAACCCGCGATTGACCACGTCGGGGCCGCTCAGCAGCTCACCGCTGCGGCCGTCCACCGCCAGCACGACCACGACGACGCCGTCGCCGGCCAGCTTCCGACGGTCCCGCAGCACCTCGCCTCCCACGTCGCCGATCCCCAGGCCGTCCACGAACGTCATGCCGGCGGGAACCCGGTCCCCGCGGTCGAGCCGCTCCCCCACCTCGACCACGTCCCCGTCCTCACAGATCAAGATCCGATCGCGCGGGATCCCCACCTCCTCGGCGAGGCGCGCATGGTGCTGCAGATGACGTCGTTCACCGTGGACGGGGATGAACCACCGGGGCCTCACGAGCGACAGCATCAGCCGGAGCTCCTCCTGCGCGCCGTGACCGCTCGCGTGCACATGGTCGGCGGGCATGTGGAACACGTTCGCGCCGCTCCGGTAGAGCGCGTCGACGACGCGGTGGATCGCTGGCTCGTTCCCCGGGATCAGCGACGACGAGAGCACCACCGTGTCCCCGTGCTTGAGCTTCACCCACTTGTGCTCGCGCGCGGCCATGAGCGACAGCGCGCTGTAGGGCTCGCCCTGCGAACCGGTGCAGATCACGACGACCCGGCCGGGGTCGAGCCTGTCGACGTCTTCGATGTCGACGACGTCTTCCTCGGGTACGTCGAGGATGCCGAGGCGCCTGGCCGCGCCGACACTGTTGTGCATGGACCGACCCAGGAAAGCCACCACCCGCTGGTTCGCACGTGCAGCGTCCACCACCTGCTGCACCCGGTGGATGTGGCTCGAGAAGCAGGCCACGACCACGATGGCCGGCGCCTGCTCGACGATCTCCTTCAGCACCGGGCCCACCGAGCGTTCGCTCTCCGAGTGGCCCGGCTCCTCGGCGTTGGTCGAGTCCGAGAGGAGGAGATGCACGCCTCGGCCCGCTTCCTCGGCGAGACCGTGCAGATCCGTCGGCTTGGCGTCGATCGGCGTCTGATCCATCTTGAAGTCGCCCGTATGCAAGATCGTGCCGAACGGGGAATCGATGGCGACGGCCATCCCGTCGGGGATCGAGTGGGTCACGTGCAGGAACCGCATCGTGAACGGACCGGCAGATGCGCCCTCGCCCGGGATCGCCAGATGCTCCTCCACGAGGTCGGTGACCTCGTGCTCCTCGAGCTTGCCTTTGAGCAGTTCGTGGGTGAAGGCGGTCGCGTAGACCGGCAGCCGACCCAGTTCCTTCAGCAGGTACGGCAGGGCGCCCACGTGATCCTCGTGCCCGTGCGTGAGGACGATTGCTTCCACGTCCTCGGCCCGCTCGCGCAGGTACTCGAAGTCCGGCAGGACGAGGTCGATCCCCGGCATGTCCGCCGACGGGAACGACAGACCGACGTCGACGATCAGGATCCGGCCGCCGAGCTCGACGCAGGCCATGTTGCGCCCAACCTCGCCGACGCCCCCGAGGAACACGACCCGGCAGTGCGCGTCGCTAGAGGAGACCGGCATCCTCCAGCGCCTTGCGGACCCGCTCGCGCTCCTCGCTCGTGGCGGGCACGAGCGGCAGGCGCGGCTCTCCCGCAGACCGACCCACCATCTGGAGCGCGGCCTTGATCGGGATGGGGTTCGATGTGACGAAGAGGGCGTTGAACAGCGGTGAGAGCTCTTCGTGGATCTTGCGGGCGGCGGGCACGTCGCCCGTCTCGATGAGCTCGATCACCTGGCGGATCTGTGGGCCTACCAGATGACTCGCGACGCTCACGACGCCAACCGCGCCCAGGCACACGTACCCGAACGTCGCCCAGTCGTCGCCCGAGTACACCTCGAAGCCGTCGGGCGCTTCGGCGATCAGCTTCGAGATGCCCTGGAAGTCGCCGGTGGAGTCCTTGACCGCCACGATGTTGGGATGTTCGGCCAGCCGCAGCAGCGTGTCGTGCTCGATGCGCGTTGCGGTACGACCGGGGATGTTGTAGGCGATGATGGGGAGGGCCGTGGCGCCAGCGACCCTCTCGAAGTGCGCGATCAATCCTCTTTGCGGAGGTTTGTTGTAGTACGGCGTCACGACGAGCAGGCCGTCGGCCCCGGCGTTCTCCGCGGCCTGTGTGAGCTCGAGGGTCTCGGCGGTCGAGTAGGTGCCCGCTCCGCAGATCAGCTTGGCGCGGCCTCTGATGGCCTCGCCTACGGCTCGGAAGAGCTCCGACTTCTCCCTGTGGGTGAGCGTCGGCGACTCGCCCGTGGAGCCCGCCACGACGATCGCGTCGGAACCGTTGTCCACGAGCCACGACGACAGACGCTGCGCGCCGTCCACGTCGATCCCGTGGTCGTCGCGGAACGGCGTCACCATCGCCGTCACCATGGAACCGAATCGACCGGCCATGCCGTGTGGCCTCCTTCCACTACTAGCTGCTGGGCCCGTGGGGCGGGCCCGGTCGCGCCTATGCTAGCCGCCGATGCCGGGGATCTACACCAGGGGCGGCGACGACGGCACCACGGGCCTGCTGTACGGCAGCCGGGTCTCGAAGGCCGACCTCGCCACGCAGGCGTACGGAACCACCGACGAGACCGTTGCGGCGTTGGGCGTTGCCCGGGCGGCCGCTTCGGGTTCGACCGCCGAGGAGTTGCTCGCGTTGCAGCGGCAACTGTTCGTGGTCGGCGCCGACCTCGCGGCGAATCCGACGGAGCGCGGGAAGCTGGAACCCGGCGTATCGCTCGTGACATCGGAGATGGTGCGAGAGCTCGAGGACCGGATCGACGAGATCGTGGCGATCCATCCGTTGCCGAACGTCTTCATCGTGCCGGGGGCGAGCCCGGCCAGCGCGGCGATCGACCTGGCCAGAGCGGTGGCGCGCCGCGCCGAACGCGCCGTGGTGGCGATGGAAGGAGCCGATCGCGAGGTGAACCCCGAGGTGCGGCGGTACCTCAACCGTCTCTCGGATCTGTTGTTCTGCATGGCACGGAGGGAAGCCGGCGAGTCGGAGCCCGCCAGCCGCTGACGCTCAGCCGGCAGCCGGCGCGGGCGCGAGCGCGCCCCAGTTGTTTCCCCCGATCAGGAGGATCACCAGGCCCACGGTCGTTTCGTCCACGCCATCGGGGAACACGACGTCGAAGGTCGCCTGGTCACCGTCCACGATCGGGGCGGGGTCGTCGATCGTGGCGTCGCTGCGGGTGCCGTCGCCCAGGATCGCGTACAGCCCCGGCGCCGCCAGTCGCCCTCCGGAGCCGTTGTCGATCTGGAGGCTGCCTCCGTTGCCGTCCATGGAGAAGCGGATGTCCACCCCACGCCAGCTGTACTCGAACTCCCCGGGCTCGAACTCGACGTCGCCCGTGTCCACCGACGGCGGCGCGCTCCCAGGCGAGCTGGGGACGGGCCCCGTCGGGGGATCGGCTGCGTCTCGAGTGCACGCCATCGAGATCGTGGCGACGAGGAGCGTGGCGAGGAGGCGTCGGGTACTCACGGATGCGGGATGATACGCGAACCCTGGTCGCAGGAGGCTTCCAGATGAAGAGGCTCGAACTCCGTCGCCACGCGCAGCGCGACCCCTCGGCCGATCGGCTCTCCGCAGACGGCCGCGCCCAGGCCGAGGATGTCGGTCGCGCCGCGCGTGGGACGACGTACGAGGCGGTGTTCACGTCCCCGGCCGAACGGGCGGCCGAGACCGCTGCGTGGTTCCTCCGAGGCGCTGGGCAACAGCTCCGAGACCACGCTGTCGTCAACGGGCTCGCAGGCAAGGACGAGTCGGCGGGCAGCCCGGAGGGGATGGCGGCGGGAGTCCGCTCACTGCTGGACCAGATCCCCGAAGGCGGAACCGCGGTGGCGTTCAGCCACACGCCCTTCGTCCAACGGGCCGCCTTCGGTCTCACCGGCCGAGAGATCGACGAGATGAGTGAGTGTGAAGGCATCCTGGTCTCGCTGCACGACGACGGCACGATCACGGTGGAGGAGCTTCGGCTCGCTTGAGCGGGCTCGACCACGCGCCCGCCGCGTTCGCGCTCGGTTTCGCGCTGGGCGCCGCGCCGGGACCCGTTCAGCTGCTGTTGCTCACCGAGACCGCGCGGCGCGGGCTGGTCGGGGGCATTCGCGTGATGCTGGGCGCCAACGGGACGTTGCTGCTGGTCATGCTCGCCCTCGCGCTGGGGTTCAGCGCGGTGCGACCGGGCGAGGCCCTCTTGGACGTCCTACGGGTAACCGGAGGCGCGTTCCTCGTGTGGCTCGGTGTCCAGGAGCTCGTCACGCTCCGTCGCGAGGCGCGCCTCGGGCTCGAGCGCCCTGCGCGAGTTCGAGGCGCCCTCGGGCCCACGGCCCTGGGCGTGGTGGCCGTCGTGTTGAACCCCGGGGCCTGGATCTTCTTCGCCACGACGGCGGCCTCGGTGGCGGCCAACGCGGCTGCGGACGGGGGACGGACCGCTTCGCTCGTGGCCGCCCTGGCGATGACGGTGGGCGTTTCCGCCTCCGATTCCCTGTTCACCGTCCTGGGGAGCGGCGGGAGGCGCCTCGTTGGCGACGGCGGGCTCCGCGTGATCCGGACCGTCCTTGCCGTCCTCCTGTGCGCCATCGGTGCCGCGTTCGTGCTGCAAGGACTCGATCGCGGACGATCGTAGTCTGAGACGGACTGCCGGCGACGGTTCAGAAGATGAAGCCGAACCAGGGAGTTGGATCCCACGCGAACATCGCGTCCGCCTTCGTCAGAGCTCCCTCCTCGATCTCACGGACCTGCTGAGCGCGAGACAGCTGCCGGAAGGACGACCCGCCGAGGTAGGCAGCTCCCATCGCCGCGACGTCGCAGTGGATCTCGGGATCAGCGTCGGAGGGGCGGCACTCGGCCTGGCCATCCTTGACGATCAGCTCGAAACCACCGGACGTGCGGGGGCGGAACGGATCGTCCACGGTGAACACGAGCCGCCCATCGGCCGAGAAACGACGCGCCTCCAGCGAAGCCGCAACATCGACCAACCGAACCCAGAGACCGTCGGAGATCGCGAAGCGCAGGCGCCGAGGCTCTTGCACCAGGCGAAGTACGGTCTCGTCCGCAGGGCGGTCCCACGCCTTCACGACTGCGATCAGGTCGACGTCGAACAGATATCGCCAGAGGGTCGCCTCGGCACCCGCGTTCGCGCAGAGCATCTGCTCGATCTTCAGCTCGTTGGTGGGCACCCCGTGCGACCAGTCGTGCTTGACCTTGTAGACGGCGTACCCGTCCGGCTCTCCCGCCTCGTCGACGTGCACGGCAAAGTACGGCGGTTCCTCCTCGTCTTTCTTCCGCTTGGCGAAGAGCCATTCCCACCATCGGTCTTCGATCGCCACCATGCCCGGTCGGGTCGCGGCCGTTGCTTCGTAGACCGGTCGAATCAAGGGCAGCGCCTCGTCACGGGGAAGCAGGCGGACGTGACCGGGAAGCTCCACGCCCGCGACGAAGTCGGAGCGGTCGGTCGGCATCTCCAGCTCGGCGCACAGCGATGCCATGCCGTAGCCGAAGCGACCGTAGATCCCCGATTCCGATGCCCAGAGATACGCGAGTGGTTCGCCGCGCTCGACTGCTTGATCGAGGAGCGCAGCCATGAGTCGCGTGTTGATCCCACGCCGCCGGTGCGATGCCAGGACGCCCACCGCGGTCACTCCCGGCGCGGTGACGGAACCTCCCGGGACGGTCAAGCGCGTGGTGCACGCTCCCGCGGTTCCGACGAACCGTTCACGTTCCACGGCGACGAAGTACCGGTCGGGCTCGGCGATGAGGCTCTCGTTCCGCAGCTCCTCCTCGCTCCCGTCGCCATGGAACGCCATGTCGAGCGCCTGCATGAAGGCAGGCAGCTCATCACGCTCGATCGATCGGATGAGAATGTCGTCCATGGGCGGGCGGGAGCCTACCGGACGGGCCGACCCCGACCTTCCAGTCCCTCGAAGACGTCGCGGACGACCGCTTCGCCCCGCTGCTCGGGCCAGGCGATCACGCCACGCTCGTGAGACACGGCTTCGAGCTGCTGCTCCTCCGACCAGTCCTGCAACCCACCCTCTTGGGTTCGATGTTCGCGCAGGGCGGCCAGGATGCGCTGGGCGACGTCGCTCGTATCCACATCCACGCCGATCGTCTGGTCCGGGACCCCGCGCGGCACGTACAGCCGGGTGGGGTCCATCGGTTCCTTGCCCGCCTCGACGAGCTGCCGGTTCCAGCCGTCGAGAGTGCTCTGCGCGATCGCGCTGTGGATGAGGCGCCGGAAGCCGGGAAGGCCCTCCGCACGGCGGCGGTGGAACGCCGCGGTCGTCGCTTCGCCGATCGCGATGTGGTCGGGATGCCCCGTGATCCCGTCGGGTCCGAACGTGATCACCACATCCGGCTGCTCCTCCCGCAGGATCTCCTCTACCCGCGAAGTCAGCTCGTCGGACGATACGTCCGCGAGCCCGTGGTCGCGGTAGCGCAGCCACTCGTGCCGATCGGGCACACGACCGAGCGCAACCCACGAGCGCCGATCCTCCTCCTCGCGAATGGCCCCCAGCGTCTCACGCGTGGCTCCGCTTCCGTCTGCGATCTCACCCGCCTCGCCGTTGGTTGCGTGCACGAGGACGAACCTGAACTCGGGATCCTCGGCGTGCAGCGCGACGGTGCCGGCGCAGCCGAACGTGTCGTCGTCGGGATGCGCCACGACCACGGTAAGGCCGCGCCGCATCAGCCCTCGAGCAGGGGCTCCAGACCCACCGTGAGCCCGGGGCGGGACCCGACCGAGCGGATCGCGAGCAGCACGCCCGCCATGAACGACGACCGGTCCGTGGAATCGTGGCGGATCGTGAGCGTCTCGCCCGGGCCTCCGAACACGACCTCTTGGTGAGCCAGCAGGCCCGGCAGCCGTACCGAGTGCACGCGGATGCCTTCGACGTCGGCGCCGCGCGCGCCGGGATGGGCCTCGTCGCCGGAAGGCGCCGACCAGGTTCCGGCGCGCGCGGCGCCGACGCGCCGAGCGGTGGCGACCGCGGTGCCGCTGGGAGCATCCGCCTTGCCGTCGTGATGGAGCTCCATCACCTCCACGGCGTCGAAGTGACGCGCGGCCTCCTCGGCGAATCGCATCATCAGGACCGCACCAACCGCGAAGTTCGGCACGACGATCGCATTGGCCGGACCCGACTCGGCGAGGACCCGGATCTCTTCGAGGCCCTCGGGCGTGACGCCGGACGTGCCGACGACCACGTGGACGCCGTCGGCAAGGCATCGCCGGGCGTCGTCTATAACGACCGTCGGATGCGTGAAGTCGACGGCCACCTCGGTTCCGGCACCAGCGATCGCACTCAGATCGCTCACGACCTCGATCTCCCCGATCGGATCGCCCCGTGCGTCTCGATCGGTCACGGCGACGAGCTCGAGATCGTCGGCCCCAAGGATCGCGCGGCACACCTCGCCGCCCATCTTTCCCCGGGCGCCGATCACGCCGACCCGGATCACGCGAGGGCCTTCTTGAAGGCGCCGACGCCGAAGGGGCCCAGCACCGTGAGCGTCATCGGCCGGGACAGTACGCGGTGGGCGACACTCTGCGCGTCCTCGAGGGTCACTCCTTCGACGCGCCGCAGGATCTGGTCGACGGTCAGGATCTCGCCGTTCGCGATCTCGGACTTGCCAAGCCGGCTCATCCGCCCGCCGGGATCCTCCAGTGCCAGCACCATCGACCCCTTCACGTGACCCTTCGCACGTTCGAATTCCTCCTCGGTCAGCCCGCCGTCGCGGAGATCCTCGATCTGCGCGCGCATCAGACCGATGACCTCGGCAGCCCGGGCGGGCGTCGTTCCCGCGTACGCCGTGAACATGCCCACTTCCGCGTACTGCGCGTGGTAGCTGTAGACGCTGTACGCGAGGCCTCGTTGCTCGCGGATCTCCTGGAACAGCCGCGACGACATGCCGCCGCCCAGCGCCCCGTTCGCGATCATGAAGGCGAAGCGTTCGGGATCGTTGCGAGGCAGCCCGTTCGTTCCCAGACAGATGTGCGCCTGCTCGGTCTTCTTCTTCCGGACGATGTGCGCGCCAGAAGGTTTGGGTTCCAGCACCGATCCGCTGCGAAGGCTCCAGCTGCCGGGACGGCCGTCTCCGAGCGGCTTCCCCGTATGCATGCGCTCCCCGAGGAGGCGGAGCAGGTCGTCGTGCCGCAGGTTACCTGCCGCAGCCACCACCAGGTGCCCCGGGACGTAGTGCCGGTCGTAGAAGCGCTTCACCGAGGCGCGGGTGGCGGCGCGGATCGTGTCCACCGTGCCCAGGATCGGCCGCCCGAGCGGGTGCTCCGGCCAAAGCGTCTCGGTGAACAGGTCGTGCACGATGTCCTCCGGCGAGTCATCGTGCATGTGGATCTCTTCGAGGATCACCTGGCGCTCGGCGTCGACATCCGCCGCCCGCAGAACCGAGTGCTGGACCATGTCCGCGAGATGATCGACCGCCATCTCGAGATCCCGGTCGAGGACACGGGCGTGGTAGCACGTGTACTCCTTCGCCGTGAACGCGTTGACGTCGCCGCCCACGGCGTCGAACGCCTGAGCGATGTCGAGGGCCGACCGATGTCGCGTCCCCTTGAACAGCAGGTGTTCGAGGAAGTGGCTGGAGCCGCTGATCGCCGGCCGCTCGTCACGGGAGCCGGCCAGGACCCAGAACCCGATCGCCACTGAGCGGACGCCGGGCATCCGCTCGGTGACGACGCGCAGCCCCGAGTCGAACTCGGTCCGGTCGATGGCCATCGCGAAGGGCGAGGCCTAGCGGTCGCCGCCCGCGCCAGAGTCACGGAACCTGCGCCCGTGCCGGCGGTCGCCGCCGCGGTCACCCCCCCGATCGCCGCCCCGGTCACCCCCGCGGTCGCGGCCACGGTCGCCTCGGCCCGGACCGCGCCCGCCCTCCCGTGGGCGCCGGTCACCGGCCGTCTCGTCGGTCTGGCCTTCGGGGATGGCCCACTCGTCGCCTACTGGTTTCAAGCTGATCTTCCCCTGGGAGTCGATGTCCTCGACGAGGACGGTCAAGTGGTCTCCCTCCCTGATGGCCTCCTCCACCGACGAGAGGCGCTTGCCGCGGCCGAGCTTCGAGATGTGGACCAAGCCGTCGCGGCCCGGCACGAGGTTGACGAACGCCCCGAAGGTCGTGGTCTTCACGACCATGCCCTCGTACGTCTCGCCGGCGAGCACCGGCCGAGGATTGGCGATCTCGTCGATCATGCGCGCGGCTTCGTCCGCCGGCTCTGACCCGGTCCTGGAGCCGATCAGAACGGTGCCGTCGTCCTGGATGTCGATGTCGGCGCCCGTGAGCGCGATGATCTCGTTGATCTTCTTCCCCTTCGGACCGATCACCTCACCGATCTTGTCCACGGGGATCTGGATCGTGATGATGCGCGGCGCGATGGGGTTGACCTCTTCGCGCGGTGCGGCAATCGCATCTTCCATCACGTCGAGGATCTGAAGGCGCGCCTCGCGAGCCTGACCGAGGGCCCCGGCCAGCACCTCGGCCGGCATCCCGCTCACCTTCATGTCCAGCTGGATGGCGGTGACGAACTCTCGCGTACCGGCAACCTTGAAGTCCATGTCGCCGAGAGCGTCCTCCGCCCCGAGGATGTCCGTGAGCGTTACGAACTTCCCTTCCTCGGCGATCATGCCCATCGCGATCCCCGCCACCGGCGCCTTGATGGGCACGCCGGCGTCCATGAGCGAAAGCGTCGAGCCACAGACGCTCGCCATCGAGGTGGAGCCGTTCGAGGAAAGCACCTCGGACACGAGACGGAGCGCGTACGGGAACTCGTCGTCCGAGGGCACCACGGGGATCAGGGCGCGCTCGGCGAGCGCCCCATGACCGATCTCGCGACGACGTGGCGATCCCACGCGACCCGTCTCGCCGGTGGAGAACGGCGGGAAGTTGTAGTGGTGCATGTACCGCTTGGTGTCCTCGAGGTCGAGGGTGTCGATCATCTGCGTCATCCGCAGCATCCCGAGGGTGGTGACGTTCATCACCTGGGTGTCTCCCCGCTGGAACAACCCCGAGCCGTGCGCGCGGGCCAAGACGCCGACCTCCGCCGAGAGCGGACGGATGTCGGTCGGCCCCCGGCCGTCCAGCCGCGAGCCCTTTTCGATCACGCGGCGGCGCATGACCCTCTTCTCGAGCGACTTCCAAGCAGCCCGGAACTCGTCCGTGCGCTCGGCCAGTGCCTGCTCGCCGAGGACCGCCGCCAGGTGAGATGTGGCCTCCTGCTTGACCGCCTCGAAGCTCGCAGAACGCTCCTGCTTGTCGGGCACGATGGCGGCCTCGAGCTTGTCGGCGAATCCTTGGTACAACGCATCCCACAGGTCGGCGCCGTAGAGCGGGTGGGGTTCGAAGTCGGACGGCTTCACGCCGACCTGCGCCAGGAACTCCTCCTGGAACGCGACGATCTCGGCGATCTCTCGCTTGGCGGCCTCGAGCCCGTGGGCGACGACCTCCTCCGTGGGCGCCACGGCGCCGTCGGCGATCAAGCTCCACGTGGCCTCGGGCGCTTCCCCTTCGATCATCAGGATGTCGATTCCGCCGCTTTCGTTCTTCGAGCCGGCCACGACGATGTCGAAGGTGGCCTCCTCGACCTGTTGGAAGGTGGGGTTCGTGACCCACTCGCCGTCGATCAGGCCCATCCGAACGGCCGCGACGGGGCCGTCGAACGGGAGCTGTGCGAGGCTCACGGCCAGCCCGGCCGCGTTCATCGCAGGGATGTCGTAGGGGTTCTCGCCGTCGACGCCCAGGATCGTCACGATGACCTGGACCTCGTCGCGATAGCCCTCCCTGAAGGTCGGGCGCAGCGGGCGGTCGATCAGCCGCGCGGTGAGAATCGCCGTCTCCGACGGCCGTCCCTCGCGGCGAAAGAAGCTGCCGGGGATCTTGCCCGCTGCGTACATACGCTCTTCGACGTCGATCGTGAGCGGGAAGAAGTCGATCCCCTCTCGGGGGTTCGAGCTGACGCAGGTGGCAAGGACCTGTGTTTCGCCGTACGTGGCGACGACGGCGCCGTCCGCGAGCTTGGCGAGCTTGCCGGTCTCGAAGGCCAGATCCCTGATGCCGATCTGGCGGGATAGCGTGGTGACCATTCCGGTCGTTCCTCTCTGGTCGCGGCGCGGGTTGGTTCCCGCGCACTTCGCGTGGAGGGGTTCGGCCGGTTGTCAGTGGTGAACCTCCGGGCCTCGCCGGGGGCTCGCGACTGAGAACCGACCGCTTCGGGACCTCCCCTCCGGTGGGTCCTGTCTCGGCGGTGGATCTACGGCATCACCTCTCCAACGGGCTTACCGGCGCAGGCCGAGCTTCGCGATGATGTCGCGGTAACGCTCGATGTCGCGCTGCTTCAGATACTCGAGCAGCCGGCGGCGGCGCCCGACCAGCTTCAACAGGCCCCGGCGGGAGTGATGGTCCTGCTTGTGCAGCTTGAGATGATCCGTGAGCTCCGCGATGCGTGTCGTGAGAACCGCGATCTGGACCTCGGCCGAACCGGTGTCGCCGTCGCTGCGGGCGTGCTCGGTGATGATGTCGAGCTTGGCTTCTTTCGTAAGCGTCATGGCTGGTCAGCCAGGCTACCAGACCCCGATGCGCACCCCGGTCAGGAGTTGCGCGTCGGCTGCGGAGCCAGCGCCTCGTCCAGCACGATCGCGCGGGTTCTATCGACGTCTGCGGCGATAGCCGTGATGAGCGCGTTGACGTCGTCATACCGCTCCTCGTCGCGCAGGCGTTCCCAGAACTCGATCGCGAGCGGCTCACCGTGCAGTTCCCCTTCGAATTCCAGCAGGAATGCCTCCACGTGGAGTGGGTCGACGCCGAACGTCGGGTTCGTGCCCACGTCGATCGCCGCCCGATAGCGAGTGCCGCCCACGTCGGCGGTGCCTGCGTAGATGCCCTGGCCGGGCAGCATGAGGCGTGGCCAGGTCCGGAGGTTCGCCGTTGGGAACCCGAGGTCTGTCCCTCGCCCGTGGCCGTACACCACTTCGCCGTCCAGGACGAACCGCCGCCCGAGCGCCCGGTGAGGCCATGACAGGTCCCCGGATCCGAGGGCCTCTCGGATCGAGGTCGAGGACACCGGCCGGCCGTCGAGCTCCACGATCTCCACCGTTTCCGCCGTGAGCCCGAGCGGCGCGCCGAGCGCCGGGAGCACGGTCATCGTGCCCTCCGCTCGATACCCGAAGGTGAAGTTGCGTCCCATCACCGCATGCACCGAGCGGACCCCCTCCACCAGCACCTCTCGAACGAACGCATCCGCGGTGATCAGCGAGAAGTCCCGGTCGAACTCGAGGACGACCAAGACGTCGATCCCGCACGAGGCGACTAGCTCGGCTTTCCGTTCGACGCTCGTCAACAGCCGCGGCTCGGAACCCGGGTGCAGGACCTCTCGCGGATGCCGGTCGAACGTGATCGCGACGGAGCGGATGCCACGTTCACCGGCACGCTCGACGACACGGTCGAACACTCGACGGTGACCCAGATGCACGCCGTCGAAGAACCCGACGGTGACCACGGAGGGCAGCCGGTCGAGCGGCAGCGATCCCAAACCGCGAACCAGATCCACGAGGCGGCAGCCTACCGAGGACGAGGCCGGCGTTAGGTAGCCTCGCGTCGTGCTGAGCAGCCGGACGCGCTCGTCGATCCTCGCCCTGCTGCTGCTGCTGCTCGCGGCCGGGATCGTGGCAGGAGTCGGTCGGAACGTGCCCTCGTCCGCCCCCGACACCTACCTCGACGTGCTCGGGACATGGGACGCATCGGCGGACGCCTGGATCCGAGAGCGTCGCACCGACCTGCTCGTCGACGCGGCGCGAGCGCTTGACGTCGTCGGTGGCGCCGTCGTCACGGTCCCGCTGCGGATCGGCATCCTCCTCCTGTTCGCGGCGTTTCGCCGCTTCAGCGGCTTCTTCGCGTTCGCCATGACCTGGGCCATCTCGGCTCCGGCAACCGAGGGACTCAAGGCCTGGTTGCACCGTGGGCGTCCGCCGGGGGCCCTCGTGGAGATCTCGTCCTTCGCGATGCCTTCGGGTCATACCGTCGCGATCACCTCGATCGGCGTGGCCGCCGCCATCGCGCTGGCCACTGACTGGTGGCGCGGCGGGCTGGTACTCCTCGCGATCCTGGCCGGCGCGGCGATGGGGGCATCTCGGATGGTCCTGTCCGTGCATTGGCTCTCCGACGTGGTGGTCGGCGTGCTCTTCGGCGCGGGGGTCGCGATCGCGAGCGCCGTCTTCGTCGACCTCGTGGCCGATCGGATCCCGGAACGATGGAGCATCAGGCGGGCGCCAGGATGACCTCGGGCTTCGCCTTCGCTCCTTCATCCCGGTAGACCCCGAGCACGCGTCCGTCCGGCGCGAACACCGCGTACGGCCCCACGAGGCCGGCGGGCCCGAGGATCCGCCCGTGCGATACCGCGACCGCCTCGTCGGGTTGGAGCTCGACCCTCGGCAGGTGGGCCACGGCCTGCTCCAGCGGCAGCAGCTCTCCAGGGTCCTCCGGAGGGCGCGCCGCCGCCACGTCGAACGAACCGATCGCTGTTCGACGGAGCCGGGTGAGGTGCGCTCCGCATCCGAGGCGTGCCCCGACGTCGGCGGCGAGCATACGGACATAGGTCCCGCCGCTACATCGCACGACGAAGTCGACGTCGGGCGACGCGAACATCGCCAGCTCGAAACGCTCCACTCGGATCGCTCGAGGAGAAGCGTGAATCGTCTCGCCGTGCCGAGCCGCTTCATAGAGTTTGCGCCCGCCCACTTTGACTGCGCTGTACGCCGGCGGCCGCTGGAGCAAGTCCCCTTCGAGCAGGGACATCGCCGCAACCACCTGCTCCTCGGCCATCTCCTCCACCGGCGTCCGGCGGGTGACCGTTCCCTCCGCATCCAGCGTGTCGGTCTCGATGCCCAGGCGGAACGAGCCCACATAGGTCTTGACCTGATCTCCGAGGAAGCGGAGCAGGCGGGTGCCTCGTCCCACGCCCATCACGAGCAGACCGGTCGCCATCGGGTCGAGGGTTCCGGCATGTCCCACCTTCTTGGTGCCGAGTGCCCGGCGCACCGTCGCAACGGCGTCGTGGGAGGTCGAGCCACCGGGTTTATCGATGAGCAGCAGCCCGTTCGGCCCTGCGCCGGGGCTCACGGTTCGGCGGTCTCGCCCCGCAGCACCCGGATGAGGCGCTCGATCGTTCCCGCCGGGCCGTGCGCGCTGGTGTAACCGGCCGCGAGGCGGTGGCCGCCGCCGCCGAAGGCGGCGGCGGCCACCGCGAGGTCGTGCCCGCCGCGGGACCGGGCGCTCACCTTGAAGCGCCCGTCCCGCTGCTGCTTGACGACGACGGCCACGTCCACGTCGCGGGACGTGCGGATCTGGTCGATCAGATCGTCGGTCTCGCTCGGGTGGACGCCGGCGTCACGGAGGTCCTGCTGCGTGAGATAGGTCCAGACCAGGTCCGCCTCCGGCTCGTACCGCAGGCGGCGCATCGCCACAGCCACGAGCGCCAGGTACTCGCGGGGATGGTCCTCGTACAGCGCCTGCACGAGTCGCGTGTGGTCGAACTCGTGCTCTCGCAGCCGCGCGGCGATGCGAAGCGTTTCCGGGGTCGTGGCTTCGTACTGGAACCGGCCCGTGTCCGTGACGAGGCCCGCGTACAGGCACGCCGCCGCCCCGTCGGTGAGCGTCGCTCCCATCTCCTCGAGCAATCGGAACACGACCTCACACGTGGACGAGGCATCCGGGTCGATCAGCGGGATGGTGCCCATTCCGTCGTTCGAACGATGGTGATCGATCCAGATCAGCTCTCGCGCACGCGTCGCGGCCCCTGCGAGGGAGGCCAGCCGGTCGGCCGAGGCGCAGTCGCACGTCACCATCACGGCCGGCTCTCGCGGGAACCGAGACGCCGGCACCAGCCGATCAGAACCAGGCAGCAACGCCGCCCATCGGGGCAGCGACACCGGTTCGTTCGGGATCGACGGCGTCGTCCGGACGCCGCTCGCCTCCAGCACCGCGGCGAGGCCCAGCATCGAGCCCATCGCGTCGGCGTCGGGATTCACGTGGCACGCGAGCGCCACGTCGGGAGCCGTCCGGAGGACCTCCGCGGCCCGCGCGAGATCCTCGGCCCTCACGGGCGCTCCTCGCGATGCAGCTGCTCGATGATCCGATCGATCCGCTCGCCACGTTCGACGGTGTCGTCCTCCACGAACTCAATCTCCGGGGTCACCTTCAGCCGCACCTGCCGGCCGAGCTCGTGCCGCAGATGCTTCGTCGCGGAGCGAAGCGCCGCGCGCGTGCCGGCGCGTTCCTTCTCCTCGCCGAAGACGGTGAAGTAGACCCAGGCGTGACGCAGATCGGGCGAGACCTTCACGCCCGTCACGGTCACGAACCCGACGCGTGGGTCCTTCAGCTTCTGGATCTCCTCGGCGAGGATCTCCCGGAACTCCTCGCCGACCCGTTCGGTGCGTGAACCCTGCGGCATCTGGATCAGTCCTCCGGCCGATGCAGCGTGAGCTCCGAGTCGATCAATTCGACCTCGTGCCACCGATCCACATAACGCTCCACTTCGTGCATGACCTTCTTCAAGTGATACTGCTCCCCGGCGACGGCCGCGACCGCGATGGCCGTCCTCTGCCACAGGTCGTGGTGGTCCACCTCGGCCACCGTGACGTTGAACGTCGACCGCAGGCCGCTCGTCAGTGTCTTGACCACGTGGCGCTTCTCCTTCAACGAGCGGCATCCGGGGACGCGAAGATCGAACCGCTCCAGGGCCACCCACATGGCGTCAGATCGAGCGCGCGAACTCCTCGACCTGGTAGGCCTCGATCACGTCGCCCTCCTTGATGTCCGAGAAGTTCTCCAAACCGATGCCGCACTCGAATCCTTCCCGCACCTCGCCCACGTCGTCCTTGAACCGACGGAGGGACCCGACCTTCCCTTCGTAGACCACGACCCCGTCTCGCACCAGCCGCGCCAGCCCGTTCCGCCGGATGGTTCCCTGGCGCACGTAGGAGCCGGCGATCACGCCGAGACGAGGGACCCGGAAGGTCTGGCGCACCTCGGCCTCTCCCAACACCGACTCGCGCTCCTCGGGCTTCAACATGCCCGAGAGCGCGGACTTGACCTCGTCGATCGCGTCGTAGATCACGCGATAGAGGCGGATGTCGACCCCTTCTTTCTCGGCCAGCTCGCGCGCACGCGCATCGGGCCGCACGTTGAAGCCGATGACGATGGCGTTCGACGCCATCGCGAGGGAGACATCCTGCTCGGTGATGCCGCCGGCGGCGCCGTGGACGATGTTGATGCGGACCTCGTCCTGGGGCAGCTTCAACAGCGAGTCGGTGAGGGCCCCGAGCGAGCCCTGGACGTCGGACTTCACCACGAGGTTCAGCTCGGGGATCTCGGCACGTTCGGCCCGACGCATCAGGTCCTGGAGCGACATCCGAGCTCCGCTGGTGACCAGCTCCGCGGCACGGGTCTTCGCCTCCCGCTCGGCCGCGATGTGGCGCGCGTCTCGCTCGTCGTCCGCTTCGCGGAAGTCGTCACCGGATTCGGGAACGTGGCTCCACCCCAGGATCTGGACCGGCTTGGCCGGACCGGCGACCTTCACCTCCCTGCCGTGCTCGTCGAACATGGCGCGGACCCGGCAGTAGCTGGTGCCGCTGACGAGCGCGTCCCCGACCTCGAGGGTTCCCCTTTGCACCAGAACGGTCGCAACGGGCCCGCGGCCCTTGTCCAGATGTGCTTCGAGCACGGTCCCGCGCGCGAGGCCAGACGGGTCGCCCTTCAGCTCCTCGAGGTCCGCGACCACCAGGATCGTCTCCAGCAGCGCGTCGAGGTTCTGCTTGGCCTTCGCCGAGACGTCCACGAACTCGTGGTCCCCGCCCCACTCGGACGGAACGATCCCTCGCTCGACCATCTGGGTGCGAACCCTGTTCGGGTCGGCCTCGTCCTTGTCGATCTTGTTCACCGCCACGATGATCGGCACGCCGGCCGCCTTCGCATGGTCGAGCGCCTCCACCGTCTGGGGCATGACGCCGTCGTCCGCCGCGACGACCAGCACGGCGATGTCGGTGACCCGCGCGCCACGGGCTCGCATCGCGGTGAACGCTTCGTGCCCCGGGGTGTCGATGAACGTGATCTCGCGGTCGCCCACGTGTGCCTGGTAGGCGCCGATGTGCTGGGTGATCCCACCGAACTCCCCGGCCACCACGTCGGTCTCCCGGATGGAGTCGAGCAGCTTGGTCTTGCCGTGGTCGACGTGGCCCATCACCGTGACGACAGGGGGCCGAGGAACCATCTGCGCCTCGTCGACCTCCACCTCATCCAGCTCGGCCAACACCTCGTCCTCGACTCCGACGATCTGCGGGGACAGGCCGAGGTTGTCCGCAACCAGGGTGATCGACTCGTCGGAGAGCGACGTCGTGGCCGTCACCATGTCGCCCGCCATGAACAGGAACTTCACGATCTCCGCCGGGGAACGATCCGTCTTCTCCGCGATCTGCTGCGGTGTGGCACCGCGGACGACCTGCAGCACAGGGCCACCCGGCAGGGGCTCGGGCTGACGAGCCTCGCGACGCCGACGACCGACAGCGGGCGCAGGCGCGACGGGCGCTCGGGCCGGCTCGAGCTCCGCGGCGGCGATCTCCGGCGCCGCGGGGGCGCTCACCGCCTCCGCGGCCGGCGCTGCTCGCGCTCTGGCTTTCGCGGGCTTGCGCGGACCGGGAGGCGGCTCCAGCACCTCGCGCGGCTTCACCCCCGCGGTCGCCTTCCCGCCGGAGGCCCGCAGCCTCGGCAGCATCTCATCCGGCACGCTGGAGCTAGCGGACTTCCCAGTCACGCCCATCGTCCCCAGCGCCGCCAGCAACTCCTTGCTGGTGACGCCCAGCTCTTTCGCCAGCTCGTGGACCCTCACGTTGCTCCCAGATGCTCCTTCAAGTCGTTCCGCAGCTTACCCAGTTCATTTTGGCCGAGGCGCGTCCGCAGCGCTCGAGCCACCGCTGCGCCGCGCAGCGCAGCGAGCGCACATCCCTGATCGCGGTGGACGAACGCCCCTCGCCCCGGAGCGGATCCGGACGCATCGAGCCCGACCTGCCCCTGCGGTGACTTCACGATCCGCAGGAGGTCGGCCTTGGGCGCTCGCGTTCGACAACCCACGCATGTCCGGACCGGCGAGGCCCGCGCCACGACCCTCAGCTCTCCGCCGGGGCCTCCTCCGGCACGGGCTGCTCGGCGGGAGCGGTAGCCGGTGGAGGTTCGGCCGGCGTGACCACAACCGTAGGAGCCGGCGTCGGAGGCGGCGCAGAGGCCTGCGACTCCGACTTGATGTCGATCCGGCATCCGGTTAAGCGAGCAGCAAGGCGGGCGTTCTGTCCCTCCTTGCCGATCGCGAGCGAGAGCTGATAGTCGGGCACGATCACGCTGGCCGTCATGGTCTCGGGGTCAACCGAGACCTCCTTCACCTTCGCCGGCTGGAGCGCATGCGCAACGAACTCCGGCGTGTCCCCCGACCAAGGCACCACGTCGATCTTCTCCCCTCGCAGTTCGTTCACGACCATGCGAACCCGCGAGCCTTTGGGCCCGACGCACGCTCCGACGGGATCCACGGCGGGTTCGTTCGACCAGACCGCGATCTTGGAGCGATGCCCGGGTTCCCGCGCTACGGCGCGGATCTCGACGATGCCCTCCTCGATCTCGGGCACCTCCATGGCGAACAAGGACCTGAGCAGGCCGGGGTGCGAGCGGGACACCACGATCTGAGGCCCCTTCACACCTTTGCGAACCTCAACGATGAACGCCTTGAGGCGCTCGCCGCTCCGCAGCGGCTCGGACGGCACCTGCTCTGCCTGTGGCAGCAGCGCTTCCACCTTGCCAAGGTCCAACAGCGTGTAGCGCCGCTCGGACTGCTGCACGATCCCGGTCACGACGTCGCCCTCGCGGCCGGCGAACTCCTCGTAGGTCATCTCGCGTTCGGCATCACGGAGTTTCTGGAAGATCACCTGCTTGGCCGTCTGAGCGCCGATCCTGCCCTTGAAGTCGTCGGTGACCGTGACCTCCTCCTCGGAGCGCACCTCCATCACGAGGGTCGGCTCGCCGCCCTCGGCAGGTGGCCCGTCCACCTCGTCGAGCTCCTGCCGCCACATCCGGAGGTCGCCGGTCTCGGGGTCGATCTTCGCCCGAAACCCGACGAACTCGTCGTCGGCCGTGGGGTTCTCCTGCTTCCAGTGAGCCTTGTAGGCGGAGGCCATCGCTTCCTCGAGCCCTTCCAGGATCGTTTCGAATGCGATCCCCTTCTCTCGCTCGAGCTCGCGCAGCGCCGCGATCATGTCAGCGTTCATCGTTCCGCCTTCCTCAGCTCCGCGTCCCAGTCGACGACGGTGCGTACCGACGCCACATCGGAACGGGGGACGCGCCGCTCGCCCTCGGAGGTCATGAGCACGAGCGACTCCTCATCGGCGGAGACCAGCACTCCCTCGATCAGCTCCATCGGCGGAGGCGTCTTCACCTCGACGCGACCCCCGAGCGCTCGGCGGTACTGTCCGGGCGTTCGCAGGACGTGCTCGATGCCCGCCGTGCTCACCTCCAGCGCGTAGGGACCCGGATCGAAACCTTCGAGATCCAAGCGGCGAGAGACCCTCTCGGAGACGCTCGAGAGCGCTTCGAGGGTCAAGGTGGACTCGGCGTCGACGGTCACGCGCAGCACACGACGGCCGCCTTCCCGTCGGAAGACGACCTCCACCAGCTCGAGTCCGGCCCCCTCCACCACCGGCCGGACCAGCGCCTCCGCGTTCACGCCGACCCTCCTCTTCAGTAAAGAACGTGGGCGGCGAGCCCACGTCCGACACACACGTCTGCGAGTTCCTGCAGGTAAGTATAGCTGTGCCGTACACACACGCCCGCTCACAGGGAGGCGGCGAATCGCGATCGAGCGGCCGGACGCCCTCAGGGTGCTCGATCGAGCAGTTCGGAGACCGACGAGACGGCGTCGGCGGCCGGCACGCTCGATCGGTCCCCTGACGCGCGAACCTTGAGATCTACCTCGCCACGCTCTAGGCTGCGCTTGCCGACCACCACCTGGATCGGGTAGCCGATCAGGTCGGCGTCGGCGAACTTCACGCCGGCGCGATCGGGCCGGTCGTCCAGCAGCGTGTCGACGCCCCGCTCCAGCAGGTCGCGGTAGATGCGCTCCGCCTCAGCGACGGGCTCGTCGTCACCCGTCGCGGGGATAACGACGACCTCGAAGGGTGCCAACACCCGAGGCCACGTCATTCCCTGCTCGTCGTGGTACTGCTCGACCACTGCCGCCATCATCCGGCTGATCCCGATCCCGTAGCTGCCCATCACGTATGGGCGAGGAGTGCCATCCTCGTCGATGAACGTGGCGCCCAGCGGTGCCGAGTAGTGCGTCCCGAGCTGGTAGATATGCCCGACGACGATGGAATGCTCGATCCGCAACTCGCCGCCATCGATGGGACAGCGGTCGCCGTTGCGGAGCTCGACCAAGTCCTCATACGCATCGACTCGGAAGTCGCGGCCGACGTTGGCCCCCCGCACGTGTCGGTCGTGCTCGTTCGCACCGGTGATCCAGTCCCGGCCCCCGCGCACGGAGTGATCGGCAAGGATCCGCACGTCCTCGCCCAGTCCTTGGGGCCCGACGTATCCCTTGGCGAGGCCGCGCGCGGTGAAGTCTTCGTCCGTGAAACGGCGGACGGGCTGCGGGAAGAGCAATCGCTCCAGCTTCGCTTCGTTGACCTCGCGGTCGCCGGGGACCAGGACGGCCACGGCTGCGTCGCCGGCTTCGAACATGATGCACTTGAGCGTTTCGGAAGCGTCACTCCCGAGCAGCGCGCAGAGGGACTCGATCGTGGGCGTGTCCGGCGTGTCGAGCACGACCAGCGGCTCCGTTCCCTCCCTGATCGGCTCGGCGGCCATCGGCGTGGCCGCCTTGACGTCGGCGAGGTAGTCCCCGTTCTCGCATTCCACGAAGAGATCCTCGCCGACCGCGGCCTTCGCCATGAACTCGTGGTTCACGCCCCCGCCGATCTGACCAGGTTCTGCTTCGACGATCACGTAGTCAACCTTGCATCGATCGAACACGCGCCGGTACGCCTCGTACATCACGCCGTAGGACGTCCGCAGGCCGTCCTCGTCGCGATCCACGGAGTAGGCGTCCTTCATCAGGAACTCGCGGACCCGGAGCAGGCCGAAGCGAGGGCGGAACTCGTCCCGGTACTTCCACTCGACCTGGTAGACGTTCACGGGAAGATCGCGGTACGAGGGCAGATCACCGGCAACCAGCTCCGCCACGACCTCCTCTTGGGTCGGGCCCAGCACCATCTCTCGACCGTGACGATCCTTCAACCGGAACATCAGATCCCCGTACAGGTCCCATCGGCCGGTCGCCTTCCAGGGCTCCGCGGGGAGCGTGATCGGCATCCGGATCTCCTGCGCGCCGGCCCCGTCCATCTCCTCTCGCACGATCGATTCGATCTTGCGCGTGACCCGCAGTCCCATCGGCAGCATCGTGTAGATGCCCGCGGCGACCTGACGGACGAACCCGGCGCGGAGCAGCAACCGGTGCGACGCGATCTCCGCGTCGGCCGGGTCTTCACGGCGCGTGGGCGCGAACAGGTGGGACAGGCGCATGGCCCGCAAAGGATAGACGCGGGCGGGGCCGGCCCTTTCGGGAATCAGGTCCGGCCCGCCCGCGATCAGGCCACTACACGCAGTCCGTGACCGTGAAGGGCTGGATGCGTGTGGCCCACTTCCACTGCCCGGTCTTCGCGTAGAACTGCTGCGTGTACCAGAAGGTGCAGTTGTCGGTGGGGTCGACCGTCATGGCGCTGTAGTCGCCCCAGCGGTTGAAGTTGCCGCGCTCGGAGCCCTTGCCGGTGAAGAACTTCCTTTCCGCCCCGAGCGTCTTTGCCGGGTCGGCGGTCGTCCGCGCCGCCACGCCGATGCCGGGGAACTTCTTCTTCGAGGAGGTCGAGTAGCCGACGGCGAGGTCGCCCTGGTCGTTCATGGCCGCGCTCCCCATCCATCTGCTGAGGGCACCCGGCCCGAACGTTCCTTGATCTCCCACCTCCCACGCTGTGCTGGCCGGGTTCTGTGTGTCGTTCACGAAGTCGTACCAGCGGACAGCTGAGCCTCCGTCGTTCGACTTCACCGTGTGGTTCACGACCAAGTGCTGCGTCGAGCCGTCATTCCAGTACTGGAGGCGGTTCATGAGACGGTCGCTGATCGCGTCGAGCTTCACGGAGGAGTTCTTCTGGCGGATACACGCGAGCCTCGGCGCTCCGCAGACCCACGGGTTGAAGTTACCCACGTCGAGTCCGCCCTCATCGTTGTTCGATGTCACCGAGACCTGCTCGAACGTCGAGTTGGCCGGCACCGCGAAATCTATGTCGAACGCCCAGAACTCCACCTGGTCGTCCTCATATCCCCAGAATGCATCGTCGGCATCGAACATCAGGAACAGGTTGGGCATGCCGGCAGGCGGCGCGTCGGGGCTGTCCCAATCCGACGGCAGCAAACCTCCCAGGTCGGGGCGGACTCCGAACAGGTCTGCGTAGATCTGCGTCGCGGGGTCGCCGTCGAGCATCGCGCTGCGCTCGTAGGCGATCGCCCCTGCGCCGCGCCACACGAAGTTCCCCCGGTTGTTGAGGCGGAACTGGTTGAACGATGCGTAGTACGCGTCCGGCCAGACACCGAACTTCGGGTAGTCGTTCAATGCAGGGATGGGGTACTCGAACTGGTAGGCGTGCCAGGCGCCGTCAGACGGGCTGCCGTCCTGCGATACGGCGATGCATTCGTAGTACGTGTCCGTGTTGAAGTTGAGCGCGAACTGGCTGAGCACGAACCGATCGGCCGTCTCGTCGTAGACGACGATCGGATCGCCGTCGTCGTGCGAGGCACAGATCGACTGAAAGCTCGGGTCGTACAGGTCCGACTGGGAGGTGGGACCGAAGAGCTTCGCTCCCGTCGCCTTGTCGTACACGGCGAAGACGGTGTTGACCGCCTGCACGTACTCGGTGATGCCCACATCACCCACCGTGTCGGGCGGGACCGACCACGTATTCGGTCCCCCGTTGCCGGTCTGCCGCAGACCGGCGAAGCCGGTCCCCAGCGAGATGGTGGTGCCCACACCTCCGAGCGGTCGCTCCAGGTCGTCGGTCAGGTCGGAGCGACCCACCGAGGGATTGGCGCGCGGCTTCAGCTCCTCACCCTCCTCGCCGCTGAGGAACAGCTCACGCGTCGACCACGACCGTGATGACGGCACCGATGTGTAGCCGCGGCCGAGCCGGACGGAGTGGGCGCGTGCCGTCTTGGCCTCGATCGGCCTCGCCACGCCCACGTCGTTGACGTCCACGCTCACCGCATCGGGGTCGGCGTTCCCACCGGCGCCGAGCGCGCGGACAGGTCGCTGCGCGCCCGTCCCCGACGACTGCGCAACGACCACGCTCGCCGTAAGCACCATTGCGGCGAACACGGTCACCACGAAACGCACGCGATTGTTGCCCACCTGGGTCTTCCTCCTTGTCGCTTGCTGCCGAGCCGCGCCGGCGGCGCGGCGGCGCGACCCTAGCATGGCCACGGTGCCGGGCAAAGCCATCGTTCGATGTGGCCCGCCCAGGGGACAGGGGCCATCCTTCGTGCCGGCTCGGCTAGTCTCGCGCCACGCCGATGGACCTGCGAATCCGACCCGACGGCCCGACGTTCGATCGCCAGGCGGCCGACTGGCCGCTGGTTCCCGTGTGGACGGAGCTGTTGGCGGACGTCTCGACGCCGGTCGGGTTGTTCCCCGCCCTCGTCGGAGACGGACCCGGTGTGCTTCTCGAGTCGGTCGAGCGCTCCGAACGTTGGGGACGCTACTCGTTCGTAGCGGGTGACCCCGCAGCGGTTCTCGTCGTCGGTTCGGCCGGCGCAGAGCTCCGCGATGTCGTTCGTCCCCTGCCGCTCCGAACCGCTTCCGATCTCGCCCCCCGTGAGGCGCTCGCCTCGGTCGCCCGGGAACTTCGCGGCCCTCGGCTGGCGGACCTGCCTCCGCTCACCGGCGGCCTGATGGGGTATTTGGCATACGAGGCGGCAGGTCTGTTGGACGGACATCCGGCACCGCACGCCGACGAGGCGAGGTGCCCTCCGATCGGCCTGCTCGTGATCGACCGCGCGGTAGTGTTCGATCACTGGCGACAGACGATGATCCTGGTGGCCCACGTGCCGGCGGGTGGGTACGAGGCAGGGATCGATGCGCTGGAGCAGCTTGCGGCGAAGGTATCCTCGGCGCCGCCTCTTCCCCTTGCGAGACCTGCGGCGGATGTCGGCGTGGCCGAGGGCTCGGCGAACATGCCAGACGAGGCCTACCGCAACACGATCACGAGCTTCAAGGAGCACATCCTCGCCGGGGACATCTACCAGGCCGTGCCGTCGCGTCGCGTGGATTTCCCGGCGCCCGAGGGCGGGTTCCCGATCTACCGCCGACTGCGAGTGACGAACCCGGCCCCGTACATGTTCTTCGTTCGGATGCTGGGGATGGAGCTCGCCGGCTCCTCGCCGGAGCCGTTGGTCCGAGTGCAGGACCGGCGCGTGTCCACTCGGCCGATCGCAGGCACCCGGCCGAGGGGTGAGACGGAGGTCCGCGACCGATTGCTCGAGCACGAGCTGCTGGCAGACCCGAAGGAGCGCGCGGAGCACGCGATGTTGGTGGATCTCGCTCGCAACGACCTGGGACGCGTGTGCTCCACGGGGAGCGTCGAGCCCACCGAGCTGATGGTCGTCGAGCGGTTCTCGAAGGTGATGCACATCGTCTCGACGGTGGAGGGTCAGCTGAGGGAGGACGCCCACCCGCTGGACGCCCTGGCGGTGACGTTCCCGGCGGGGACCGTGACGGGCGCGCCGAAGCGCCGCGCGATGGAGCTGATCGCCGAGCACGAACCCACGCCGCGCGGTCCCTACGCCGGAGCGGTCGGCTACCTCACATTCGCCGGCGACCTCGACTTCTGCATCACGATCCGTACGGCCGTCGCCGCGGACGGTGTCGTAGGCGTGCAGACCGGGTCCGGCATCGTGGCCGACTCCGATCCCGAGGCAGAGCTGGCTGAGACGAAGTCGAAAGCGGCTGCCCTCATTCCCGCCGTGGCCCCGGCTACGCTGGAGGTCACGTGATCCTCGTCGTCGACCACTACGACTCGTTCACCTACAACCTCGTCCAGCTGATCGAATCCATGGGCGAGCCCACCGAGGTGGTGAAGTCGGACGAGCGGTCGGCCGACGACCTGGTCGCCACCGAGCCGTCCGCCGTCGTGCTCTCCCCCGGTCCGGGGCACCCGCGCGACGCGGGATGCTTCCCCCAGCTCCTTCGACTGCTTCCAACGACCACCCCCGTGCTCGGCGTGTGCTTGGGACATCAGGCTCTGGGGATGGTCGAAGGAGGCGTCGTCGATCGCACGGAACCCGTGCACGGCAAGGCGTCACTGGTGTTCCACGAGGGTCACGGAATCCTCACCGGCGTCAGCGTGCCGTTCGAGGCGGGTCGCTACCACTCCCTGGTCGTGCTCCGGGACCAGCTGCCGGCCGACCTCGAGCTCACGGCCTGGACGGAGGACGGCTTGGTGATGGCCACGCAACATCGCGAGCTGCCCCGGTACGGAGTGCAATTCCATCCGGAATCGATCCTTACACCCGAGGGGCCGCGGATCGTGCAGAACTTCCTGGCGCTTCAAGGAGACGGGCACGCCGGCCCGTAGACGAACGCGCCGGAGTTTTTGCTCACCTTGCAGCCGGACTCGTCGACCGCCTGGAACGCCGACGCAGGCACTTCCTTCAGCTCGTCCAGAAGGCCGTTCGTCCAGCCGGGGTCCCGCGTCCTCTGGAAGTACCAGTCGCTGCCGTTGTCGGCCACGATCATCCCGTAGCGCTTCATCGCACGCAGGATCACGCGCGCGTCGGCGCTGAACCCTGTCATGGAGAAGCCGTTCCGAAGGCGGAAGCGGGCGCCCATAGGCGGGCAGCGGTCGTCGTTGCTGCCCGCCTGGTGTCGCGCCGGCCATACGTAGCCCTTCCGCGTGCAGTCCACCGTAAAGCGGATCGCATGATCGATCACGCCCGCTTGCACCTCGTCGAAGCGGACCAATCCGGGGAAGATCGGCAGGCCGGCCGCGTGGGCCGACGTCCAGCCAGCGGGGCGAAGATCGTTGGAGGCGAGGTCGAAGATCGCCCCGCTGCCCGCGGTCGGCGCGCCGCCGTTCCACCTCGCGCCGAAGAGCTCGTAGAGCGTGCAGGTATCCCGGTCGATCATCAGCGCGTGACGGTCCGAACCTTCCTCGATCGGGGTGGTGTCGTCGAACGGGTACGGACCCGCGTCAGATTCGTCCTCGTACAGGAACTCGATCGAGACGTCTGCGTGCGAGGCGTCGACGATCGAACGGCATCCCGTAGGTAGGAGGCCCGAAATCAGGGTGCAACAACGTCGAGCCGGCGTGGGTCGCTCTCTTCCAGACCGAGTTCTTCCGGTGGATCGGCAGGCCGCGCACGTTCATCCGCCATACGTTGTCGACCGGTAACACGGTGCACGTCGTCCCCGGAACCGGAGCGGCGACGCTCGGGCCAGGCGTGAGCAGCGAGGAGACCAGCAACGTTACCGAGGCGGCTCTGATCACCCTGAGCTCCATGTTCATGGCTATCGGTTCCGGCCCGGGCTACGGTTGAGCGCCCATGGCCGACGTCCACGAGCCCGCTCACGAGGAACGCGTCGTCGGGATGGCTTCTCGTACCGCCGCCGTCGCCCTGATGCTCGTCCGCGTCGTGGTCGTCGCGGTGTTGATCTGGCGAGCCGACGCCGTCGTCGACGAAGGGCTCCTCCGATACGACCGGGTCGCGGCCTCGCCCGTCACCCCGTACCGGTACTTCGCGGTCGAGTGGATGCCGGCGCAGACCGGCGTGGTCCACGTGATCGGCGGCGGTGGAGGCGCGGCAACCACTGCGCGTGTGGCGCTGCTGTCCCTGGTGGCAGACGCGGCCGCGGCCGCGGCGCTCGCGTGGGGGTGGGGCCGGCGAGTGGCGGCGATGTACCTGCTGCTTGGCCTGCCGCTGCTCGCCGTGGCGTACACGAGGCTCGATCTCCTCGCGGTGACGCTGGCCGCGTGGGCCTTCGCACTGTCGCGGCGGGGGCGAGACGGTCCGTCGGGAGCAGCGCTCGCCCTGGCGGCACTCTCAGGGTTGTGGGCAGCATTCCTTCTTCCCTGGGCCGCCCTCCGGCGGCGCCGCCCCACGCTGGTCGGGGCTGCCGCGGTCCTCACGGCGGGCGGCGCCGCCTGGTACCTGGTAGGAGGCCCGAAGGCACCGATACAGGTCCTCTCCTATCGGGGCGCGACCGGCTGGGACGTGCAGAGCACTGTCGGCGGGATCCTGGACGCGCTCACCGGCGGAGCCACGTTCCTGGAGGGCGGGATCCTTCGGATCGGGTTCGCGCCGGCGTGGGCTCGCGCCGTGCTCCTGCTGGCTGTCGTGGCAGTGGCAGCCGCAGCGTGGCGGCGGTGGCAGCGGGACGGGGGCAATCCCGCCGGAAGGACCGCCCTCGCGGTATCCGCGTCGATCCTGGCGCTCGCCCCCACCTACCCGGCCGCGTGGACCTCGATCCTGGTGCCGTGGACCGCGCTCATCTGGGAGGAGGATCGAACACTCGCCACCGGGGCGGTGGTGGCCATCGCCTTGACCGGCGTGCTCGCGGCCGCGAGCCCCGCAGATGAGAGCACGGTCCTGACATCCACGATCGTCGTGGCGCGGCAGCTCGTATTGGTCGGTGTGGCGACGCGGGCACTCATTTCCCGGCGAACCATCCGGGCGGCGTAGGCCCCAGACCTCCCTTACGAGCCCAGCATAGGATGCCACCGGGGCGGACCCATCGGAACGAGCAGGGCGTGTGAACCTGTTGCTGCCGCCTCGCGCCCTCATGCGGGTGCCGGTGTCAAGCGGTTACCGATTCCGGCCGCCGTCTCAAGCGGTAACACCTTGTCACGAGCGAGGCCGGCAGGCCCGCCGGTCGTGGTAACCGGTTCACGTTCGACCAAGCGCTGGCAGGAGCGACTACGTCGAGGCTCCGACCCTCTCCTCTGCAGTCCGCTCGCTCGCGATCCGTTTGGCCTCGGACACCAACCGCTCGACGAACTCGTCCTCGGGGATCTTGTCGACGACCTCGCCCTTCACGACGAGGAATCCCTGTCCCTTTCCCGCCGCGATCCCCAGATCGGCCTCCCGGGACTCGCCAGGCCCGTTCACCACGCAGCCCATCACCGCGACACGCACCGGCTCCGTGATGCCCTCCTTCTCCAGGGCCTCGTTCACCTGCTTCGTGAGACCCAGCACGTCCACCTCTGCGCGGCCACAGGACGGGCAGGCCACGAGGTCGAGGCCCCGAACACGCAAGCCCAGCGACCGGAGGATCGTCGAGCCGACCTTCACCTCCTCGACGGGGTCGTCGGTGAGCGAGACGCGGATCGTGTCCCCGATCCCCTCGGCGAGGAGCGCACCGATGCCGACGGCAGACTTGACGCCGCCCATCGGCATCGGCCCCGCTTCCGTCACGCCCAGGTGCAGGGGGTAGTCGCACCGTTCCGCGAGCTGACGATAGGCCTCGATCATCACCGACGGATTCGAGTGTTTCACCGAGATCTTGATGTCCGTGAAGTCCTCGTCCTCCAGGATGCGAGCCTCTCCCAGCGCGCTCTCCACCAGCGCCTCAGGCGTCGGCGAGCCGTACCGGGCCAGCAAGTCCTTCTCGAGCGAACCCGCGTTCACCCCGATCCTGATGGGGACACCTCGGGCCTTCGCCTCTCGCGCGATTAGTCGCACCTTGTCCTGGTACTTGATGTTCCCGGGGTTGATCCGAAGGCCCTGGATCCCCGCCTCGAGCGCCGCGATCGCATATTTCCACTGGAAATGGATGTCCGCCACGACCGGCACGGTCGACTTGGCCGCGATCGCCACCAGCGCCTCGGCATCCTGCCAATGCGGCACCGCCACCCGTACGATGTCGACGCCCGCAGCCACCAGCGAGGCGATCTGCTGCAACGTCGCGTTGACGTCGGCCGTCTTCGTGGTCGTCATCGACTGGACGCTGATCGGCGCGTCGCCGCCGATCGCCACAGAGCCGACGTGGATCTGCCGGCTGTGTCTGCGCGGGGTGCCCATGCTTCAAGTCTCCCAGTCGTCCGACGGTCAGCCGCCGAACACGTGGAACGTGATGTGCCGGTCCTTGGGCTCGTCCATCTCGAAGAGGATCAACCGTTGCCAGATGCCGAGCGCAGCGTCGCCCGCCACCACGGGGATCGCATGCGATGTGGCCGACAGGAGCATCGCCTTCACGTGCGCATGTCCGTTCGCGCGCTCGTCCTCGTGCATGTTCTGCGTTCGCACGTCGAAGTCGTCGTGGCGGTAATAGACGCCTTCGTGCGGCACGAGGTCGGTGAGGTGTCGTCGGAAGTCCGCCAGAGCGCCGTCCTCCCACTCGTTGATGAGCAAGGCGCAGGTGGTGTGCCCGCAGAACGCGATGACGGCCCCATCGGTCACTCCCGAATCCTTCACCGCCCGCCGCAGCTCATCGGTGAGATCGAGGTATCCGTAGCGTTGAGTCGTCGAAACGGTAACGGTCGAGGTCGTGGACTTCACGGGCGCCTCCTGTTGTCGCCGGCCGATGCAACCGGAAGGTCGAAGCTGAACGTGCTGCCGCGGCCGGGCTCGCTCTCGGCCCGGATCTGCCCGCCGTGGGCCTCCACCACCGAGCGAGCGATTGCGAGCCCGATGCCGGTGCCTCCACCCTCGCGCGCTCGCGCCGGATCGACGCGGTAGAACCGCTCGAACAGGCGCGGCAGGTGTTCGCCGCCGATGCCCACGCCCGTGTCCACCACGCGGATCTCCACATGACCGTCATGCCGGTGCGCCGATACGGTCACGTGCCCACCGCCCGGCGTGAACCGCACGGCGTTGTCGACCAGATTGAACAGGACCTGGTGCACACGCTCGGCATCGGCATCGATCGCCGGCAGGTTCTCCGGGACAGCGCGCGACAGCCGTACCCCTTTGCCTCCGCTCGACACCTCGATCTCGGATAGGACGCGGTCGATGAGCGGCTCTACCTCCACGTCCGTGCGATGCAACGGCACCTCACCCGATTCGAGCTTCGAGAGGTCGAGGAGTTGATCGACGAGCCTGGACAGCCGGTCTGATTGCGCGAACATCACCTGGAGCGTTTCGCGATCTGGCCGCTCCACGCCGTCCATCAGGTTCTCCAGGTGCGCTCTGATGGCGGCGATCGGGGTCTTCAGCTCGTGCGAGACGTTGCCCACGAGGTCGCGACGGCTGCGCTCGACCTGCTCCAGCTCCTGGCTCATCCGGTTGAAGGCGGTGGCGAGCTGGCCGACCTCGTCCCGGCGGTCGGTCGACACGCGCGCTCGGTAATCCCCCAGCGAGAGTCGTCTGGCCGCGGCCGCCATGTCGCGGAGCGGCTGGGTGAGGCCTCTCGCGAGCCACCGCGCTAGCAGCAACGCGATCACAGCCGCGATCGCACCTGCCAGAAGGAACTGCCACCACACGCTCTGCAGGAACCCGAGGGTCGCCGCGTACCTCCCGAGGAACCCGTGGGAACGGGAGGGCTGCACGACCGTGATCGAGCTGCCGTCGCCAGTCGGCAGGAACGCATACACGTGTCGGGTCTCGACGCCCCAATGCGGCAGGCCGTCACGGAACAGCGGGGGCGCGAGGCTCAGTCGAGTTCCGTAACGCTCCACCGGGACGCCGGGCGAGCGCACGACAACCATCGTGTCGGGCGGAATGTGCCCGAGCTCGCCGCTCGCATAGCTGCGAGCGAGGGCGAGCGCCTCGATGGCCTCCGAGTACCGCGGCGTGTCGCGCAGCACGAAGCCGATGGCCACGTACGAGATGAGGATCGTGACGGCGACGGCGAACACGATCGTGGACCCGAGCTTTGCCCGGATCGTGGGAAGGCGCTCGAGCGGCGTGCTCACCGCATCACTCCAGGAAGGCGTAACCCACGCCGTGGACGGTTCGGATGAACCTCGGCTCGTCGACGTCCTCACGCAGTTTCCGGCGGATCCTCGCGACATGGGAGTCGACCACGCGGCCGCCGGCGTAGTCCCGGTAGCCCCAGACCCGGTCCATCAACTGGTCGCGGGAGAGGACCACGCCGGGGTCGCGCGCGAGCGTCAAGAGGATCTCGAACTCGAGCGGAGTGAGGGGGACCTCCTCGCCATCCAGTACGACGCGCCGCCGGGCGCCGTCGATCGCTATACCCTCGCGCTCGATTGGTCCGTCGTCCTGCGTCGAGCGGATCCGCTCCATCCGGCGAAGGATCGCCTTCGTGCGAGCGGCAAGCTCGCGGAGGCTGAACGGCTTCGTGAGGTAGTCGTCGGCTCCGACCGCGAGGCCCGCCACCTTGTCGGCCTCCTCGGTGCGTGCCGTGAGCATCAGCACCGGCGTCCATTCGCGGCGCTGGATCTCCTTGCAGACCTCGATCCCATCCATGCCGGGGAGCATCAGATCGAGCACGACGAGATCGGGGCGGTGCTCGGCGTGCAGGCGGATCGCCTCGGGTCCGTCGCTCGCCACCACGACCTGGTACCCCTCGGACTCGAGCCGGGCCCGAACGGCCTCTGCGATGGCCTCCTCGTCGTCGACGACGAGGATCGTCTGTTCGCTCACTCGGCAATCGTAGCCAGGGACCGTTGCGTAGGAGAGGACGGCGTATGGAGAACCTGTGACGTGGCGAACCGCAGATACACTTCCCCCCGGAGGAGCCCATTTGGAGATCGCGATCCTGGTCGTCGACGATCACGGGCTCGTTCGCGAAGGCCTCAGGACCCTCCTCGATTCGCAAGACGACCTGCACGTCGTGGGCGAGGCGAGAACGGCAAGCGAGGCGCTCGCCCTCGTGAGACATCTCCGTCCCGGCGTGGTCGTGCTGGACGTGCGGCTGCCCGATCGGGACGGAGTCTTCATCTGCAACGAGATCCGAGAGCTCTCACCGGAGAGCCGGATCCTCATCTGCTCCGGACTCGCCGACGGATCGGCCCTGATCGAGGCGGCGAAGGCGGGGGCCGACGGCTTCGTGTCCAAAGAGGCTGCAAACGCCGAGATCGTCGACGCCGTGCGGCGGGTCGCGAACGGTGCCGCGGTCCTGGGCTCCACCTCCGCTCAGGTCATGTTCCACCACCTTCGCCGACATGGGCCGGTCGACTCGAAGCTGTCCGTACTCTCCGAACGTGAACGGGAGGTGCTCGGTCTGCTGGCCGAGGGCCTGACGAACCGCGAGATCGCCGCGCGATTGTTCATCTCGGAGAAGACCGTACGCAACCACGTGTCCGGCGTGCTGCGCAAGCTGGACTTCCGCCATCGCACGGAGGCGGCGCTGTTCGCGGCACCGCTTCGTGACTGGCTCCGTCCCCCTCCGTAAAAAAGCCGGGACAGATGTCCCGGGTCATCGGGCCGGTAAGCCCATCCATGCGGTAGGACCGTTGCCCGATGCGTCATGTGGAGGCTCACCATCGACAGGAGCGTCCGCAACAACATCCGGACCAGATCGGAGGCGATCCGTGAGCAACGCACGAACCAGCGAGGATCAACATGACCAGGCAGCGATCCGGGTTCTCGTCGCCGACGACGAGGAGACCGTCGTCGAGGTCCTTCGGGCCCTGGTCGGCTCCGACCCACGGCTCCAATTCGTCGGTTCCGCCAACGACGCGGAGCAGGCGATCGAGCTCGTGATGAGTGAGAAACCCGATGTCGTGCTCCTCGATGTGCGGATGCCCGGCGGAGGCGGCCTGCGCGCCGCGCGCGAGATCGCGAAGCGCTTCCCACCCGCGAGGATCGTCGCGCTGTCGGCTCATGAAGATGCCGACACGGTGATCGGGATGATCGGCGCCGGCGCGCGAGCCTATGTCCCGAAGGCCGACTCGACCGAGAAGATCCTGCGCACGATCCACAGAGCGGTGGGTGAATCCCGCCCATCGAAGGGCACGCCGCCGCGACTGAAGCTCGTCGAGCCTCCGCCCCCCCAACGCGACGAACGAGCAGCTTGGGTGGCGCGGGCGATCCTGGACGGCGCGGTCACGGCCGCGTTCGAGCCCATCGTCGACATCGAGACGGGGCAGACCCTGGGACTGGATGTCCAGCCACGGGTCGCGACGCTGCCGCATCGTTCTTACGATGCCTGGTGCGCCGACTCGCAGGCGGTGGGCTTACTGATCGACCTCGAGCTCGCGGCCTTCCGAGCGGGCCGGCTCGCACTCCGTCACCTCCCTGAGGAGGTGTTCCTGGAGTTCGAGGTCAGCCCGTTCACGGCGAGCTCGGCGAGGTTCCGTCGGACGATCCAGGGGACGGTCGCCGGCCGGATCTCACTCGGATTCTCCCCTCTCGTGGCAGGCGGAGGGGTGGCGATCAACGATGTGAACTTCGGTGAGACGCTCGAAGCCCTTCGGAACAGAGGTGTCCGAGTTTCGGCGAGGGATGCGGGCAGCGGCCTCTCCGCACTCGGTCATCTCACGTCGCTCGCGCCGGACTTCGTCCGGCTCGACCAGACCCTGACGCGGTCCGTGGAGCACAGCTTCTCGAACCATTCGATCGTGGCAGCGGTCGCGGCGTGCGCGGGGCAGATCGGAGCGCGCGTCATCGCCGCCGGAGTCACCTCCGAAGGGCAACTCGACGAGCTCCGTCGCCTGGGCGTCCACATGGTCCAGGGAACGCTCGTCGGTGAGCC
>Ga0299907_10000051_pt1 | contig 39242 bp, 34 predicted proteins | sample RVTome_16_FD_198680 | JGI IMG/M metagenome (GOLD analysis project Ga0299907, IMG submission 198680) | Soil microbial communities from uranium-contaminated site in the Upper Colorado River Basin, Wyoming, United States - RVT152D67 (version 2) ...
GCGCTGCGGGTCGACGGTGATCGAGAACGACGAGGTTTCCAACCGCACGTCGTGATCGTCCTTCACGCCGGACTCGTCGACGACGCGCTCGATCAACGCCTCGAGGTTGATCCGTTTGGCGGCGAGCTCGATGGTGCCACGGGCCAGCTCGTCGGCCTCCGCCAGGTCGCCCACCGTGTGATCCAGGCGCCGAGCGAGCGCGGCCAGCTGCTTGACCAGCTGCCCGTGCTCCTTCGCGTCCTTCTTGTGCTTGAGGACCTGCGTGATCCCCATGATGCGCATGAGGCTCCGCTTGGCGTCCACCGCGAGCTCCTGCACGAACGGCGTGGAGGAGCGGCGGTCCTCGAGCGGGACGCCCTCTCCTGCCGGCGCCTCGCCCTCCCTCGCGGGCTCGCGGATCTCACGAAGGGCGTCGGACATCTGGTGCTGCCGGAGCTGGGCCTCGACCTCGTCGAGCCGCTCAGAGCGGGTCGTGATGTCGCGCTCGAGGTCGTGGATCCGGTCTTCGGCCGCCATCAGCTTCTCCGTCTGACCAGCGAGTCGCTCCTGCGTGACCCGCAGGAGGTCATCGATTTGGGTGCCCCCTGGGTCGTCGGCGAGCTCGAGCGCGCGACGCGCCTCGACCTCCTGCAGCTTCCGGTTGAGGTCGGCGTTCTCGGCGGCTGCGGCCTCCAGCTCGGTGCCCATCCGCTCGATCCGCCCCGTGAGGGCTCGGTTCTCGTGGTCCAGCCGCGCGGCCCGCTCACCTGCGTCGATCGAGCCCGACTGAGCGGCGAGCAGCTCCGCCTGGGTTCCGGCGAGAGACTCCTGGGTCACCGCCAGCTCCTCCCGGATCGTCGCAAGGTCGGTCTTCGCGCCGTCGAGCTCGGCGAGGTACGCGGTGGCGTGCTCGTCGCGCGAGGACATCTCGTCACGCATCCGCTCGAGCTCGCTCGACCGGCGTTCGAGCTCCTCCTTCGACCGCGCGAGCAGCTCCGCGTTGGACGCTGCCTCCTCGCGCACATCTTGCAGTTCCTGGTGCGCAGCGGTCAGCTCGTCACCGACCGTGCCGGACTCGGATTCGATCAGTGCGATCCGTCCTGCGAACTCCGCCTCCCTATCGGCGAGCTGCTTCCGGTGGGAGGCCTCGACCTCCGCAAGATCGGACTGGAACTGCTCCCTGGTCGTCCGCACCTTCGCTTCCAGCTCGGCCTCGCGCTCGATCAGCTCCGCGCGGTGGGACGCCGCAGAGTTCGCGAGCTCGGCCTTCGCCGAGCGAAGCTCGTCCGCCAGCACCGCAGCACGCTGCTCCTCTCCCCGGAGGGCGAGCGTCTCGGTGCGCGCATCCTTGAGCTCCTCGCGCGCCTGATCCAGCTCTGCCCGCCCGGACATCAGCGCGTCCTTCGTGTGCCGAAGCTCCAGCTGCGCGCCGTCGAGGTCCTCCTGGAGGCGCGATGAGCGATCCGCGGCGTCCTGCAGCGCGTTCAGCTCGCGCCTGGTGATCGTCAGCTGCGCGTGCGCCCCTTCGAGCTCGGCCCGCAGGCCGATCGCCTCCTGTACGGCGTCGAGGACCCGCCGCTCCTGCTCGGGATCGGGGCGCTCGATCGAGGTCGTCGCGTCGTCGAGCCGTGTGGCCAGCCGCTCACGCTCTTCCTGCAGCGCTTTTACCTGCCCCTCGAGGGTACGGACCAGGCCCTCCGATCGCAGAGCTCGTTCCTCCAGACGTGGATCCGGACGCCCCGCTGCCTCTCGCGCCATGCGCTGGAATGTCTGGAGGTCGTCCAGGGCCTTCTTGTACTGCTCCTGCAGAAGGGACAGACGCTCCTCGGCAGCGCGTGCGCGCTCCTCCGCCATCCGCCGTGCGTCCGCCTCCTCCCGCAGGCCGGGATGGGGAACCTCTATGCGGCTTCGAGCGGGCTCGGCCTGGGGGGTGCGCAGCTGCGGCTGCGGCATCGGTCGGGGATGCTCCGCGCGCGGGAAGCTGGTCACCGTCCCCAATGCGGCCTGCATCCGGGCGACGCCGTAGAGTGCCAGGCCCGTCGCGAGCAGCGGCAGCAGGAGGAAGAGGGCGATCGTGCGCCACGGGCCCGCGGCCTCGGCGATCGCATCGCTGGGTCGGATGAGCTCCACCGCCAGCTCCGGCCCGACGCCGGACCTGAACTCGAGAGGCACCATGACGGAGAACTCTCCGCCCGAAAGCTTCGTCACCGCCTGACCGCGGATCGCGCTTCGGATCCGGGTGCGCTCGCCGGCGAGCTGGTTGCCGATGCGCCCTATCTCGGTGGAGTACAGGATGACGCCGTCCTCGTTCCACACCGTGACCGTGGTGTAGTCGCTCGGGTCGATCACGACGGCGGAGACGTCGGGCGTGAGCTGCTCGGCGCGGACCTCGGAAAGGGGTGCGTCGAAGTCTGCGGGAGAGAGCACCAGCGCGAGCGACTGGGAGGCGATGGCTCGGGCTTGCTCGACGGCAGCTCGTTCGGCATCGGCGCGCGCCCGCCCGCTCATCCACATGGAGCCCGCAACGCCCACGATGAGCAGCAGGGTCATCCCGATGAGGATCGTCCGTGCGACCCCGTAACGATCCTTGGTTGCCATCAGCATCCCCTGCCTTCCGCGCGACAGACTGGTCTCCCCGTGGGGGTTATCGGCAGGTCCCCCTGCGAGGTTCAGTCGATGGTGAGGGATGCCGAGCGGTCGGCGGACGCCCTGATGGCCTAGGCCGGTCGGGCTTCACGGGTCGCGTCGGAGGTGGGGGCTATGCTGCCTGTCGATGGCCGTGGCGCGCGCAACCCCCGGCGCACCCGACGAGTTGGTCGGGGCCGACCGCGTTCGTGGCGGCGCCCTCGGCGACGCGGCCGCGTTCGTCGTCGACCTCCTGGTTCAGCCGGGTCGAGACATCCGTGTGGTGGAGGGACAGCTCGGTTTGCACGACGACCTCGTCGTTCCTGGTCACCCAGACGCGTTCGCGATCGAACCGCTCGCTCCTCGCGATCCCGGCATCGTCTGGTCCGTCGATGGTGGGTCGTGTCTGGTGGCCGACGGCCACTCGTTCTCGGTGGCGGCTCACCGGGTGGCGCGCGTGCGCTTCGCGGGCGGGGTGACCGAGATCGTCGAGTCGCCGGCGCTCGAGGTCACGGCGGTGTCCGGCGCCCGACTGGAGCGGATCGCGCGCGCGGCACTGGCGGAGCTCGGAGAGGACCCCCAGCGCCTCCCCGACCTGCCTCGGCCCGTGGACGCGCTTCGCGAATGGGCGGAGTGGCGCGAGGTCGGTCGGTCGGTTCGTGAAGCCGGCGCCGGTGACTTGGTGCTGGTGGACGGGTCGCTGCACGGCGGTCCGCTCGTACCGCCGGCGGTGGTTCGGCGCGTCCACGACGAGGCCGTGGCGCGGGACGTCTCACTCGCCGGAGTGGTGAAGGCGTCCACGTTGTACTGGGGCAGGAACGCTCCGCTCGTCACGTTGCTCAAGCGTCGTGCAGATCGCGAGCTCGGCCCGTGCCGGTGGTCGGCCCGGATCTCGACCGACCCGGTGTTCGGTCGACTGTACGTGGGGGACATCTTCGTGACACACCTCGCGCCGACCGCGCCGTACGCCTTCCGGGTCGATGTAGCCCGCGGCGCGGCAGAGCCCCAGGAAACGCTCGGCCGGTTGGCCGGCTTGGCCGCGGATCCCGCCTTCGTCGGCTATCCGTATCCGCTCGCGCGGGCGCACCAGGCCGCCCGGATCACGGGCTACGCGGTCGCAGATGTGCGCCGCGCGTTCCGGGATGCACTCTCTCGGGCCGGTCTGTCCCCAGACGACATCGAGATGCTCTTCGATGACTTCCACCTGGTGCTGAACCGGAGCTGAGGGATGCAGGAGAAGGGACGGATCTTCGGCAAGAGCGTGCTCGAGGCGCAGTTCCGTGCGTTCTACGGCACCGACCTGTTCCTCGGGGAGCTGCTGGCGGCCGAGGATGCGGAGCGTGCGCGTCGGTTCCTATTCCGGGTGATCCAGGTGACCTACGGATCGGACTCCTCGGACCCGGGATGGGCGGAGCGGACCGCGGGCGCCTATATGGCGGGCGACGCGGCCGGCTCGCCGTACACACTGCACGATCCCGAGCAGCGGCTGTACAAGGTGGCGACCTGCCAGCCGCTCGGCTACATCGACACGGCGGGCGGCTTCCGCAAGCCGAAGTCGCTGCCGGCGCAGTTCGCCGTGGTCACAGCGCCGACGCCCGACGATTTTGACTTCCTGCGTGAACGGATGGGCGACCTCGGTGTGGGGTTGCTCCGCTCGGGCGAAGAAACGATCGACCTGGAAATCGGCATCCGCGGAGACACGTTGACGTCCCACGTGGGGGTCTTCGCCACCACCGGCATGGGCAAGTCGAACCTGATGAAGGTCTTAACCGGGCAGATCCTCGCATCGCAGGGGCGGTACGGGGCGTTGCTGTTCGATCCCCATGGCGAGTACCTGGACGGCGGCAGCGGCGTGCGCAAGGGCCTACGCGAGCATCCGTGGGGCGCGGACCGGCTCCGGGTTTACGCCGCACGCGGCGGTGGAGTGGGGGCCACGGCCCTCCGCCTCTCGCTGGCCGAGCTCTCGATCGGCGATCTCCAGACCGCATACGAATGGAGCCATGCTCAGGAAGACGCCATCGAGCGCCTCCAGCGGTTCTTCCACGAGGACTGGCTCGTCCGGGTGGGCGACGAGCCGGACGTGGCGGAGCTCGCCGAACACATCGGGGTGGCGACGGTCACGCTGCGCGTCGTCCAGCGCAGGGCACAGCGGATCCTCGACATGCCCTGCATCTCGCGCGACCCGTCGGTCGGCTCGCTCTCCGAGCGGATCGTCGACGAGCTGACCTCCGGCCTGTCCGTCCTGGTGGACACTTCGGGGTTGTCGTCCTTCGAGGAGGTCCTGGTGGCCTCGGTGCTCACGCGGCGCGTCCTCGACACCTATCAGTCGACGTTCATGGACGATCGTGAGCGCTTCGATCGCTTGCCCCCCGCATTCGTGGCGCTCGAGGAGGCCCAGCGCGTGCTGTCTCGGGCCAAACGGGCCGACGAGAACGTGTTCCCGCGGGTGGCGCGTGAGGGCCGCAAGTTCAAGGTCGGCCTGTGCGCGATCAGCCAACAACCGAAGCTGATCGACGACGAGCTACTCTCCCAGATCAACACGTTCTTCGTGTTGGGGCTGGCCGACGAGAAAGACAGGAACATCCTGCGCGGGTCCTCCAAGCAGGACATCTCGGACCTCGGCCCGGAGATCCAAACCCTGATGCCTGGCGAGGCCATCGTGACGAACCTGGAAGCACCCTTCGCGCTGCCCGCCCAGATCTACCTCTACGAGGAGTACCTGAAGTCGGTCAAGGGGCCATCGCCCCTTCCGGATCGACCGCGCGGGGGATCCAAGGGGTTCACGGAATAGATGGCGAAGCTGGTCGCCCTCGGCGATGCGCACCTCGGTCGCACGCACCTCGCCCACTTGCGGGACGACCAGGGCCGCAACCTTCGAGAAGAGGACTTTCTACGGTCGTTCTCGTGGGCCGTGGACGAGACGATCCGGCGGGCCCCCGACGGGTTCGTGTGGCTGGGGGACATCTTCGATCACGCGCGGCCAACCTACCGCACCTTCTCCCGCGTGCTCATGGGACTCAAGAAGCTTCGCGAAGCCGGGCTGTCGGGGGTGGCGATCAGCGGGAACCACGACACGCCCCGAGTACGCGGGACGGGCTCGCCGTACCAGGCATTGGAAGAAGTGTTCGACAATGTTGCGTTCGCGTGGGCCATGGAGTCGCGCAGCGTGGATCTGGGGGGCGTGCGTGTCCACGCCGTGCCGCAGACGCTCACGGTCGAGGACTTCCGAGGCGAGCTGGAACGAGCCGCTGCCCGGACCGGCGGGGACTCGGTCGATCTGCTCCTGGCCCACGTCGCCCTCACGTCGCTGCCGTCCCGCGACTGGCGCGACATGAACGAATTGGAGATCGAGGAAGCCGCGTTCGACCGACGGTTCGACCAGGTCCTGCTCGGCCATTACCACGTGTTCCAGAAGGTTTCGAAGCGAACCTGGTACGCGGGCTCGACCGACTCGTTCACGTTCGCCGACACGCCCACGGAGGCGAAAGGTCTCGTCGTGCTGGATACCGACTCGGGCCGCCCGCAGCACGTCGCGAATCCGGGCGAGCGTCCCCTCGTGACCCTGTCCGTCGATGCTGCCGGGCTCTCCTCGGGTGAGCTGGTCGCTGTGGTCGAGCGCAGCGCGGCCGGCACACCTTCGGGCGCGATCGTGCGGGTGTACCTGGAGCACGCGGATGTGGCCGCGTTCCGCCAGGTCTCACGCGATGAGTTCTCCGAGGCCGTTCCGGGGGCGGTTCATGTCGAGGTGCAGGCCGACGCAGGAGCAGAAACGCTACCGGTGCAGGGCGCGTCCACGATCGGCTCGCTCGAGGCGGAGTGGGCGACGTTCGTAGAGCGGCAGGATCTCGCGGGCCTGGACCGTGATCGCGTGGTGACGACCGGGGCTCGGTTCCTGGAGGACGCCCGGGGAGAGACGGTGTGAGGATCGTCGAGCTCTCCCTTCGGAACTATCGGGTCTTCGAGGAAGTCGACCTGGAGCTGCCGGCCAGGGTGATCGGTATCTTCGGCGCCAACGGCAGTGGGAAGAGCTCGCTCGTGGAGAGCCTGGCGTTCGGACTCTACGGACGCGCCAGGACGCGGCGTCAGGAGATCCGGACCCACGGCATCCTCACAGACTGCCTCGTGCGCCTCGTGTTCGAGCACGGTGGGTCCGAGTACGAGGTTCGGCGCTCGATCCGGGGTCGAAATCATCAGACCGATGCCGAGATATTCGTCGGCGACCTGCCGCTCGCCTCCGGAGTGACAGACGTCGACGCCGAGATCCAGCGGCTGCTCCGGATGGATCAACAGGTGTTCCGGGCCTCGGTGTTCGCCGAGCAGAAACAGCTGGACGCGTTCTCCGACGTGACCGCCGGCAAACGAAAGGAGATGGTGCTGCGGCTGCTCGGTATCAGGCCGGTGGACGAGGCTCGCTCGTCGGCCAGGAAGGAGTCGAAGACCACGCGACAGCGCGCCGACGACCTCGGGGTCGCGCTGACGGACGTCGCGCAGCTCGAGACTGAGCTGCAGGCGGCGAACGACGTGGTGAAGCGGGCGTTCGCCGCGGCAGAGGAGACGGCATCGGCGTTGAAGGCCGCCATGCGACTCGCGCAACAGGCGGCCCGGGTGTTCGAGGAGGCCGACATCGCCCGTCAGCGGGCCGAGAAGCTTGCGGTCCGTCGGGAGGGGTTGCTCGACCGGCACAAGGCGACCGAAGAATCGCGGGCCGGCCTCGTCGAGCGGTTGGAGCGTCTGGAAGAAGACGTGCGGAAGCTCCCCGAGCTCCGTTCCGAGCTCGCGTCCCTGGAGGGCGTGGTCGAGCTGTTGCAGCGCGCGGAGCGGCTGGCCGAGGTGACATCTGCACTCGCCCGTGTAACGGAGAAGCTCGAGGCGCTGCAGGCCGTGGATCTCGAACACGCAACGGAGGAGGCGGCGCAGGCGGAGTCCGCGGCGACGGTCGCCGCAAAGCACGCTGCGGAAGCGGCCGCGCGCGCCGGGCACGCCGATGAGCAGCTGAGCTCCCTCGAGCATCGCCTGGCACGCGCGGCCGAGGCGGACCCATCGGAGCCCTGCCCGACGTGCGGGCGTGCTCTCGGCGGCGATTTCGCTGATTACCTCGCGCATGCGCAACGAGAGACAAAGGAGGCGAAGCGGCGCGCGAAGCACTCGTCCGATGTGTCGCGGCGCGCGGCGAAGGATTCGGCCTCCGCCGAACATGCGCGTGCAGCCACGAGCCGGGCGCTCGAAGCCGCTCGCAAGGTTGCCGATGAGCGAGCCCGGCTCTCGGCCGAGGCAGCTGCTCTCGGAACCGAGGCGACGGCGCTGCGCGACGCATTCGGCGACGTGGCGCCGGATCTCGAGGTGCTTCTGTTCGGTGTCGGACGGGAGCGGGAACTGGAGCGGAAAGTGGCGGGCCTGGAGCAGCTGAACACGCATCGGGAAGATACGCAACGCGAGCTGAAGCTCGCCGACGCGGCGCTGGAGGAGGTCGTGCGGCAGCTCGAGGCTGTCGATCTCGAGTCCTCGGAGCTGGCGTTCGAACCGGAGGCCCATGACGAAGCAGCTCTGGCGGCCCGGCAGGCACAGGAGGCCCTCGAGACCACCCGAGACTCCGAGCGAGCGGCGGCCGAGGCGCTGGCCTCCGCTCAGCGCGAGCTGAGCGGGTTGGAGGGTCGGCTGCAGCAGGCCCGGGAGACCGCGGCGCGGGTCGATGAGCTGCGCGGCGAGGCCCGCTATCTCGAACGCGTGTCGATCCTCCTCGACGGTTTCCGAGATCACCTGGTTGCGCGCGTCGGCCCGGAGCTGTCTCGCGAGGCCGAGTCGCTGTTCCGCGAGCTCACGAATCGCGAATACGACGATCTCAGGATCGACGACGAGACTCTCACCATCCGGATCGCCGACGGCGACACCTATTTCGGTGTCGAGCGGTTCTCCGGCTCGGAGACCGACCTCGCGAATCTCGCCTTGCGCGTCGCCATCTCGGCGCACCTGTCTCGCGTGTCGGGCGCCGACGTGGGGCTGATGGTCCTCGACGAGGTTCTGGGCTCGCTCGACGCGGAGCGAAAGGACCTGATGATCCAGACGCTGGGCCGGCTGGGCGCCCGCTTCCATCAGCTCTTCGTCATCACCCATGCCGAGCACGTGAAGGACACGTTCCCGGCGTCCATCGAGGTACGCCGGATCGGGCGCCGGCGAAGCGAAGCGGTACTGGTCTAGCGGGTCTTCGCCTATCCGTCCGAGGTAGGTGGTCGACCGAAGCCCTTTCCGAACGCCTTCTCGAGATCGGCGTAGACGCGATCCTCGATCGAACGACGGGCGCGATCGGCGAGCTGCTGGTATCGGTCGTCGGCCTCAGGGGGCTCCCCCGTCCCATCGTCGCCGGAGCTGGCGACCGGCACGCCGTCGACCACGAGCTCGTGCAGCGGCTCGGGGCGGTCGATGTCCTTGAGCCGCTGGGCCCCGATGGGGCGAGCCGACACCCCGTCGGGCAGATCTTCACCGACGAGCGCGCGCGTCGTCTCCGACATCAGGACCTGGCCACCCCGGCCGACCGCGGCGATCCTGGCGGCACGCACGACATCGAGCCCGGTGTAGCCCTCGTCGCCGACTGCGGGCTCGCCCGTGTGCAGGCCGATCCGAACGAGCACACGAGTGTTGTCCGGCCAATCACTGGACGCCAAGGTGCGTTGTGCCGTGACCGATGCGGCGACGGCGTCGCGCGCGCGGGGGAACGAGTAGAAGAACGCATCGCCCTGGGTATCGATCTCGTGTCCGTCTCGGCCGGCGAACGCCTCACGCAGTATCCGACGGTGGTCGGCAAGCAGTTGCGCGTAGCGCTCGTTGCCGAGGCCCTTGAGCAGCGCCGTGCTGCCCTCGATGTCGCTGAACAGGAACGTCACGGTTCCGGATGGGAGGTTCGGCACCACCCGAGGATACGCCGGTGCCGCACCGTGAGCTGAGCCGTCCGCCACAGCTCAGGAGCCTCCGAGCTCCACGGATGCCTTCGTCCAACGGCCGTCGCCCTCGTACGTGAGGACGGTCCGGCGGAAGCCGCTCGGACAGCAGTGGGCGTCGCCTTCCTCGAAGACCGCCTCGAGGACCACGAGCCCAACGGGGTTCGCCGAAGGATCCACCTGCGCGTCGCAGAGGTCGCGTTCCCATACGGGCTTCGCTGCGAGAAGGTCGAGGACCTGAAAGCGACCGCAGCTGCCGGATCCGCCGGTCTCCCGGACGACCAGCGCGTCCACGGAGCCGTCGCCGGTCACATCGGCGGTGGTCGTCCGCACGCCGAGCACCCGATCCTCCGCGAGCACGGCGGTCCCGTACACGGCCCGCCACGGCGGATCGTCGCCGAAACGGCGCCATACCGCCGTGCCGCCGTCGCGATGCGGGCCACGCGTCGGGTCCACCCAGGCCACCACGATGGCGTCCCCAGCGGACGTTCGCGCGAACCACAGACCGATCACCTCCGCCCCGGGAGGAACGAGCTTCGAGGACGGCAGATCCGCGGGCTCCAGATCCTGGGGAAAGGCTGCAGGCACACCGGCCGGGAGGTCGACGGCCGGCGTCGACGATTCCGTCGTGGGAGCCACGTCGGCCGCCTCGCCTCCGCAGGAAGCGAACACCAGCGTGAGGACCACGATCAACGGGGTGCCGTTCGTTCGCCTCACTCGATCCTTTCGGCCATCCTTTCGGGGATCCTCTTCGCCGATCTCATCGGCGATCGTATCGGCGTTGCCGCGGGGGACCGGGAGCCCTGACGTACGATGCCGGCGTGGCCGACCTCGCTCCCAAGCGCGTGCGGGACTCGGAGGTGACCCTCACGCAGATGATGGAGGTCACCGACGCGAACATCGCCGGGAACGTGCACGGCGGAGTCGTCATCCGCCTCGCCGACACGGCTGCTGCGCTTGCCGCGATCCGCCACGCCGCGGGGCTCGCCGTCACCGTCGCGATCGACGAGATGACCTTCCTGGAGCCCGTCCACATCGGCGACCTCCTGTTCCTCAAGGCTTCGGTCAACGATGTGGGTCGAACGTCGATGGAGTGCGGCGTGCGCGTCGAGGCGCTCGATCCCGTGAGCGGCGTGACCCGCCACGCCAACAGCGCCTACCTGGTCTTCGTTGCCGTCGACGATGAGGGAAGGCCGCGCCCCGTCCCGCCGCTGATCGTCGAGACCGACACCGAGCGGAGGCGGCAGCGAGAGGCGAAGCTGCGGCGCGAGCGTCGGATGGTACACAAGGAGGCCGTCATGGCAGCCCGAGAGGCGGAGGCCGGCGGCCCCGACGGGAGTGGGAGCATGGAGGAAGTCGACAGTGGAGGGGGATCATCGTCATGACGACCGAGTTCGCCGGCGCTCGAGGGCGCCTCGAGCTCGCGGACGGCGAGGTACATATTCATCGCCTGCGCTGGCTGGGCGAGCAAGGGATCGGCGATGTCGAGCGACTGCCCCACACACTCAAGATCTTGCTCGAGAACCTCCTACGCCGTGCCGGCACCCGCGACGTGGCCGACGAGGACGTGCACGCGCTGGCCGCGTGGCCGAAGCCGATCACCGACCTCGCGTTCATGCCGGCCCGGGTCCTGATGCAGGACTTCACCGGAGTCCCCGCCGTTGTCGACCTCGCGGCCATGCGGAGCGCGGTCGCCAGGGCGGGCGGTGATCCCACGATCGTGAATCCGCTCGTTCCCGTGGACCTGATCATCGATCACTCGGTCCAAGTGGACCTCTTCCGTACACCCGAGGCGTACGAAGCGAACATCGAGTGGGAGTACCGTCGCAACGGCGAGCGCTACGCGCTCCTGCGGTGGGCGCAGCAGGCGTTCGACGGCATCCGCGTCGTGCCGCCGGGCGCCGGGATCTGCCACCAGGTCAACCTCGAGCACCTCGGTCAGGTCGTGAGCGTGCGGGACGGCGCGTCCGTGCCCGACACGCTGGTCGGCACCGACTCGCATACGACGATGATCAACGGGCTCGGCGTCCTGGGCTGGGGAGTCGGAGGGATCGAGGCAGAGGCCGCGATGCTCGGCCAGCCGATGTTCCTCCCGCAGCCGTTCGTCGTTGGCGTGCGGGTCACGGGCGCGCTCCCCCCCGGCACCACCGCCACCGACCTGGTGCTGACCCTCACCCAGATGCTCCGTGCGCATGGTGTGGTCGGGAAGTTCGTCGAGTTCTTCGGCGACGGCCTGTCCACGCTCACGATCGCTGACCGCGCGACCCTGTCCAACATGTGTCCCGAGTACGGGGCCACGGCCGCCTTCTTCCCCGTCGACGAGCAGACGCTCGTGTACCTGCGGTTCACCGGTCGCGGCGAACGCACGGATCTGGTGGAGCGGTATGCGAACGAACAAGGCCTGTTCCGCCGGGACGGCGATCCCGATCCGGTGTTCTCCGAGACGCTCGAGTTGGATCTCGCCTCGGTCGAGCCCTCCGTCGCGGGTCCGAAGCGTCCGCAGGATCGCGTTCCCCTCCCGCAGGTCTGGGAGTCGTTCGTCACCGCGTTCCGGGATCGGATGGAGCCGGATCCGAAGCCGACGGACGTGGGACGGTTCGAATCGGAAGGAGGAAACACCGATGTTGCCGTGAACACCGAGCATGCAATCGACCCCGACGGACAACCGCCCGTTCGGGTCGACGGCTCGATCGGTCACGGCTCGGTAGTGATCGCCGCGATCACGTCGTGCACGAACACCAGCAACCCGTCGGTCATGTTGGCAGCCGGGCTGCTCGCGAAGAAGGCCGTCGAGATGGGTCTGGAGTCGAAGCCATGGGTGAAGACCTCGCTCGCTCCAGGATCGCGCGTGGTGACCGAGTACCTGGATCGGGCCGGTCTCACGCCGTACCTGGAGAAGCTCGGCTTCGCGCTCGTGGGGTATGGATGCACGACATGCATCGGGAACTCCGGCCCCTTGATCGAGGAGGTAGCGGCTGCCGTCGACGGGCACGATCTGAACGTGGTTGCGGTGCTGTCGGGCAACCGGAACTTCGAGGGGCGCGTGCATCCGCAGGTGCGCGCGTCGTACCTCGCGTCACCGCCCCTGGTCGTTGCGTACGCGCTGGCCGGCCGGGCCGATCTGGACCTGTCGTCCGAGCCCGTCGGGGATGGAGTCGACGGTCCCGTGTTCCTGCGCGACCTGTGGCCGAGCGGAGAAGAGGTCGACGTGGCGATGCGGTCGATCACCGAGTCGCAGTTCGATGAGGAGTACGCCCGGATATGGGACGGCGATGATCGCTGGCGGGCACTTCCCACGCCGTCAGGACCCGACTACAAGTGGGATCCGGCGTCGACGTACGTGCGCGAGCCGCCCTTCTTCCAGCAGACGGCCCCCCCGGCCGGCGGCGACATCGAGGACGCTCGTGTGCTCGTCAAGGTCGGGGACTCCATCACCACCGATCACATCTCGCCGGCAGGCTCGATCAAGGTCGACTCGCCGGCGGGGGCATACCTCGTCGAGCACGGGGTCGAGCAGCGCGACTTCAACTCCTACGGCGCTCGCCGAGGCAACCACGAGGTCATGATGCGCGGCACGTTTGCGAACGTCCGGCTGCGCAACGATCTGGCTCCGGAGACCGAGGGGTGGTGGACGACCCACCTACCCACCGGCGACGTGACCAGCGTCTACGAGGCTGCGCACCGCTACGCGCAGCAGGGAACGCCCCTGGGAGTGCTCGCCGGCAAGGAGTACGGAAGCGGCTCCTCCCGCGACTGGGCCGCGAAGGGACCCTCGCTGCTGGGCGTGCGATTCGTGTTGGCGGAGAGCTACGAGCGGATCCACCGGTCGAATCTCGTGGGCATGGGCGTCCTTCCGCTGCAGTACATGTCGGGAGAGAACGCCGCATCGATCGGCCTGACAGGTCTCGAGGTGTTCAACGTTCGCGGGCTCGACGCAGGCATCCGGCCGGGCATGACGGTCGACGTGGAAGCCGTCCGGGACGGTGGATCCGCGGTGAGGTTCGGGGCAATCGTACGGATCGACGGTGCGGCTGAGGTCGAGTATCACCTGTCGGGAGGGGTCCTGAACCTGGTGCTACGTCAGATGATCGGCACGTGACACGTACCGATCTTTGGCCGATCCTTCCTGACGCCCGCGCTCGTCAGGCAGGGAAGCAGGAAGCGAACGACGCGCCCCATCAAGGGGCGCGTCGTGACGAGGTCGAGGGGCGTCCGTCAGTCCTCGTCGTCGCCTCCGCCGGGACCGGAGTGGTCGTCATCGTCCTCGTCGTCCCGGTCGTCGTCATCTCCGTTCCCGGGACCGGAGTTGTCGTCCCCATCACCGTTCCCGGGACCGGAGTTGTCGCCCCCGTCACCGTTCCCGGGACCGGAGTTGTCGTCTCCGTCACCGTTCCCCGGGCCGGAGTTGTCACCGTCACCATCGTCGTGGTGATCGCCGTCCAGATCGCCGAGGGAGTCCATCCCCGAGTCGTCGGTCTCGAACGGTTCGTCGTCCACGCTGGGCGTCGCCGTCGGCGAGTCGCTGGGGGAGTCGCTGGGGGAGTCGCTGGGGGAGTCGCTCGGCGAGCCCGTGGGTGAACCTGTCGGCGTTCCGTCCTGAGCGCCGGCGATCCCCACGGCCGCCACCGTCAGCACGAACGCCGCGACGATCGTCGCGATCCATCTCCGTTCCATGATTTCCTCCTCGTCCACGGCCCCGGTCGGGGCCTCGTGCACTACACGCTAGGGGGCGGCCGACCAGCGCTTCGGCAAGGGGTGGTTAAGGGGGATGTAAACCCGGAACCTGGCCGTCAGGCCAGCTCCCCCACATACACGGGGTCTGTCGTGGGTGCATCGGGGCACGAGGCCGATTCCACGGTCACGGCCATCGCCTCGGCTTCGCCGATCTCGGAATCGAGGAAGGCTGCGATCCCGCCGCCCGCCGGTCGCAGGCAGCCCTGGGAAACGGCGGTGCCGTCCGTAATCGCCCACAGCTCGTAGACGCGCTCCGCTCCGGGGTCGGGCAGGCCCTGTCCCCACACGATGACGCCGGTCTCGCCGGGCGTGTAGGCGATCGCGACGGTGCCCTCCTCGCCGTCGAGCTCGAGGAACCGCTGGGTTGGGAAGGCAACGACCGTTCCGCCGTCCGACCGAATGATCGCGACGCCTGCGACGAGGACGACGAACGACGCCGCGACGGCCAGCGCGCGTCGCCAGCCGCGAGCTCGACGCAGAGCCAGATCGTCGATCTCGCCGTCGGGCACGGGAGGCTTCGCCGCCTCACCTCGATCGAACGCCAGGATTCGGTCTGCCATGGCGGGGTCGACAGCCTCACGGTCGAGAGCGAACGCGAGCCGGCCAGCGGTTTCGTCGAACTCGTCCCGCAACCGAGCGCACTCCTCGCACGGACCATGGGACTCGAGCTCCCGCTCCAGTGCCTCGAGGTCATCCCCGTCCAGGGCCCCGAGCGCCCGAACCGCCAACAGCTCTTCGATCGCTGCGTGGTCGCGGATCATCGCTCGATCTCTCCGAGGGCTGCGCGGAGCCGACGCATCCCGAGCAGCGTGCGCGACTTCACGGTGCCGAGCGGCAGGCCGTTCCGCTCCGCGACCTGTGATTGCGACAGCCCCGAGAAGTACATCAGCTCGATCACATCCCGCTGTTCGGCCGGCAGGTCCATGAGGGCCGACCTGACGAGCGCCTGCTCTCCCGGGCGGTCCATATCCACCGCCACGTCGTCCGCGTGGTCGGCTTCCTCATCGCGTACATCGACGATCGCCTGCTGTGACCGACGTCGGTGGGCTTCCTCACGCCGCACCAGATCGACGGCACGATGGTGAACGGTGCCCATGAGCCACGACCGCACGGATCCACGTTGCGCGTCGTAACCCTCCGGATTCCTCCACACAGCTAGGAATGCCTCCTGCACGATCTCCTCCGCCAGGTGCGCCTGCCGCACGACCCGCAGCGCCAGCGACTTCGCGGCGGGTGCGTAGCGGGCGAACAGGCTGCGGAACGCGTCCTCGTCCTGCCGCCGGACGCGATCCAACAGCTCCCGGTCGTGCGCCTCAGTGAGGTCGATCACCGCGGCGCCCCGAGGTCGCATGGAACTCGCTCTCATCGTGGCGGCAGCGGGCATCCGTTCCCTTGCAGGGGTGTCTATGAGGGTATTCGCGGCTCATGGGGATTCGGATGAGTTCGAGGACAGGCCACGTCCCGCGGCCTCGAGGATCGCCTCCAAGGTCGTTCCGCTTCCCGGCTCGTAGAGAGCCGATCCCACCGACAGCGCCAACTGCGACCCCTCCCCGGTGCGACTGGCGATGGCCTCGACCAGCCGAGACAACACCAAGCCCTCGGCGCCCTCGGCATCCCCGGTCAGCAAGACGCAGAAGGTATCTTCGGCGACCCGAGCGGGAACGTCGGAGCTCCGCACGGCGGCCAACACGACGTCGGCCGAGGCACGCACCAACTCGTCAGCCTTCGCTGTTCCTTCCTCCGTCACCGCTGCAAGACCGTCGAGCCGAACGAAAACGAAGACGACGGGCCGCCCTGCGCGGTCGGCCATCCGGAGATGGTGCTCCGCGATCGAGGCGAACCCGCGCAGGTTGGGGAGACCCGTGGTCTCGTCTTGTGCCGTCACCTCGCGGCGGAGGTTCCGGACGGCCACGGCATAGCGGATCGCCCGAGGCAGGAGGCCCTCGGGGATCTGGCCGACGATCAGGTGATCCTCGGCGCCCGCGTGCATGGCCACGGTGCCTTCGGCGGCGTGCTCCGGGTCCGTGACCACCAGGATCGCCGCGTGGGGGGCGGAGCTTCGCAGCGTTCGGATCGCATCCAGCGGCTGCCCGCCGTCGAGGAGCGCGACGATCGCGTCGATGTCTCCGAACGTGCCCACGGCCTCGACGGTGTCGAACGACCGGACCTCGAAACCCTCGTCCAGTTGCTTCTCGAGGGCGGGGTCGATCCCCACGAGCAGCACACGTACGCGATCGGTCACCGCTTCCTCCATCTGAGCGAACGTCTCATCCTACCGGCGAGCAATACCCTCCACGGGAACGCAACCTGCGCGGCCGGGACCGCTCCGACGGCGGGTAGGCTGGCGACATGGAGCCGCCTCCCAACGGTCGGGCGACTCGCGCCCTCGTCGCCGCCAGCGCCAAGGACGGGCGCGAAGAGATCTGATGCGGGCGGTTGTGCTTGCGGGAGGCCATGGGTCGAGACTCAGGCCGCTCACGTATACGAGCGCAAAGCAGCTGATCCCTATCGCCGGTGAGCCGATCCTGTTTCACTGCCTGCGCTCCGTCGCCGACGCGGGTATCCATGAGGTCGCGATCGTCGTAGGGCATACCGGCACCGAAGTGCGGGCCGCGGTGGGTGACGGATCGCGTTGGAACCTGGCGGTGTCGTATATCGAGCAGCCGCAGCCTCTCGGGCTGGCGCACGCCGTGATGACGGCGGCGCCGTTCGTGCGTGGCCAGTCCTTCCTGATGTACCTGGGGGACAACATACTCTTGGAAGGAGTCACCGGTTTCGTCCGTGAGTTCGAACGCAGCCGGCCCGACGCGCAGATCTTCGTCGCCGAGGTGCCGGAACCGGAACGGTTCGGTGTGGTCGTGCTCGACGGCGAGCGTGTAGTGAGGTTGGTCGAGAAGCCGAAGGAGCATCTTTCCGACCTGGCGCTCGTAGGGGTCTACTTGTTCGACGACCAGATCCTGGAGGCGTGCGAGTCGCTCTCGCCCTCGTCGCGTGGTGAGTACGAGATCACTGAGGCGATTCAGTGGCTGATCGACCACGGCCGCAACGTGCGCGCCCGGATGGTGAGCGGCTGGTGGAAGGACACGGGGAAACCCGAGGATCTGCTGGAAGCGAACCGGATGATGCTGTCCCTACGGCATCGGCAGGTCGACGGAGACGTCGACGACGCCACGATCCTCGAAGGTGCCGTGGTGGTGCTGGCTGGCGCCGATGTCTCGCGCAGCCGCCTCGTGGGTCCGGTCGTTATCGGAGGGGGGTGTATCGTCGAGGGCTCCACCATCGGTCCGGACGTGTCCATCGAGCCGAACTGCAGGATCGTGGGGAGCGGGATCGCCGACTCGATCCTCATGCAGGGCGTGCGGGTCTCCGATCTACGAGGCCTGACGGGGTCGATCCTCGGGCGCGGCGCCGACGTTCGACACTCGGGCGCAGCGGGTGTGCACCGTCTTGTGGTCGGCGACCACAGCCGGATCCAGGTCGACTGAGCGACGAGGTCCCGCTAGCCTGCACCGGTGCGATTCCTGGTCGACGCACGGCCGGCGCTCGATCCTCGTCGGACCGGCGTGGGGCAATACGCTGCGAACATCGTCCGGCACCTCCCGGGGACCGCGAAGGACGACGAGATCGTGGCCTGGTACCTGGATTTCCGCGGTGTCGTCCGGCGCGGCCCCCGCTTCGCCGGCGTCGCCGGTCTCACCGAGCATCCCTCGCGGATCCCCGCCCGCTTGTTCCAGCCGTTCTCACGGCGAACGGGCCTCCCGCGTGTCGAGTGGTTGACTGGCAGCTTCGATGCGCTGCTCGCGACGAACTTCCTCCCGCCTTCGACGCGGATCCCCGGCGTCGTGCCCGTCGTGCACGATCTGGCTTTCGATCTGTATCCGGAGACCGCCCCCCACGTCGACCGCAGATGGCGCGAGCGGTTCGCGCGGCAGCTGGAGCGCGCAGCGAGAGTGATCGTTCCGTCGGGAGCAACACGAGACGACTTGGTCAAGCTGCATGAGGTCGATCCTGCGAGGATCGACGTGATCCATCACGGAACGGACGCGCACGCGTTCCGTCCCGCGCCCGACGGGGTGGTGGACGAGGTGCGTCGCCGCCACGGCATCGAGGGTCCCTACGTGCTGTTCCTGGGAGGACTCGAGCCACGGAAGAACCTCGAGGCGTTGGTGCGCGCGTTCGGGAAAGCATCCGTCGACGCGTCGTTGGTGATCGCGGGGGGCCAGGTGCGCTGGTTCCCGGAGGCTGCCGACAGGATCGAGCGGGCGATCGAGGATCTGCCGGTGGCCATCCGTGCACGAGTGGTGAGGACCGGCTACGTCCGCCGCAAGGAGAAGCTGGCGCTGCTGTCCGGCGCCCAGGTGTTGGCGTACCCCTCGCTGTACGAGGGGTTCGGCCTTCCCGTCCTGGAGGCGTTCGCCGCCTCGATCCCCGTCCTCACCTCGAACGTGTCGTCGTTGCCCGAAGTGGCAGGAGACGCGGCCATGCTGGTCGATCCACACGACCCCGCCGCGATGACGGAGGGTCTCGAGCAGCTGTGTCGCGACGAGGATCTCCGCCGCGTCCTTGCCGCAGCCGGCACGGCGAGAGTGGCCTCGTTCACCTGGGACCGATCCGCCCGCGCGACGGTCGACACCCTTCGCCTGGCCGCGCAAACCTCCGGGTAGACTCGCCGAGGACCGGACCCCGGTCACCCTGCCATGGACGAACACGTGCTCGTGACGGGCGGTGCGGGCTTCATCGGCTCCCATGTGGTAGACGCGCTGCTCGGTGCCGGCGCTCGGGTCACGGTGCTCGACAAGCTCACCTATGCGGGGTCTCTCGCCAACCTGGCAGACCATCAGGGGCACGAGCGGTTCCGATTCGTGCGTGGCGACGTTGCCGATCCCACCGTCGTGGAGCCCCTGGTGGCCGACGTCGACCGGGTCCTGCATGCGGCAGGTGAGACACACGTCGACCGCTCGATCGCCGGCCCGGCCGAGTTCGTGGTCACGAACATCGTGGGGGCGCAGGTCATGCTGGATGCTTGCCGCGATCACGACCGGCCGATGCTCATGATCTCCACCGACGAGGTGTACGGGCAGAACGACCCAGACGGCCTCTTCGACGAAACAGCTTCGATGCACCCCCGGAGCCCGTACGCCGCGAGCAAAGCCGGCGCCGAGCTGCTGGCCCGGGCGTACTCGATCACCTACGACCTGCCCGTATGGGTGGTGCGGGGCACGAACGCGTTCGGTCCGCGTCAGAACCCGGAGAAGGCGATCCCGGTGTTCACGATGGCGGCGCTCGAAGGTCGCCCGCTCCCGGTGTACGCGCAGGGAAGGCAGTCACGAGAGTGGCTGTACGTCACCGATTGGGCAGCTGCGTGCATCGTTGCGCTTCGCCAGGGCAAGCCCGGTGACGTCCTCAACATCGGGAGTGGTCATGAACTCACGAACCTGGAGCTGGCGAGGCGCATCTGCCGCCTGGCGGGAGCCGACGAATCACTCGTCTCCTTGGTGGAGGACCGGCCCGGCCACGACCTGCGCTACGGCGTGAGCGGGGAGCGGCTCCGCGACCTCGGCTGGGCCCCGTCGGTGTCGTTCGACGAGGGTCTGGAGCGAACGGTTGCCTGGTACGGCGAGAACCTCGCGTGGGTGCGCGACATGCGCGCGGGAGCGGCGCGGTGAGGATGGTTGTCACCGGGGCCGGTGGCGGCCTCGGCCGGGCTCTCGTCGCCGCCATCCCCGGTCATCACGAGGTCACCGCGCTCAGTCACCAGGATCTCGACATCGGCGATCACGATGCCGTCATGCGCGCGATCGCGGCGATAGGCCCCGACGCGATCCTGAACGCCGCCGCGTACACCGATGTCGACGGCGCCGAGGGTGACCGTGAACGGGCGTTTCGCGACAACGCGCGTGGACCCCAGAACCTGGCCCTCGCGGCGCGCGAGTGCGGGGCTGCGCTCCTCCACGTGTCCACCGACTACGTATTCGACGGCCAGAAGGGGGAGCCGTACGACGAGGCCGACGACCCCGCCCCGCTCGCGTCCACGTACGCGCGCTCCAAGCTGCTCGGCGAGCGACTCGTTCGCGAGACGCTCTCCGAGCACCTCGTCGTGCGCGTGGGATACGTCTTCGGCGGAGGGACCGACTACATCTCCGGAGCGGTCGATCGGTTGCGACGCGGCGAGGCCGCGGGCGGCCTCACCGACCGGATCGGATCGCCCACCTTCGTTCGCGATGTCGCGGAACGCCTCGTGCCTCTGCTGCTCACTCGCCGATGGGGCACGTATCACCTGGGTGGGCCCGAGGCCACGACCTGGTTCGATGTGCTGCGTAGGTGCGCTGCGATCGAGGGGCTCATCGGCGAGGTCGTGCCGCAGACGGCCGCCCAACTCGACCTGCCCGCGCCACGCCCGGCCAACTCAGCGCTGACCAGCGTGTTGCTTCCCGGGTTGACTGTCCCGCCGATGCGTCCGCTGGACGAGGCGCTGGCCGAGTTCCTCGTGAACTCGTGAAGACGCCATCAACCCGTTGCGCGGAATCGACGGTGACGGCGCGTGGCAGACATTGCTATGGGATCACCACATGGCAGTGGTCCATGCAGTCTCATCCCACGATCTACTCTTGAGAGGTCATGGCACAGGGCACATCTCACTGGGGCGCTCTCACCAGATCACTCGTCGTGCTGACCGCGTCATTGTCGTTGCTGATCGGGGTCGTGACGACGATTGCGGCTGTCCGATGGGTCCAACTCCGCGACGTGGGCACGGATCCCGGGTTCCGAGGAACAGCGCCGGCGGGAGCGCCCGATCCACCGACCGGCAGATGTTCGCAGTCGCCGTGCAACTACCTATTGCTCGGATCCGACTCGCGTGCGGGGCTCTCGGCCGAGGAGTACGGAACCAACGAGGACATCGGCGGCACATACCGCGCGGACACGATCATGCTTGTCCACACCGATCCTCGCTTGCAGAAGGCCATCGTGCTTTCGTTCCCACGGGACCTCTGGGTCCGCATCCCGGGACGCGGCTTCGACAGGGTGAACGCGGCATTCGAAAAGGGTCCGAGACATGGGGGCCCGCAGTTGACGGCGCAGACGATCTCGAACCTCACACGGCTGCGGATCGACCACTATCTGTACGTCGACCTCGACGGGTTCCAAAGCGTCGTGGATACGCTCGGCGGGGTCGACATGTGCATCCCAGCCTACAACGTGAACACGCCCGGGTGGTTGACCGCAAACACTCCCGGCGGGGGGACGACTCAGGTCTACTACGGTAAGGCCGGCCACATCGCGGACCCGAACTCCGGACTGGATGTCAAGCCGGGGTGCCAGCGTCTGGACGGCCGGCAAGCGCTCGCGTACGTCCGAGCGCGGCACCTGCCGTGCGATCACATCCCCGACTTCGCGCGGATCGGCCGACAGCAGCAGTTCCTCCGAGCGGTCATCAACCAGATGTTGCAGCCCAGCGTGCTCGCGAAGGCTCCCGCCCTCGTGACTCCGGTCTTGGAGAGCCTTCGCCGCGACGACCGCTTCTTGCCGGGCGACCTGGTCTTCCTCGTGGGCAACCTACGTGGCCTCACCACGGGCGCGGTGGAGTTCCGCACCGTCCCGGGGGTGGCGGCCATGGAGGGGACGAAGTCGGTGGTCAAGATGTCTCCGTCGGCAGAGACGATGTTCGAAGCGATCCGTGAAGGTCAGCCGCTCGGCCGGATCGGGACGGAGCTGGTCAACACCCCACCCTCCGAGGCGAACGTCACCGTCGCGGTGATCGACGCACGATCGGATGGGAAAGCACACGAGGTCGAGGAGGTTCTGTCGGATGCCGGATTCGATGTCACGCCCGGCATCTGGAGGAAGGAGGAGAGACCAGCCGACGTGCATGGCGCGGCAGTCGTGTTCCGACCGGGTGCGAGTGCCCACGCGCAGGTCGTGAGCGCGTACTTCCCCGATCTACGGGTGGTGGAGTCCACGGAGCTCCGCGGCCCGCACGTCGCTGTCGTCGTTCCAGCGACGTACACACCGGCCCCACCGGGAGCCGGGAGCACGGCTGGGTGCCCGGTCTAGCCACTCGGCATTCTTCGAATTTCGCGCCCGTGGACGGCCCATCCAGCCGGTCAACGCCTTACGCGGCCACGAGATCGACCAGCATGTTGACGCGGAACCGTGCGAGTGCGTCGAATCGGTTCACGAGCCGCTCGTACACGATCCCGGCCCGATAGGCCAGCGGGTGTGGGGTCAAGTACCCGGGCTTCGTTTCGACCAGCTCCAGGGAGTGCACTCGGAAGCCGCTCCGGAGCGCGATCAGCTCCATGGTCTTGGGGTCGTTCGCCCGATACCGGGTGCGGAACGTATCGGCCTCTTCGGTCCCGAGCTTCGAGGTGTACCAGACATGGAACCGCGTGGGCGTGAGTGCCGCGGCGAGCGTCACGTAGTGCCATCGGTTGGGCGTGTGGATCAACAGGTGCGCCCCCCGGTTCATGATCCTGCGCAGCTCGCGCATCACCACCACCGGGCGCTCCAGGTGCTCGAAGACGAACTTCGAGAACACGAGGTCGAACTCTGCGTCGCGGTAGGGCAGATGGGAAAGGTCGGCGATCACGGCGTCGGTGAGGTTCGGGTTCTCGAGGACGGCCGGATCCCTGTCGGCCCCGGCCATCCGTGACACGTGGTGCCGGTAGTCGTACGGGAATCGGACCCCCCGCCCCGCTCCCGCATCGAGGACGGACGCATCAGGGCGCAGGTACCGCCGGATCATGCGCTCGAACACCACCTGCTCGTCGACCAGGTCTGGGTAGTACCGGCGATCCAACTCCTCGATCGTCGTCATGTCGCGAGTGTAGGGATTGCCCGGATGGCCCGCGCTCGGCGCACCGCTCTCGCCCGATTGCGGCCCAGACCGCCGTCCCTTACGTCGTCATGCGGTACGTCGCGACCAAGCGTCGCGCGGTCTCGCCGGGAGACAGGGCTCGCACCTGTTTGCGACCGGCGGCGACGAGGGTCTTCCGGAGGGCGCCGTCCTCAAGGAGTCGAAGCATCGCCTCAGCCCAGCCGTCGATGTCGTCAGGGTCGACGAGCAAGCCTGCGTCGCCGAGGACCTCGGGCAGAGCAGTAGCGTTCGAGGCGATCACCGGACAGTCGAGGGCCATGGCCTCTGCGAGAGGGATGCCGTAGCCCTCGTGGCGAGAAGGAAACGTGAGGCCGGCGGCGTACCTGAGGAGCGCGTCGAGGTCCCCTCGAGCGATCCAGCCTGTGCGCCGTACCCGGTCGTTCAGGGCGAGTCGACCGATCTCGTCGAGCACGGCCTGCTCTCCCCGCCCCGGTCCGCCGGTGAGAACCATTGACACCGCCGGGTGGATCGCGGCCACGCGAGCGAAGGCCCGGATGAGGGTTATGTGGTTCTTGTGAGGATGCGTGATGGCTGCGTACAGGAAGAATGGCCTTTCGATCCCCAATGCGCGCGGCGGTCCGTCGCCATCCGCGGCACGTCGGGAGAGGATCGGCGCAGGAACAACCACCACCCGCCCCTCGTCCAGGTCGAAATGGTCGATCGCGAGGCGACGCACGTACTCGCTCGGCGTTGTCACCATTCGCGACTCACGAGCCGCGGGACGCAGTCGTGTGCGGAGGTAGGCGCCCTTGATCCGACCGAAGTCCTGAGGGCGGACGATCGGCTGGAGGTCGTGGATCGTGACGACGGCAGGCCGGGTCCGAAACTGCGGGATCGTGTTGGCGGGGTGATGGACCAGATCCAGCGGCCGACGGGCCGTCTGGCGAGCAAGCCAGGATGACTCAGCCGCGATCCTGATCGGCGGCGAGTCACCTGAGATCGGCGCAACCACCGTCGGGTGGCCCGCGGCCAAAGCCGGATGAGCGATCCTGAATCGCCGGTTGACGAACAGGGTCAGCTCGACATCATCGACCGCCTCGGTCTCCAGCGATCGGATGATCCGCCCGACGTACTCCTCGGTGCCCCCGACCTTTGCCGGCTTGAGGAAGAGCAGGTTGAGTCCCACCCTGAGGCGGCTCACGGCGAGGCTCCTCCGGCCGCCTCGGCGTACACACCCGCCATCAACTCGGCGCTGCCCTCCCACGTGTAGGTAGCCGCTCGGGCTCGGCCCGCCTCCCCGAGGCGCCGCGCCAGTCCTCGGTCTGTCAGAGCCCGCTCGATGGCGCCGGCGATGGCATCGACGTCGAGCGGATCAACGAGCAACGCGGCGTCAGCGGCCACCTCCTCGGTCGCCGTTCCTGCGGAGGTCACGACGGGAACCCCTCGCGCCATCGCTTCGAGCACTGGGAATCCGAAGCCTTCGGCAAGGCTCGGATAGGCGAACACCGCCGCGCCAGCGTAGATCGCGTCGAGATCCTCACCGGGCACGAAGCCCAGCCATCGCGCGCGTCCTTCGAGGCGGGCGATCGCGTCGCCGATGTCTTCCTTCCATCCGCGTGGCCCGGCGAGCACGAGTTCGACGTCGGGTCGATCGAGCGCGCGGAAGGACTCGAGCACCCGCCGGAGGTTCTTGCGCGGCTCGACGGTTCCGCAGAACAGGACGTAGGGGCGATGGAGTCGGTAGCGGTTTTTGACCCGCTCGAGTTGACCGTCGCCGAGTGGCCGGACCCGCACCCCCCACGGCACCACGCGGAGCCGGTCGCTCTCGAATCCGGCGGATTGGCACTCAGCCAGGGTCGCCTGCGAGGGACACGTGATAAGCCTGGCATGCCGCCTGGCAAGCTTCAGCGCCTTGCGGAAGAACCTGATGCCATGCGATGTGAAGTGAGAAGGGTGGGAAACGAACGCCAGGTCGTGGATCGTGAGGACCAGCGGCGCCCGGCTCGCGGGCACGGCGATCATCGTTCCGTGAACGACGTCCACGACTCCGGTGGCCGACTCGACGGGAGGCCACCGGAGGTTGTGCCATGCCTCGTAGAGGGCCAGACGTGGCAGCCCCAAGTGGTGAACCGGGACCGGGGGGGACCACTCGTCGGGCGCGGGGCGAGCATGCCGGGCGGCCACACCTATTACGTCGACGTCGGTTCGGGTCTGGAGCGCTCGCGCCAGCTCGATCGAGGCCCGTGCCGTGCCGCCAGGCACCGAGGTCCACGATTGCTCGACGGTGAGGGCGACGCGCATCAACGCCTGTCGAAGACCGGAATCTGCTCGGCTCTGTGCCGGAAGGCGAGACCGTAGAGAGGGCGGCGGAGGAAGACGGGGCACAGGCGCCATCCACCACGCACGAGCACGTTGCGGATGAACTGGGCTCTCGACGTGAAGCCCAGGCGTCGCATCCGTAGCTGGAGCTCGATCTCGGGTCGTACCAGTCGCCAACCCCCCCGTCGCTCGTACGCTCCGGCGCCGACTCGATACAGGAGCAGCGGCTTTCCGACGTTGGTGGCCTGTGCTCCATCGGCGAGCATGCGAACCCACAGCGAGTAGTCCTCGAAGGTCCTCAGGTCCTCGTATCCTCCGGCCCGAGCTACCGCCGAACGGCGATGCACCACGGTGGGACCGTTGAACGGGGAGTGGAAGCGAGCGAACCGCAAGATCTCGGCGTGGGTGAGCGGTGGACGCCTGATGCCGCGCAGATCCATCTCATCGGCTCCCATCTCGGCCAACGCCGAGCCGACCACGTCGAAACCCGACTCGATCAGGGGTACCTGGAGGGCGAAGCGATCGGCAAGGGAGATGTCATCGGCATCCATGCGCGCGACGATGTCGTTCCGACATGCGGCGATCCCGGCCTGCAGGGCCCACCCCACCCCCCGGTTCTCCGGTAGCTCGACGACGGTCACGTGCACCGGGGACTCGGCGATGAGCCCCTCGAGGCAGGCGGTGAGGCTGGCGGGGAGTGGTCCGTCCCGGACGACGACCACCTCATCGGGCTTGCGCTGCTGGTCGGCTGTGACGCTCTGGAATGCGCGCGACACGAATGGCGGGCTATCGGCCGCGTACACGGGCAGCAAGACCGAGAACCGCTCCTTCGCCATAGCGACAGGCATCGTAGACGCAGCCACGCTCCGGCTCGGTCAACGAGCGGCAGCGTGCAGCACGGTCGAGGTCGCCCTCGCCGTCACATCCCAGTCGTAGAGGGCGGCCCGTTCGAGGCCGAGCACGCGAAGTCGATCGCGGAGCGGCCCGTCGGTCACGATCCGGAGGAGACCCGCGGCGATAGATGCAACGTCCCGGGGATCCACCAGCACCGCGGCGTTCCCCACGAGCTCCGGCAGGGAGGATGTCGAGGTGAGTACGGGTGTTCCGCATGCCATCGCCTGACCTTCCCAGCGTGTTCGTCGTTCATCCTCGTCCAGGGTAGCCGCCTCAGGGGTCGCAAAGGCTCGAGTCCATCCGTGGCGCGCACGACGCACGTGCCCGACGACACGTGAGCGGCCGGGCACGGCAGCGCTGTTACGCTGGAGCGGCTCATGGGCAACCAGCCAGACCCCGCCGTCGATGCGCTGGTCCGCCAGCTGTACTGGGAGCAGCCGGGGACGCCACCCTCAGCGCTGGGAGCCGCGGACGTGCGCGAACGCCTCATCGAGTTCCTCGCGAAGATGCGCACCGACCAGAACCTCGTCATCCCGTTCGGCGAACCCACGCTTTCCTCGAGGCGCAAGTCGCTACAGAAGCTCAAGTTCGTGATCTTCCGGCTCGGGCGACCGGTTTCGTGGCGATACGATCGGCTGATCGGGGACCTCGCCGAGCTGTCCGTCGGATTGGCGGAGCGCCTGGTCGCAGCGGAGACGGAGATCGCCCGGCTGCGGGAGCGCGTCGAGGCCGAGGACCCGGGGTCCTCGTGAGGATCGCGGTGCTACACCCGCAGACGGCATTCGTCCGCGGGGGCGCGGAGGTCCACGCCGAGGCCCTGGTCCGGGCGCTCCGGCAGGCCGATCACGACGCCGAGCTCGTCCAGATCGCGGGCAAGTGGTATCCGGGCACGCAGTTGGCTCACCAGATGGCGGTGTGGCGGAGCTTCGACATCTCCGAGTCCAACGGACTGAAGGTGGACGCCGTGATCGCGCTCAAGTTCCCCGCCTACCTCGCGCCCCACGAGCGCAAGGTGGTATGGCTGATCCATCAGCACCGCTCCGCGTACGAGCTGTGGGATCACCCGGAGTTCGCGGACCTGGCCCGCCAGGAGGAGGGCGGCGACATCAGGGCGATGGTGCACCAGGCGGACCGGATCGCTCTCGGCGAGGCCAAGCGCGTGCTCACCAATTCGGAGAACGTTCGCGAGCGGCTCTGGCGCTCCCTACGGATCACCTCGGAGTCCCTGTACCACCCGTCGCCGATGACGGAGGCGCTGCTCGACGCCGATCCTGCTCCGCTCGGCGACTACATCGTGTATCCGGGCAGGATGGAGGCGATGAAACGTCAGGCGCTCGCCATCGAGGCCATGGGACACGTCGCGTCCGGCGTCCGGCTGGTCCTCGTCGGCAAGGGGCCGGACGAGCGGTCGCTCCGCGAGCAGTGCGAACGGCTCGGCGTGGCTGATCGTGTGTCCTTCGAGATCGCGGTGACCGACGAACGGTTGCGCGACCTGTATCTCGGTGCAGCGGGCGTGTACTACGGACCGTTCGACGAGGACTACGGCTACGTGACGCTCGAGGGCTTCGCCGCCCACCGGCCGGTCGTCACGACCACGGACAGCGGCGGACCGCTCGAGCTCGTCGACGACGACGTCACCGGCCTCGTGGTCCCGCCAGAGCCGACGGAGATAGCGGCGGCGTTCAACCGTCTCGCCCGAGACCGCGCGGCAGCGCGACGGCTGGGCGACGCCGGCCACGAGCGCCTTCGCGAGCGGGTGCCCGAGTGGCCCGAGATCGTCCGACGCCTCCTCGAGTGATGCTGCGGCGTGCAGCTTCGCGCTTCGCCCGACGGGCTCCTTCACCGGTTCGAGGGCGCCGGGACGCACGCGTTGGGTTCTATGGACCCCTCCCGCCCGCCCCGACCGGGATCGCGACGTACGACGCGGCGGTGCTGACCGGCCTCGAGCGGATCGGCTTCACGCGGGCCGTCCCGATCGATCCTGTATGGCCGGTGAGGTACCGCGACGTGGCGGCAGCGAACGACTATCCACTCGGCGTGTACCAGATGGGGAACAATGCGGAACATCACTTGTCGATCTATCGCGCCTTCTGGGGTGCACGCGGTTTGCTCGTGCTTCACGACCTGGCGCTGGACGACTTCGTTCGGGCGTTGCACGCGGAGGCCGATCCGCTCGGCCTCGTGGCCGTTCGGGAAGCTTTCGGCGCGCGACGGCTGCTCGATCAAGGTATCGACGAGCCCTTGGCCATCCCGTGGTGCGCGGCCGCCGTGCGCAGGGCCAAGGGAGTCGTGGTCCACGCCGAGTTCTGCCGACGATATCTGGAGCGCGTCGGGTGTCGAACGCCGATCTTCGTGGTGCCGCATCCACGGGTCGAGGAACCAGAGGCGCTGGAGCGCGCCGCGCCCGAGGCCGCGTCGCTCCGCGCCGCCGCGGAACGCCGCGGTGCCCGGCACCTGGTCGTGGCTCCAGGCGACCTGAACGCTGCCAAGCAGCTGGACGCGCTCGTGATCGCCACGGCACAGATGGATCTGTCCGTGCACGTTGCGATCGTGGGTCGGCGGATCCCCGACTACGACGCGCAGGCCGTGGTCGCCGTGGCGGGCTTGGGCGACCGCGTGCAGGTGCATCTTGACGTCAGCGACGACACGTTCCGTGCGTGGCTCGTCGCCGCCGATGTCGTCGTCGATCTCCGGCATCCTCACCGGGGGGAGGTGAGCGGCTCGCTGATCCGTGCACAACAAGTCGGCCGTCCAGCCGTCGTATCCGCCACCGGTACGTACCTGGAGACTCCGACGGGGACGGCTCTGCACGTCGCCCCCGGTCCCACGGACCCTTCGGAGCTCGCTGCGGCGATCAGGAGCCTGGTCGAGGATCCGGAGCGTCGCGCTCGCATGGGTGACGCAGCGCACGCGCATATCGAGCGCATCGCTCGATCGGAGGAGGTCGCCCGCGGGTACGCGGACGCGATCGAGGCAACGCTTCGCCTTGCGACCGATCCCGCGGAGAAGGTCGGCGCGGCCTGGGCGCGCCGCCTGGTCGAGATCGGGGTGACCGAGGAGCTCGTCCGATCCGGCTACGGCGTCGAGTACGCGCGTGCGTTGCGGGACGTCACGCCAATGCCATAGCGCTTCCACGGTTCGGCCCGAACGCGTTGCTACACTCGGCCGAGTTCTCCCACCAGGGGTTCGTCCCCCTCCCGGGCTCCGGAGCCAGCCATCGCCGCCGCCACACACGTCACCGAGCGCACGTCCGAGCCTCCACGCCTGTTGATCGGCGCACGCCTGCGTGAGCTGTGGTCCTTCCGCGAGGTGCTCGCCAACCTCGTTCGGCGGGAGCTGAAGGTGAAGTACGCGGCCTCGTTCCTCGGAGCCGTGTGGTCACTGCTCAATCCAGTCGTGTTCCTGGCGGTCTTCTCGTTCGTCGTCAGGGTGCTGGGCCCCCACGTGCCCGACTTCCCGGTCTTCCTCCTGTCGGGCTTGCTGGCGTGGAACTTCTTCAGCAGCAGCGTGCAGCTGGGTACCCGGGCGGTGGTCGACAACGCGAGCCTCGTGAAGAAGGTGGCGTTTCCACGCGAGATCCTTCCGCTCGCCTCGATCGGGGTCGGGCTCGTCGATCTGGGACTTCAGACCGCCGTGCTGGTCGCGTTCATCGCGGTCTCCGGCCACGGACTCGGGGCGGCGGCACTCGTGCTGTATCCGGTGTCGTTCGTTGCGCTGCTGGCGTTCACGACCGCCGTTACGTTCTGGGCATCGTCGGCCAACGTCCGGTATCGCGACGTGCAGCACTTCGTCGGACTCGGCCTTGTGGTCTGGTTCTGGGTCACGCCGATCGTCTATCCGGCCGCGCTCGTGCGCGATCAGTTGTCGCCGGCCCTGTGGAACCTCTACCTGACGAACCCGATGACGGCGATCGTCTCTGGGTTCCAGCGTGCCCTCTACGGCAGCCCGAGCCGGGATGGCGCCGACGTCCTACCGGACGTGTCACTTGTCTGGGTTCTCGGCCTGGCGGGCGCGGCAGCGCTGGTCTCGATGGTGCTGCTCTACGGGGCGTGGCGGCTCTTCTTCCGGCTCTCGGGCGACTTCGCGGAGGAGCTATGACCGAGCCGATCCTGGAGGTCGAGGGCGTCTCGAAGCGCTTCCGACTAAGCAAAGAGCGTCCGTCATCGCTCAAACGACGCCTCCTCTCCTCGCGCTCGAGTGTCGAGGACTTCTGGGCGCTCCGGGACGTGACCTTCGGCGTGCGTGAGGGTGGTGCGACTGGGCTCGTGGGTCCGAACGGGTCGGGGAAGACGACGCTCCTGAAATGCATCGCCGGGATCCTGCGCCCGACGCGCGGTCGTGTTCGCTACCGAGGTCGCGTGGCTGCCCTCCTCGAGCTCGGGGCCGGGTTCCATCCCGAGTTGACCGGACGGGAGAACGTGTATCTGAACGCCTCGTTCCTCGGATTGAGCCGGCGCGACACGGATCGGGTGTACGCCGAGATCGTCGCGTTCTCGGAGCTCGAGGGCTTCATGGAGAGCCAGGTCAAGTTCTACTCATCGGGCATGCTCGTGCGCCTGGGCTTCTCGGTGGCCGTGCACGTGGGTCCCGACATTCTGCTCGTGGACGAGGTCCTGGCGGTCGGTGACGAGGCGTTCCAGAGACGCTGCCTCGAGCGGATCGGTCAGTTCCAGCGCGAAGGCCGAACGATCGTGCTCGTCACCCACGCTCTGGATACCGTGATCGATGTATGCGACCGCGCGGTGATGCTCGACCATGGAAGCGTGCATCTCGAAGACGAACCCGCGGCGGTGGTTCGCGAGCTCCGTCGGGTGCTGCTGTCGGACGATCCGAACTTCGTGCCGGAGGAAGGAACACGCGAGCTCGAGATCGCCCGTGTCCGTATCGGCGACGGAGCCGGCGGCCCCGGCGGCATGATCCATCCGGGCGATCGGCTGGTCATCGAGGTGGACGTGTCCGTGCACCGACCGGTTCAGGCCTTGGACGCCTCCTTCGCTGTGTTGTCCGGCGTATCGAACCGGCCGCTCGTCGTGGCACACACCGCCGAGTTGGGCGTCCCGATAGGCCCTGTCGACCGCGCGACGAGGATCCGCTTCCGGTTGCCTCCCACCGATTGGGAGCCCGGTCGCTACTTCGTCACCGTGGGCCTCGAGTCGCCCGAAGGGCATCGCTACCACGTCCAGACCCAGCGGTACTTCTTCCAGGTCGACGGCGGCGGATCGCACCGTGCACGTGTCGGGCTGGTTCCCCAGGTGGAGATCGAGGCGCTGTGAGTGCGTCGGTGGCCGATCCACCCCGATCGAAGGAGAAACTCGTGGCGCTCGTCGGCATGATCCTCGTCTCTGTGACGCTCGCCGCTCTGGCTCAGCTCACACTGAAAGCGGGCATGAACCAGGTGACCGATGCTTCCGGCACGGTGACGGTCTCCGCGACCTCGATCAGAGCCATCGTGACGAACCTGCTCGTGTGGGGCGGGCTCGCGCTGTTCGGGGTTTCGGCGATCGTGTGGATCTTCGTTCTCTCGAGAACGTCCCTCTCGTTCGCGTACCCGTTCGTTGCCCTCACGTACCTCGTCATCGTGGTGGTGGATCGCTTCGTGCTTCACGAGTCGGTGCCGCCCGTGCGGTGGGCGGGCGTCGGGCTCATCATGGCGGGCATCGTCCTGGTGTCTCGAACCGGATGACCGCTGCTGCGGGCGCGGCTCCCGGCCTATGAAGGCCGTCGTCCTTGTCGGGGGCCAGGGAACACGTCTTCGTCCACTCACCGAGACCCTCAAGAAGGAGCTCCTGCCCCTGGTGGACAGAGCGATCTTGCATCACGCTCTGGATCGACTCGCTCGACACGGCGTGCGCGAGGTCGTGATGTCGTCGCCCTACCTGGAGGAGGCCTTCGCGCAGTTCATCGCTGCCCGGGAAGGGGAGCCGGCGATCACGTGGGTCACCGAGACCGAGGCGCTCGACACCGGCGGTGCGATCGTGAACGCGCTGAAACACGTGGGTGACGACGCCTTCTTCGCTCTCAACGGTGACGTCCTCACGGACCTCGATCTGACCGCGATGTCGGACCACCACCACGAGCGCGGCGCCGCCATCACGATCGCCCTGCACCGCGTCGAGGACGCGCGCGCCTTCGGCTTGATCGCGAGCGATCCCGACGGGCGGATCACCGAATTCCGGGAGAAGCCGGCCGATCCCGTCCCCGCTGACATCAACGCCGGCACCTACCTGTTGGAGCCTGCGGCGCTCGGGCGCTGGGCATCCGACCGCCCGATCTCGATCGAGCGCGAGGTCTTTCCGGAGGTGATCCGCGACGGGCTCCGGGTGTTCGGGTTCGCGTCCCAGGCCTATTGGTTGGATCTAGGCACGCCGGCGAACTACTTGCAGGCGACGTTCGATCTGTTGGACGGACGGCTCGAGGGGATCTCGTACCCCACGCCATGGGTACATGGGGAAGCCGAAGTCGATCTTCGCTCGCACCTTGGCCGGCACGTGTGCGTGAATGCGAGGGCTCGGATCGGGCCGGACGCCGAGGTCGACGACTCGGTCCTGCTCGCCGGCGCCGTCATCGGCACCGGTGCGAGAGTGCTCGGATCGATCATCGCGCCGGATGCGGAGGTCGGCTCGGGCGCCACCGTCGTGGGTTCGGTCGTCGGGGAAGGCGCCACGGTCCCGGGCGGACTCACGATCGAGGGTGCGAGGGTCGGCTCCTTCACCCGCGCCTCCGCCTGAGGCCGGCCTCTCGTCGCGCACCGCTCTCAAGGCATCGCAGGCCCGGGCCGATGCCCCAAAAATAGGACCAAGGAATCGACGACCGAGGATAAGGGGGACGTTCACAACCATGCGACGCCTCGTGGTGCTGCTCTCGATGACGGTGCTTGCCGCGGGTGTGATCCCGGGCGCTCCGGCGCAGGCCGCTCGGACATTCAGGTTCCACGGTTCGGGCAACGGTCACGGGATCGGCATGTCCCAGTGGGGGTCGTACGGGCTCGCGCAGGCGGGGTGGGGGTACGCGCGCATCCTCCGTCACTACTATCGCGGGACCACCGTCGGCCGCTCGCCTTCGGTGCCGGCGCGGTTGCGTGTGGGGATCACCGACGGCCGCGAAACCGTGCACTTGACGGCGCGGTCGGGTGCAGTGCGGCTGTGGCTCTCGTCGCCTCTCACCGGCAGGAGGCTCGGCCGGATCCGCGGTGGCGACACATGGACCGTCAGAGCCGCCGACAGCGGCTACGCGATCCGCGACCAGGACGGGGCGCTCGTCGGTGGCAGGACGTGGGGCGGAGCTGCGACCGATCTGTTCGCCACCTACGAAGACACCGGGGCGCGCGTGCTCATCCCGGAGGCCGACGACCTGTACGGGAACGGGTTCGAGTACAGCCGCGGACACGTCGAGTTCAACCTCTATCGTTGCGGGAGCGGCTGCCGGGAGCGCCTCATCGTGCCGCTCGGGATCGAGGAATACCTGTACGGCCTCGCCGAGGTGCCGGCGGCCTGGCCGGCCGCGGCGCTGAGGACCCAGGCAGCGGCCGGACGTTCCTTCGCGGCGTTCGCGGTGAACAGGCCGGGGCTCCGCGAGTACTGCAACTGCGACATCACCGACGGCACGAGCGACCAGGTGTACACGGGCTACGACCGCGAAGGTGGTGCGAACGGGGCCCGCTGGAAGGACGCGGTGGACGACACGCGAGGGCGTGTCGTGCTCTACGACGGGTCGATCATCCAGGCGTTCTACTCGTCGTCCAACGGTGGGCACTCGGAGAACGTGGAGAACGTCTGGCACGGGGGGAACCCGGCGTTCGCGATCCCGTGGCTCCGCGGGGTCTGCGATCCGGGGGAGAGCACGGGCGCCAATCCCTGGACGGATTGGTCCAGCTCCTTCTCGGCAGCCGAGGCGACCTCGCGGCTGCGTTCGTTCACGGGGAACATCGGCAGGGTGTCTCGTTTCACCGATATCGAGCGCGGGCGATCGGGTCGCGTCATCCGGCTGCGCGTGGTGGGCGGTGAAGGCAACGCGACCGTGACCGGATCGTCGCTGCGCTCCGCGCTCGGCCTGCGAGACACGCGCGTATGGATCAACTCGGACCGCAACATCCTCGGTGAGATCAGGGAGAAGTACGACGCCGTGATGTGCCGTCCCGGCCTGCCGACGTCCAAGCGGATCGTGCTCGGCAACGGCGCCCATCAACGGTTCGAGGTGGGCAGCATCTCCGACAACGACGACGCGGCTCTGACGGTGTGGCTGAAGGGCGCGATCGACCGGGAGTACCACGACGTCGGCGGGCCGCGGGGTTGGCTCGGGCTCCCCACCTCCAACGTGAGGTCGCCGGGTTGCTCGAACTGCGGGCGCGTCGCGTTCGAGGGCGGCCGGATCTACTGGAAGAGCGGTGTGGGGGCATTCGCGCTCCGGGGCGCCGTGCTGGACGCCTACCTCGCCGAGGGGGGGCCGTCCGGGCCGCTCGGGTTTCCCACCAGCCGCTCGACGAGGGATGCCTCCGGTGCGTGGTCGGCGACGTTCCAGCACGGCTCGATCTCGTGCCCCGAGGGCGGCGCGTGCTCGGTATCGACGTGAGTGCTCAGCACTCCGGCGAGGCGTTCGGCTCCGGACCGACGGACGTGCACACGTAGGCGTCGGCGAACCCGCGTGCGATCAGTCCGGCGTCGTCCGCCGACACCCCTTCGGGACACGTCAGCAGCCTGTTCCACGTGGCGAACGCCAGATCCTGCTCTTCGGGCAGATCTGGATACGGAGCAAGCAGCGTGTTCCGCTCCTGGTTGGCGACCGTCGCGAGGCGGTCGACGACCTCTTGGGGAACCGAGCCCTGTCGGTAGTACAGCACGATCCCGGAGTGCTCCATGAAATGCACGGCCAGGCTCTCGTCTACCGGCTCCGTGAACACGTTGGGGTCGGTCGGGAGCGAGCCCGGTGCATGCACACCGGACGTGGCAGGCGTCTGGGTGTAGTTGGGTGACTCACCGGCCCCGAGGTGCTGTCCGCCCGGCGGGTTGCTCTGTAGAACCTCGATAGGTCCTGAGCATCCGGCGGCCGTCACCGCCGCCTGGGATTGCTCGGAGAGCCGGTCCGGGGGAGCAGCCCGGTTGATGAACCACACCAGGCCGAGGCCGATCCCGCCCGCAACCAGCAGGCTCACTCCCCGCCGCGTGCGCGCCCGCCTCGCGGCCTGCTTGCGCGCCCGCTCGCGGGCCCGGCGGGCCTCGTCCTTTCGCTCGCGACGCCCGATATTGGTCCCCCCGGTCGTTGTGGTGTCGGGCTTCGCGGGTGTGGACGGGGACCGGGGGCGCTTGCGGCGCTTCTTGTTCGCCATGGCTAGATGGCGCTGCCTTGCTCGGGCGCCTCGCCCTGGTACGGGCGGCCGCCGAACGTCGGGAAGGCGAACTGCGACGTGAATCCGAAGGCTGCCGCCAGGTTCGGCCTGGCACAACTCTGGAGTCGGTGCCACGCCACGAGCGCCATCTGCGTGCCGGGCGGCAGGAGTCCGGCCTCTCCTCCATTGGCGTAGTCGTAGGGGGCGACGATGACGCGATCTTGCCGTACAGGGTCGTTCTGCTGGTAGAAGGCCCGGATGCTGTCGATCACATCGCCCGGTGCGTCGGGGTCGTACCAGATCACGGCGGCTCCGTGCTCCAGCGAGTGGATCAGTCGGTCCACCGCTGGTGGATCGCGGTAGACGCCAGCGCCCAGCGTCAGGTCGCCGTGCGGCCCGGACGCCGGTGGCACGGTCGGGTACGTCGCGAGGGGAGGCATCTCCTGGAACGCGTTGCCGGGGCCGATGTGCGATCGGTCGGCGTAGCCGGGGGCTGCGGGATCATCGACGCCGCCGTAGGAACCGGTCGTTTGGACATCCGCGCATCCAGCCTGCTGCGCCCCGGCATCTGCGCGTTCGAGCAGGACCTGCGGCTCAGGGAGACCTCCCGAGCCGGCAGCAGAGATGACGGCCGCACCGACGGCGCCGGCTAGGGCCAGCGAGACGAGTCCGATCCCGATCTTCCTGTTTCGCGATCGCGCTGCCATCTCCCGCTGGATGCGCTCACGCTCCAGTCGGGCTCGTTCCTTGCGCTCGGCTTTGGTCGGCCGTCGGTTGGGGTCGCTGCTGCTCATGGCTCGATTCGTTCCGGGAGGCGGGCGGCAAGCTTACCGGGGAGTCCCGCTTTGCAGGCCAGCCGAGCTCGGCCTATCCTTCGCTCCGCCTTCCCCGGGACCGGCGCCGTCCTGCCGGCGCGAGAGGGCGAGCCGATGGCGGACACCGAGCGAGAGCATGTGGTCAGCGTGCCGCAGGCGAGCGACAGAGCCGGCGACACGGGCCTGGATCGATACTTCGGCATCTCGGGGATCGCGGATCCACCGTCCGCACCGAGGTCGTGGGTGGCCTCACCACGTGGCTCACGATGGCGTACATCCTGTTCCTGAACCCCGCGATCCTGGGCACGGTGACCGATCGAGCGGGAGTGACGATGCCCTTCGATCAGTTGCTGACCGTGACGGCGTTGGTAGCCGGCGTCGCGACGCTCGCGATGGGGCTCTACGCGCGGTACCCGTTCGCGATCGCCTCGGGCTTGGGACTCAACGGCTTCGTCGCGTTCACTCTCGTGGCGGGCAGCGGCCTACGTGGCCGGAGGCCATGGGTGTGATCCTGGTCGAGGGCGCGATCATCACGGTGCTCGTCCTGACCGGATTCCGTGAGGCGGTTCTGAACGCCATCCCGAAGAGCCTGAAGCTGGCGATCGGGATCGGCATCGGGCTGTTCCTCATGATCATCGGGCTCGAGAACGCGGGAGTCGTAGTGAACAACGACGTGACGTTGGTCGGGCTCACCACCGACTTCACGAACCTCCGGATGATCGTGTTCGCGCTCGGACTGGGGCTCTCGGCCGTCCTCGTGGCCCGCAAGGTCCGGGGTGGGCTGCTGCTATCGATCCTCCTGTCCACGCTGGTCGCCATCCTGATCAACGAGATCTGGGGCGATGGGACTTGTGGGAGTCGGTGGGCCCCGGCGTGGCGCAGGTCCCCAGCGACGTCTTTCCGCCCCCGATTTCGGGCTGGTCGGCAACGTCTCGCTCGGGTTCTTCGGCACCCTGGGGTTCCTGACAGCTCTGGTGCCGATCTTCGCGGTGATGCTCTCGGACTTCTTCGACACGATGGGCACGGCCGTGGCACTCGGCGAGGAAGGCCGTCTGCTGGACGATCGAGGCAGGCTGCCCGGGATGAACCGCGTGCTGCTGGTCGACTCCCTGGCGGCCGCGGCCGGAGGGCTCGCGTCCTCGTCGTCGAACACCACCTTCATCGAAAGCGCCTCCGGGATCGGGGAGGGCGCGAGGACCGGGCTCGCGTCCGTCGTCACCGGGATCTTGTTCTTGTTCGCCCTGTTCATCTCGCCGCTCGCCGGCGTGATCCCGCCGGAGGCCACGGCACCGACGTTGATCGTGGTGGGGTACTTCATGATGTTGTCCGTCGGCCAGATCGATTGGCGCGACCCCGCGGTCGGCATCCCGTCGCTGCTCACGATCGGGATGATGCCCTTCACGTTCTCGATCACGAACGGCGTGGGGGCGGGGTTCATCGCGTACACGGTGATCAAGGTGTTCCAGGGCAAGGTCGGCGAGGTCCATTGGCTGATGTATCTCGTGAGCGCCGGCTTCGTCTTCTACTTCCTCCGGGGCGTGCTGGCCTAGCTCGAACGAACATCGAGCAGCTCGGCGAGGTCGAGCGGGGGGCGGGGTCGGGATGCTCTGCCCTCTGGCATCGGCCCGCACGCAACGGCCCCGAGGGCGTACCACTCGTCATCGACGTCGAGCACCGCTCTCGTCTCGTCCTGGCAGAAGAGCGTGGAGCTGATCCAGCACGACGCGAGTCCTTGCGCGTGCAGCGCCAGCAGCAGGTTCTGGATCGCGGCGCCGCCCGAGAGCAAAAACATCTCCCGCTCGGCGCCCGAGCGCTCGTCGTCTGGATACGGATGCGCACCACGGAACCGAACCCACGGAACGATCAGAATCGGCGCAGCGCCGAGCACCTCGTCGCTGCGAGCGATCCTTTTCGCGATCACGTCCTCCGGCGTGCCGTCGCCTCGCAGATCCGTTCGCCAGGCGTGCGCGATCGTCGCCAGCAGCGCTCTTCGTGCGGCGTCGCTCTCGATAACGGTGAAGCGCCATGGCCGCGTGTGATGAGGTGCCGGTGCCGCGCACGCGGCCAGGACGGCCTCCTCGAGGGCCTCGCGGCGGACCTTCCCGGCACCGAACGAGCGGATCGTGCGCCGCGCGTGGAGGGCCTGCAGAGGAGACTCTCTGAACAGATCGTCGGCTGAGGCGCGGACCAGGTCGGCACCGCGTCCCGCCGGCGAGTGGGGATCCTGTGGTCGCACGCCTCGGACGATCGCTGCTGGAACCCGTTCGGCCTTCGCCATCACAAGCCCGCTCGCGGCCGCCACCTCGTCCGCGAGCGCGACGACGGTCGTCTCGAGGGCACGGCCGCGATCGTCCGGCCTGCCGCGGAGGTCCTCTACCGCTGGGAGTCCCGCGACCCCGATCGCCACGTTCACCACCCCCTCACGCCAGGGCCGCCCGAAGGTGTCGGTGATCACAACGCCGAGGCGTTGCAGTCCGAGCGCGGCCTGGAGACCGAGGCGGAGCCGGTCTGCCGACCCGTCCGGATCGCGGGGGAGGAGCGCCACCATGCCCGGCTGCACGTTCGAGGCGTCGACGCCGGCGTTGGCGCATACGAAGCCGTGCAGCGTCGCGGCGATCGTGAGATCGCCGCGACGCGCCACGATCCGGGCGGTCTCATGCTCCACCGCCGGGTCGTCGCGTGCGACGACCCGGCCCTCCGCCTTCGACACGATCTTCTGCGTCACCGCCACCACGTCGCCGTCGGCCGTCCCCAGCGCTCGGAGCGGCCCGGACAGCAGCGCCACGAGGTCGTCCCCTGCCCGGACC
>Ga0299907_10000052_pt1 | contig 39128 bp, 36 predicted proteins | sample RVTome_16_FD_198680 | JGI IMG/M metagenome (GOLD analysis project Ga0299907, IMG submission 198680) | Soil microbial communities from uranium-contaminated site in the Upper Colorado River Basin, Wyoming, United States - RVT152D67 (version 2) ...
GACCTGTCGAGGCTGCATCAGGGTGCTCTGGGCGAACCCTGATGCAGCGTCGAGGAGTCGGGTCAGTCTTCGGCTTTGGCCTCTTCGACCTCGGCTACGGCGTCGGTCTCGGGGTCGCTCTCCTCGTCGTCTCCGTTCGTCGACATGCCGACCGCCTCGAACACCTTGGCCTGGAGCTGCATGGCGAGCTCGGGATTCTCCCGCAGGAAGCGCTTCGAGTTCTCCCGGCCCTGGCCGAGCTGGTCGTCGTCGAAGGTGTACCAGGCACCACTCTTCTTGACGACGCCGTGCTCGACGGCGACGTCGATGAGGCTCCCCTCCCGGGAGATGCCGTGACCGAACATGATGTCGAACTCGGCGAGCCGGAAAGGCGGGGCCATCTTGTTCTTGGCCACCTTGACCCGGACCCGGTTGCCCACGTTGTCGGTTCCTTCCTTGATCGACTCGATCCTTCGGATGTCGAGCCGAACCGACGAGTAGAACTTGAGGGCGCGACCACCCGGGGTCGTCTCGGGACTGCCGAACATCACACCGATCTTCTCCCGGAGCTGGTTGATGAAGACGGCGGTGGTGCGGGACTTGTTCAGGGTGCCGGCGAGCTTGCGCAGCGCCTGACTCATGAGACGGGCCTGTAGACCGACGTGAGAGTCGCCCATCTCCCCTTCGATCTCGGCGCGAGGGACGAGGGCGGCCACCGAGTCGATGACCAGGACGTCGAGTGCACCGGAGCGGATCAGCATGTCGGCTATCTCGAGTGCCTGCTCGCCCGTGTCGGGCTGAGAGATCAACAGCTCGTCGACATCGACTCCGATCGCCTTGGCGTAGATCGGGTCGAGGGCGTGCTCGGCGTCGATGAATGCGGCGATGCCCCCGTTGCGCTGGGCCTCGGCGACGATGTGGAGGGCGAGTGAGGTCTTGCCCGAGCTCTCCGGCCCGTAGAGCTCGACGATGCGGCCCCTGGGCACTCCCCCGATACCCAACGCCAGGTCGAGGGACAGAGCGCCGGTTGGGATGACATCGACCTTGCGCAAAGCACCCTCACCCATCTTCATGATGGCGCCCTTGCCGAACTGTCTCTCGATCTGGCCCACGGCCATTTCCAATGCTTTCTCGCGTTCCACGTCCCGTCCTTCCTGACTCATACCTGCGAACCGTATCTACGACCTGTGACAAGAACTGACATGTGAATTCTCATGTGACCGAAGATGATACCGAACAGGTGTTCGCACTGTTGGATTTACCCAATGAGATCGATGGAGTCAAGAGGCTCGTATCTCGCGGGCCCCCGGCCGAGATGGCTCCGGTACACCACGACATGGTCACAACGCCATCCCAGGTCGAGCTCTTCGTCGAGCAGGGGCCGCACGTCGGCGGGGGGACGGATCCGGGCCAGGGTGAGATGGGGGTGAAAGGGACGCTCCTCGGGGAGAAGGCCGGCGCCGATGGCTGCCTCCTCGGCTATCTCATTGAGCAGCGAGATGTCGCCGGCTCCCCGCCCCACGCCCGCCCAGAACACGGTGGCCTTGCGGGGATTGGGGAAGGCTCCGAAGTCTCTGAGCGACATCGGGAACGAGAACTCCTCGCCGACCCGTTCCAGGCCTGACAGAAACCGCTCGTAGGTGACCCGGTCGATCGTGTCCAGGAAGCGCAGGGTGACATGCCAGTTCTCCGGCGGCCCCACCTTGCCCGGGATGGGCATCGAAGAGACGCGCTCGGCCAACGCAAAGCGGACTTCCGGGGGCAACGGGGCGGCCACGAAGACACGGCCGACATGGTCGGCGGCTAGGTCGTCCACCATTTCCCGGACACGGCCAGTCGGGTGAGGTGGAGCGCGCTGGTGGTGCCATATACCCGCACCCGCTCCCGGTCCCCGGGCATGCGGAGCTCGCTCACCCTGACGTCTTCGGGTGTGGCGACGGCGATGACGACCGTGCCCGGAGGCTTCTCCTGAGGATCGGGACCCGCTTCGCCGGTGATTGCGACCACGACATCGGCGTTCAACAGCTCACGGCCGCCCCGGGCCATCTCGATGGCGGTCTCAGGATCGACCACCTCGTCGAGGTCGGACACCCCGAGCAGGCGCTTCTTGAGCTCCAGGTGGTAGGCGACCAGGCCACCTTTCACGAACTCGCCGGAACCCGGCTCGGAGGTCAGGGCGGCGGCCACCATGCCACCGGTCATCGACTCGGCAGTCCCGATCGTCCAGCTTCTCTCCCGGAGGAGACCGAAGATGACCTTCAACACCGTCTCGTCGCCAGAGCCGAAGTACCACGAAGCGAGACGTCTCCTGATCTCGGACTCCACGGGCTCGATGAGTGCGTCTGCGGTCTCCTTGGTGTCGGCCTTGGCCGTGATCCGAACCTTGATCTCCCCACCCGAGGCGAGGAAGGCGACCGAGGGGTTCGTCGTGCCCTGGTAGAGGTCGTCGAGGAGCTCGCCGACCATCGACTCGCTCTGACCCCAGGTGCGGAGGACACGGCTCACCACCACCGACGGCCCGGCGGCGCGGGCGTCGATCCGGGGCATGACCTCGCTCAGGAGGAGGTGCTCCATCTCCTGGGGCACTCCGGGCACGCAGAAGATGAGGGTTCCCTCGTGGTCGAGGGCGAGCCCGGGTGCGGTGCCCTTGGGGTTGGCCAACAGCTCCGCTCCCTCCGGGTGCTCGGCCTGTCTCAGGTTGGACTCGGGCATCTCCCGCCCACGCTGGCGCCACCACCCGCGGAGCCGATCCGCATAGTCGTCACTGAAGGCCATCGCTCGGTCGGTCGCTGCGCACAGCGCCTCCCTGGTGAGGTCGTCGCGGGTGGGGCCGATGCCGCCGGTGATGATCACCGCGTCGGATCGGTCGACGGCCGTCCTGATGGATTCGGCGACCCGGGCCAGGTTGTCGCCCACGACCTGTTGGTAGTGGGCGTCGTGCCCGTGGTCGGCCAGGGCCGAGCCGATGAATGCTGCGTTGGAGTTGACGATCTGGCCCAGCAACAGCTCCGTGCCGACCGCGATCACTTCGACGATCACCGCCGGCAGGTTAGGACCCCTCTGACGAACCTAAGGTTCCACGACCCGGATATGGCACGAAACCGCTGAAGTTCGGATCGGGGTTCCGTGTTCTTGACGAACTTCAGCGGTTTGGACCCATATATGGCACCCACAACCTTAGGTTCGGGGAGGGGGTCAGGACCGGCAGGCCTCGACAACCGCGATCAGGTCTGGCGAGTCGACTGCGTCGGCGAGGGTGTTCCAGGCGGCGGTGCTCACGTCGTCGCCGGACTCGATCTCGGCGCATGCCAGATAGACGGCGTCAGCGAGGGCACCGATCTTGTGGTCCACGTCGAAGGCCTCGGCGACGGCCGTGCGAGCCGTGGCCACGTCGAGACGCCCGACCGCCCGGATCGCCTCCTCCGCGTACAGACGCGCCTTTTGGTCCAAGTCCCCTAGATCTCTTCGAAGAGGTAGCGACGAAGGATGTCGATGCGGGTGTCGGCCGTCTCCGGCTCCAGGTACCAGAGCATGGCGGCGATCGTGGAGAGGAGCGGGTTGCCATCCTGAGGTGTGAAGGAGAACCCGACGATCTCGTTGCCGTTGCGCACCGCCAGGGTCTCCAAGGCGACGACGGCCTGGCTCATGATCCGCCCGTAGTAGCCATGGTCACGCCCGAACGAGAACACCTGATTCGCCGACTTCTTGTGGGTGGTGGCCACCCTGGTGTTGGCGGCGAGGCGGTCCCTGATCTCGTCGAGGTCGATGTCCCTGTCGAGGGTCAGCGAGAAGTGCAGCGAATGCATGTACTGGGTGTTCAGCTTGATCGCCGACGAATAGATGTTCAGGTCGTAGCCGAGCGTCGTGAACAAGTCGTGGGCGTCCCGGGCGTGGTGGGTCCCGAAGCGCTCGTTCTCATGGCCACCGACCACGGGGCTGGCGATGAACCCGGAGTCCTGGGAGATGTCGTTGGCCCGCCTCATGCAGAGGAAGCGACCGTCCTCGAGGTGATTGGTGCCGTCGGGATCCATGGCCAGCGCCTTGATGAGGACCGCGATGTTGTGGGTGTTGCAACTGACGATGTGGAGGAACTTGTCCTGATCGCGGATGAGTGCGTCGTCGTTGATGCCTCGTGCGTACATCTTGCCGAACCCGTACTCGGACCCCTGTGCCATGAACCCGACGGGCCCGTTGGCGTCTTTGTAGAACTCGTCCTTCATCTCGTTGCCAACCGGAGTGCAGTCGATGACGACAGTGGCCCGCTCGATCGCCTCCAGCGTCTCGTACTTGGGGGCGTGGCCGAGCTCCTCGAATGTCGACTTGCGGTTGTCGTCGACGGCGAGGACCGCTCCTCGGCGCACCAGGTCTTCGACCTTCGCCTTCTCGGTGATGAGAGGGGTGCGCTTGTGGAACGTCACCTCGTCGATCCCGAAATGGGACTTGTTGTCGGCCAGGAGCCCGATCAGAGGCTCGCCGATTGTGCCGGTTCCCACGACGTGGACGATCTTCATGAGGGATCCCTCCGGAGCGAATGCTGGTTCATGTCCGGACGGTCATGGTACCCAGTCGTCAGCCAGGTCAATCCCCCTCCCGGCACTCATCCTCGATCTAGAACTGCTCCTCTTCGGTGGAGCCTTTGAGGGCGAGGGTCGAGGACTGGCCTCCGGACACGATCTGGCTGACCAGGTCGAAGTAACCGGCACCGACCTCACGCTGATGCTTGGTGGCGGTGTAGCCATTCTCCTCGATGGCGAACTCGTGGTTCTGCAACTCGACATAGGCGGGCATCCCGCTGGTTGCGTACCCCTGGGCGAGGTCGAACATAGCGGCATTGAGGGCGTGGAAGCCGGCCAGCGTGATGAACTGGTAGCGGTAGCCCATCGCCCCCAGCTCTTTTTGGAACCGAGCGATCGTGTCCTCGTCGAGATGCTTGCTCCAGTTGAACGAAGGCGAGCAGTTGTAGGCGAGGAGCTTTCCGGGGTACTCGGCATGGATCGCCTCGGCGAAGACCCGCGCCTCTTCGAGGTCCGGCTTCGCCGTCTCGCACCAGATCATGTCGCAGTACGGCGCATACGCCAGTCCCCTGGCGATGGCGGAGTCGAGCCCACCGGTGACCTCATGGAATCCCTCCGCTGTCCGCTCGCCCACGATGAAAGGGCGATCGCGGGGATCGATGTCGGAAGTGAGCAATGTCGCCGAGTTCGCGTCGGTGCGAGCCAGGATGACCGTGGGAACCCCGAGGACGTCGCTGGCGAGTCGCGCCGCCTGCAGGGTGCGCACGTGCTGACTCGTGGGGACCAGGACCTTGCCACCCATGTGGCCACACTTCTTCTCGGCAGCGAGCTGGTCTTCGAAATGGATGCCGGCGGCGCCCGCGGCGACGAACGACTTGGTGAGCTCGAAGACGTTGAGGACGCCACCGAAGCCGGCTTCGCCGTCGGCGACGATGGGCACGAACCAGTCGATCTCGGTGTCGCCTTCTGACCAATGGATCTGGTCGGCGCGACGCAGGGCGTTGTTGATCCGAGCCACCAGCGCAGGGGCGGAGTTGGCCGGGTAGAGAGACTGGTCGGGATAGACCTCACCGGCGAGGTTGCCGTCACCGGCGACCTGCCACCCCGAGAGATAGATCGACTTGAGACCGGCGCGAACCATCTGGACCGCCTGGCCACCGCTCAGCGCTCCGAGGGAGTTGATGTAGTCCTGGGTGCCGAGCATGCCCCACAGCTTCTCGGCCATGCGGTACGCAAGGGTGTACTGCTCCCTGATGCTGCCCCGGAGCCGGACCACGTCCTCGGCCGTGTAGTCGCGGACAATGCCCTCCCACCGGGCGTTGTTCTTCCACTCCTCGGCGAGCCGTGCGGCTTCCTGTTCGATGTGTGTCACCTGTACTCCTAGTTGATCAACTCGTAGGCGGGCAGCGTGAGGAAGTCGACGAAGTCGTCGGACAGCGCCACCTCCTCGAAGATCTTGCGGGCGGCGTGGAGCTCCTCGTGGCCGTTCCCATCGAGGGATTCGACGACGGCTCCGGCGATCGAGCGGACCAGTGACTCGGTGACTGGCGTGCCTTCGGCGGTGACGATGCCGTGACGTGCCCACTGCCAGATCTGGGAGCGGGATATCTCGGCGGTGGCCACGTCCTCCATGAGGTCGTCGATGGCGGCAGCGCCGACGCCGGAGAGCCACGATGCCAGGTACCGGATACCCACTGTGACGTTGGTCTCCACTCCCTGATCGGATACGTGCCCGGGGAAGTCGAGGTCGAGGAGATCGGCAGCCGTCACCGACACGTCGCCTCGCTGACGGTCCACCTGGTTGGGTCGGTCGCCGAGGACTCTGTCGAACTGCTCCCTGGCCACCGGGACCAGGTCGGGGTGCGCCACCCAGGTCCCGTCGCAGCCTGCCTCGGCCTCACGATTCTTGTCGGCGGTGACCGCCGCCACCGCGCGCTCGGTGACCTCAGGGTCGCGTCGGTTGGGGATGAAGGCCGCCATGCCACCGATCGCGTGTGCCCCACGACGGTGGCATGTCTGGATCATGAGCTCGGTGTATGCGTGCATGAAGGGCACCGTCATGGTCACCTGAGCCCGGTCGGGCAGCACGAAGCCGGGATCGTGGCGGAACTTCTTGATGACGCTGAAGATGTAGTCCCAACGGCCGGCGTTGAGACCTGCGACGTGCTCCCTCAACTCGTAGAGGATCTCGTCCATCTCGAAAGCGGCGAGGATGTTCTCGATGAGGACGGTCGCCTTGATCGTCCCCCGCGGGATGTCGAGTCGGTCCTGTGCCCACACGAACACGTCGTTCCAGAGACGAGCCTCCAGATGCGACTCCAGCTTGGGCAGGTAGAGATAGGGGCCGCTTCCGTTCTCCAACGCCACCCGACCGGCATGGAACAGATACAGCCCGAAGTCGAACAGGGACGCTGACATTGGTCTGCCGTCCACGAGGAAGTGCTTCTCCCCGAGATGCCAGCCCCGCGGCCTCACCACGAGGGTGGCGGTCTGTTCCGCGAGCTCGTAGGTCTTCTCGCCGGTGTCGAGGGACAGGGTTCGCTCGTAGGCTGCGACCAGGTTGAGTTGCCCGTTGAGCAGGTTTTCCCAAGTGGGAGAGGTTGCATCTTCGAAGTCGGCCATGAAGACGTTCGCCCCCGAGTTGAGGGCGTTGATCATCATCTTGCGATCGACCGGGCCCGTGATCTCGACCCGGCGGTCCGCCAGATCCTCGGGCACCGGGGCGATTTGCCAGTCCCCGGACCTCACATATTCGGTCTCCTCGAGGAAATCGGGGCCCTCACCGCCGTCGATACGTCGTTGCCTGCGCTGTCGGTCCTCGAGAAGCTGGCCTCGCCGCCAGGCGAACTCGTTCTCTAGGTCGATGAGAAAGGCAACGGCGTCCGGGGTCAACACGGTCCGCTCCAGTTCACTTTCTCGAAACTGATTCATAAGAACCTAGTGTCTTTCATGATCGCTGCGCTCGCCGGTCGAGATGGTGATAACATTCATGTTTCTTTCATGCAGAGGTAGAAATGACCGAATCTCATCAGGCTCATCAGGTGGAACCGCTGATCCTGGGACGTCGCATCCGCCATCACCGCAACGAGGCGGGACTCACCCTCGACCAACTCGGCAGCCTCGTGGGCAAGCCGGCGCCCTATCTGTCGCTGCTCGAGAACGGGAGGAAAGAGCCGCGGGTGAGCCTCGTCATGGACATCGCCAAGGCGCTCGAAGTCGATGTCACCGATCTCCTCGATCTCACCCCACCCACACGGCGAGACGCCCTGGAGATCGAGCTGATCCGCGCCCAGGAGACCACGCTCTTCGACAGTCTCCACCTACCCGCCATAAAGCCCTCGGCGAAGGTCGACAACCAAGTTCTCGCCCACATCGTTGGTCTCCACGAGGCGATCCGGGCCAAGTCGAGTCTCAACTCCGCCGGGTCGACAGAAGTGAGACAAGCCAATGGCGCGGTCCACGAGCACCTCACGGCGCACGACGGTTACCTGCGAGAAATCGAGGTGGCGGCTCGAGAGGCCCTGGACGCGTCAGGCCACTCGGGAGACGGCCCGTTCTCGTCACGCAACCTGATCGACCTGGCAGCCAGTTTCGGCTTCGAGCTGATGCCGATCGAGGACATGCCGTCTTTCGCACGCTCCATCATCGACACCGCGAACAAGAGGATCTACATCGCACAGCGCAACGAGCTGCGCACCCGGCAGGCCCGCAAGGCGGTGCTGCAGACGGTGGCTGGGTTCGCACTCGGCCACGAGACCGACCCCGACCTGGACACCTTCCTCCGCCAGCGGATGGAAACGGCCTACTTCGCAGCGGCGGTGCTCGCACCGGAGGACGCTGTCGTGGCCCGGCTTCTCGTCTCCAAGGAGAACCACGACATCGACGTCGAGGACGTCAAAGAGCTCTTCTATCTCTCCTACGAGATGGCGGCGTGGCGCACCGCCAACCTGCTCACCAGGCACCTCGGGATCTACTGCCACCTGCTGGTCAGCGACGAGATCGGCGCCGTGGTCAAGGGCTATGGCAACGACGGCGCGCCGGTCCCCCGAGACGAGTTCGGCGGGATGGAGACCCAGCGTCTGTGCCGCTGGTGGGGCGCCCGGATGACCTTCGACTCACAGGACCGATTCGCCACCCACCATCAATACACCGACACCCCCGGGGGCACCTATTTCTGCACCACACACATCGAGGCGGGTCGTGAGCCGGCCCACGCCATCACCCTCGGTGTCGGCTTCGACGACGCTCGCTGGTTTCGCGGCCGTGACACCGACAACCGGGAGACTTCGAGCTGTCCCGACCCGGCTTGCTGCCGAGCCCCCTCGCCCGATCTCGCTCGGTGGTCCGACACCGTGATCGTTTCGGCGAGATCACAGGCGCGCATCCTCGGCCTCATGGCTCCCGACCCCTATCCCGACCTGGACATGCCGGAAGTCCTCTCGGTGGTCGCCTCCCACTCCTGATCGAGGAAGATGACAGGGTTTCAGGCCCCGATCGCGTTGGCCCGGCCCAGCATCTCGGTCAGACCCGCGAGGTCGACGGCGTCGAGGCTCGCGAAGCTGATGGAGGCACTCCCCTTCTTCACCTTTCCCAGCCGTCCCTCGTACTGATCCAACAGGTACTTCCCGTCCTCTACAGCGTTGACGTACATGGAGATGTAGTTCTTCTGCTCGGCGAGGCCGACGAGGAACCACTCGACGTCCTCGCCCGACTTGTTTCGATAGTCGAGAATCCCGTATCCGATGATCTGCTGGTCGCTCCCGCCCCAAAACGTGCCCTCGTAGAGATGACGCTCTGCTTCCGGCATCTGCTCGCGAACGATCCCGTCGAGCTCGCGGATGTCCTCGCCCCTGTCCCCGTCGATCGAGGCGAGATGCTCTTCGACGCTCTTGGTGGTTCGCTCCATCGCTGAAAGCTACGCCGGTTCGCGTCTAATTGTCATCCGGACGGCGGACACTCACGGCGACTACCTCAGGAAGTGGATTTGATGAACTGGCGGAGGTCTTTAGCGAGCTGCTTCAGGGAGGGCTGGTGCACATACATCATGTGGCCGGCCTCGTAATAGGTGAGCTCGACGTTCTCCCGAACCGCCGGGTCGAGACCCATGTGGGAGAAGGTGTACTCGGTGGCGAAATGGGGAGTCGCCAGGTCGTAGAGGCCGTTGGCGACGAGAACCTTCGTCCCCCGGGATCTCGATAGGACCTCGCGGAAGGCCTCCGAGGTGTCGACATAGCGGCCCTTGAACTTCTCGTAGTCCCAGTTCTTCCAGACATCCATGCCCATGACCTTGTAGATCTCGTCGGTCTCGAACCCGACCTCGTCACGCAGGTAGTGATTGAGAGCAGATGCGGCTACTCCCCCGGTGGCGTCGATGCTGGGGTCGGCCTCGATCACATTCCCTGCCTTGACCCGATCTATCCCCACGTACCTCGAGTCGATGCGTCCCACCGTCCGATGCTGCTCTCTGAGCAGCTCTTTGCAGAAACGATGGATCTGCACCCGCAGGTCGTAGTGGTCGATGAACTTGGCGTCGAGGCCCGTGTACTCACTGAGTCGCTCGGCGACAGCCTTGCGACGGTCATCGTCGAGCTGGTCGCCCTGGGCGAGGGCGCTCCAGTAGTCGCCGAGGGCGAACTCCTCCACCTCGTCGAGAAACTCCCCGAGGGGCATCGACTGGTATGGCTCGGAGAGTTGTCCGTGATAGCGAGCGGTGACGGCGTAGGTGGGCAGATAGAGGGCGAAGGGGAGATCGTTCCCGGGATGGATCAACCAGTTCTCGGCGTCGATGGCCGAGGTCTGGTAGTTGAGGATCATCGAGATGAGGATGATCCCGTTGAACTCGACATTGTGGGTGGCGAACAGCTCCCGGGCGATTCCCGCCCCTCGCAGGGTCCCGTAGCTCTCCCCCGACAGGTACTTAGGGGAAGCCCAGCGCCCATTGCGGTTGAGGAAGTGGACTATGAACTCGCTGAACGCCTCGATGTCCTTCTCGAAGTGGTGGAACTTCTTCTCCTCGCCCTTCGCCTCGGTCCGGCTGAAACCGGTCCCCATGGCGTCGATGCAGACGACGTCGGCGACGTCGAGGATCGAGTGCTCGTTGTCGACGAGACGGCCCTGCATGCCGACCTTGAAGCCGACTTCGTCGAACTCCATGCGCTTCGGGCCGTAGAGACCGAGATTCAGCCACACCGTCGACGATCCGGGACCGCCGTTGAAGCAGAAGAGGATGGGTCGACCGGCTGGGTCGGCCTCGTCCTGGGTGTATGAGACGTAGAAGAACGACACCTTCTCGTCGTTGGTCTCGAAGACCTGGGTGGCGGCGGTGGTCGTGTATGCCACCTTCTTTCGGCCGAACTTTCCCTCGAACTGCTTGCTGACCCGGCGATCCTTCAACTCGGGTCTTTTCGACTTGGGCTTGTTCTTCTTCTTGTCCTTGGACTTCTTGGCCATCTTCGGAGGCTAGGCGTCCTTGCGGGTTCCGTCATCGTGGAGCCAGGCCTCCATCGGCACCCCGAGACCCTCGGCGATTCGGTTGATGTAGTTGAAGTAGGCGATCACCTGAGTGGCGCTGGAGATCCCCTGGTCGTCGAGCCCGACCGCCCTCAGCTTCTCGATATCAGCCGGACCGACCGACGCCGGCGCCAGCGTCAGCTTCTCGGTGTACTCACAGAGGGCGACGTCGCCCGGAGCGAGGCCTGCCGACCTCCAGTCGACGGCGATCCGGTCCGCAATGGAGTGGTCTTCGATCTCGTCCCGGAGATCGTGCAGATGCGCCGATATTCAGTAGTGACAGTCGTTGGCCTGAGAGGTGACCACGGCCATCATCTCGCGCTGCGCCCGGGTCAGCGGCGATGGCCCGAACATGATGGATTGGTAGATGCGCATCGAGTCGCGCATCACGTCGGGGAGCTGGCTTTGAATCGAGACGATGTTCCAGATCCGGCCGGCCCGTCGCATCGCGGCGTCGTATTCACGTCGGGCGACACCGGTGGTCTCCTCGTACTCGAAGACGTGGACGTGGGGCATCAGCCGGCGAGGAAGAGAGCTGGCTCCTCCAGGTTCTCGATGACGAGAGCCATGAATCGCCTGCCCACGGCTCCGTCGATCACCCGGTGGTCGTAGGAGAGCGAGAGCGGCATGACAGGGGCGATGGCCAGATCCTCTTCGTAGACGACGGGGTGGAGCCGGGCCTTGCCCACCGAGAGGATCCCCACGGTTCCGTACGGGACGATTGGGGTGCCGTGCCCACCTCCCACTGCTCCGATGTTGGAGACGGTGAAGGTCTGACCGCTGAGCTCGCCCGGCGCGAGCTTTCGGTCCCGCGCCCCCTCACCAAGACGTGTCACCTCGCCGGCGAGCTCCATGACGCTCTTGTCGTCAGCGTCACTGATGACCGCGACGAGCAGCCCATCGGGGGTGTCGACTGCGATGCCGATGTCTTTGTTGTGGTGGAGCACCAGCTCGTCGCCCTCGAGGCTGGCGTTGAGCTCTGGGAACTGCTCGAGTGCAGGGACGACAGCCTTGATCACCAGCGCCTCCACCGGGATCTTGGTCCCGTGCCGCTCTCCGAGGGCCCTGCGCACCTCGAGCAGGCGGGTGGCATCGACATCGTCGAAGGTGGTGACATGGGGAATCTCCGCCCAGCTCTTCGCCATGTTGGCCGCGATCGTTCGACGCAACCGGGACATGGGCTGACGCTCGTCGTCGCCCGCGGCCGGGACGGGTGGTGGGCTCGGCGCCTTTGATGGAGCCAGGTGCTCGTCTGAGACGCCGTGGCCGCCACCGACCGCTTCGTCGTGGACGGCATGCTCCACCGGCGCCGGACGGGGTGGCTCCTCGGGCGCGGGTTGAGCTCGGGTCTCGCGCTGTCTCTCCTGCTGCGGCGCCCGCCCCGCGATCGCGGCTTCCACGTCCTCCCGCATGATCCGACCGCCCGGCCCCGACCCAGTGACCGACTCCAGGTCGAGGTCGTTGTCCCGGGCGAGTTTGCGGACGACCGGAAGCGCCTTGATCGCGGTCGGGATCGTCTCCGACCTCTCGGTCGGTGCGCTAAGAGACTCGGCCTCGTCGCTCAGCGTGCCCACGATCGGGGCTGAGTCTCCCGACGAGGGCCGGGCAAACGTTCCGGTGTAGGCGGGGACCTCTCCATCGGACGGAGGCTCTTCCACCGGAGGCTCTTCGGCGGGGGGCTCCTCTTCCAAGGGCTCTTCGACTTGAGACTCCTCTGATGACGGCTCTTCGGGTGGCGGGGCCTCCCCCGGCTCCCCCACGGTGATCAGAGTCGCTCCCACCTCTATGACATCACCCTCGGCGCCACCCAGGGAAACGACGACACCGGCGTAGGGCGAGGGGATCTCGACCACTGCCTTGTCGGTCTCCACCTCGACGATCGGCTGATCTGCGGTGATCTGGTCGCCGACGGCCACGAGCCAACGGACGATCTCGGCCTCGGTGAGACCTTCTCCGATGTCGGGCAGCCTGAACTCGCGGGCCACTACTCCTCCAGTGTCTCGTAGGCGGCTTCGACGATCCGGTCCACGGTGGGAAGGTAGTGGCCCTCGGACCTCTTCAACGGGAAGACCGTGTCCCATCCGGTGACCCGGCGCACCGGTGCACGGAGCGAGTACAACGCCTGCTCCTGGATGGAGGCGGCGATCTCACCGCCGAAGCCACCGGTCATCGGAGCCTCGTGCACCACCACCGCCCGTCCCGTCTTCTCGACGGACTCGATGATGCCGTCTCGATCGAGTGGTGCGAGTGTGCGGACATCGATCACCTCCACCGAGACACCTTCGGCTTCGAGGGCGTTGGCAGCTGCCCTCGTCTCTTTCATCATCGCCCCCCAGGAGATGAGAGTGACCTCGTCGCCCCTGCGCTCGACGCGGACCGGTCCGATCTCGACCGTGTAGTAGATGTCCGGGATCAGCTCCTTGACGGCCCGATAGAGGCGGATCGGCTCGAGGAAGACCACCGGGTCGGGGTCTTCGATTGCCGCGAGGAGAAGGCCCCTGGCGTCGCCTGGCGTCGAGGGCACCACGACCTTGAGACCCGGGATGTGGGCGTAGATCGCCTCCATCGACTCCGAGTGGTGCTCGGCGGCCCCGATGCCGCCGCCGTAGGGGATACGGATGACCATCGGGGCGGTGAACCTGTGGTTGGTCCGGTTCCTGATCCGGGCGACGTGGTTGATGATCTGGTCGTAAGCGGGGTAGGAAAACCCCATGAACTGCATCTCCGCGACAGGACGGAGGCCGGCCACTGCCATCCCGAATGCGGCCCCGACGATGCCGGACTCGGCCACCGGCGTGTCGACGACCCGGTCTGCACCGAACCCATCACGGAGACCATCAGTGATTCGGAACACCCCCCCGGTGCGCCCGATGTCCTCGCCGAGGAGCAACACCCGCTCATCGACCTCCAACGCCGTCCGCAACGCCCCGTTCAACGCCTGGGCGAGATTGACCTCAGCCACACGGCCCCCCGATCGAGCCGACCAGACCCAGGGCGAGCGGGGGGTTCGAGGGGGGTCGTCCCCCCTCAATCAAAACCGCCTGGGCGAGATTGACCTCAGCCACGCGGCCCCCCGATCGAGCCGACCTGACCCAGGGCGAGCGGGGGGTTCGAGGGGGGTCGTCCCCCCTCAATCAAAACCGCCTGGGCGACATTGACCTCAGCCACACGGCCCCCCGATCGAGCCGACCAGACCCAGGGCGAGCGGGGGGTTCGAGGGGGGTCGTCCCCCCTCAATCAAAACCGCCTGGGCGACATTGACCTCAGCCACACGGCCCCCCGATCGAGCCGACCTGACCCAGGGCGAGCGGGGGGTTCGAGGGGGGTCGTCCCCCCTCAATCATCATGAGTTGTGCCTTGGTCCAGTTGTTCCAACAAGGGTCCGGTGGGCTCGGCGTACATACGCTCCAACATCTCGGTGAAGGTCGGTTCGGGGATGGCCTCGGCCCACTCGACCGCCCGTTCGATGGTGTCCGACGCCTGACGCTCCAGATCCTCTTCCCAGTCCTCGGTCCATGCGCCCTGACGCTCGAGGAGGCTGCGCACCCGGATCAGCGGATCGCGCTCCTCCCAGTCGGCGCCTTCGGTCTCCTCCCGGTAGCGGCTGGGATCATCGGCGGTGGTGTGCGGTCCCAGCCGGTAGGTGACGGCCTCGATGAGGCTGGGCCCGTCGCCGGCCCGGGCGAGCAGGGCAGCCTCACGGACAGCGACGAGGACGGCGACGACATCGTTGCCGTCGACCCTGATGCCGGGCATCCCGTAGGCGTCGGCCTTGATCGCGATCGACTCAGAGCGGGTCTGCTCGGACGTCGGGTACGAGATGGCGTAGCCGTTGTTCTGACAGAGAAAGACCGTCGGCGTCTGATAGACGGCGGCGAAGTTCATGGCCTCGTGGAAGTCGCCCTCCGACGTCGCGCCGTCGCCGAACGAGGTCAGGGCGATCCGATCGGAACCGGCCAGCTTCTCGGCCCAGGCGAGGCCGACTGCATGGATCATGTGACCGCCAACCGTTATCGACGGAGGCAACACGTTGACCCCTTCGGGCACCTGACCTCCCCGTTCGTCACCGGTGCGACCGAGGATGAGCAACTCCCATGGGTAACCCGCTCGCCAATTCAGCGCGGCGTCGCGATAAGTGGCAGCCACCCAGTCGTCGTCACGCAATGCGGCCGCGGCACCGATCTGGGCGGCTTCCTGGCCCCGGAACGGGGCATAGGTGGCGAGACGGCCCTGGCGCTGCATGGCCATCGACTTGGTGTCGTAGGTGCGGGCCTCGACCATGTCGGCGTAGAGGGACTTCATCTCCTCGAGCGTGATCGGTAGCCGGTCGCGCACGGATCCGTCGGGGTTGATCAACCCGAACATGGAAGACCCCTCATCGAATGGAGTTTGCCTCATGACGGCGTTGGATGTCGGCCCGGCCGCCGGAATCAGAGCGTCCAGCCCGCGGCCAAGCCCCGACTTGCGTGAGCTCACGCTTCTCTCCTTGTGATCAGCCCTGGAGAGAGCGAGCTTAAACCCGCCCATGGAGCGCCCATCCGCGCTCAGACACCGGCCGATTCGGACGAGAGCACCTCTTCGAGCTCCTCGACCGTCATCAGAACATCACGGGCCTTGCTGCCAACGGAGGGGCCGACGACACCCATGCGCTCCAGCGAATCCATCACCCGCCCGGCGCGTGCGAACCCGATGCGCAGCTTGCGCTGCAGCATCGATGTCGAGCCGAGCTCGGATCGGACGACCAGATCCATGGCCTGGCGAATCAACTCGGCATCCTCGTCGTCCTCCTCTTCGGCCTGCGCCGCCGCGGCGGCAGCGGCCGCCTCCAACACCTGCTTGTCCTGGTATTGCGCCTCGCGCTGCTTCTTCACCCACTCGACGACCGCCTGGACTTCGGTCTCCCGCACCCAGGCCCCCTGGATCCGCTGCGGTCTCGGCTCCTTGGCGGTGACCACCAGCATGTCGCCCATCCCCACCAATTTCTCGGCACCGGCGCCATCGATGATCACCCGGCTGTCTGTCTGCGAGGCGACGCTGAAGGCGAGACGGCTGGGCACGTTGGCCTTGATCACACCCGTGATCACGTCGACGGAAGGCCGTTGAGTGGCGATCACAAGATGGATCCCGACCGCCCGCGACATCTGGGCAATGCGGACGATCGACTCCTCGACCTCGCGGCCGGCCACCATCATCAAGTCGTTGAGCTCGTCGATGAGCACGACGATGTACGGGAACCGGTCGTAGCCCTCCGGGTCGAGTCGCCCGGCTTCCAGCTTCTCCCGATAGCCCTCGATGTCGCGCACACCGGCATCGGCGAGGAGGTCGTAGCGACGGTCCATCTCGGCGACGGCCCACTTGAGGGCCTCGTTGGCCTTCTTCGGGTTGGTGATGACCCTGGTCAGCAGATGGGGCACCCCGTTGTACTGGCCGAGCTCGACCCGCTTGGGGTCGACCATGATCACCCTCACGTCGTCGGGGCTGGTTCGCATCAGGATGGAGGTCACTATCGAGTTGATGCACGACGACTTCCCGGCGCCGGTGGCTCCGGCGATCAACACGTGGGGAAGCTCGCTCAGGTTGAGCAGCTTGGCTTGGCCCGAGATGTCCATGCCCAGGCCCACGGTCAGGGGATGGGCCGGCTTGGCCGCCTCCGGGCTGGAGAGGATGTCGCCGAGGGACACCAGCCGTCGCTTCGCATTGGGCACCTCGACTCCGATGGCCGACTTGCCGGGGATGGGGACGAGCAGCCTGACGTCGGGCGTGGCCAGGGCGTAGGCGATGTCGTGGGAGAGGTTGGAGACTCGGTTCACCTTCACCCCGGGGGCCAGCTCGATCTCGAAGCGGGTCACGGTGGGCCCGGGGACGATCTTGGTGAGCTGGGCATCGACGCCGTGCTGGAGCAGGGTGTCCTCGAGCTGGCGCGCAGTCTCTTCCAAAGCCCTCTTGTTGATCTCCCCACCGGTGCCACCGTCGAGCAGACTGAGCGGGGGAAGCTGATAGTCGCTGTTGGTGAGATCGAGGGTGACCTCCACCGGGTCGGGCCGTGATGGCTCCTCGATCGGGGACCGCTCCTGCTTCTTCTCCTTATCCCGCTTGGGAGGACGCTGGTCGGTGGGCTTTTGGTGCTTGCCCCGTGGCTTTTGCTCGATGACCTGGACCGGACGGGCGACGTGTGCACCCCGATCGCCGGGGTCGCCCATCACGACTTCTCGTGCCAGCTTGCGAAGACTCCGCCACAGTTCGGCGATCCCGTGAGCCAGCTCTCTCACCGAGGTGTGGGTCATTATGAGGACACCCATGCCGATCGCAGAGGCGAGGACGACGAAGGACCCCCAGTGACCGAGGATGCGTCGCATCGGGAAGGCAATGAGGGATCCGACCGCCCCGCCTCTCTCCTGAACGAGGTCCAGCGACGACCGGAAAGCCACTGCGCCGGTGAGGAGATGGAAGAGGGCGAGGGTGCCGATGAAGGTGGCGATTCCCCCGAGGACCAGCCGGCGCGCTCCATCCCGGGGCTTGCCGACGATGAGTGCGATGCCGATGCCGGCCAGGGCCACGGGCACGGCGTAGCGCCAGACTCCGAAGAGGAATCGCGACCCCCGCTCGAACCCCGAGCCCACCGGGCCGGCCAGCTTGAAGAACGCAAGCGTCACCAGGATGGCCAGGACCAGGAGGACGAGACCCCACACGTCGTCGGTCTGACGACCGAGCGTGTCCCTGACCGAGCCGCGCACCGCAGCCAGCAACTGCGAGAAGGACTTCTTCTGGGGCTTCTTTGTTTTCTTCGAGGACACCCGTCTCCGCCCGGAGCCCTTGCGGGTGGATGTCCGGGTTGGCATGTGACTGGAAACAATACCCACAGAACGGTCCAGTACGGTGAATTCATGTCGGCGAAGATGATCCCCCACAGTTTCCCCCGCCTTTCCCCCGACGAACAGACGCGGCGAGCCGACGAGTTCTACGACGAGATGGACCGCCGGCGCTCGGTGCGCTCATTCTCGGATGAGCCAGTTGCCCGCCATCTGATCGACCAGGCGATTCGCACCGCTTCCACCGCTCCGTCGGGGGCCCATCGTCAGCCGTGGACCTTCGTGGTGGTGGGCGATCCCGATTTGAAGGCTCAGATACGGACGGCCGCCGAAGAGGAAGAGCGGATCAACTACGAAGGCGGGCGAATGCCGGCTCATTGGCGTGAGGCGCTCGAGCCGATCGGCACCGATTGGCACAAGGAGTTCCTCGAGATCGCGCCTTGGTTGGTCGTCCTGTTCGAGCAGCGGTATGGGCTGAGGCCGTCAGGGGAGAAGGTCCACCACTTCTACGTGAAGGAGTCCTGCGGGATCGCCGCCGGGATGTTCATAACGGCCCTACACCACATGGGGCTGGCGACATTGACCCACACGCCGAGCCCGATGAAGTTCCTCGGACGTCTGCTCGACCGGCCCGAGAACGAGCGGCCTTTCTGCATGTTCCCGATCGGGTACCCGGCCGAGGGATGCGAGGTTCCCGATCTCGCCCGCAAGACCCTCGACGAGATTTCGGTGTGAAGCGATCACATTTCGCCGAAGATCAGCGGTTTGGTGCCATATCCGGGTCGTAGAACCTTAGGTTCGGGGAAGGGTCAGACTTCCATGATGATGGGCAGGATGACCGGGCGACGCGAGGTCTCCGCTCGGATGACCTTGCCCGCGGCCTGGCGGACCGTCTTCTGCATCTCGGCGTGATCGGTGCGCCCCGAGTCGTGTGACTCGATGGCGCTGCGCACGGCCTCAGCCGCCTTGTGGAGGACGGCGCTGGGATCGTCCATCACCCCATGGCTGTCGAGGTCCGGGCCGAAGACGATGTCACCGTTGTCGTGGTCGATGCCCACGGTGACCACCACCACCCCCTCGTCGGCGAGATGGGACCGATCGCGGAGGACCCCGCCCTGGACGTCGCCGACGGCCGACCCATCGAGATACACATAACCGGCGGGGACGGCGCGCCGCTCGACGAAGGTCTTCTTCCCATCCAGCATCACCTTGTCGCCGTCTTCGAGCACGTCGACCTGACGGACCCCCATCGAGCGAGCCAACTCGGCGTGGGCGGCGAGGTGGCGATACTCACCGTGCACCGGGACGAAAGCCGTCGGGCGCACCAGGTTGAGGAAAGTGAGCAACTCCTCGCGGGCGGCATGGCCGGACACGTGGACGTGCGAGTTGCGCCCATGGACGACCCGGGCCCCCCGGCGCATCAGGTTCGAGATCACCTTCGAAACCGCCGTCTCGTTGCCCGGTATCGGCTTGGCCGAAATGAGGACGGTGTCTCCCTCACCCAGCTCGACGAACTTGTGCCGACCCTGGGACATCAGTGAGAGGGCAGCGAAGGGCTCGCCCTGCGATCCGGTTGTGATCAGCAACTGCTGGTCAGGCGGATAGCTGGCCAGGTCCTTGATGTCCACGACCGACCCGTCGGGCACCTCGAGGATCCCCAACTCTGTGGCCAGGGATGTGTAGCGGTGCATGGAACGGCCGAAAAAAGCGACCTTGCGGCCGGCCGCCACGCCGGCATCGGCGATCTGCTGCACCCTGTGGACATGTGAGGAGAAGCAGGCGGCCATGACTCTTCCCGGCGCGTCCCGGATCACGTCTGCGATGGGCTGACCCACCGAGCTCTCCGACGGCTCGAACCCCGGCTTCTCCGCATTGGTCGAGTCCCCGAGCAAGAGGCGCACTCCCCTCTGGGCGAGCGAGGCGAATGCGGGCAAGTCGGTGGGGCGCCCATCGATCGGTGTCGGGTCGAGCTTGAAGTCCCCGGAATGGAGGACGATGCCCTCGGGAGTCTCGAATGCGATCGCGGAGGCGTCGGGCACCGAGTGGCTGACGGGGATCAGCATGAACTTGAACGGTCCGTGGGTGATCCACTTCTTCTGCTGGATCGTTCGCAGGTCGGACTCCACTCCGACCTCCTCGATCCGACCTTCGGCCATGCGAACGCTCAGCTCTGTGCCGTAGACGGGCACCGGGATGTCACGGAGGAAGTAGGCGAGGGCGCCCATGTGGTCTTCGTGGCCATGGGTGAGGACGACACAGGAGACATCCTTCTTCCGCTCCACCAGCCAGGACCAATCCGGGAAGACCAGATCGACTCCGAGCATGTCCTCCTCGGGAAACATCAGGCCGACGTCGATGAGTGCGATCTTTCCCTCGACCTCGAGTGCGGCGCAGTTGCGCCCGATCTCCCCGAGCCCACCCAAGAATGTGACGGAGACGCTCACGAGGGCTGAATCGCCCCCATTGCCTTCTCGATCTCGGCCAGCGTGTCGTCGCTGGCAGCCACGAGGGGCAGCCGCACGTCTCCGACCGGCTTCCACAGCCGTCCCAGCGCACCCTTCACCGGTGAGGGGTTGGGCTCCAGGAAGCAGGCGTAGCACAGGGGCAGCAACTGGTGATGGAGACGTCGGGCCTCGTCGTAGTCACCGGCCGACGCGGCCTTGAGCATCGCCTTGACCGTCGGGCCGGCGAGATGTGAGACGACCGACACCACACCGACGGCGCCCACCGCCATCATCGGCAAGGTGAGGCTGTCCTGGCCGGAGTAGACGGCGAGGCTGGGCACGAGGCTGATCGTCGACGAGGTGAACTCGAGATCCATGGTGGCGTCCTTGACCGCGACGATGTTTGGGTGGGAGGCCAGCTCGACGAGGGTGTCCACCTCGATGATGCGACTGGTTCGACCCGGGATGTTGTAGAGCAACACCGGCACGCCCACGTCTGCGATGGCGTTGAAGTGGGCGATCAAGCCGCTCTGTGAAGGCTTGTTGTAGTAGGGCGTTACAGCGAGCACGCCGTCGGCGCCGAGGTCGGCCGCCTTTCGGGTCAACTCGACCGAATGGGCCGTGTCGTAGGTCCCGGTCCCCGCCACCACCCGGGTCTTCTTCGGGCCGACAGCGTCGATCACCGTCTTGAAGAGGGCCAGCTTCTCGTGATCGTCGAGTGTGGGCGACTCGCCGGTCGTCCCGGCGACGACCAGGGTGTCGCTCCCTCGATCAGCCAGATGGCGGGCCAGCTCGTGTGCCCGCTGATGGTCGACTGCTCCCGTCTCGTCGAAAGGGGTCACCATGGCCGTTGCCAGGAGACCGAAGGGTTGCGTCGATTCGCCAGTCACCAGGCAAGGTTACCGGTCGAGCCGCTAGAAACGAGTCGATGGAGCTCAAGCTTCCCGCCCCGAGCCTGATAGTCCTCGTCGGTCCGAGCGGTTCGGGCAAGTCGACCTGGGCCCAGAAACACTTCGCATCGACCGAAGTCGTGTCCTCGGACGCACTCCGAGCCGTTGTCGGGGCAGGAGAGGACGACCAGTCTGCGAGCCCGGCCGCGTTCGACCTCTTGGAGCGGATCGTCGACGAGCGTCTGAAGAGAGGGCTGACCACGGTGATCGACACGCTCGGGCTGAGCCCGGATTCCCGTGCCCGCTGGATCACCAAAGCCCGCGAGGCCGGCGTCCCCGTCCATGCCGTCGTGTTCGAGACGGCTCCTGCGACATGTGAGGAGCGAAACAGGACACGCGAGCGGCCCATCCCCGTCTCCGTGTTGAGAAGACAGTTGGCCAGCTTCAAGGAGACCGTGGCTCGGTTGGAGGGCGAGGGCTTCGACGGAACCCACCGGGAGGCACCGGTGGCGACAGTGGCACCCTCGATCGCCAGGACTGTCGCCACCCCGCCTTCCACGACCGAAATGACGGGACACAGTTTCGGCCTGATGGTCTCCCGCATGGACTGGCCCGCCGGAGACCGGGGCGAACAGCTCGCCGCCATCGCCCAACGGGCCGAGTCGGCCGGATTTCGGGACATATGGGTGATGGACCATTTCCGCCAGATCAGGGGAGTCGGGCGGCCTTGGGAGGATCTCCCCGAGGCCTACTCCGCCCTCGGCTTCATGGCGGGAGCAACGTCGACGATCCGTATCGGGGCCCTCGTCACCGCGGTGACTCACCGCCCGCCGATCGTCCTCGGCAAGATGGTGGCCACCCTCGACGTTCTATCAGGTGGCCGAGCAGTCTGCGGTCTCGGCATCGGCTGGGACGCCGAGGAGCATTCCGCCTACGGGATCCCCTTCCCTGACGTCCGCACCCGCTATTCGATCCTCGAGGAGACCCTGCAGATGCTCCCCCTCCTCTGGGGCAAGGGAACACCGGAGTTCCACGGCGAGCATCTCGAGTCCGACGGGTTGGTGTGCTACCCCCGCCCCATCCAGGACCCGATCCCGATCCTCGTCGGGGGTGGTGGTGAGAAGCGCACGCTGCGGTTGGTCGCGCTCTATGCCGCGGCATGCAACGTGTTCGGCGACCCGGAGCGGGTCGCCCACAAGGCAGCCGTGCTGGCCCGGCACTGCGAGGAGATCGAACGGGACCCGGCAGAGATCGAAGTGACTCATCTCACCAACGCCCTCGCAGCCACCGACCGCACCGACCTGCGTGACCGGGTCGGGCGGCTGCGTGACCGCAACACCACAGCCGAGGCCTACATGGAGCGCAACCACGCCGGGACCGTCGACGACCTCACGGGATTGTTCGCCGCCTACGCCACCGCCGGTGCCGGTCACTCGATCGTCACCATCCCCGATGTCGTAGCCGAGGGATCCATCGAGGCCTTCGCCGAAGTCATACGTAACCTGAGCTCTCCCTAGACTCCGTCCATGGCTGTTACATCGACAATGCTCGCCCTCGGCACCGAAGCCCCTGATTTCTCGTTGCAAGACGTGGTGTCCGGAGACAAGGTCTCGCTCTCCGATTACGCAGACAAGACCGGTGTGTTGGTGATGTTCATCTGCAACCACTGTCCCTACGTCAAGCACGTTCGATCCGAGCTCGCCCAGATCGGCAGGGACTACGCAGACTCAGAGATCGGGATCGTGGCGATCTCCGCCAACGACCCCGGTGTCTCCCCCGGAGACTCACCTGAGATGATGAAGGAGGAAGCCGAGACCCAGGGTTACGTCTTCCCCTATCTCTTCGACGAGACCCAAGAAGTGGCGGCGGCGTACACGGCGATGTGCACACCCGACTTCTTCCTGTTCGACTCCGACCGCAAGCTGGTCTACCGGGGCCGCATGGACGAGTCCCGTCCCGACTCCGGAATCCCGGTCACCGGTAGAGAACTGCGTGCCGCCATGGACGCCGTGCTCGCCGGGGAGCCGGTCAGCGACGAACAACTCCCGTCCATGGGCTGCTCGATCAAGTGGGCGGAGGGAAGACAGCCCGCCTACTTCGGCTAGGAACGAACCTAAGGTTCTACGACCCGGATATGGCACCAAACCGCTGATCTTCGCCTCGGCGACCGACCAAAGGAAGACATGACCCAGCAGTACGACTCAGCCCCCGAGTTCGCCATCGACCCGTCGAAATCATATACAGCCACCCTCGACACCAATCACGGAGAGATCGTGATCGAGTTCGATCCGGAGCGCTCCCCGCTCACCGTGAACAACTTCGTCTTCCTGGCCAACGAGGGCTTCTACGACGGTGTGGTGTTTCATCGGGTGATCGAGAACTTCATGATCCAGGGCGGCGATCCGACCGGAACCGGGCGGGGTGGTCCTGGCTACAAGTTCCGCGACGAGATCGAAGGCTCAGGTGAGTACTCCCGTGGCACGGTTGCCATGGCCAACGCCGGCCCCAACACCAACGGGAGCCAGTTCTTCATCGTGCACCAGGACACCGGCCTTCCCCACAGCTACACGATCTTTGGGAAGGTGACCTCGGGCCTGGAGGCAGTCGACTCCATCGCCGGCTCGGACACCGACGCCTCGGACCGACCCAGCCAGGACGTCGTGATCAACAAGGTGACCATCACCGAGCAGTGACCGTGGCCCGTCTACGGGATGAGACGGGGGTTCTGGGTGTAGGTCCCCTGGAGTGACGCGTCGGCGAGGACATGACCTTGGATGGCCTCGCGAACCTCGGGGCCGGTGAAGTCGCCGTCGACGTCGACCCGGTCTACGTCCAAGGCGTAGACGGTGAAGACGTAGTGGTGGATGATGGAGTCGTTCCACGGCGGCGCCGGCCCGTCGTACCCGAAGTACCTGCCCTCCATGTCGGGATCCCCAAAAAACCAGCCGGTGAAGTCATTGAGGCCCTGTCGGGTGCCTCTCGGCCCATCTTTGGCCTGCTTGCCTCGCGGGACGACTCCGTCGGAGAACTCTCCCTCGTCGAGCGCCCTGACGTCGCCGGGAATGTCGACGAGCACCCAATGGAAGAAGTCGACGCGGGGCAGGTCGGCGGGACACTCCCGATCGGGCTGGTTGACGTCGTCCGGCTTGCTGGGGACGTCGGGGTCGTGGCAGATGAGTGCGAACGATCGGGTCCCGTCGGGGACGTCGGACCATCCCAGATGAGGGCTGACGTTGTCCGCGAACGTCACCCTGTTGTGCGGGTCGGGCTTGGCCAGGGCATAGCGCTCAGGGATCGGAGCACCGCCGGTGAAGCTGTTGGTCGAGATCTCCATGGCCCGACCCTAGGTGATGAGCCTGATGATCTCGGCCAGCTCCTCCACCCCGGCGGCGTCGATCGGGTCGAGCACGACCTGGATGTGGCTCAATCCCGTCTCGGCGAATTCCCCCAATGCCGTGGCCATATCCTCGTGGGTGCCGGAGATCGGCTCTGAGGAGGTCTTCTCGCTGCTGCCGGCATTCCGGCCCATCCCCCGTGAGAGTTGCACGTACACGGCCGCAGTGCGCTCCACCTCCGAAGGCTCGCGGCCGACGTCCTCACATGCCTGGTCCACCGTCTCGAGTAGCGGGCCTAGACCGGTGGCCCTGTTGCCGTAGTCGAGGTACCAGGTGTTCCACATGTCGGCGTCGGCCATCGTGGCACGGAGCATGCGAGGCCCATTGGAACCTATGAGGATCTTCATGTCGGGCCGGGCCGGCGGGACCAACTCCATGTCGCGGTTCTGGTAGTAGGTCCCTTCGAAGTCGATCGCGCCCTCACGAATCAGAGTGCAGATGATGGTGAACGCTTCCTCGAAGCGGGCGACCCGGTGGTCGTACGGGAAGCCGAAGGCCTCGTACTCGACCTGATTCCACCCGGCGCCCAGACCGAGGATGAGCCGTCCTCCGCTGATCTCGTCGATGGTCGCCGCCTTCTTGGCGATCATCGCCGGGGCGTGGAACGAGGTCGCCGCTACGAGAGGGCTCAATAGGACACGCTCCGTGGCCTCGGCGAGGGCCGCCAGGATCGACCATGCCTCCCACGGCCCCCGCGCCACGCCGTCGGCATCCCTGTAGAGCAGGTGGTCACCGAGCCACACCGAGTCGAGACCGCAATCCTCCGCAGTCAACGCCACATCACGGACTTCCCGCCAGGTCACCTCGCGTTCCACCTCGGGCAGTTGCACTCCGAATTTCATGGCTGGGTTGGTCATTGTCGGATCGTATGCTGGCCTCGGTGTTCCCGGTCGACGATCGCTCAGCGCTCAACGCAACGCAACGTCGCCGTCATCTGCAGAGGATGTCCTCGGAGACCTTCGACGTGGTGGTAGTCGGAGGTGGTGTCACCGGCTCCGGTGTCGCCCTCGACGCCGCCAGCCGCGGACTGCGGGTCGCTCTCATCGAACAGCGTGACTACGCCGCCGGAACGTCCAGCAGATCGTCCAAGATGTTCCATGGCGGTCTCCGCTATCTCGAGCGATTCCAGTTCGGCCTGGTCCGGGAAGCGCTGCGAGAGCGCAACCTGATGCTCAATCGCCTGTGCCCGCACCTGCTGAGCCCGGCCCCTTTCGTCTACCCGTTGAAGCACCCGATGTGGGAGCGCCTCTACGTCGGTGCCGGCGTGCTCCTCTACGAGATGCTGGCCAGACTCGCCGACAACCCTCTCCCCTGGCACTCACACCTCGGTGTGCAGAGCCTGGGTGAGCTCGCCCCATCTCTCGACGCGCGCGGAGGCATCCGTTACTGGGATGCCGTGTTCGACGACGCCCGGCACACCATGACACTGGCACGGACCGCGGCCTCACACGGCGCAGTGCTCGCGTCGAGCACACGGCTGGGCCAGATCGACATCTCAGACGGCCGAGTCGAAGGTATCTCTGCCACGGATTTGGAGACCGGTCGCCAAGTCGACATCGCGACGCGGGCGGTCATCAACGCCACCGGAGTCTGGACCGACGACGTCGAGGAGTTGGCCGGGCAGCGCACCGGGGATGTCCAGGCTTCCAAGGGTGTCCACTTCCTCGTCCCCCGCGACCGGATCCGAGCAGAGACGGGGATCATCCTGCGCACCCGGGCAAGCGTCCTCTTCGTCATCCCATGGGACCGGCACTGGATCATCGGGACGACCGACACACCGTGGTCGCTGGGACGGGCCCACCCGGCGGCGAGCCGGTCCGACATCGATTACTTGCTGCGCTGGGTGAACACAGCCTTGCTCGACCCGATCGACGCCGGGGACATCGTCGGGGTCTATGCCGGGCTGCGGCCGCTGCTGAGCGGCGAGTCGGAGCAGACGTCGAAGCTGAGCCGCGAGCACGCGGTGATCGATAGGGGCAATGGCCTCATCACTGTGGCCGGTGGCAAGTACACGACCTATCGGGTCATGGCCGCCGACGCGGTCGACGCCCTCGAGCCGTATCTCAATCGCGATCTGGCACCTTCGGCAACGGGCTCGCTTCCCTTGGTGGGTGCCGCACCCCGGATCGAGGAGAGGATCCACACCCGTTACGGAAGCCTGAAGACCGATATCGGCGAGTCGATCGCAGCCAACCCCCACTATGGGGCGCGGGTGGTCGACGATGCTCCGTATCTGGTGGCCGAGGTGGCCTATGCCGTCACCCACGAGGGTGCGCTCCATCTCGACGACGTGCTGACCCGTCGCACCCGTCTCTCGATAGAGACGGGTCATCGCGGGGTCGCCGCCGCGCCAACCGTGGCATCGGTCATGGGCGCTCTGCTCCAATGGGACGCTGCCATGTCCACACGAGAGATCGAGCACTACGAGGCTCGCGTGCGGGCTGAGATCGAATCCCAGGGTCAACCCGATGATCACACGGCAGACGCCGCCCGCATGGGGGCCCCGGACGTTCGAACGGGTCGCAGCGAGTAGCTGGCTAGCTGCCGACCTCGTCGTCGCTCGGAAGGGCCTCCCGGTCGAAGTTGCTCAGGACATTCCACAGCAACCACCCGGTGCCGGCGTCCTCGGCCGCCTGTATCGACAGTCTGATCTGGTCGTTGCTCCACCAGAAGGCCTGCAGGTATGGCCGCAGGCCGCTCGTCTCGTGGAGCCGGGGCAGGGCGTCGCCGATGGTGTCGGCGGTGACGTCGTAAGGATGCTCGTTGGGATCGCTGAACCCCAGCCACCCCGGGGAGTAATGACTCGGATAGACCATGGGGCTGATCACATCGACCTGGGCCGACATCTCTTCGGGCCGCTGCCCAAGGCCCTGATCGTCGGGGAACGACGAGACGATCCCGAATATGGCGGCGCTGAGCGCACAGCCCTGGGGATGGAGGAGAGCCCGGGCCTCGGCGAGAAAACCGCTGATCGCCTCCAACCTCTGGTCCTGAGTGAGGTCGCGTTGTCCGGACGTCTCCGCCGCACGGCCGGACGGATAACGGACATAGTCGAACTGGATCTCGTCGAAGCCGATCTGGCAGGCCTCGTCGGCGAGATCGAGCACATAACGACGGGCACCCTCCGAGGTGGGGTCGAGCCACGTGCCGACGAGTACCTCATCCGGGAACGCCCGGGAGCGCCGGTCGTCTTCGAAGGCAGCGATCCGGGTGATCGTGTACAAGCCATGATCGTGAGCCTGTGCCAGACGCACCGCAGGGTCGTAGAAGACCGAGACAGCTCCGATGTCATGGGCCACATCCAGCCTGGTGTCGTACAGGACGACACCGTCTTCGGTCTTGGTGTCGAAGACCAGTGCATTCACTGCGGAGTCGGCGGCCAACTCGAGGAGGCGTGCGAAGGCGTCATCGCTCTGCGCCGCCTCCGCCGACACCCGAAGACCGCGAATGGTCACCGGCTCGATCGAGGCTTCGTAGAAGGTGGTCTCCTCCGACCACGCCAACTCCGTGCTCGACCATCCCGGCTTGGACACCGCCATCGTGGTGGGAGACGTCACCTCCAGGGAGAACCAGCCATCAGGGCCGGTGACGGCGACTGTCTCCGCCATCGTGACGAAGGCACGCGGAACCGGCTCGCCGCCCTGGTCGATGACCCGGCCGGACACGCTGACAACGGGGATCGTCGTGGTGGATGTGGTGGTCGGCGCCGTGGTGGATGTGGTGGTAGTCGATGTGCTCGACGACGAAGTGGTTGGCTGGACCGTCACCGAGCTCTCGGTCACCGAGGTGGTGTCGCCGGTGCACGAGGTCAGCAGAACGGCGGCGACCAAGACGATGTGGTGCCTTCTCACATCCTGATCGTATGGGTCAGTCGAGTCGTAAGACCATGGCCGCGATGGTGAACAGGAGGAGAAGCGTGTCCACCACTCCCCATGCACTGAGCTTGGCCACGGCCGAGCGGATCCTGGAGACGTCCTCCGTCTCGACGGCCGCTGCGGCTGCCTCACCTCCCGGCCCGAAGATCACGATTCCCAGAATCGCCCCCACGACGATCATCGCGAAGCCGATGGTGACGAAGAGGTCCCCGAACCCGTAGGCGTCGCTCTGCAAGACGAGGAGGACGCCGGTGAGGAGGATGAGCAGCGCGGCCGGCATATAGAGGCGTCTCGCCAGGACGGAGGTGATCCGGTACCAGCCGGCGAGTGTGACGGTCCCGGCCCGGGCTGCCGCAGGCGGGACGATGGCCTGGACGATGTTCGCCCCCAGCCAGGTCCCGGCTCCGGCGATGTGGAATACGAGGAGGATGTCGCGAAATGTCATGGTGCTCCTTGGTCGTCCCCGGGCAACCTAGCGGCGACTACCGCAACTCCCCTGGTCCGTCATACGATCGCCGCCGTGGCCAAGAAACCAGAACCACCCGGCTGTCGCAGCGCGGCGATCGCCTCGGGCATCCTCATCGCCGTCTGCCTCGCCTTCATCGGCATCGGGATACCCCTGGTCACCAGCCCCGACTGTCTCGACGCCTGCCGGGTCGCCAGCGAGACCATTCTCTTCGCGGGAACGCCCATCTCCGCGATCTTCAACATGGTGTTCGGTGGCGATCTCGTGGTGGCGTGGCCCCTGGAGATCACCTTCTGGGTAGTGATGGGTTTTCTCCTGGCTCGATACGCCGACAACCGGGGCCGCAACGTCCTCGGGCCGGTGATGGTGGTGCTCGGGCTTGCCCTGGTCTACGGACTAGTCCTTTCCACCCAGGTGGAAATAGCCATTGGCTGAGAGGCCACCGCCACTTACCGTGAGCGACGCATGCAAAGAGTGATCACACACCGTCTCGTCGGGTTGGGATTGGCCGCGATCATGACCTTGACGGCAGCTGGGGGAGCTGTCGCAGTCTTCACGGCAGGGGGGCCCGGCGAGAGCATGACTCCGTTGGGTGGGGCGGATCTCTTGGTCCGCCTCACCCAATCCAACAACGCAGTCCTATGGACGTCGCTGGCGGGCAACATCTCCACAGTGGAGACCAGGGGCTGGCCCACTTCGGACGGCACCCATGACCTGGGCGGCGCCTTGGTCATCGAGCGCCCCGACCGCCCCACGGCGGGCACGGTGAACATCGGCGAGAAGCCGATGTCGATGTCGTTCGACTTCGCGGGTTAGACGCTCGCGGGCGCGGAAGCTGCGGCCCGACCGGCGTCTGTTTGCCGACCGATCCCAGTCATCCTCAAATGACCCTCCGGTGATCCCCGGCCACGCGATGCAACGACAAACGGGAGCCAAACCGGCAAAGTCGGGCCGCCATCGGGGCTGGCCTCAAACCGCCAGGTACTCATCGAGCTCGTCTTCTTCGAACGGGCCCACCGCGCCAAGGACCCGGGTGGGCGCACCGTAGACATCGCCCGCCACGGCCTTGACCATGTCGAGGTCGATCGCCTCGAGCTTGGCGAGACGCTCGTCCACGGAGAGATGGGGCATCCCGGCGAGCTCATCCCGCCCCAGTCTCACCATTCGGCTGTTGGAGTCTTCCAGAGCCAGGGCCAGACCCCCGCGCATCGACCCTTTGGCCCGCTCCAACTCTTCGGCTGTGACACCCTCGTCGACCACTTTGGCCAGCTCGTCGCGTATCACCGTCAATGCAGTGTCCGTCTGGTGCGGAGTCGTTCCGACATGGACCCCCCACGCTCCGTTGTCCGAGTAGGAGAGCTTGAACCCGTAGACGGCGTAGGCGAGACCGCGCTCCTCTCGGACCTCCTGGAACAGACGGGAGGACATCCCCGACCCCATGATGTGGTTGAGCACCTCGAAAGCCCAGCGCCGCTCGTCGGAGCGATGCAGCCCGGGGCCGCCGAGGACGAGATGGGCCTGCTCGGTGTCACGCCGGGTGAGATTGACAGCAGGGCCAACCGGCGCCGTAGCCTGGTGATGGTCAACCGGGTCTCCGTCCCAGTCCCCGAAACGCTCCCCCACCATCTCCACGACTGCCTGGTGATCGACTGACCCGGCAGCGGCGAAGACCATCGACCGTGCACCGTAACGCCTCTTCCAATAGCCGTGGATGTCGTCGCGAGTCATGCTGCGAATCGACTCCCTGGTCCCCAGGACGGGCAACTCGAGAGGATGGCCGGCGAAGACAGAAGTGGAGAAGTTCTCGAAGACCACGTCGCTCGGGTCGTCGTCGTTCATATTGATCTCCTCGACCACCACCTGACGCTCTGAGTCGATCTCGTTGATCCGGAAGGCGGGACGCTGGATGATCTCCGCGAGCACGTCGAGGCCGAGGGCGAGATCCTGATCCAGGAGCCGCGTCCAATAGCAGGTGGTTTCCTTCGAGGTGAAGGCGTTCGACTCGGCGCCGATGGCGTCGAGAGTCTCGTTCACCTCGCGGGCGGAGAGCTTCTCCGATCCCTTGAACAGGAGATGCTCGAGGAAGTGGGACACACCTGCCTCGTTGTCGTTCTCGTCGCGGGTGCCGGTGTCGATCCAGCAACCCATCGCCACGGAGCGCAGCGACGGCATCGTCTCGGTGATGACTCTCAGTCCATTGGGCAGTGTCGTGAAGTCGTAGTGCACGGCGCGAAGCGTAAAGCCCGCGTCGGGGAATCGGAGAAGCGCCTCGGGAAGTGCCTCGGGAAGTGCTTTGTGCCGACTTGACACCGCGTGAGACAATGCACGGCTTGTGCGCGGACGAGACCAGACATTTCTGACCGATCTGATCGGGCCCGAAGACCAGGTGATCGAAGCCGTCGTCGGCCGTTACCAGCGGGTGGCGCCGGCCGTCACCCGCTTGGCCCGGAGCCTCTCGGACAACCCCAACCTGCGGGTGCGTCTCGGTCCCGAGTCGTCAGCCTCGCCCGACGAGATCATTTGCGACCCGCGCATCTTCCAGGCGGCCTACCACCGCAACGCCCCGGTGACACCCGACGAGGTGGCCCTTGCTTCAGCGCTCCACGAGGTGATGCACCTGGTGTCCACCAACCTCGATGACATGCGGGCACTGCCCCAAGACTGGCCGGTCGACTCGGAGTTGAAGACCGATGTCGAGGTGGATCTCCTCACCGCACTGGAGCGAACAGAGAAGCCGGTGGCCGAGGTCCTGTTCTTCTCCCTCGAGGACGCCCGCCAGGAAGCCCAGGGGCTGTCGATCTACCCCGGCGCCCGCTCGGTGCTCCAGGACCTCTATATGTCCTCTCTGAGCCAGGCAATCGCCCGAAGCGGCGCGCTCAGCCAGTTCGTTCTGGGCTGCTTCCTCCTCACCGCCGGCTACGTGGAGCGGAAGGTGCTCGAGAAGCGGTTCGAGGCGCGCGCCGCAGTGGCCCTCGCCGACGCCGATGGCCATTGCCAGGAGGCGGCCAAGTCGGACGATCCCTGGTACGTCGCCCAGCTCGCGCTGGAGCTGGAGGCGATCGCCCGGGCCAACGGCCTGATCAACGAAGCCCCAGCCTCTGCGACCAACGCCCAGCGCAAGGCAACCGAGAAGATGGAGGCCGACAAGGCTGCCGAGGGCGTGGACGCCGTCCGTCTGATCTCGCCGATCATCGCCGACGCCGAGTCGTATCAGGACACGAGACGAGCGGCCGACGCCCGCTCGGGCAGCTCGGATCGCCGCGGCGCCTCCGACCGCGCCGACGACGAATCGACCAACCAGCTGCTCCGGGTCAGCCAGGCACCAGAGGTCTTCCTCCCCACCGGCCAAGGCGGGAAGCTGCTCGTCACTCCGATCCCCACGGCGTTCGCCGGCTTCGGGGCAGAGGGGACCGCAGCCATCGCCGAAGCTTCCAAACGCTGGTCGGTCGACCAGCGGCATGTGTCCGGAGAGCTCTTCCCACTGTTCGCGGCCAACCAGCGCCGGGGGCTTCGCTCCGGATTCGACCAGGGCGACGTCTCCCCCCATGCCGCGTTGTTCATCGGCGCCGGGCTCTACCAGCGTCTATACGAGCGACGTGCTTCCCGCACCCGACGCCACTATGCGGTGTCCCTCCTCGTCGACGGGTCGGCATCGATGCTCAGCCCGGGCCGCCGCACTCAGTCCGGGACCCAGTGGGCGATGCCCGCCGCGGTACTGGGGGCTTGGAGCATGGCTCGCCTCTGCGACGAGCTTCAGATCGACTTCGAGGTCGCACTGTTCAACAGAGGCTTCGCCGCGCGCCCTGACGACACCGAGGACAAGTATCTGAGGGCGCGATCTGCGGCCACGGCCGGCCTGAGACGTTCGCAAGGTTCTGCGGCCGACCGGCTCACCTCCACTGTGAACCACTACCTCGTCAAGCCGTTCGACCGTCGCTGGCGGGATGCACAAGACACACTCGCCGGGCTCTTCTTCACCGCGAGGAACCCCCGCCGAGCCGCCGCCCTCGCCCGCGGTGATGCCCGGTCGGCACCCCCGGTTTCACTCTTCGAGAAGGCAGCCAACGTCGACGAGTTCAACGTGGTCCATGCCGCCGAGCGGATGGGCCGGCTCGGGGCCGATGTGCGAATCCTGATGGTCCTCGCCGACGGGATGACCCGAGGGTCGTTGTCCGCTCTCACCAAATCGGTGGAGGCAGTCGAAGCCAACGGGACCACCGTGATCGGGATCGGAATCGGCGACCACACCGTCGACCAGGCGTACCGACGTCACCAGATGGTCGACCAGCCCGATCAGCTCGCCAACGCCATGATCGAAGGGGCCCGCGGCGCCCTCCGCAGGAGCCTGGCCTTCTCGGGCATGGACACATGGTGGCTACGCGCATCAGATTTTGGAGACAAGGAGCGAGAAATTGCCTGAGACAGTCGTGTTCGAAGATCCCCAGGGGGAGGGGCCCCCGATCGAGATCGAGAGATTCGAGATCACCGACGACACCGCCGACGCCGATCTGCGTCTGCGCAAGATCCCCGAGCCTGACCCTCACTATGTGGATCTGGGGATGCTCTACCGCTTCGCCCAGGTGGAGCAGGCACGGCGAACCGACGCCGAGGGCCTGGTCCCGCTGCACGTCGCCGTCCGCGGCCACATGGGAACGGGGAAGGACCACGACATCGAGCAGTTCGCCGCCGCCATGGGTCTTCCCTACTTCCGCATCCCCCTGACCGGCGAGGTCCGCGACGTCACCTTGATCGGGTCGACGATGCTCCACGGAGATGGCAAGGGAGGCACCGAGAGCCGCTGGGAGGACGGTGACATCACCAGGGCACTGCGGGGACCGGCGCTCCTCAACCTGTCCGAGCTGAATGCGGCCGGGGCCGAGACGCTGTTCGCCCTCCATGGTCTCCTCGACCGCTATGCGGCCCTCGACCTGCCCAACGGGGAGACGGTCGGCCTGCGCGACGACGTCCGAATCTTCGGGACCATGAACCCGACCGATATCCGCGATTACGCAGGCACCCAGACCCTCAACAAGGCCTTCGCCGACCGATGGGCGATCTGGGAGAAGTCGTTCCCGGGCGAGGAGCAGGTCCAGGCAATGCTGCGCCGCCGCTACCCCAGCCTGAAGGATCCCTATGTCGACGCCATCGCCCGTCTGACGGTCGAGATCAATGCGTCGTTCGACGAGTCCGACACAGGCACCAGAGTGGAGACTCCGCTCTCGCTGCGCTCGGTCCTCGACAGGCTGCCAACAGGACTGGTGATCTACGCGGACGGCGACGATCCGTTGCGGGCGGCGTGGGAGGAGTTCGTCCTGCCTCAGACCGACCGTTTCGACCGGGACCACTACGAGACGGTGTGGAACGCCGTCGTGCGCAAGGGCCCATCGGAAAAGCCGTTCGGGTAGCGCTCGCCTGGACGTGGACCGCATAGACATCGAACCAAATTCGACCGGAGCCCTCGACGTCGGCGACGGTCACCAGCTTCATTGGGAGACATGGGGCGACCCCGAGGGCGTCCCGGTCGTCTTCCTTCACGGAGGGCCGGGCGGCGGCTGTCATCCCGGTCATCGGCGGATGTTCGACCCTGCGCGCTACCACGTGACCTTCTTCGACCAACGAGGTTGCGGTCGCAGCCGACCCCTGGCCCGAGAACCCGACGCCGATCTCACCCACAACACCACACAACACCTCGTCGGCGACATCGAGCGTCTTCGCGAGCTCCTGGGCGTCGACCGTTGGGCGGTCCTGGGAGTGTCGTGGGGGACGACGCTGGGGTTGGCGTATGCGGAGACCCACCCCGACCGGGTCACAGGAGTCGTCCTCGCCCTCGTCGGGCTCACCACCAAACGCGAGGTGCGTTGGATCACCGAAGGGGTCGCCAGGATCTTCGCCCCCGAGTGGGAGCGATTCGCTTCGTTCGTCCCCGAACACCTCGCCCACCTCCCACTGGTGGACGCCTATGCCCGCTTGCTGTTCGATCCCGATCCCGCCGTCCAGATCGAGGCGGCTCGAAATTGGTGCTCGTGGGAGGACACGCACATGGGGTTGGCTCCCGACAGCACCGCCCGTCTCTCGCTCGAGGACCCCGGCTTCCAGCTGGAGTTCGCTCGCCTGGTCACCCACTACTGGAGCAACGGCGCGTTCCTCGGCGAGTCCGAGCTGATGGACGACGCAGGTCGGCTCGACGGAATACCGGGCAGGCTGATCCACGGCCGCTTCGACATCAGCTCCCCGATCGAGACTCCGTGGCGGCTGTCCCGGGCATGGGCGACGGCGGAGCTGATCGTCGTCGATGACGCGGGCCATGGTGGTGGCTCCATGACCCGGACCATCGAGGAAGCGCTGCTCCAGGTCACCTCCTAAGGCGACGCTCACCATGTACGGTGCGAGGAATGGCCTATGACCTCGGGAACGAGGAGCTGAACGAGCGACTGCGCAGTCTCATCGCCGACAGCTCCGGCAACGAGAACCAGGAGCTGATCGAAGAGTTGGTCGTAACTGCCCTCAAGCTCCTACGCGACGGGGCAACGCGGGGCGACCTGAAGCTGATCAACACCGCTCTCAAGGAGATGCGGTATTCCAACCTGGTCTTCAGCCGACATCCCGAGCCCAAGGTGACCATCTACGGCTCGGCGCGGATCAAGGCGGACGACCCCAACTATGGATTGACGGAGCGGTTCGCCGCCACCATGGCGAGCCATGGATGGGGCGTGATCACCGGTGCCGGGCCCGGGCTGATGGAGGCGGGAAGCAAAGGTGCCGGTGTCGAGAACTCCTATGGAGTCAACATCCGGCTGCCCTTCGAGGCCACCGCCAACGAGTACATCGCCGACGGCAGGACCGTCAACTTCAAGTACTTCTTCACTCGCAAGCTCGCCTTCGTCAAGGAATCCCAGGCCTTCGTGATCATGCCCGGAGGCTTCGGGACCCTCGACGAGGCCTTCGAGCTCATAACCCTGTTCCAGACCGGCAAGTCCGATCTCCACCCCATCGTCCTGTTGGAGGCGGAGGGGACCGACTACTGGGCGCCGCTCATCGGGTTCATCACCGACAAGCTGATCACGAGGGGCCTGATCTCCGAATCTGACCTCCACCTGTTCCTCCAGACCACCGACCTCGACGCCGCCTGCCAGGAGATCTTCAAGTTCTACTCGAACTACCACTCACAGCGGTACACCGCGGGCAAGCTGGTCCTGCGTCTCCGGCAGGCTCCGGACGACGACGAGATGGCTGCTCTCAACGAAGAGTTCGCCGACATCATCGTCGACGGCGCCATCGAGAGAACGGAGCCAGGGCAGGCCGAGGTCGACGATGACGACGCACTGGACATGCAGCGGATCACGTTTCCCTTCGATAGACGCCAGTTCGGCCGGCTTCGCCAACTCATCGATCGTCTCAACGATTTGGCCAGTCTTCCCGAGACGACCGAGATCCCAGCGAGCATGAGCGAGGAGCAGGCAGAAAGACCCTGGTAGGGCGCATCCAGCTTGGTTCTTTCCTCAGAATCGCGACTAGAATTGTCTTGTGCGCGACATCCTCTCAGATCTCGTAGCGGAACAGCAGTTCCTGGATCAGTCCCTGCAAAGGATCCCTATCAAGGTCTGGGACCTGGTCACCCCGAACAAGCCGTGGACGGTGCGGGACACCATTGCACATCTCGCCGACTTCGAAGACCTGGGCGCAGACGCACTCCAGGATGGTGGCAAGATCGAGGAGTGGCAGGCGGCAAACGACATCGAGCCGCTCCGGCAGCGCCCGATCAAGAAAGGGCGGGGAATGCGTCCCCAGGACGTCATCGAGTGGTGGCGCGGAGGAAGGGCACGCGTCGTCGAGCCCCTCTCCCACATGAGCGGCGAGGATCGTCTGCCGTGGATCGCCGGAGACATGAGCGCCCGCACATTCGCCACCTTCCGTCTCACCGAGACCTGGATGCACGGCCTCGACATCTACCAGACTCTCGGCATCGAGGTCGAAGACACCCCACGGATCCGTCACATCTGCTGGTTTGGCTGGAAGACCCTCCCCTATGCCTTCAAACAGGCCGGTGAGCACTACGAGCCGGTCCGCATCGAGGTGATCGGCCCCGGGTACTCCAAGTGGATCTACGGGCCAAAGGACACTGATCAGCTGATAAAAGGGTCCGCCTCCGACTGGGCCCGTCTCGCCGTGCGCAGGACGGCTCCGAAGGACACCCGTCTCAAAGTCACCGGCGACTACGCCGAGAAGGCGATCGAGCTGGCGCAGACCTTCCTGTGACCGGGCCGCTCCCGCGGCTCGTTGGGATGGTCCACCTCCTACCGCTGCCCGGCTCCCCGCGCTTCGGCGGCTCGGTCGAAGAGGTGGTGGAGACGGCAGCCGAGGATGCCAGGGTGCTCGCCGACGCCGGATTCCCGTCTCTGATGGTGGAGAACTTTGGCGACACCCCCTTCTACGCAGAGACGGTCCCGCCTGAGACCATTGCCGCCATGGCCCTCGCCGTCGCCCGTGTCGCCGAGACCGGGGTGGCGAGCGGGGTCAACGTCCTGCGCAACGACGCGTCGGCTGCCTTGGGCATCGCGGCGGCCACTGGGGCCCGCTTCATCAGGGTCAACGTGCTCACCGGGATGATGTACACCGACCAAGGTCCCATCACCGGCAAGGCCGCCGAGATCGCCCGGTCCCGCTCCCACCTCGCTCCCGACGTCGAGATCTGGGCCGATGTGCTCGTGAAACACGCGGTGGCGCCGCCGGGGACGGATATCCGCCAGGTGGCACAGGACACGATCGAACGCGGCGGGGCCGACGCCCTCATCGTCTCCGGCTCCGGCACCGGCCACGCACTGGACCTCGACGAGGCCATTGCCGTGCGGGACGCCGTCCCAGCCGGCACCCGGCTGGTCGCAGGCTCCGGCGTCACCCTCGACAACCTCGATCGCCTCCTCGGCGTCGTCGACACGATCATCGTCGGCTCGAGCATCAAGGTCGGCGGCGATCCCAATCATCGACCGGACCCGCTGAGAGCCAAGGCGTTCGTGGAGAGAGCGGCAGAGAGAGGACTCGCATGACCATCAGGACCAAAACCGACAATGGCGTGGCCACCATCACCCTCGCCGACCCCGAGACGAGAAACGCAATCACCGGCGAGGAGATGCTGGAGACGCTGCTCGATGCGCTGGATGACGCCGAAACCGACCCCGACGTCGTCGTCACGGTGATCGAGGCAGTGGGCCCGGCGTTTTCGTCGGGAGGCAACGTCAAGGACATGGCTGCCCGCGAAGGTTTGTTCGCTGGTGCTCCGGCTGAGATGACCGAGCGTTACCGGGGCACCATCCAGCAACTCACCCGGTTTCTGGCCACGACGGACCTGGTCACGATCGCCTCGGTCAACGGACCGGCCGTCGGAGCGGGCTTCGACCTCGTGCTCGGGTGTGACCTCCGCATCGGGTCGCGCAACGCCCGCTTCGCCCACACTTTCATCGAGATGGGGATCATCCCAGGCGATGGCGGCGCCTGGCTCCTACCCCGCGTCGTGGGCTGGCAACGGGCCACCGAGCTGGCACTCACTGCGCGGTTCATCTCGGCCGCCGAGGCGGAGTCCTACGGGGTTCTCCTCGAGGTTGTGCCCGAAGACAAGCTGGAGGCCAGAGTGGGTGAGCTGGCCACGTCCATCGCCTCGAAGCCGAGACCCGCTGTCGTGATGGCAAAGCGTCTCCTTCGCCAGGCGAAGACCATGGACCTGGACGGGTTCCTCGAGTTCTCAGCCGCCCTCCAGGCGATCGCTCACACCACCCCGGAGCACGAGACTGCCGTGGCCGACTACGTCGGTCGTCTCAACTCTCGCGACTGACGCCAAACCCCGTCTTGTGGAGGAGCTTGAGCGTGGCCGCCACCGGGTTGGCCAGCTTCGCCGAACGCAACAATGCGTCGTGGGCGGCGAGGAATGCAGCGGCACTCTCCAGGATCCGGCCGATGGGGACGGTGTTCTCGGTGACCGCGGGAGCCTGTCCAAACGCGACCAGCCGGGTGCGGACCGATCCCCGACCCGGGGCCGGGACCCGGGAGGTGCCGCTGGCGACCAGGTCGGCGACGATGGGGCCTAGCCCATCGGGATACAGCCACTCCAGACGATGGAGGACGGTGTGCAGAGTCTCGTGACGGGTTAGTGAGGGGTTGTAGACAGCCTCGCCCTCCTTGACCTCGCCGATGATCACATCGATCGTGTCGGGCTCCAGCATCAGCAACTCGCCTTCGACGCGCAGCGTGCTCT
>Ga0299907_10000053_pt1 | contig 38558 bp, 47 predicted proteins | sample RVTome_16_FD_198680 | JGI IMG/M metagenome (GOLD analysis project Ga0299907, IMG submission 198680) | Soil microbial communities from uranium-contaminated site in the Upper Colorado River Basin, Wyoming, United States - RVT152D67 (version 2) ...
TTCGAGGTCGCGCCCGATCACCTCAAAGCGACGCGCGACCACGTGCACAACTGTCCGTGCGCGGCCGGGTGCCCGTCGTGCGTGCAGTCGCCGAAATGCGGCAACTGGAACGAACCGCTACACAAAGCCGGCGCGGTGCGCGTGCTCGATCTCTTGCTGCGGAAATGACGCGACTTACGGGCCGACCGTCGCGGCCACGTCCTGCAGGGTCTGCAGCGGGACGAACCCCTTCAGCTCGTAGCCGACGCCGGCTTCCCACCAGCGCAGCTCGCCCGGCCACGGCCACGTCTGGGGGCCGAGCGAGCGACCGGGCTCCCGACCGATCGCGTGAGCGCCGGGAACGCGCACGCGCCGGTAGGGCGGTGAGTGCGTCCGCGCGAAGGCGTCGACGTTCGGCGGCTCCGACTCGGCGGTCGCACGGAACGAGAGCCCGCCCTTCTCGAACACGAGCATCTCGTTGAGCGGGTCGGGCAGCGAGCCGAGCGTGAGGAACACGATCGCCTCACGATCGGTGGGACACACAGCGGCCACGGGCTCCCACGGCGGCGCGTCGGGCAACCGCAACTCGAAACAGACTCGGGCGTCGGCCGGGGCAACGACGTCTTCGGACGGAAAATCTTCACGCGGCACCGACGCGATGGGGCGGCGAACCGCGTCGGGCCACCAGTAGACACCGAGGACGTCGCCGTCGTCGTCGACGTAGAGCCAGACCTCGTTGGCGATCACGGCCGTCCGGCTGTGCAACTCCTCGGGGAACGGTACGCCGCTCGGATACACGAGCCCGCCCGATCGCAAGAAGCGTCCCCCGACCTCGACCCGCCACAGAGGCGACAGGCCCAAGGGTCTGCGGCCCGTATGGAGCTCGACGTCGGACGCCATGCACGGACGGGTGGCGAGCACGATCTTCGGCCCCCGCGGGACGAGTCCGGATCCTCCCGACCAACGTTCGACCACGGCCTGCGCCGCGCGCTCGTCCATCTAAGGGTGCAGCCTACGCGCGAGGGGCGTGAGGTCAGGCAGCTCTAGTAAGGCATGCGGCCCAAGGCAAGGGCCGAGGAGACGAGGAACGCACCGACGGCCACCGGAAGAACCGGCCCACGCGGGTCGCCGACTCCCGGATCTTCCTCCGGGACGGTTTCGGCGCCCTCGGGAAGGTCGTAGGGCAGGATCGCCGAGAACGGCGCGTCCGGGACCGGCGGCGGCCGCAGGTTCGCGCTGGAAGCGGTCAGGCGCGGCAGCCTCGAGACGACGCGCGGCTGGAAGGCGGGCGCGGCCGCACCGGGCGCGTCGCCGTCGTCGTCGTCGTCCGGAGCGGGCGTCACTTCGGCCGCCTTGGAGATCGGCGAGGGGGCCGAGCTTATCCCCTTGTTGTCGGGCTCCACGACGCTGTGCCGGTTGACGATCAGCGTGTACCAGTACACGCCCTCACCTTTCACCTCGTCGCGCACGCTCGTCGTGGCCACCGACGCGACCTCCTTGAAAGCGCCGTACGCCGGCGGCTTGTCGGCCTTGTCGGTCGAGGCCCGGTACAGCTTGTAGGCCTTGACGTCGAGCTCGGGGGCCTTGTCCCATTCCACCGACACCGTCGTGTCCGTCTTAGCGACGATGCGCGGCGCGGCCGGCGTTTTGGGCGGATTGTCGACCCGGAGATTTGTCCTCTCCTTCACGCAGCGCTTGCCGCTGCAGGATGGGTCAGACGCGGAGTGCGGGTGGTCCGCCGTTGTGAAGGCGTAGACCTGCACTTTGTAGCTGCCGTTATACGGCGTCAGCGTCGTAGTGTCCCAGGAATAGGTGAAGGTCCGATTTTCCGGGAACTCCCAAGTCTCGATCGCGGAGCGATCGTTGGGACTCGGGATATCGTCCTCCGCAATGATATAAAGCTCGACCTTCTCGATCTCGATCGGACGCGGCGAGTCGGCGGCGACCTCGAACGACAGGTTGACCACTCCCGTCAGCCGGGAGCCTTGGTCGGGGACGCAAGCCCGGGGCGAAGGACTGCCGGACGGCTGCGGGCCCGTTGGAGTGGGCGTCGGGCTCGCGTCGGGGTCCTCGCAGGCGTGGAACGAGATCACGTGGTCGGCGTGCGCGGCTGGGCCGAACATCGAGGCTGCCGCCCAGACGCCAACAACGGCAAGGATCCGTAGAGCTCGTCGCATCAGCTAGGAGTTTCTCATGCCCCGTAGGGGGATCCGGACGAACCTTCCGACGGTGCCTCCCACCAGCGCTGGGCGCTGCGGCTGTCGTCGGCCGGCTGGCTCTGCGGCTGGGCGGTCGGGGAAGGCTGCGTTGGCGTCTCCGAGACCTGCTGAGGCGTAGGGGTCGGTGTCGCCGTCGGCGAAGGCGTGGGGGTCGGCGACGGCGACAGGCACGGCGTCGGCTCGGGCGTGATCGTCGGCTCGGGCGTCGTCAACGCCGTCGGTGTCGCGCTCGGCTCGTCGGTGCCCGTGGGTTGCGGCGAGGCGTCGGTCGGCTCGGGCGTCGGCGTATCGCACGGCCGGAGAGCCGGTTGCGGCTGCTGCTCGGCCGACTGCTCGGCCACCATCTTGGCGGCCTTGGCCTCGGCCTCGATCTTCGCGAGGGAAACGACGGTGCTCATGACCGGAGGCTTGTCGATGACCGGAACGTCGTCGGCGATCTCCTGCACGAGCGCTCGTCCGCGCTGGCTGATCGAGACGAGATTCTCCAAGGCCTGAACGTCGGTGGGTTCGGAGATGAGGATCTCCGCCGCCGCTTGGATCTGTTCCTCGGCGTCGGCCAGGGTGTCCTGGATCAGCTCGATGAGCTCGGGGTCGGTGATGCCCTCGACGATAGCCGCCGCGGCCAAGCCGGGCCCGACCTCGCTGAGTTGTGCCCGCTCGACGAGCGCCTCGACTTCCTCGTAGCGCTCACCGGCGATGCGCATGCGCAGCTGCGCCTCCGTCGAGCCGGACACGATCGCGATGCGGGCGTTCTCCGAGCCTCGCTTCAAGGCATAGAGAGGATCGCCGGGCAAGCTTCGGAAGGCGGGAACGAGCAGTCCGGCGAAGATCGCGATGGCGGCGGCTGCGGCCGCGAAGCCTAGGCTGGGCACCCGCCAGGCACTCAGCCGCCGGCGCGGACGCAGCTGCTCGACCTTGCCCGTAGCGCCCAGACGCGCGGCGAGACGTTCGGTGAACTGTTCGGAGGGTGCCGGGGTTGGTGCAGCCGCGTCGCCCATACCCGCGGCCAGCGCGAACAGCGCGGATGCCGGGCCGGGGAGCTCGGAGGCGATCCTGGCCCTGGCCTTGGAGGCCGCCACGCCCTTGGCGAGCAGGTCCTGATGACGCTCCAGAGCCTCCTGGAGCGTCTCGGCATCGCGTCGGTCGCTGTATCGATCAGACATGTGCTTACCCTTCCACCACACTCAACGAGCCAGAGGGGCCCGAGGACACGTCCGGATCTGCGTTTCCGCAGGTCATCACCAGAATACGGCTCAGATCATGCCCGTCTCGGGCCTTCAGGAGCGTTGCGGCCGGTCGGGGGCCTACGCGGCGGCGCGGGCGACCGGCTCGGAGGAGACGAGCTTGGCCCGGACGATCAGCCGCTCCCGTGCGCTGCCCTTCGGATGGCAGGTCGTGAGCGTGAGGAAGTCGCCCTGGGTTTTGCCCACCACCGACCAGTCGAAGGGGTTCGTGATCCACGCGGCGTCCATACCCGAGCGGTTCGCACCCTTCGGCGGCCTGATCACGCTGTAGGTGAAGCGCCCGATCGGGGACGTGAGGATGACGCGGTCGCCCGGGTCCAGCGCGTCGATCTTGTTGAAGGGCCGCCCGTAGGTCGTGCGGTGACCGGCGATGCCGACGTTGCCCTTGCTGCCGGGCAGCGGCGTGTTGCGGTAATGGCCGGCACCCGCCTTCAGGGCCGACGGCGTCGTGCCCTCCACCACGATCGTGTTGACGCCGATGTCCGGGATCTCGATGCGCGTCAGCGGATCGCCTTCGCCGCGGCAGTACTGATCGCCGCAGGCCAGGAAGTCCTTCTCGAGCTGGTCCTGGAGACGGTTGGTCTGCATGTCGCTCAGGAAGTTCGACCACTCGATGAGCTTCTCCACCGGTACCCGGTAGAAGAACGGGTAGCTCTCGCCCGCCCACGGGTACGCGGCCATGCCGATCCCCAGCAGCGCAACGATCGCGAGGGCCGAAGACAGAGAACGACGGATCACGCCCGGACGCGTCGTGCGTGGCGGCCACACCACGTAGGCGATGGTCCCGAGCACCGGGATGCGGTACAGCCGCTGCCGGCGGGCCGAGACGGTCTTGGCCGGCTTGGCGGTTACGGCTTCGGAGGCCGTCTGTGTGGCTGCGGCCCGGCGCGAAGCCGCCGCCTTGCGCGCGGCTGCGGCCTTGCGTGATGCCGGGGGCCTGGGCCGTCGCCTGCCCTGGTCGCTCATCCGAAAACCTCCGAGTAGGAACAATGCCCGCGAAAGCGGACCTACTGTACTGAGAACGACCCACAACCGCGATGGGTACTGGTCCGCTCATCGTCGCGCCTCCGGCGAGTGCTCGCCCATGTCCAAGATCCGCGCCAGTGCCCGCAGGGCCCGGAACTGCAGGGCCTTCACAGCGCCCTCAGTTCGCCCGGTTGCGCCCGCCACTTCGGAGATCGCCAGCCCCTGGAAGAACCGCATCAGGACGATCTCCTGCTGCTCCTCGGTCAGACGGGACAGCGCCTTGCGGAGATCGGCGCCCTCGACGAGCGCCAGTGCCTCGGTTTCGGGGTTGCCCGTGGCCAGGGTGATGGGGGTCTCGTCCACCACGACCTCCCATCTCACGCGACCGGACTTCACGTGATCGAGGAACCGGTTGCGCGCGATGCGGATCATCCACGCGAGGAAGTCGTTGGATTTCCCCTGGAAGGACTTCTCGATAGCGCGCAGGGCCCGCATGAACGAGTCCTGCGCGAGATCCTCGGCGAGGGAGGCGTCGCCGCAGCGTCCGTAGAGGTAGCGGTAGACCGAGGGCAGCGTGAGCCGGAAGAGGGCGGCGAACGCGTCGGTGTCGCCAAGGATGGCTCGCTTGACGAGTTCGTCGGCTTCTGCGGACGGGATGTCTATGTGTTGCCCACGCGGCATCGGTTCAGTATCAGCCTTCCATACCGGCCCCTAACGGCCCCCAGAACGCCTTCACATGTAAGACGTTGTACGGTTTCGACACGTTCGTCGTACGAGGCCAAGCTGGAGACCGCCGATGAGCCCCACCGAAGAGGACGCACAGACCAGCCCCCGCCCGCTGTGGGGCCCGCCGGACGCACCGACGACGACGCAGCCGGCATGGGACCCCCGTACAGGGGCCTGGGTCGAGCCGGGCGTTGTGTCGCCGCCGCCGGCGCGACGGCGCGAGCGCTCGGGGTTTCGCGCCGGGCTCATCGGCGGCATCGTCGGCGCCGTGGTCGCCGCCGCCGTAGCCGTGCCGGTCGCGCGGATGGCCGCGCCCGACCGGCCCGCCGTCGAGCGTCAGGTGACCGGGCGGCTGCCGTCGGAAGGCGGCAGCGGATCCGCGATCGTGGACATCGCCGCGCGAGCCCGCCCGTGGGTCGTCAACGTCGCCGTCACCATCTCGCCGGCTCTCGGATTCGGCAGCGGTCAGGGCCTGGGGTCCGGCGTCATCTTCCGCTCGGACGGCCACATCATCACCAACGCCCACGTCGTCGAGGACACACAGTCGATCGAGGTGACACTGGCCTCCGGTGAGCGTCTGGACGCGCGCCTGGTCGCCGCCGACCGCGAGACCGACGTCGCCGTCATCAAGGTCGATCGCGACGATCTCCCCGCGGCGGAATTGGGGTCCGTGAGGGACCTGCGCGTCGGCGAGACCGCCGTCGTCATCGGCTCGCCGCTGGGGTTCGAGCAGTCGGTGACGGCCGGGATCATCTCCGCCATCGGGCGCACGGTGCCGCGTCCCGGTGACGAGTCCCCGCTCGTGGACATGGTCCAGACCGACGCCCCCGTCACGCAGGGCAACTCCGGCGGCGCGCTCATCGACGGCCGCGGCTCGGTCGTCGGCATCAACACCGCCATCGGCGCCAGCCCCGAGGTGGGGGCCGAGGGGATCGCCTTCGCCATACCCATCGACGTGGCCGCCGCCGTCGCGCGCGAGCTCATCGCCACCGGACGAGCGACGCATCCGTGGCTCGGCGTCACCGGAGGCGACATCACGCGGGAGGCCGCCTCAGAGTTCGGCATCGAGCAGGGCGCGCTGATGATCGAGATCGTCCCGGACTCCCCGGCCGACCGGGCCGGGATCGAGCCCAACGACGTCGTCGTGGAATTCGCGGGCGAGCAGATCGGCAGCATGGACGACCTCGTCGTGGCCATCCGCCAGCACAAGGTCGGCGAGCAGGTTGCGCTCGTGGTCGTGCGCGACGGCGAGCGCATGACGTTGCGCGCGACCCTCGGCGACAAGCCCGACGCTTGACGGTACTGGCCTTCGAGCGGTACCCCGTCGATCCGAGCCACACGAACGAGTTCGAAGCGCTCGTCAACGACCTGCTCGAGCACATGCGTGCGGCTCCGGGCGTGCTCTGGGCCGACGGAATGAAAGCGTTCGACGACGAGCCGAGCTACGTGCTGCTGAGCGAGTGGCGAACCGACGCCGACCTCGACGCGTGGGGCGCAACGGAGACGGCCGGCGGCTTCGCCGACGACGTGGACGCCGCGCTCCGCGGCGAAGTCACGCGACGGCGTCTGTCGAGCCCTTAGGGCGGCTGGAAGATCGCCGAGACGTCAAGTGCCGACTCGGCACTCGCGCGGACACGAGACGGCGCAACGCCCAGGATGCGAATCCGAGTCGGCATCGAAACGGTGACCAGTGCGCTGTCGCCTCGCAGCCGGCAGTCGCAGGATTCCACTGAGGCACCGTTGTCCTCGGCCACGCGCGCGGCCGCTTCGCCCGGCGACTCATCACGTCCGGCGAACGGCCACTGCGCCACCGCCGCGGCGAGGGCGGCCGCATCCGCCGCTGATTGGGCGCGTGCTCTCGTGACGAGCACGTTGGCCGCATCCGCTACGGCCAAACACAACAAACCCACGAGCGCGAGTATCGCGAGGACTATCGCCGAGACGAAGCCGTCTTCGTTCACGGCGGGGGCGTGGGGGCCGGACTGGGAGGAGGCGGTGTTGTTGGCGTGGGAGCAGGTGTTGCCGTGACATGAGGACGCTCGAGGCGCATCGTCGCCGATGACCGCAACGGCAGCTCGAGCGACGCGATCCGCGAAATGATCGGGAGACGCAGTCGTTCCTCGTAGTTCAGCCGAACCGTGACAGGCTCGCCCCGCTCACGATCCGGCTCCGGCGGCGAGATAACGATCTCGATCCGGTCGGCGTCGAGCGGCGCGGCCGACCGTCGAACCGCAATCACAACATCGTCGTCTTCGGTGGTGATGGCAGCCGCGCGAGCACCCTCGCGCGCCGCTTGGACGAGGGCAAGCGCGTCGCGGACGACGAGACCGACCTCGACGATGAGCAGCAGCGCGATGAGGATCACGGGCAGAGTCAGAGCCGCCTCGATCGTCGCTTGCCCGCGGTCGCGTGAGCGGCACAGCACTACGGCGCCGGGCTCCCCTGCGGATCGACGGAGTTCACGAGTTTGTCGAAGATGAGGTCGAAGAAGGCGTCGAGCTTGCCCGACTGCTTCGCCCACACGAGGAACGCAACGGCGATCGCCGCCGCCACGAGGAGCACCAACGCGTATTCCGCAACGGTCTGGCCCGCGTCTGATCGCAACCGTGCCGGGTGTGACCAGCCGCCAAGCCGAACGATCAACGAGTCGATGGACTCCCGCAATGCAACTCGGAACTTCCTCCACTTGTGCATGTCTTCTCCTTCTAGTGATCAGTGGTCAGCCCGAGATCCCCTCAAGCCCGCCGACGAAGAGCGGCACGAGACACGCGAGCACGAAGGCCGGGAGGACCAGAAGACCGAGGGGGACGAGTACTCGCACGCTGGCTCGGCGGATGTCCTCGGCGAGCGTGATCGAGGATCGATCACGCAGCTCGTCGGCGAGCGAACGCAGCGCCGGCGCGAGCGGTACTCCGAGCGTCATGGCCGACTCATAGGCGGTCGCGAATCGCTCGGCCCCCATCCCGTCGAGACGCGTCAGCGCGTTGCCGACGGCTTGGTGCGATGCACCGACGATGTCGGCCGAGGCTCGCTGCAGCGCATTCCCGAACTCGCCGCGCGCGTACGGCGCGACCGTCGCGAGGGCCGCCGACGGCGCCAGTCCGGCATCGAGAGCGAAGGCCATCGTTTCGGCCGCGTCGGCAACCTCCTCGTCGATGACCGGCCGGGTTCGCCCCGCGAGGATCGCGCGGATCGCTCGCAGTAACGGCACACCCCCGAAACGTGTCGGCCGTCCGATCGCGCTCCGGACGATGGCCCCCATCCAGACGGCGCCGAGACCCTGCAAGACCAGGCCGATCCCGACGGCCGCTCGCGTCCTCGGCTCACCCAGCCAACGCACGATCCCACGCGGATCGCTCGCCACGACGAGTAGCAGGAACGCGGGCGTGAGCAACAGCAGCGCGCGGGCACCGAGGCGCGCTTGAGTGGTGAGAGCTCGGGCCTCCGCTCGCGCCGCCTTCCGGCGCGTGAGTCGTTCGGCCAGGGCTTTCACCGCAGGGAGTGGATCGCCCCCCGCCTCGGCGTGCACGGCGAGGATGCACAGCGCCGAGGAGATGGCGGTGTCGCCTTGGTGGTGGGCGGCCGCGGCGCGGAGGGACGGGACTATCGGCCGCCCGGCGGCGAGCGCCGCCGCGGCAGGCGCGAGGGGCGATCCCGCGCTCCCTGCAGTTCGGATGATGGCTTGACGAAGCGAGAGTCCTGAGCGCAGGCCGTCGGCGATGTCTCGCAATGCATCGACGATGTCCGGTGATTCATGACGACGGCGAAGACGAAGCGTCATCCCGCTGCCCGTCGCTCGAAGTCCACCAAGACCGAGCCGTCATGCGCAGGGGTGACGTCGGCGATGCGTTGGATGCTTCGGCGACCGTTGGAGTCGCGCGACAGATGGACGACCAGATCTATCGCCGAACCGACTAGTCGACGCGCGGCCGCTACCGACAGGCCCGGTGCCGCCATCAGCGCCATGATCTCCAGACGCATGAGTGCTTCCTCCGGTGCGTCGGCGTGCACGGTCGCCATCGACCCGGCATGTCCCGACGTCAGCGCCTGGAGCATGTCGAGCGCCTCGGGCCCCCGAACCTCTCCGACCACGATCCGGTCGGCGCGCATGCGCATCGCACATCGGACGAGATCGCGAAGCGTCACTTCCCCGCGGCCCTCGACGTTGGGTGGCCGCGTCTCGAGCCCAACGACGTGGCGCTCACCCAGACGGAGCTCGGCGGCGTCCTCGATCGTGATGACGCGTTCGGGCGAGGGCACGAGTCGCGCTAAGACACCCAGGAGCGTCGTCTTGCCTGTTCCACCCCCGCCGGAAACGAGAACGTTCTCGCGTTCGCGAACGGCCGAGGCAAGACGCACCGCTGTTGCCTCGTCGAGCGATCCCATGGCGACGAGGTCATCGAGGGACCACAGCGACTGCGCAAACTTGCGGATGGTCACGACCGGGCCCCCGAGCGCGATCGGCGGGAGAACGGCGTGGAAGCGCGATCCGTCACCGAGACGCGCATCGACCCACGGAGACGTGGCGTCCACTCTCAGGCCCAGCGGAGAGACCACGCGCTCGATCAAGTGACGGACGTCGGACTCCGACGGGAACCGCACCTCGGTCGGTTCCAGACGTCCATCCCGTTCGACGTAGACCGACCCGCTCGAGTTCACCATCACTTCGCTCACGGAGGCGTCACGCAGGAGCGGTCCGATCGGTCCCACTCCCGCGAGCTCGTCGGTGATGGCGGCGACCGCCCGCTCTGCGACCTCGGGGCGCCAGCCCACGCCCTGGTTGGCGAGGACGTCGCGGAGTGCAATCTCGACGCCCTCGAGCGTCACGCCGGAGGCCGAGGCGGCCAGCCGCGCACCGACCTCGCGCACGAGTGACTCGCGAGACGCCGAGCGGCGCCGGGTCTCGACCGCGCGCTTCACAGGCCCGCCTTGCTGCGGACGACGCCGACCCAGGCGGGCTCACGGCGAAGTGCACCGAGGCGGCGCACGAGAGCCCGTAAGAATCCCACGGCGAGCCTCCCCAGTCCAGGGGGAAGGTCGTGGGAAGGAGCCGAACCATAGCGGGGGCCGAGGACAGCCGCCAGGGAGGCCCACATATCTGACCGACCGCCTCGAACAAACAGCCGGAGGGCCGGAGTCCTGGCCCTCCGGCTAATTTCTCCAGGCCGCTCGCTGGAGATCCCGGTTGGTTTGACCTTGACGTCGCGTCAAGGTGTCCAATTGCGGCATGGGTCCCCGCGAACGAAAGAGGCCGACCGTCTTGAGCGGAAGTCCGTCTGAGCGGGCGATCGAGTGGCTGCTGTCCTCCCCTGACCCGTCGGTTCGCTATCTGACGTTGGTTGACGTCCTTCGTGAGCCGGCTCGAGCCGAAGCAGTGCGATCCGCAAGGGAACAGCTCCCCGACGGAGACCGCGTTCGCGCCCTTCTCGAAGGCCAACAGCCGGACGGAGGCTTTGGCGACGATCCCTACATCAAATGGTCCGGGGTCTTCTGGCGGCTCTTGTCTCTCACCGAGCTCGCGGTGCCCGCCTCCGACGAACGGCTCGGGCCGGCGATCGATCACGTGCTCGCATGGCTCACCAGCGAGCCTCTCTTCGAGAGCGTCAACGGCCTCCCGCGGATCCACGCATCGATACCGGGGAACGCCGTCGCGTACTGCTCGCTGCTGGGGAGGGCAAACGATCGGCGAGTGAAGGTGCTCGTTGATGTCCTGCTCGAGACGCAATGGCCCGACGGCGGCTGGAATTGCGACGAGTCGCCGACGGCGAGTTGCTCATCGGTCCACGAGAGTCTCGGAACCCTTTGGGGCCTGATCGAATACGCGAAGGTGACGGGCGACGTCGCGGTATCCCGCGCCGCGGATCGAGCAGCGGAGTTCTTCCTCGAACGGCGTCTGTTCCGAAAGAGATCGACGGGGGAGATCGTCGATCCCGAGTGGCTACGTCTCCACTACCCGTCCTATTGGCACTACGACATCCTGCAGGCTCTGGTGATCTTGTCGCGCGCGGACAAGCTGTCGGACCCGAGGGCCGGCGACGCGCTCGACGTCATCGAGTCCAAGAGAGATGACCTCGGCCTTTGGCGACCCGAGGGCTACTACTGGGGGCCGAGGCACATGCTGGAGCCGAGCAGCCTCGGAGAATCACCGAACGCTGCCGTCGCTGACTGGGGGCGCGACGGGCCCAACGAAATGATCACGCTGAACGCGCTGAGGGTGATGCGATCCGCGGGAAGGCTCTGAACGCCGGTCGCTGGCCGCCTGGTTGTGTTCCAGGACCACCAGTCGTGTGCGCGACTGTCCTGACATCCCTGACGGAGCGATGACGGCTGCAACTTCGCTTCGAGAGTCGACCGCGACCGGGCTCGAGGCCGAGTCGATCCAGCTGCGGAAGCGCCACCTGAAGCAAACGGACCGCCGCCGCGAGGCGAAGAAGTGGGCCTAGCGCCGCGCGTAGTCGACGCGCTCGAAGGGCCACGCGTCGGCGAGCCACCACTTGACTGCCTCGTAGAGCGCTACGTCCAGCTCGGCGTGCGAGGCGCGCACCCATGAGCGGACGTCCGCGTCTGCTTCGCCGTCGCTCGGATAGATGTAGACGCAGCCGACGACTTCGTCCCCCACGAGCACCGTGTACGTGAAGCCTTTGCGCTCGGCGAAGTGCTGCGCGTGCCGGGCGAGATCGCGTTTGTTCTCCTCGAGCGTCATCTCGTGTGGCCACCGCCCGTCCGGGAACCCGGGCGTCGTGTGGATGTGGTCGATGCTCGACATCCAGGCCTCGTGATCGCGTTCGTTGTGCTCGACGCCGAGGGGGACGAGCACGAAGCGCTCGGTCTCGAAGCGCGCCGGCGGGTCGCAGTCTGCTGGCACGAACATGTCTGTAGCAGACGCTACCGCGGCGCAGGTGGCGTAGCTGTCCGCGTGCTAGATTCCGCCGCATGTCCGACCTCGGTACACAGTTCAAGGAGCCGCCTCTCGCGGGCGACGATGTCCAAACGCTCCTCGGATCGCTCGAGCGACAACGGAGGACCTTCGCGTGGAAGACCGGCGGACTAGACAAGGCCGGCCTCTCGGTCAAGGTCGGCGCGTCGTCGATGACTCTCGGGAGGTTGCTCAAGCACCTCGCGATGATCGAAGAGGACTACTTCCTCTGCCGTCTTCACGGACGTGAGCCCGGCCCCCCGTGGAACGCGGTCGATTGGGAGAGCGACCCCGAGTGGCCGTGGCACTCGGCGGACCAAGACACGCCCGAAGACTTGTACTCGATGTACCACGATGCCGTGGCGCGTTCACGTTCCCTCCTCGCCGAAGCGCTGGCCGACGGAAAAGGACTCGATCGCCCAACGGCTCTCGAATTCGACGGCGAGGTCGTTACTCTGCGCCGCATCATGGCGGACCTCATCGAGGAGTACGCGCGCCACGTTGGTCATGCGGATCTGATCCGCGAGGCCGTCGATGGTCTTGTCGGCGAAGACCCGCCGGACTGAGTAGCACGAACCGCGCGAATCGCGGAAGGACTGAAGTTGACGTCAACTTGACGCCAAAGTGCCCTCCGAAACGTGCCTGGTCAGAGGGTTGGGCCGAGTCACACCATCGTCTTTGTGGAGGTGAGCGGACGTGGTGGGACACAATGGACAGAAGCAAGCCGGTTCGAGTCCGGGCCGCCCAGCTTCCCACCCCGCGGAGCCATTCGAGCTCTGACTAGGCGAAAACCTTCCTGGCTATTTCCCTTCGGGCCCGGCGCTTGCCAGACAGCCGACAGATTCTTTGCGCCTACGACTTACGAGGCGATGCCGCACGCAAGATGTCGGCGACCTCTTGACGGTCGAAGAACTCGGCCCATACAAACGGCGTCGCCCGGTAGATCGGGTCTTTGGCGTTCACGTCGGCGCCGGCTTCGATGAGCAGCTTCACCAGATCGACCCGGCCGTCGGCAGCGGCGTGGTGAAGAGGCGTCCGGCCTTCGCGTCCCTCGATGCCGAAGCCGAGCTCCACCAAGCGCGGGATCGCGTCCCAGTACGCCATGGCCGCCGCGTGCAGAACCAGATCGGCGTGCTCGATCCGTGCGGCTTCGATCGCTTCGCGTGACAGGTCACCACCGCGAAGGAGCGCCGTGACGACCGGGTCGTGGTCGCGTTGCGCGCGGTAGATATCGCGCAGCACGCCGATCTCCGCTCCGTGGTGGATCACCTCGTCGAGGATGTGCAGGACGCCCTTCGCCCGCGGCTCATTCGCCCAATCTCGTGCCTGCGGGCCGAGTGGTTCGAAGAGTCGATCCGCGTCCGCCGCCGTTAGATAGCGCTTCCAACGCGCAAACGCCCTCTCGAACAGTTGTCGTGCAGATTCCGCGTTGGCCGGGGCACCGTCAACCAGATAGTCCTGGGGCTCTGGTTCGAGCGCGAGCCAGTTCGCAGGGCGGTCCTCGCACAGCATGTCGCTGACATGCGTGTACCTCCAAGCGATCGTCGTCACCGGTTGCGGCTCGTCGAAGATGAGGCCCCACTGCATCTGGAGCTTCCCGTCCTCCCGACGAAGCGACCACGCATCGGGGGCAGGCTCCCACCAGTACTCCTCGTCGGTGAGTCCGTCGATACGCGCGCTGAATCGCTTGTAGAACTTGTCGGACAGATCCAGGAACTCTTTCTTGATCCGATCCACCCGTTGCCTCCACCCAGAACGCGTCTTCTCGCTGCCAGCCTACGCACCACGACCGGGGTCGAGTCCTCTTCAGGACTTAGGGAGTCTGATGGCTTCCCCCGATTCGGTGATGGGCCAAGTGTGACAGCCGACGAACCGGCGGACTCGCGTCTCAGGCTCTGTCTTGCAGCTGGGTTGCGCCCAACTGGCGCGCGCAATTAGCGCAACAGAACATGGCCCCGTTCGACTCGAGCCCGTGTCCGACGATACGACACCCGCAGTGGCTACACGCCGGCGCGAGAGCGTGGATCGCGCACTCGAAGCTGTCGAACACGTGAGTGACCCCGTCCTTGCTCACCTCAAAGGACTTGTCGTAGTCGTTCCCGCACACTTCGCACTGAGCCATGACTCGCACTCCTCTTCGCTACTCTTCGACGCTCCTCGTGGGAACCGGACCCTCCGTCCATTGGGGACTCGTCGTCTCATAGAGCCGGTCGTACAGGAACGTCCCGGCTTCCTCGTCGTGGTCAACGATCTTCGGGAAGGACAGGGGCCGGGGCAAGGGACACTCCCCTGAGGTGTGCGCGGCGAACTCATCGGCGAACGATTGGATGAGGCTCAGAACGAGCAGTTTCGTCCCGGTGGGCAGGGCGCACTTCTGCCCGTCCGTCACCCGATCTGTGCGGGCAAGGATCTCCCCAAGATCCCCGGCCGAGCCCGATCCTTCATGGATAGACGTGACGAGATCATTGATCGCTCCCGACCCGAGCTTGCAGGCCAGGCACTGAGCGCACGACTCGACGTGGAGGAAGCGCGTGAACTGGCGCGTGACCTCGACCATGCAGGCCGAAGCGTCGTAGACGGCGAATCCGCCGGCACCGAGTCCGGTTCCCGCCCGGCGGAACGCGTCGAAATCGAGCGGGACGTCGAGCATGTCCTCCCGTATCACGGCGCTCGAGGCACCCGGAAGGATTGCCTTGATCGCGCGGCCTTCGCTCGATCCTCCCGCACTACCGTCGACGAGCTCGCGCAGGGACGTCCCGAGCGGGAGTTCGAACACGCCCTCTCGGGCGACGTCACCCGCCACGGTGAAGAGCATGGTGCCGGGCGAGGATTCGGTCCCGACCAAGCGGAACCACTCTGGGCCTTTCGCGACGATCGACGGGATATTGGCCAGCGTCTCGACGTTGTTGACGAGCGTCGGGTTCGTCGACGACGAGGTCGCGAAGAGACCCTGGCTGAACGGACGGACCTCGCGCGGGAAGGGGCCTCGCCCCTCGATGACGCCGAGGAGTCCCGTTTCCTCACCGAAGAGGTAGCGGTCCGGACCGTGGACGAGTTCAAGATGGAAGGCGTCGAAGAAGCCCGCACCGCGCATCTCCTCGATGGCGCCAAGCAACATCTCGGTCTCGGGGGTGAACGTTTCCTTGAGCCCGATGTATGCGGTGCGCGCCCCCACCGTCTCCGCAGCGATGGCTATGCCCTCGAGGACGGCGTAAGGGTTGCGCCGCATGAGGAGTCGATCCTTGAAGGTCGCGGGTTCACCCTCGGCGGCGTTGCAGATCACGTAGCGTTCGCCTGCTCCCGAGAGGACCGACTGCCACTTCGTGCCGGTCGGAAAGCCTGCGCCCCCGCGGCCGCGAAGACCGCTTCTTGAGATCCGGTCGACGACGCTCTCAGGTCCTAGGCCGCGCGCACGCTCGAGCCCCGTGCCTCCTCCCGAGGCAAGATAAGCCTCAAGTAATCCCGGCGCGACGAGCATCCGGTTCTCCATCGCAGCGTCGGCCTACTTGTTCGGCGGCGCCACGCTGATGTCCACGAGCGCCGACTGGAGGCCGTTCTCGACAGCCAGGTCCCCGATCGACACGAGACCGACGGGCTTCCCATCCTCGACGACGGGTAGGCGCCGGATCGCCTTGTGTCGCATCAGATCAATGGCGGCTTCGATCGGAGTCTCTGGCGACACCGTCGCCAGCTCGCGGCTGCAGATCTCGCTCAGCGGGGTGGTTGCCGGGTCCCTTCCCTGCGCGATCGCTCGCACGACAACGTCGCGATCGGTGACGATCCCGCATATACCCTTACCGTCGTTCACCATGACGTCCCCGATATCGGCGGATTGCATCACCTTCGCCGCATCGATGATCGGTGCGTCGGAGCGCAGGCTCACCGGATCTACCGACATCACTTCGCGGACTGTGCTGGCCATCACACTCACTTCCTTTTGGCATAGCCCCCGATGTTCAGAGCGTCTCTTGGCCTTGAGCACCCCCTAGCGTCGGAGGACCAAAGCTGGCCCCTGCGGCGTCTGTTCTGCATCGATGACGGTTTCCGCGAGGGGCTCGGCGAGATCCGGGTCCACGAAGAGCGTTGCCCTCTCGGTCTCCACTACCTGATCGCCCTCGGCGGGCTCCGGCGCGAACGAGACGTCGATCTCCATCCCGTTCTCTGTCGGGTTCGGAAAGACACGGACCACGAAGCTTTCGGGCACCCCCTGTTGTTCTCGAACGGTGTCCAAGACGCTGGCAGCCTTGCTCGTCATCGAGAGCATGGCGCCTCCCTTCGCTCGGATGCGCCCCCCACCCTAGCCCCGTTTTCGCAACGTGGGTTCCGCCATGTAAGTGCTGCCAAAAGGACGTTTGTTTTCTCAATGAGGTTCGTGTATCCGTCCCTCGAACCATGCGATCGCTGGCTCAGCTGCGACTGCTGGGCCGCGTAAAACACCAGGTCGGGCGGCGGGTGTGTCAGCCCCTTCTCTGCGGGTACAACGCAAGAGTGGTCGAAAGGGGGTGTACCGACATGGCGAGACTCGATACGAGCAAAGGCTGGTGTTGCGACGGCCGGACATTCCTCGAGCATGCCCATGAGGATGGGAAGTGCTGTCAGCCCGAGGGAACCCGTCTCGACGCGCTGCCCGAGAAGGCGAAGGAAGCCGCCAAGAAACGGCTCAAGTCCGAAGAAAAGGTCGAGGAACCGGCAGTCTCCAGTTCGTAAGGGGAGTCTGTGCCCATGGGAAGCGGCTCAAGCAGTTCGTCCAAGGCCTGTGTCGTTGCAGGCGGCGGCTTCGACTTCGATTACAGAGCGCACGGAACAGGACGAACGTCATGAAAAAAGACCAAGACCGAGACGAAGCGATGGCGGCGCTGGCCGTTCTCGGGGCCGCGGCGCGCGAAGCCGAGGAGCTGCTTGCCGAAAAGGATCTCGACCAAGCGGCGGAGAGCGAAGCGAACCGCCGCCTAAGGCTGTTCATGCGGTCGGCGCGGCAGATGGCACGTTAGTTGAGCGATGCCGCGCATCGCCGTGAGTGGCCTTTCGCACCGTACGGCCGATCGTCTTGACTACGCGAAACGAGAGCGGGCGGGCGCCCCGGTGCCCACCCGCAACCGAGGGGAGATAGGGAACGACCGATACCGATACCGTCAACATTCCTGCCGTCTTCTCGACCCATGAGGACGCAATCGAGGCCGTCGAAGATCTCAGCTCGCACGGTCTTGCGGATGAGCACCTGGTTGAAGGGGTGCAAAGTCCCGCTGATCACGTGCTGGAGGTCGACACGGATCGCGATGTGTTCAGAGCCATCTGGGCAGGAGGTGTAGCGGGGGCTGCCGCGGGCGCTTTGATCGGTTTCTTGATCGTGGCGCTCGGCCAGGCGCTGGCCGGCGTAGCAGTGAACATCAGTGGCGCCATCCTCGCCGGAGGCTATGGGGCGGCGGGGTTCGGGTTCTTCTTCGGGACGGTCGTGGCCATCGCTGCAAAGACGAACGTACTCAGCGACGAGCAACGCTGGGCGGAGGTTGCGCTCACACCCGGCGAAACGCTCATCGTCGTTCGGGATCACGGCCAAGAGCAGCGTGTACGAGCCATCCTGCAAGCGCACGGAGCGAGGATTCTGCCCAAGCGCGCTGCGTGAGGGAAGTCCGAGCCGGGCCGCATTGGGTCGGTGACGTCCTCGTCCTCAACTTCGCGCGGCCTCTTGCGCTCCCACGAGATTTCGAATATTGTGAATATTCGCTGCACACCGTACAAGACGACAGGTCGGTGATATGGACCGAGCGACGGCGATCTTCGTGGACGGGTTCGGAGCCGCCGCGGCCACCTCGGGCATCCTCGGCCAGCTCCAGGGACGGATCTTCGCGCTCCTCTACCTCGCCGGCCGTCCCATGTCCCTCGACGAGATCGCCGCCGAGCTCCAGCAATCCAAGAGCAACATCTCGATCACCATCCGCGGCGTGGTCGAGTGGCATCTCGTCCGGCGCGTCTCGGTGCCCGGCTCCCGCAAGGATCACTACGAGGGCGCGACCGATTTCTGGCGGGTGACGCAGGAGATCATGGAGCGCCGCATCCGCTGGACCCTCCGGCAGGTGGTGGCGGCCGTGGACGAGACCAAGCGCGTGGCCGAGGAGACGGGCGCTCAGGACAAGCGTCTCGATGCGTTCCGGTCGGCCAGGCTCGACGCCCTGCGCGACGTGTTCGCGGCATGGGACCAGGGCATCAGCGCGTTCACCCAGGGTCAGACGTTCACGCCTGAGACGGTCCGCCAGGTCCCGGCGCCGCCTCGGCTCGTCTCAACCGAGGAGTAGGCCGTCGTGACCCCGTTGCCCGACGACGCCGCACGCATCCTCGATGCGGCCCTCGTGTGCGAGCTCACGGTCCTGAGCGGGGACCGCGTGGTCACGTATCCGCTCATCCCGCTCTTCGACGGCGAGCGCATCTTCATGACGTCGAGCGTGTTGTTCAGCCGCAAGCTCGACCACATCAAGGCCAATCCGAAAGTCGCCGTCTCTGTGACGGACCCCACGGCCACACCCGTAGACCGGTTCGCGCGAATCACCATCCAAGGTGACGCGCGCGTGATCGACGACGACCTGCATGCCGGCTGGCTGAGCGTCCTTCCGATGTGGGAGCGCAAGGAGCCCGTGATCCGCAAGTTCCTCCGGCAGCGCTTCGGTCTGCCGCTGTTCTTCGAGCGGGCGCTCATCGAGGTCACGCCTCGCCGGGTCCTCGTGTGGCCGCAGCCGGGCGGGTGGCTCGAGGTCCATGAGCTTCAGGAGGAGCGGGCGTGACCGCGATCCTCGATCACGAGCTGGCCGCCCACCTCGGCTCCTACCCGCACACCATCGTCAGCTACGTGGACCGGGAGGGGTATCCGGTCAACGTCGCCACGGGCTTCCGTCCGGACGGATACGCCGGCCTCGTGTACCTCGAGCCGTTCGATGCTCCCGACCAGCCCGGCGCGGGGGCCGAGATGGAGCTGACGTTCAGCCACGTGCGGCCGCGACCGGGAACCGGCTACGACCAACGGCGCTACGTGAACGTCTGGGGCAAGGTCATCCGCGGCGATGCGGGCCTCGCCGTGGCACCGGAGCGCACGGCCGGCTGGGACGAACAGCGCGTTCCCTTCGTCGAGTACTGCGAGCGCAACCTCGCGCGAGCACATCGCTACATGTCGAGGCTGAGTGAAGAACGCGGTGCGCCCGTTCGGCCGTTCCTGCCGCTTCGCTGGCGGTTGTTCCTCGCCACGCGCGTGCCCTTCCTAACCGCGACGATCGTCCCCATCCTCCTCGGTGCGGTGATCGCAAGGTCGCACGGATATTCGGCGTGGCTGCTCACCACGCTCGCGCTGCTCGGGGCGTCGTGCATCCACCTGGGGCTCAACGTGCTCAACGACATCTTCGACGTGTCCAGTGGAGCCGACGTCGAAAACGTCACACCCACGCCCTTCAGCGGCGGCTCGCGCGTTGTTCTCTACGGCTTGGTCGGCAGACGCTCGATGTGGACGCTCGCCTTGGTGCTGTTCGCCCTCGGCAGCGCGATCGGCGGGTATCTGGCGCTCACCCGCGCGACCGAGATCCTCTGGCTGGGCATCGCCGGTGTGGCGCTGGCGATCTTCTACACCGCGCCCCCACTCAAGCTCGTGTACCGGGGGCTCGGCGACATCGCCGTCGCGGCGGGGTTCGGCCCGATCATGACGCTCGGGAGCTACGCCGTCGTCGCGCAACGGGTGTCGTTCGAGGCGTTCTACGCGTCGCTTCCGGTGGCCCTGCTCGTCATGCTCATCCTCTACGTGAATCAGGTGCCCGACCGCCTGGGTGACGAACGAGCCGGCAAACGGACGGTGGCCGTGCGCTTCGGACGCGAGTGGATCATCCGCGGGTACGACGTGTTCGCCGCCATGGCCTTCGCGCTGATCGTCGTCGGCGTGATCGCCGGGATCATGCCGGTCTGGACCCTGCTCGCCCTCGTCGCCGCTCCCCTGGCGTTACGGGTGCACAGTGGTCTCGTCGCGCACTACGACGAGCCGTACGGACTCGTCCCGGCCCTCGCTTCGAACATCGCGCTGCATCTGTTCACCGGGCTGGGGTTGATCGTCGGCTACGTGTTGTAACGCCGACGGCTATCTTCTCTTCGTGCCCGAGTCCGAGGCTTGGAAGGCGTTTCGCCAGCACGGCATCCGCGTCGGGACGGCGTCGTGGACGGACAAGACGCTTCTGGAGCCCGGGCTGTTCTACCCCAAGGGCATGTCCACGGCCGCCGAGCGCCTGGCCTTCTACGCCGACAACTTCCCCATCGTCGAGGTCGACTCCACGTACTACGGGCTCCCCTCCGAGCGCAACGCCGAGCTGTGGGTGGAGCGCACGCCGGACGAGTTCGTGTTCAACGTCAAGGCCTACTCACTGATGACGCAGCACCCGGCCACGGCGCGCGGCCTCCCTAAAGATCTGCGCGAGCTGATCCCCGAGGAGATCGCCGAGACGAAGAAGCGCTTCTATCCACGCGACCTGCCCGCCGAGATCATCGACGGCGCGTGGGAGCGCTTCCTCTCGGCCCTCGTGCCGCTGGCGCAGGCGTCCAAGCTCGGCGCGATCCTGTTCCAGTTCCCGGAGTGGTTCCCGCCGTCGCGCTCCAACCGCGCGTACGTCGTCGAGTCCGGAGACCGCGTCGCCGCGGCGCTGCCCGGGGTGGCGTGCGCGGTGGAGTTCCGCAGCGAAGGATGGATGCGCGACGCGCAGCGCCAGGAGCGCACGCTCCAGCTTCTGTCCGAGCACGGGCTGCCGTACGTGTGCGTGGACATGCCCCAGGGCTTCAAGACCTCGATCCCGCCCGTCGCCGCGGCCACGGCGCCGCTCGCGGTCGTGCGCTTCCACGGTCGCCGCGACGACACGTGGGGCAAGCGCAACGTGAGCGTGCACGACAAGTTCGGCTACGACTACTCCGACGCCGAGCTCAAGGAGTGGCAGCCACGCCTCGCCGGTCTGACCGAGGACGCGCGCGAGGTGCACGTCCTCATGAACAACTGCTACCGGGACTACGCCGTGAAGTCGGCGCGGAGCATCGCCCAGCTGTTCTAAGACTGGATGTCCCTCGACCTCGGGGCTGGAGCCCGGTAAGCTCTCGGTTTGAACATGTCGACATCTGGGAACTACTGAGCAACATGTCCAAACCTCTGCGCCTGCTCGCCGTCGTCGCGTGCGTCGCGATGCTGGCCGCCTTCGGGTGCAGGCGTGGTCAGCCCGAGACGACGGAGGCGCCGACCGAGGAGCCGTCGCCGACGCCTTCCGTCGAGTCGCTCGGCGAGTTCCAGCTCGTCGGCACGGTGCAACAGGCCTTCCTTGACGTGGAGCCCGGCATCGACATCCCGCAGGGCGAGCAGGCGCCACTGGAAGAGGGAACGGGCGGGCGGGAGTCGATGAACGTGCCCGGCGTCATGCGCCTGTCGCTCGAGGCCTTCTCGGACAACCTGCGCGATCGCTGCTCGGCAGATCCCGAGGACCGCTTCAACCTCTTCTGGACGCCCGATACGTTGTTCGACCCCGTGTACGTGAACACCACGGACATCGAGGTTCGCCTCGAGGGCCGCGAGCTCGGCATCATCGGCACGGTCTACATGCGTCCGCAGGCCGGCGAGGGCGAAGAGTTCGGCTTCGATACACCGACGCCGGACGGCACCGAAACGACGTCGTCGCCGGCGGGGCCTACGGACACGTCGCCGGGCGTCTCCGACCTCGAGGGCGAGCGGGAGTGCGTGCTCGTCGCCGAGCAGGTCGGCACGTCGGAGGGCGAGTTGCCGACCCCGCGCCCGGGAGCGCGAGCCACACCGCGGCCGAGCCCGACATCGACGCGCCGTCCGGTAACGGACACCGCGGGCAGCTAGCGCTCCTGGCGGTCAGTTTCAGCCGAGGCCCCTTCAGCGAAACGCTCGATCGACTGCGTGAGCTCGTCTGGATTGGCGAGCGGGATGTCGTGCACGGACTCGAGCCACTCGACTCGCAGATTGGGTCGTCGCTCGAGCAACTGCTGCACGGCGAGCTCCTTCAGCGCGACGAAGCCCTGCTCGCGGTTGTTGCGCTCGACGCCGCGCGCGACGACGAGCAGGACGGGACAGCCGACGCGTTCGTGGAGCTCCAACGTCCCTTGTTCCCAGATGCGGCGCACGATCGTCATGTGGTCGTCGAAGGCCAGCCGCGGACGCGTGAGACCGTCATCGGTGTCGATGCGTCCACGCCTCACCACCGGCTCCAGCGCCTCCCAGGGCAGGAAGGACTGCTCGGCCCGGATGCGCGCGAGCACCTTGTCGGCCGGGCCGATCAGCTTGGGCGGACGCAGGAGCTCCTCGGTCTGCTCCCAGCTCGAGCCCATGGCCTTGAGGTCGAAAACGCCGCCGTCCACACACACGACGCCGGGGGTCTCCTTATGAGTGGCGGCGTATTCGAGCGCGACGGATGCGCCCCAGGAATGGCCGACGACGACCGGGCCGTTGAGACCGCAGGCCTCAACGACCGCTTCGAGGTCGGCGGCCAGGTCGGGGAAGGCGAACCCGTCACCGTCACCCGACAAGCCGTGTGAGCGTTGGTCGTAGCAGACGACCCGAAAGCGCCGGAGCAGCCGTGAGGCCACGGGCTCCCAGATCGCAAGGTTGGAGGACAGGCCGTGGACGAGCACAACGGGTGGGCCGTTGTCCCCGTAATCGCGCACGGCCAGGGGCACCCCGCCCCGGCCCTCAACAACAACTTCAGTGAACATGAGGACTCAGCGGTCTATCATGTGAACAGGTGATGTCGTGGACCAACCCTCTCTCGATTTCACCGCTGGACGGATCGTCGACCGGCGAAGCCGTCGGAGGCTCGCCGGCAGACTAGTTCCATCCAGCGGAGCAGTACCCCCCGCTGATGCCAGGCGCCCATCCTCGCAGGCTGCGTTTCCCCAGCGCGAGGGAAAGAGGGGTGCAGGCATGACCATCCGCAATCTGTTCAATCACAGGCCGAAGACGGCCTTCGTCCTGGGGGGCGGCGGCAACCTCGGCGCGGTCCAGGTCGGTCAGCTCAAAGCCTTGCTCACCAACGGGATCCTCCCCGACGTCGTCGTCGGCTGCTCGGTCGGCGCGCTCAACGGCGCGGCCATCGCCGGCGAACCCACGCTCGCCGAAGTCGACAGGCTCGCGGAGCTGTGGAGCCGGCTGGGCCGCGAGGACATCTTCCCGGCCTCCAAGTTCGGACGCGGACCGTGGATGTTCGTGCGCAACGGACTGTCGGCTTTCCCCGACCACGGGCTGCGGCGGGTGATCGACGGCTGGATGAAGAACACGCTGTTCGAGGAGACCAAGGTCCCCTTCTGGGCGGTGGCCACGTGCCTGCGCACGGGACGCGAGCACTGGTTCCACTCCGGAGATCTTCGCCGGTCACTGCTCGCCTCGACGGCGCTTCCCGGTGTATTCCCGCCCGTCTCGATCGACGGCAACAGCTACATCGACGGCGGCGTCGTGAACAACGTCCCCGTGTCCAAAGCATTCGAGCTCAAGGCCAAGCGCGTTTACGTGCTCGAGGTCGGAAGCCTCGAGAAGGAACGCCCGGAGCCGAAGCGGCCGTACGAAGTGCTCATGCGCGCGGTGTCGATCGCGCGAGCGTCGCGGTTGCGCATCGACCAGGAGAACGTCCCCGACGGCGTGCAGATGATCCGCCTGCCGGGTGTGGACACCGGCAAGCTGCGCTACGACAACTTCACGCGGTCGGCCGAGCTCATCGAGCGCTCCTACCGGGCGTCGATGGGCTTCCTCACGCAGGCGCACGCGCAGATCGCGTAACGCTTTAGCCTGTCGGGCGTGGCAAGCGCGCGGGCTCTCGTTCTCGAAGCGACACGCAAGCTCGTTGCCATCGAGCTGCCCCTTCCCGACATCGGATCCGACGACGGGCTGCTGCGCGTCGAGGCGTGCGGCCTGTGCGGGACCGACCACGAGCTCTACACCGGACATCTGCCCGGCCCCCATCCGTTCGTCCCCGGACACGAGACCGTCGGCGTGATCGAGCAGATCGGTCCGGAGGCGTCACATCGCTGGGGCGTTGACGTCGGCGATCGTGTGGCCGTCGAGGTGTTCCTCTCGTGCCGCGAGTGTGAGCCGTGCCGGGCCGGAGAGTACCGCCGGTGCGTGAAGCACGGGCTCGGCCACATGTACGGCAGCGTGCGTGTGGACGTGTCGCCCGGGTTGTGGGGCGGCTACGCGACGTACCAGTACCTGGCGCCGGATTCGATGCTGCTCAAGATCCCGGACGGACTCGACCCGGTGCAGGCGACCGTCTTCAATCCGCTCGGTGCGGGCTTCCGGTGGGGGGTGACGGTGCCGGGCACGAGCGACGGCGACGCCGTCGCCGTGCTCGGGCCCGGCATCCGGGGCCTGTCGTGCGCGGCGGCGGCCAAGGAGGCGGGGGCGCGGTTCGTCATGGTGACCGGGGTGGGGCCGAACGACGACGAGCGGCTCCGCCGCGCGTCGTCGTTCGGCGCCGACCTGACCGTGGACGTCGGAACAACCGATCCCGCGCAGGCCCTGAAAAACGCCACCGGCGGCCTCGCCGATGTCGTCGTCGACGTGACGGCCAAAGCGCCGGCGGCGCTTGCACAGGCCATCTCGCTCGCGCGTCCCGGCGGCACGATCGTGATGGCCGGCACCCGAGGATCCGCTGAAACGCCGGGCTTCTGGCCCGACCTCATCGTCTACAAGGAGTTGCGCATCGTCGGCGCCTTAGGGGTCGATACGGCCGCGTACGGTCAAGCGCTCGATCTGCTCGCATCGCGCAAGTACCCCTTCGAGGACCTTCCGCGACAGACGGCCTCGCTCGACGGTGCGGACGAGCTCATCCGCACGATGGCCGGCGAGGGGGCCGGGCCACCACCGGTGCACGGAGTGCTCGTGCCATAGCACCCATCCAAGAGCGGATTCGATCTTCGCGCTCACTCCTACGCCCCATTCCCATCGGATCCATCATCATCGGAGCCTCCTTTCCGGGCTGTTACTCGGACGGCTCGGTGGCTGAACGCTTCCATGCCGCTAGGCGTTCAACGAGGCCTCCCAGCTTGAAGCGATCCCGTTCCTTGATCTCGAAGCCATGAGCGACGACGTGGTCGAGCGGCCGGCGTGTCATGTGGTCTCCGTCGATTCGCACGGAGAAGAACTCGATGAGCTTCTGGATGAAAAACACGGGCTTGGCCTCACTTCTGATGTGATCGACGAGCAGGAGCTGTCCGCCGGGCCGTAGCACTCGCTTCATCTCCCCAACGGCGCGATCGGTATCGGGAATGTTGCACAAGGAGTAGGTACAGACCACGCTGTCGAACGAAGCGTCCGCGAAGGGAAGCTCGTGAGCGTCGCCTTCGCGAAGATCCACCCGGCGACCCAGATCCGCCGCCCGCTTCTCGGCGATCGCGAGCATCTCGGGGCTGAGGTCGATGCCGGTCACTCTCGCTTCGGCCTCGTAGAACGGCAGATTCAGCCCGGTCCCGATGGCGACCTCGAGGACGTCTCCTTTCGCACGGCCGCAGGCCCAACGTCGGTTCTCCTCGCCGAAGACGTGCCGCTCGAACCAGCCGATCTGCTTGTCGTACGTCGATGCCTGCTTGTCCCACGCTCGCCGACGTCGGGCATTCTGGCGCTCGCGATCCTGCTCGGTGAACGGCCCCTTCACCGGCTACTCCTATCCACTTCGTGACTGCTCACGCGTTCGCCGCGACGATCCAGGCCGCGCCCTCGAGCTCGAGGCCGTCCGCACCGAAGCGTGGCTCGAGCGCCTCACTCACCGCTGCCACGGCCTTCTCCGCCGCCTCGGGTTCGGCATCCTTCAGCATCCGCCGGATCAGTGACCTCCCTCCTCGCGGAAGAACGGAGTCCAGGTCCGTCCGCCGTCCCGCGATGCGTAGATGCCGTCCTCGACCGCGATGTACAGCCGATCGGCGGTGGCCAGAAAGGCCTCGGGTCTCGGGTCGGCTTGTCCCCGCTCCTTCCAGCTATCTCCTCCGTCTGCACTCATGTGGACTCCTCCGGAGAAGTCGACAAGCCAAAGCTCATCGATGTCTTCCCAGGCAAGCAGGACGGGCTGAGCGGGGCTTTGGGCGGGCCGCCACGTCCGGCCACCGTCCGTACTGCGCTCGAGTCCGTTCGGCGTGCTCGCCAGCACAAGATCGCGATCCTGTGGGCTGACGACGAAGTCGCCAAGCGTCGTGCCCGAGCGCTTCTCCCAGCGCCGGCCGTCGCGGCTCACCATGAAGGCCGCGCCGGTGCTGTCGTAGCCGTAGATCGTCCCGTGTGCGTATCGCAGGGCATGGAAATCCGCCTTGCCTAGCAAGGATTTCTTGTCCCACGTCTTCGCGCCGTCCTTGCTCTCGAGCAGTCCGAGCAATGGCGGAAGTTCCTCGCGAAGATCAGGATGACCACTGGCGAGGAAATGGTCGGGGCCGACGACCGTGAAGCCCATCGTGTCCTGGTACCGATCGGCGATGCGGGTAGCCTTGCCGGCCTTCGAGATCCGGAAGACACCGGTGTGCGTCGCCGCGTACAGCTCCCCGCTGGCGGGATTGATTCCAAGGCCGTGCACGTGCGCAACGCCCGGATCATCAGTAACGGGGGCGGACGCCTGGTCGCGCGACCGCATCGCATACACCCCCGCCACGACGGCTACGGCCACCAACAGGCCGCCCAACCACAGCCACCACGGTGGGCGCCTGGTGCGCCCAACTCGAGCCCTCGGCCGCTCGGTCGTTTTAGCCACCCGAGCTCACCTCCTCCGGCGATGACGTGGTTCGATCGCGAACCGGCTCGGAGCCCCGAGCGGACCACCGCCCGGCAACGAACGCGACTATCACGCCGCCGAAGCAAATCCCGCCACATATAAGGAAGGGGACCAACGGAAGACCCCAAAGCCAACGCATCGTTGCCGACCTCCTCATCGAACGCTGGAAAGCAGCAAGCGCGCGCCTGCTGGCGACGACGACGAGCGGAAGCTACGTCCGGATAGGAATTGGGACGGGTGGACCGGTACCCATGACCGACCGCGGCGTAGAAGCCCGCTCAACCAGACGGGGCCGTAGCGCTCTGAGGAAGCTCTGCTCCCGACGTGCAACCGTCATGAGGCCGACGACTGCGACACAGGCGCCGAGCGCAGCCATCGCCATGGTCGGCATGAAGATGGCGCACAACATGACCGCTACAACGAGGACCACGACCGCAAGAAGCCAAAGACGCGTGCTGCGGTGGAGCGGTGTCACGCGGTTCAGCATACAGGGGTGTTCGATCGACACTGCTCTCCGGCCGGTCCTAGGGACCGTCCCAATCGACGTCCGGGCCTTTCGCCACGATCCTCGTGGGGTTCAGCCCCGGGTGCGTCATGTAGTAGTGGCGCTTGATGTGGTCGAAGTCAGTCGTTTCGCGAAAGGCCGGGCGCTGATAGAGCTCGCGGGCGTACCGCCAGAGGTTCGGGTAGTCCACGAGCCGACGCTTGTTGCATTTGAAGTGGACGTAATAGACGGCATCGAACCGAACGAGCGTCGTGAACAGTCTTACGTCCGCTTCGGTGAGGCTCTCTCCCACCAGGAAGCGTTGGCGCGCGAGCCGATCGTCCAGCCAGTCCAAGCGCGCGAACAGTCGGTCGAAGGCCTCCTCGTAGGCCTCTTGCGACGTCGCGAAGCCGCAGCGGTACACGCCGTTGTTGACGTCCAGGTAGACGACTTCGTTGATCGCGTCGATCTCTCCGCGAAGATCGGGCGGGTAGAGGTCGACGTCCGTACGAGCAAACTCTTCGAACTCGGTCTCGAGCATGATCGTGATGTCGTGGAAGTTGTTCGAGACGATCCGGCGCTGGTCCCCGTCCCACAGGACGGGGACGGTCGGATTGAGGTCGTAGCCGGGGTCAGTCGCCAAGTACGCCTCGCGGAGGAACGAGAACCCGTTCACCGGATCGGGCTCGAGCGTGAACGCCCACCCGCGTTCGTCCCGGATCGGGTCGACGACGGTGAGGCCCACGGCTTCCTCGAGCCCCTTGAGCATCCGCACGATACCCGCGCGTTGCGCCCACGGACAGGCCCATTGGACGTACAGGTGATAGCGCTCCGACTCGGCGCGGTAGCCGCTCGATCCGTCCGAGGTGACGCAGTCGCGGAAGACGTACGGCTGCCGGACGAACGCTCCGGGCCGCTCTTCATACGGAGGCGGAACGTAGGGCGTTCGGTCCGTGGGCGCGGAACGAGTCATCGCTTCCATCATGGGCGCCAGATCGTCGTCTCGGGACGGAAGGTCGCCCAATTGCTACAACAGACTGTGCCGTTTACCTTTCTTGGCCTCGGGTGGATCGGACACACAAGAACCCGTGAGTGATGCAAACGGGCACCCCAGTCGCGTGCAGCGTTACCCGCCCATTTCCGACTACGCGCTCATTAGCGACTGCCACTCTGCTGCACTCGTCTCCCGTGACGGCTCGATCGACTGGTGCTGCTTCCACCGCTTCGATGCGAGGCCCGTCTTCGGCCGACTGCTGGACTGGGACAAGGGCGGGTACTTCAGGATCGCCCCCGCGGACGCGTACCGGGTAACGCGCCGGTACCGGCCGAACACCAATGTGCTCGAGACACGCTTCGAGACCGACACGTGCGTATTGCTCGTCATCGACTGCTTCGTAATCGAAGAGGACCGGGACCGGCATCCGCCTCACCAGCTTTTGCGTCTGGTCCGGTGTGAGAGTGGACGGGGCGGCGTTTGCGTGGAGTTCGTACCCCGGTTCGACTTCGGGCGGACGATCCCGCGATACGAGGCGCACGCCGATGATCTCGGGGTCGTCTACGGCGGAAGCGACGCGCTGGTCCTGCAATCCGAGATCCCGCTCGGGCTGAGTGACGTCTGCATAGCGCAGGGACAGGTACAGATGAGTGAAGGAGACGAAGCGTTCCTCTCGCTCACCTATGCGCTTCCGCACGAGCTCGAGGCCGGACGGATCACTAATACCGAAGTGTCCCGCAGTATCGAGACAACCGATCGCTTCTGGGTGGATTGGTCGAGCCGGTGCACCTATGACGGGCCCTACCGCGACGAGGTGATGAGGAGTGCTCTCGTGCTCAAGGCGCTCACGAACGCGCCAACCGGCGCGATCGTCGCCGCGCCGACGACGTCGCTGCCCGAGGAGATCGGCGGAGTTCGCAACTGGGACTATCGGTACGCCTGGCTCCGTGACTCAGCACTGAATCTCAAGGCACTCTTCGCGCTGGGCTACACGGACGAGGCACACGCGTTCATGGGCTGGGTGGAACGGACCACAGCGGGACGCGCTCAGGATCTACAGATCCTGTACGGCGTCGGCGGCGAGCGCTTCCTTCCGGAGATCGAGCTTGAGGGGATCGACGGCTATCGCAGTTCGAGACCCGTCCGGATCGGCAACGCCGCCGTCGATCAGTTCCAGCTCGACGTGTATGGATACCTCCTCGATACGGCCTGGCTCTACCACCGCCACGGCGGCGTCATCCACGAGAGCCTGTGGTCGATGATCGAGGGGGTCATCGACGTGGTGGCCGACCGCTGGTCGGAGCCCGACGAAGGCATCTGGGAGGTCCGTGGCGGCCGCCGTCACTTCGTCTCATCGAAGGTGATGGCCTGGGTCGCCGTGGATCGCGCCATCCGGTTGGCGCGCGCGTTGGGGCTTCCCGCACAAACCGAGCGCTGGAGTTCGCTGCGCCGCGAGATCCGTCGACGCGTACTCCAGGACGGTGTCGACCCTGCGTCGGGAGCATTCGTCCAATCGTTCGGCGACCAACGGCTCGACGCGTCGACCCTGCTCATCCCGCTCGTGCGCTTCCTACGGGCCGATGACGAGCGGGTCCGCGCGACCATGGAACGGGTAGCCACCGAGTTGGCTCCGGGCGGCCTCGTCTACCGTTACCTCGACGGCGATGACGGGTTGCCGGGGGGCGAGGCGTCCTTCGTGATCTGCAGCTTTTGGCTCGTCGACAATCTCGCCATGGCTGGTGAGGTCGATCGCGCGGGCCATCTGTTCGAGCGACTGCTGTCGTTCACCAACGACGTAGGTCTGCTGGCTGAGGAGATCGATCCGGCCACAGGAGAGCTCCTGGGAAACTTCCCGCAGGCGTTCAGTCACGTCGGCTTGATCGGTGCCGCATTGAACCTGGCTCGAGCCCGCGACAGAACCTCGTAGGTGGTGGGCGTACGTGCGGGCGCTGTTCCGCGGCGCGCGCCAGGGCCTGATCACCGACCCGCTGCAATCGACGGAACGGGGCTAGGGCTCGCGATCGCGCGGCATATCGCGCGTGGATACGGCGGGGATGTGACGGTCTCGAGCGAGCCGGGCTCCGGGAGCAGCTTCACAGTCGAGCTGCCCACCGTGTAGAAAGCTGCCGAGTCCTTTTCGATCCTTCACCCGTCGGCATGATGAGGTCCCAGCGGTTGCGCCGGCCGAGAGCGCGCTCTATAAGCGGATGCAATCAAGATGTGCGTTCGGGCGTCCGTTCGCGGTGAGGGAGGTTCCATGGGCGACGATGAGTTCCTGCAGGAGGCCCTGACCCACGTGGACATGGTTTACAACCTCGCTCGTCGCATGACTTCCTCGCGCGAGGACGCCGAGGACCTCGTGCAAGAGACGTACGCCCGGGCACTGAAGGCGTGGCGGCGAGAACGCCCACGGCACATGCCACCCTGGCTCGCGACGATCTGCCTGAACGCCGCCCGATCGCTGCATCGCCGGCGCAAGAACCGGCCGGCCGAGGTGCTCCACGGGGGTCTACTGGACGACCTCCCCGCAGCGGGCGACACGTCCGAACAGGCTCTCGCGGAGCTCGAGCGCGACGCTGTGCGGCGCGCGCTCGCGCGACTCCCGGTGGAGCAACGCGAGGCGATCTCGCTCATGGATCTGTGCGGCTTCACGGCCGCCCAGGTCGGGAAAATGCTGGGCGTCTCGCGGAACACCATCCTGTCCCGCGTACACCGGGGACACAAGCGCCTCGCCGTCCTTCTTGAGGAGGTGGTCGGCGGTGAGGCATGACGCTGAACGTCGCACGGCCGCCTACCTCGCAGGCGAGCTGTCACCCGACGAATGGCAGCGCTTCGAGGACCATCTGCTCGAATGCGACGACTGCTGGGCGGAAGTCGACGCCGGTCGGCGTGGGTTGCGCGCCGTCGAGACGCTGCGAGAGCTCGCGCCGCCTCACCTTCGCTCGGCGATCCGTCAGGAGATCACTTCCGCGTCGAGCGAACCACGGAGGCGCGACCGCCGGTGGCTGGCGGCGGCCGCAGCGACGGTTGTGGTGGTGGCGGGCACAGCCGTGGCCGTGGTCGCGGCTCGAGGGCCTTCCGAACCCGCCGCGATCACCGCTGCCATCGCCGGATACACGGACGACCGGCTGCCGGGATCGGACATGCCGAAGATCCCCGCACCCGATCTCTCGTCCTTACGGATGACGGAGATGGGGGCGGGTGCGGGCCGGCTCGGCGATATGCCGGTGACCGCGTATGCATATCGCGACCACGCCGGACGCCGGCTCATCGTGTACGTCGGCACGACGACCTTCCCGATGCCGCCGAGCGCGCACCTGTTCGACGGCCGGGAGGGTCCGTGGATGGCCCAGCGCGACGGGGTCACGGCCTTGGCGGCGCGCGCTCCGCATCAGCTCCTCATCGTCGGCGAGGATGACGACCTCGTGCACGACGCGGCCATTGCGCTGGATGTGATGTAGCGCGCCATGCCCGACGTCATCCTCCCCGTCCTGAATGAATCCGAAGCGCTACCGTGGGTGCTCGAGCGATTTCCGGACGGGTACAGAGCGATCGTCGTGGACAACGGCTCGACCGACGACTCGGCTCAGGTTGCGAAACGACTCGGTTCCACGGTGGTCACCGAACCGCAGCGCGGCTTCGGCGCGGCCTGCTACGCGGGCCTGCTCGCCGCCGACGACGACGTCGTCTGCTTCATGGACGCCGACGGATCGCTCGACCCTTCTGATCTTCCGAGCGTCGTCGGGCCGCTCGCCTCCGCCGATCTCGTCGTCGGGGCTCGTCGCGCCGAGCGCGGCGCGTGGCCGCTGCACGCCCGACTGGGGAACCGGGTTCTCGCTCGCGAGCTGCGTCGCCGTTCGGGCGTCCGGCTCCGTGATCTCGGTCCGATGCGGGCCGCACGCCGCAACGACCTCATCGCTCTCGGGATCCGCGACCGCCGGTTCGGCTGGCCGCTCGAGATGGTGCTGCGCGCGGCCGAGGCCGCGTGGCGCATAACCGAGGTCGACATCCCCTACCGCGCGCGCTCCGGACGATCGAAAGTGACGGGCAGCGTGCGCGGCACGATCCGAACGGTTCGCGACATGACTCGCGTGCTGCGATGACGACGATCCTCGTCATCACCAAGGCGCCGATCCCCGGGCACGCGAAGACTCGACTGTGCCCTCCCTGCACCCCCGAGCAGGCCGCAGCGCTCGCCGAGGCGGCGTTGCGGGACACGCTCGAGGCGGCGACATCGGTAACCGGTACCGAGACGGTCGTCGTACTCGACGGACCGCGGGGCGCGTGGCTTCCGTCGGGGGTGAGTGTGATACCCCAACGGGGTGAAGGCCTGGACGAACGGATCGCCGCTGCATTCTGCGACGCGGGTGGAGCGGCATTGCTCATCGGCATGGACACGCCTCAGGTGTCGCCGTCTCTGCTGGCCGGGGCGATCGACACATTGGTCGGACCAGACGTCGACGCCGTGATCGGTCGCGCCGAGGACGGGGGCTGGTGGGCATGCGGCCTGCGCCGGCCCGATCCGATGGCGTTCATCGGAGTCCCGATGAGCACACCGTGGACGTGTGAATCGCAACGGCGCCGGCTGCACTCGCTCGGGTTGAACGTCGGCGAGCTGCCGCGATTGCGCGACGTCGACACCTTCGATGATGCCGTGGTCGTCGCCGACGCTGCGCCGCAGACGCATTTCGCACGAACCGTCGATGCCCTGATGATCGAACCTGCAGCCGCAGGGAGCGAAGCGTGAAGTCCTTCGACTGGCCCGAGTGGATGCGCGTCGGACCGATGCGCGAGGGGACGTTCCGCAGCGACCTTCACCAAGAGCGTATCGGCGCGTGGCTCGGCATCGCGCTCGGCGTCGCCTTCGGGACATGCTTCTTGACCGGTCTGCTCTCGCATCTCATCCAGCACCCGCCCGGATGGTTCGAGTGGCCGTCCCGACCGGCCGGCCTGTACCGGATCACGCAGGGCGTGCACGTGGCGACGGGGATCGCCGCCATCCCGTTGTTGCTGGCCAAGCTGTGGGTCGTCTATCCGCACCTGTGGACGTGGCCGCCGTTGCGCACCATCGCCCACGCCGTCGAGCGCATCTCGCTCTTCCCGCTCATCGCCGGCGCGCTGTTCCTCTTGGTGTCGGGGCTGAACAACGTCGCGAACTGGTACCCGTGGGCGTTCTTCTTTCCGCGCGCACATTACTGGGCGGCCTGGATCACGATCGGCGCCCTCATCGTGCATATCGGTGCCAAGCTCCCGATCACACGCGAAGCAGTTCGCCGATCCGGCGAACCGCTTCCGGCCGCGGCCGGCGACGGGCTCTCTCGGCGCGGTTTCCTCGGCACCGTCGCCGCAGCCGTCGGTGCCGTGACCGTCGCCACGGTCGGCCAGACCGTCGGGCCCTTGCGTAAGATCTCGGTGCTCGCCTCACGCGATCCCGCCGCGGGGCCTCAGGGGTTCCCCGTCAACAAGTCGGCGGGGTCGGCTCAGGTTCTCGACGTCGCCCGTGACGCCGCGTATCGCCTCCGCGTAGAGGGCAACGTGCGACGGGCACTCGCGCTCTCTCTGGACGACCTGCGGCGGCTGCCGCAGACGTCGGCGACCCTGCCCATCTCCTGCGTCGAGGGATGGAGCGCCGAAGCCGTCTGGCGGGGTGTGCCCGTGCGTGATCTCCTCGCTCTGGCCGGCGCGCCGGCCGGCGCGACGGTGACGGTCGAGTCGCTGCAACCGCGTGGGCTCTACCGCGCCTCTGAGCTCAATGCGAGCCACGCGGCCGACCGTCACACCTTGCTGGCGACCGAGGTCAACGGCGAACAGCTGCACATCGACCACGGCTATCCGGTCCGGCTGATCGGGCCCAATCGACCGGGGGTGATGCAGACAAAATGGGTATCGAAGCTGACCGTCCACTAGATCAGGGGAGGCTCTTGCGCGCTCCCGCGCGCCCTTCGGGCGCTGCGCCCCCCGAACCCCCCGCCGGTCCGGTGTTCTGGACCGGCGTGATGGTCGGGTGGACGGTGATCGTCGCGGGCGTCGTGGGTGCGATCGTCGACGCGAGGCTCACCCATCCGCGATCGATGGCGATCTGGATCGTCGGCTGCCTCGTCGCGCACGACTTCGTGCTCGCACCGATCGTCTTCACGGTGGGCAAAGCGGTGCGCCGGGTGGCGTCCGGCGCGGGGCGCAAGCTGCTGCAAACGTGCTTCGTCCTGTACGGCGCCTTGATGCTCGTGTCGATCCCCGTCCTCGGACGCTTCGGGCAGCGTCCGGACAACGAAACGCTCCTGCCTCGCGACTACGGGGTCGGCCTGATCGTTGCGTTGTCGGTCGTCTGGCTCGCGACGACGGCGGTCTTCCTCGCGCTGTGGTGGCGCCGACGCCTGCGGTGAGAACAGTCGCCGCTCCGCGGGGAACCACGACGCGACCCGCTCGGTCGCGACGTGCTCTGCATCTCGGCCTCGGCGGCGTCGTGTTGCTCGTCGGCGTGACTGCCGTCTGGGGCGCTTGGCTCGACCGGCAGGGCGAAGGGATCTCGCTCCACGCGGCGCCGTTGTTCGGGGCGTGGCAGCCCCGCTTCGGTGTCGCGATCCTCGCTCCGCTCGTCGTCGCAGCGCTCGTCGTCTGGAAGGGACGGGCGATCGCCGAGCGGCTCGAATGGAAATGGCTGATCGCCGCCGCGTTCCTCGCGGCGACGGCGTGGGGAATCGGTCTCGCGTTCGTCGACGTCAACGGCATCGAAGGACTCACGCGCGGTGTGTCCTCGGCCCAGGACTTCCTCGCCGACGTGGGAAGGATCGAAGCGCCGGCCGCGTTCCTCGACACCTTCACCGAGCGCATCGACGACTACGTCGTGCACGTCCGGGGCCATCCTCCTGCGCTCGGCGTCGCCCTCTGGTGGATGGAGCACTGGGGCCTCGGCGGCGCCGCTCCGTTCGTGGGGCTGGTGATCGCCGCGAGCGCGGCGATCGTCGTCGCCGTGCTCGTGGCCGTGCGTGATGTTGCCGACGAAGCGACTGCGCGAGCCGTCGCGCCGTTCCTGGTCCTGTCCCCGGCGGCGATCTGGCTGGTGACGTCCGCCGATGCGATCTACGCGGCCCTTGGTGCGATAGGCGTCGCGGCGATCGTGCTCGCGACGGGCCGGGGCGGGAGACGGTCCGACACACTCGCGGCGGCCGGTGGGCTGGTGCTGGGGGCCGGGTTGTTCACGTCCTACGGCCTGCTTCCGCTGCTGCTCGTGCCGTTCGTCGTCGCCGTGTCGCGCCGTCGCGTGCGCCCGCTCGTCTTCGCCGGGATCGCGATGGTCGTTGTCGGTCTGGCGTTCGCGGCCTACGGCTTCTCGTGGATCGACGGATTGTTGACGACGCGCGCCGAATATGCGGAGAGCATCGCGGCCCTGCGCCCGTACGGATATTTCGTCCTCGCCAATCTCGCCGCGTTCGCGGTCACGCTCGGCCCGGCTCCCCTGGCCGGTATCGCCGTGCTGCGCGATAGACGGATGTGGCTCCTCGTGGGCGCGGCGCTCGTGGCCGTGGCCGCCGCCGACCTCAGCGGCCTGTCCAAGGGCGAGGTGGAGCGGATCTGGCTCCCGTTCTGGCCGTGGGTCGCGATCGCCGCGGCCGCGCTCACCTCGCGCGTGCGCTGGTGGCTCGCCGCCCAGGCCGGCCTCGCGATCGGCGTACAGGCCTTGATCGGGACGCCGTGGTGAACCAGACCATCCTCGTCACCGGCGGCGCCGGTTTCATCGGCTCCCACGTCGTGGACGCCCTCGTGGAAGCCGGCGCGACGGTGCGCGTGCTCGACCTGCTCCTCGACGCCGCGCACACGGGACGACCCGACTACCTGAACCCGGGGGCGGAATACGTCTTCGGCGACCTGCGCGACCAAGACCTCGTCGAGCGGACGCTGCAAGGAGTCACCGCCGTCTCGCACCAGGCCTCGATGGTGGGGCTGGGCACGGACCTCGGCGACGTCGCCGCGTACGTCGACCACAACGACGCGGGTACCGCGGCACTGCTGCTCGCACTGCACAGGCGCGACTTCACCGGACGACTCGTGCTCGGCTCGAGCATGGTCGTGTACGGCGAGGGCGCCTACCGGTGCCCCCGCCACGGCGTCGTGCGTCCGCTTCCCCGTGCGCAGGCGCGCTTGGCCGCCGGCGAGTTCGAGTCGTCCTGTCCGACGTGCGCCACCGATCTCGCGCCCGAATCCATCTCCGAGGACGCTCCCACCGACCCGCGCAACGTGTACGCCGCAACCAAGCTCCATCAGGAGCACCTCTGCTCGGTGTTCGCACGCGAGCGCGCGGTGCCGCTGGTCGTGCTCCGCTATCACAACGTGTACGGACCGCGGATGCCTCAAGACACGCCGTACGCCGGCGTCGCGAGCATCTTCCGCAGCGCACTCGAGTCCGGCCGTCCGCCGCGCGTGTTCGAGGACGGCCGCCAGCTGCGCGACTTCGTCCACGTGCGCGACATCGCAGAGGCGAACGTGCTCGCGATCAACGAGCACGCCCCGGCGGGTGTCTTCAACGTCGCGAGCGGCGACCCGCACACCGTCGGTGAGATGGCCGACGAGCTGACCGACGGACACGGCGGCAGACCCATCGTCACCGGCGAGTACCGGCTCGGCGACGTCCGGCACGTCTTCGCGTCCATCGATCACGCGCGCGCTCGTCTCGGCTACGAGCCGAGCGTGGCGTTCGCCGAGGGGATGCGCGAGTTCGTCACGGCCCCCCTGCGCGGGCCGAAGGCCTAGGGTCGGACCGTGCGGATCGACGTGTCGGTCGCGTAGGCCAGCCTCCCGTCGCTCAGGAGCACTACACCCAAGCGGCAATCACGAGCGAGCGGCGGACCGTCGAGACGTGCGACACGGTTGCTGCCGATGCGGAAGCGCAGCAACAGCTTGGTGCGATGGCCGCACACCACGAGCGTGTCGTCGTCCACGGCCGCCAGGCCCGACGGTGCCGTGTGCTCGGGCAGGACGGTGCGCGGCCCGACGGGATCGGCCCGCAGCAGTCGCTCCTCCTGTTGCCCGGGCGCGTTGTCGGCGAGCCAAAGGGCTCCTGACGGCGTGAAGTCGAACGCGTAGGGGTTGTTCCAGCCGTACGAGAGGTACTCGGTCTTCTGGCCCGGCGGCCCGGACGGGTCGAGGCGAAGGACCTTGCCGTGCGGCGCGTCGAGATCGGACACGGAGCCCGGATCCTCGAGATCGCCGATGCCGATCACGAGCGTGTCGTCGGGCGCCCATTCGATGTGACCGCCGTTGGCACGGTCGGCGCTCAGGGGGCCGAGCCAAACGATCCGTTCCGGGCCCGGGTCGACCTGGGCGACGACGAGGCGTCCGTCGCGACGTGTCCACGCCGCGAAGAGCCTGTCGTCGGGATCGACGGCGATCCCCAGCAGCCCGCGCTCCCCGTCGGATCTCACCTCGACGCGCGCGACGACGTCACCGTCAAGGTTTCGGATGCGTCCGGTCTTGCGCTCGCCGTAAAGCAGCCCGCCGCCGGGCAGCGCGACCATTGCAGCGGCCTCGGGGGCCCGCCGTACCAGGACACCGACCGGCGCATCGCGCGCACATGACACGACCACGAGCACCGCGCCGAGCGCCGCGAGGAACCTACGCCGTGTAGTCGCCACTCCGTCCTCCGCGCTTGGAGACGAGGTGCACGTCGGTGATCACGGCCGCGCGGTCGTAGGCCTTCGCCGTGTCGTACAGGCACAGCGCGCCGACGGCCGCGGCGGTGAGCGCCTCCATCTCGACACCCGTCCGGTCGACGGCACGCACCGTCGCGCGCACGACGATCCGTCCCGACGCTGCGTCGGGCTCGACGGTCACCTCGGCCCCCGTCACAACAACGGGATGGCAGAACGGGAGCAGATCGGCTGTGCGCTTCACGGCCTGCAGGCCGGCGATGCGCGCCGCCTCGAGAGCGTTGCCCTTCGGGGTGCCCTGCACGACGCGCGCACACGCTTCGGCCGTCATCGTGATCGTCGCCTCGGCCGTCGCCTCGCGCTCGGTGACCTCCTTGCCACCGACATCGACGATGCGGGACGGGTCGCTCACGTCGCCACGCGCTCCTCGCCGGCGTACACGTTGAACCCGTCCGGACGCAGGAAGCCGACGAGCGTCATCCCGAAGCTCTTCGCGACGTCCACGGCGAGCGAGGACGGCGCGCCGATGGCACACACGAAGGCGATCCCCGCACGCAACGCCTTCTGCAGCAGCTCGAAACTGGCGCGTCCGCTGACGAGCACGATGCGGTTGTGCAACGG
>Ga0299907_10000054_pt1 | contig 38190 bp, 45 predicted proteins | sample RVTome_16_FD_198680 | JGI IMG/M metagenome (GOLD analysis project Ga0299907, IMG submission 198680) | Soil microbial communities from uranium-contaminated site in the Upper Colorado River Basin, Wyoming, United States - RVT152D67 (version 2) ...
GCCCAGCTTGATGTAGGCCGGCCCGAGCCGCTCGGCCGCCCGGCGCAGCCGGCGGGACAGGTCGGCGACCGAGTCGGTCCGTGGCTTCCGGCGCCTGCCTGCCGCCCACAGGCCGAGTGTCGGTCCGAGATGCCGGAGGGTGGCGGCCAGGCGCACGGCGGGGGGCAGGCGGCGGGGACGGCACAGGGCCGGGACCTGGGCCCGGACGTCCGCCCGTAACTCGACGAGCCCCTCGCGCCAGCGGATGGCGGCGAGGTCGATCTCCCACGGGCCGTCCTCCGAGAAAGCTCCCAAGGACAGGTCACTCATCGGCATGGGTGCCTAGAGACAGGCGATGAGTTTCTCCACCCGCTCGTCCTGGGACTTGAACGGGTCCTTGCACAGCACCGTGCGCTGGGCCTGGTCGTTGAGCTTGAGATGCACCCAGTCGACCGTGTAGTCCCGCTTGCGCTCCTTGGCCCGCTTGATGAAGGCGCCCCGGAGCTTGGCCCGGGTCGTCTCCGGCGGGTTGGTGGTGGCGGCCAGGATGTCGGCGTCGTTGGCGATGCGCTTGGCCACGCCCTTGCGCTCCAGCACGTAGAAGAGCGACCGGCGGGTGTTCACGTCGTGGTAGGCCAGGTCCACCAGGGCCACCTTGGGATGGGTGAGCGGGATCTGGTGGCGGTTCCGGTAGTTCTCGATCAGGTGGTACTTGATCACCCAGTCGATCTCGGAGGAGAGCGTGAGGGGGTCGTCCTCCAGGCCGGTCATCACGTGCTCCCACATGGCCAGGGCTTTGGTCTCCTGCTCGCCGAGGCCCTTGCGGGCGGCGAACTTCTGGGCCCGGGTGAGGAACTCCGACTGGATCTCGAGGGCTGACAGCTCCCGGCCGTTGGCCAGACGCACCCGGCGCCGGCAGGTGATGTCGTGGGAGATCTCCCGGATGGCCCGGATGGGGTTCTCCAGCGTCAGGTCGCGCCACACCCCCTTGTCCTCCTCCAGCATGCGCAGGACGATCGAGCTGGTACCGATCTTGAGGAAGTTCGTGTACTCGCTCATGTTGGAGTCGCCGACGATCACGTGGAGGCGGCGGAAGCGCTCGGCGTCGGCGTGGGGCTCGTCCCGGGTGTTGATGATCGGCCGGGAACGGGTGGTGGCCGACGACACGCCCTCCCAAATGTGCTCGGCCCGCTGGGAGACGCAGTACATGGCGCCTCGGGCGGTCTGGAGGACCTTGCCCGCCCCGGCGTAGATCTGCCTGGACACCAGGAAGGGGATGAGCACGTCGGTGAAGCGGGCGAAGTCACCTTCCCGTTCCACCAGGTAGTTCTCATGGCAGCCGTAGGAGTTGCCGGCCGAGTCGGTGTTGTTCTTGAACAGGTACACCTCGCCCCGGATGCCCTCCTCCCGCAGCCGCTGCTCGGCCGACATGAGCAGCGACTCGAGGATCCGCTCCCCCGCCTTGTCGTGCACCACCACGTCGTAGATGGAGTCGCACTCGGGCGTGGCGTACTCGGGATGGGACCCGACGTCGAGGTAGAGGCGGGCCCCGTTCTCCAGGAAGACGTTGGAGGACCGGCCCCAGGACACCACCCGACGGAAGAGGTAGCGCGCCACCTCGTCCGGAGACAGGCGCCGCTGCCCCCGCAGGGTGCAGGTCACGCCGTATTCGTTCTCGAGGCCGAAGATCCGTCGCTCCACGGATCGAGTGTACGGCCCGGTGCGCGCCGTTGCGGTCCCTTGCGCCAGGCACGGTGCGGTTTGCCCCCGTACCATGAGGGGTGATGGACGGATTGCACGCCCGGGTTCGGATGGCCCGCCTCACCACGGTGGGGGGTTCCTTCGCCGGCCATGTCATGGCCGCCCGCCTCCGGGCCGAGGGTCTCACGGTCAAACTCCGGGGCGCAGTCGACAGCCCGTACCAGTTCACCGTGGGGGACATGAGCCGCGTCGACGTGTTCGTGCCGGAGGACGAGCTCGACGACGCCAAGCTGGTGCTCCTGGTCGACGAGGTCGACTTCGTCCTCGACCTTCCCCCCCAGCGCGAAGCGCCCTCCTACGGGCGGGGTGGCCGGGCGTTCTGGGTGGTGCTGGTGGCTCTCGTCCTGCTCGGGGTCTTCCCCATCGCCGAGCTGGCCGTCGGCGGCTGAGATGCCTCCGGGCCGTCAGGGGCCCGGGCGGTGACCAGGGGCTGGAACGATCCAACCCGGCGGTTCTACGACGTCAGGTGTTGCCGGCGGAATCGGTGGCCTCGGTCAGGTAGCGGGTCAGCTCGTCGTCCTCCAGGCGCCGGAAGCGGCGCCGGGGCCGGGTGCGGTCGAGGATGGCCACCTCGAGCTGGTCGGCGGTGAGGATGCGGCTGTCGGGGGCGCCGAGTACCTGGGTGCCGAGCCGCACCGCCGCCGCCAGGTCGAGGCCATCGGTGTAGCTGGTGCCCAGCTCCTCGCTGATGGCCTCGGCCTGGCCGCCGAGGACGGTGAAGCGGTGCTCGTCCATCACCGTGCCGTCGTAGAGGATGTGGAACAGCTCGTTGGGTTCGCCGTCGCGCTCCCCCACCTGGGCGACCAGGATCTCGACTTCGTAGGGCTTCATCTCGTGCGTGAAGACCTGGCCCAGCGTCTGGGCGTAGGCGTTGGCCAGGGCCCGGGCGGTCACGTCCTCCCGGGAGTAGGAGTAGCCCCGCAGGTCGGCGTGGCGGACTCCGGCGATCTTGAGCATCTCGAACTCGTTGTACTTCCCCACCCCGGCGAAGGCGATCCGGTCGTAGATCTCGGAGATCTTGTAGAGCGTCCCCGAGGGGTTCTCGGCCACGATGGCGATCCCGTCGGCGTACTCCAGGGCCACCAGGCTGCGGCCCCGGGCGATGCCCTTGCGGGCGTAGTCGGCCCGGTCCTTCATCACCTGCTCGGGCGAGACGTAGAAGGGCATGCTCATATGGTGGCCCTCCCCCGCAACAGCTCGGTGGTCCGGGCCTCGACGGCGTCGTCGGTCATGAGGCTGAAGCCGCCGTGGTCGATGGTCGCCACCGACGGGTAGATGCGCCGCACGAGGTCGGGGCCGCCGGTGGCGGAGTCCTCGTCGGCGGCCTGGAAGAGGGCCAGGAGAGCCAGGTCGATGGCCTCCGGCGCCTCCATGCCAGGCCGGTAGCCGGCCTTGATCCAGTTGCGGGCGTGGACGCCGCCGGAGCCGGTGGTGGCGTAGTCGGCCTCCTCGTAGCGGCCCCCGGTGACGTCGTACTTGAACAGGCGGCCATCGCCCCGGCGCAGGTCGTAACCGGCGAACAGCGGCACCACCACCATCCCCTGCATGGCGGCCGGGAGGTTGGCCCGGATCATCTGGGACAGCTTGTTGGCCTTGCCCTCCAGGGAGAGAGGCTCGCCTTCGACCTTCTCGTAGTGCTCCAGCTCGGTCTGGAGGAGCTTGACCATCTCCATGGCCGGCCCGGCCGCCCCGGCGATGGCCACCCCCGACCAGTGGTCGGCGGGCATGACCTTGTCCATCCGCCTGCTGGCGATGGTGTAGCCCTCGGTCGCCCGCCGGTCACCGGCCATGACCACCCCGCCGGCGTAGCGGACACAGGCGATCGTGGTGCCGTGGGGGACGTCGAGGTGCGTGTGGGCGGGACCGCCGATGCCCTCGGGCCTGCTGAGGCCGGGTGGCCAGGCATCGGGCTGGCTGCGCCGGAGCAGGTCGGAGAACGAGGGGCCGGGGTCACCCCCGGACGCGAAGGAAGGAAGCGACAGATCGCTCATGGACCGGGGAGCCTACAACGTGCCCGGTCTGGCCGGGGCGGTCGCGTTTTGCCCCCTCCGAGGGGGTCGATCGCGACCGCCTACACGGCGGTTACGTTACTGTCCGCCTTTTTGGACGTAGTTGCGGACGAACTCTTCCGCGTTCTCTTCGAGGACGGAGTCGATCTCGTCCAGGAGCTCGTCGAGCTCCTCCTTGATCTTTTCGCCCTGCTTCGCCGGCGCCTCGACCTCGGCGGCCTCGGTCTCACGGGGCTTGGGGACCGGCTTCTGCTTTCGCTCCCGCTCAGGCATCTCGTCCCTATCCTGCTACGCCGACAGCCGGGCTACCAGTTCAGCCGGTGTGGCGCAGTCTTCTAGAAGTTCATCGACGTGGGCCTTGGTCCCTTTTAATGGCTCCATCATTGGGATTCTTTTGAGGGGGTCTGCACCCAGGTCGAAGATCAGACTGTCCCAGTTGGCCGCTACGACCGAATTGGACCATAGCGAAAGACATTTGCCCCGGAAGTATGCCCGCGTCGTCTCCGGAGGTTCGGTCATGGCCGAGATCACGTCCTCCTCGTCCAGGAGGCGCTCGACCTTCCCGGCCTTGACCAGGCGCTCGTACAGGGAGCGCTCGGGACGCACGTCGTGGTACTGGAGGTCCATCAGGGCGAGCTTGGGGTCGCCCCACTCGAGGCCGTTCTTGGCCGCGTAGGCGTCGAGCAGGTTGAACTTCGTCACCCAGTCCAGGACCCCGTTGAGGCGCCGGGGTTCCTCCTCCAGGGCGGTCAGGACGCTCTCCCAGCGTTCCAGGAGCATCCCGCCCCCGTCGTCCTCACCGCAGCACTCCAAGCCCGTCTCGTCGGCGTACTTCTCCGCCATCCGGAAGAACTCCCACTGCAGCTCCACGGCGGTCAGCGAGGACCCGTCGGCCAGGGAGAGAGTCGTCCGGCACTCCGGATCATGGGACACCTTGCGCATGGTGGGCACGGGGGTGGCCAGGGAGAGGTCCTTGTCGATGAAGCCGTCCTCGATCATCGAGAGCACCACCGCGGTGGTGCCCGCCTTGAGGTAGGTGGCCACCTCACACAGGTTGGCGTCGCCCACGATCACGTGCAGCCGGCGATACTTCTGGGGATCGGCGTGGGGCTCGTCACGGGTGTTCACGATGGGGCGCTTGAGGGTGGTCTCCAGGCCGACTTCCTCCTCGAAGAAGTCGGCCCTCTGAGACAGTTGGAAGGGCACCTCGCCGGCGCCGTGCTCCGACCCGACCTTGCCCGCGCCGGTGAACACCTGGCGGGTCACGAACCACGGGATGAGATGCCGGACCAGCGTGGAGAAGGGGACGCTGCGGTCGAGGAGGTAGTTCTCGTGGCAGCCGTAGGAGTTGCCCTTGCCGTCGGAGTTGTTCTTGTAGACCACGATCTCCTGGCCGGGGGGAAGCAGGCGCGCCGCGGCCTGCATGGAGCGGGCCAGGATCCGCTCGCCCGCCTTGTCGTAGCGGGTGAGCTGGAGGGCACCGGTGCACTCCGGGGTGGAGAACTCGGGATGGGCGTGGTCCACGTAGTAGCGGGCCCCGTTGGTCAGCACGGTGTTGACCAGATGGGTCTCCACCTCGGGGGGCGAGGCGTCCTCCCGGGCGAAGCCCCGGGCGTCGCGTCCGGGCGACTCGTCCTCGAAGTCCCAGCCCACCTTCCGGTGTTCCACGTAGGCGTTGACCAGCATCGACGAAGCGACCACGGGATTCCCGTCGGCAGTGCCTCGAAAGGCGATGCCGTACTCGGTCTCGATCCCGAACACCTTGGGCAGGGCCACGCCGGCCAGACTACAGGCACTCGAATGGGCCGGCGTTCCCGGTGTCGGCCTGCTGCTAGTCCTCCGGGGGGTGCAGATCGACGGCCACCACTCCGGGCGAGTCGAGCAGGCGGAGCCGCAGGCGACGGCGGTTTTCGGCCGACATGTCCCGGCTGACCACGACCCGGATCTGACCGTCGTCGTAGTGCGCCTCGGTGGCCAGGACCCCGTCGAGGAGGACCAGATCGGTGGTCATCCGGCGCACGTCCGGCCGTGCCGCGGCGGGGGCCAGGCGGACGACGAAATCGGGCTCTGCGGGCAAGGGGAATCTGCGGCTGACATCGGTCATCTCCGTACCGCCGCGCCCCTGGCAGGCCCCGGCCCCGGCCCCGGCGGCGAGGACGGAAAGGGCGACGAGGACGCGGGTCCAACGGCGCGGGCCGCCCACGGCTAACGGACCCATGCCTCGAGGCGCAGCCGGGCCGGCATCCCCGTGCCCCGCCCGACGGACCAGCCGGTGACGCCTCCGACCTCGGCCTGCCGGCAGCAGTCGTCTCCCGACGCCGCCGTCCGGATCCAGGACACGTGGTACAAGTCGTCGTCGGCGTAGGAGCTCAGCCGGCCGGGGGGAGGGTGGAAGCCGACGGGCGCGCCGGCACCGGGGAGACCGGCGGCGACGGGGCCGCCGTCGAGGTCCCGGCGGCCGCGGGGCTCCCACTCGGCGAGCGCCTGCCTGCCGCCGGACAGGCGGATCTTCAGCCGAACCAGGCGGCGCTCCCCGGTGGCCGTGGCCCGGGCGCTGAGCCGCCAGGTGAAGTGGTCGGCGGTGGGATCAGCGCCCGTGGTGACGTGGACGTCGAAGCAGGCCACGCCCGTCGCCTCGGGGACGTCGAGGCGGAGGCAACCGGTCCGCGCCCCCGGCACGGCGATGAACTCGGCCACCTGCACCGGGTCCGCCTCCTCGGGAGCGGACCCGGTTCCTCCCTGGCCCACCACGAGCAGGGCGAACAGCAGCCCTGAGGCCAGGCGCACCGATCAGAGGTACTGGCCGGTGGCGACCCGCTCGATGGAGCGACCGCCCTCCGCCTCCTTGCCCTTGGCGATGAGGGTTCGGACGTAGACGATCCGCTCGCCCTTCTTGCCCGAGATCTTGGCCCAGTCGTCGGGGTTGGTGGTGTTGGGCAGGTCCTCGTGCTCCTTGAACTCCTGACGGGTGGAGTCGATGAGGTCCTGGGTGGTGATCCCCTTTTTCCCGCCGGCGATGAGGCGTTTGATGGAGAGCTTCTTGGCCCTCCGGACGATGTTCTCGATCATGGCCCCGGACGAGAAGTCCTTGAACCAGAGGATCTCCTTGTCACCGTTCTGGTAGGTGACCTCCAGGAACCGGTTGTCGTCGTCCGTCTCGTACATGTAGTCCACGGTGGCCTTGATCATCTTCTTGATGGCCGCTTCCCGGTCACCCTTGGCCTTGGCCACCTCCTCCTCGGCGAGGGGCAGGTTGGGGGTGAGGTAGCAGGCGAAGATGTGGGCCGCGCCGGTCTCGTCCGGGCGCTCGATCTTGATCTTCACGTCCAGGCGGCCGGGGCGCAGGATGGCGGGGTCGATCAGGTCCTCGCGGTTGGAGGCACCGATCACGATCACGTTCTTGAGGCTCTCCACGCCGTCGATCTCGGCCAGGAGCTGGGGCACGATGGTCGACTCGATGTCGGAGGAGATGCCCGTCCCTCGGGTGCGGAACAGGGAGTCCATCTCGTCGAAGAAGACGATGACGGGCACGCCCTCTTCGCTCTTCTCCCGGGCCCGCTGGAAGATGAGGCGGATCTGGCGTTCGGTCTCACCGACGTACTTGTTGAGCAGCTCGGGGCCCTTGATGTTGAGGAAGTACGAGCGCGTGTTGCGGTTGCCCGTCTTCTCCGACACCCGCTTGGCCAGCGAGTTGGCCACCGCCTTGGCGATGAGCGTCTTGCCGCAGCCCGGAGGCCCGTACAGGAGGATGCCCTTGGGCGGGGGCAGCTCGTGCTCGAGAAAGTGGTCGGCATAGAGGTAGGGCAGCTCGACGGCGTCCTGGATCATCTCGATCTGGTCGTTGAGCCCGCCGATGTCGTCGTAGGAGATGTCGGGCACCTCCTCGAGGATGAGCTCCTCCACCTCGGGGCGGGGCAGCTTCTCGATCAGGAGCCCGGAGCGCCCCTCCATGAGGATGGAATCGCCGGCCCGGAGCTTCTCGCCGCCCATGAGCTCCTCGGACAGCTCGACCACGCGCTCCTCGTCCGCCCGGCCCACGACCAGCGCCCGCCGGCCGTCCTCCAGGACCTCTTTGAGCGTGACCACTTCGCCGTTCAGGTCGACGCCGCGGGCGAGGACCACGTTGAACGACTCGTTGAGGACGACCTCCTGGCCCTTGTGCAGCTCGGTGGCTTCGATCTGGGGATGGAGGGCGACGCGCATCTTGCGCCCGGCGGTGAACACGTCGATGCTGCCGTCGTCGTTGGTGCCGAGGTAGGTCCCGTACCCCGACGGGGGCATGGTCAGCTTCTCGACTTCCTCCCGGAGGGCGGCGATGTGCTCGCGGGCCTCCCGCAGGGTGGCCGAGAGCTTCTCGTTCTGCGACAGAGCCTGGGCCAACTGCCCCTTCGTCTCCAGGAGGCGCTCCTCCAGGGTGCGGACCCGCTTGGGCGCGTCCTGGAGCCGGCGGCGCAGCCCGACGACCTCTTCCTCCAAACTCTTGAGCTGGGTCTGGAGGTCGGTCACCTCCCGCTCGTACTCGCCCAGACGCTTCTCGTGCTCGGAAGCCGCGGGGACCACCCCCTCATTCCCTGTGGCCCTAAAGTGAGGCCCGTTGGTCGAGAATACACCGGAGTCGCCGCCGATTCGCGGTGCCCCGGTTCCATTTCACCGGTCAAGGCCGGTTAAACTGATCCACGTAACGGCCCGAACCTAGGCGGGGAAGACAGCTGATGAAGGTATGGATCGACCAGGACCTATGCACGGGTGACGGGCTCTGCGAGGAGATCGCGCCCGACGTCTTCACCCTGCTCGACGACGGTCTCGCCTACGTGAAGGAAGGCGCCAAGGTCTTCAACAACCCCGGGGGGGCGGACGGTCTGGCCAACATCCCGGACAACCAGCTGGACGCCGTGATCGAATCGGCCGAGGAGTGCCCCGGGGAGTGCATCTTCATCGAGGCCGACTGATTCCGATCCCGAGTTGATCCTCTGACGGGCCCCTGCAGGGGCCCGTCGCCGCGTGGTCAGGGCTTCTCGCCCGTGGCCACCGGACGGTCGGGGTCGGCGCTCCAACCCGACCAGGACCCGACGAAGAGACGTCCGGGGCCTACGCCGGCGATCTCCATGGCCAGCAGGTCGTGGCACGCCGTGATCCCCGAACCGCAGTAGGCGATCACGTCCGTGCCCGGTTCGATCCCGACGGCGGCGAAGCGGGCGCGGAGCCGCTCCGGGGTCAGGAACCGGCCTGTCGCCGGATCGACATTCCCGGCAAAGGGGAGGCTCAGGGCGCCGGGGACGTGGCCGGCCCGGTCGTCGAGGGGATGCGGCTCACCCCGGTAACGCGAGGCCGAGCGGGCGTCGACAACGACGGGGCCGTCGTCCTCGGCGGCCCGGCTGACGTCGTCGAAGCCGGCGAGATGTCCCTGGGGCCAGGAGCCCCCGGTGAACCTGGACTTCGCCCGGCGGGCGCCCGGCCCCGTCTCCAGCGGCCCCTCCCAGGCGGCGATCCCCCCGTCGAGGAGGGTCGCCTCATGGCCGGTGACCCGCAGCATCCACACCAGCCGGGCGGCCATGGCCCCGCCCGCGTCGTCGTAGGCCACGACGGTGTCGTCGTCGCCGATGCCGAGGGAGCCCATGGTGGCGGCAAAGGTCTCCGGGGTGGGCAGGGGGTGGCGGCCCTGACCGGGCCGCGTCGGCGGGGCGGAGAGGTCGGTGTCGACGTCGACGTGGACCGCCCCCGGGATGTGGCCCGCCTCGTATTCGGCCCGGCCCGACCGGTCGTCGAGGTACCAGCGGACGTCGGCCACCACGACGTCTTCCAGATGCTCCGCCAACCAGGCGGCGTCAACCAGCGGGGACGGGGATCGCAGGGTCATCGGACCACAATGTAGGCAGATGACCACTGGAGCGCGTCTGGCGGCCGTGGGGCCATGACCGGGTTCGACCACGACCTCGAGCCCCTCGAAGTGGCGCCCCGCCCCCCTCCGCCGCCGCCGCCAGGAGGTTCGCGGCATGTGCGCCGGGCGGCGACGGTGGCGGTGGCGCTGGTGGTGGTGCTGGCCGCCTTGGCGGCTCTGGCCCGGGATCGTTCGAGGGGGTCGGAATCCTCCGCCGCCGTCGGGGACGACGACGGGAGCTTCTGGTCCTGGGGGGCGGACGGTTCGGGGGACGAGCCCGCCCCGGCGGGCTGGCGGCGGGGTGATCCCGGTCCCCTCCAGCCCCGGGACGGGCACGTCACGCTCTGGACAGGGTCCGAGCTGCTGGTCTGGGGCGGGGATCCCGCCGGCGAAGGCGCTCCCGTCGGCGCGGCCTACGACCCGGGCCGGGATCGCTGGCGGGCGATGACGCCCCCGCCGTTCCCGGTGCCGGCCCAACCCGTGGCCGCCTGGTCCGGGTTCGAGATGCTGGTCTGGGGTGGCCAGGGGGGTGGGTCCGGCGGGGACGGCCGGCGGCGGCGCCTATGACCCCCTCGCCAACCGCTGGCGCACCCTCGCCGCCTCGCCCCTCACCGCCCGCGTTCCGCTGGTGGGGGTATGGACCGGTCAGGAGCTGGTGATCGCCGGCGGCACGGGTGACGGTCGCCGGGACCGGTCTCCCGAGGCGGCGGCCTACGACCCGGCGGCCGATGCCTGGCGGGCGATGCCGCCCATGCCGGTGACGCTCACCGACGCCGTGGCTCTCTGGACCGGAACCGAGGTGGTGGTGCTCGGTGCCGCCCTCGACACCGATAACGCCTCCCTCGATCCCGAGGGCAGACCGCGGGCCGCGGCGTACGACCCGGCCCGGAACCGGTGGCGGACGCTCCCCGCTCCCCCGCTATCGCCCCAGGCCGTCACCGCGGTGTGGAGCGAGGACCAGATCGTGGCCTGGGACTACGAGCTGCACGCCTCCGGTTTCGATCCCTCAGCGGGCCCGCGGGCCCGCTGGTCCGGGCTCCCGGACCTGCCGCTGGATTTCACCGAGTGTCACCCCAAGGGGGTGTGGGCGGGCGACGTGGTCTTCGCCGAACACTGCGGCCAGGGCGCGGTGTACCGCCCGTCGACCGGGGGGTGGACCAGGGTCAACCATCCCCGCCAGCTCGACGCCCTGCCGGTGTGGACGGGCGACGAGCTGATCTTCTGGGTGGGCCGGTTCGTCGGTTCCGCCGACGGCCTGTGGCGGTTCGTCCTCCGGTAGCTCAGGCGTCCAGGCAACGGCCGGTGCTGACCGCGGTCCGGGCCGTGCCGGCACTGGCGAGGACGGGGCGCAGCTCGTCGTCGGTGAGGGCGTAGCTGGTACCCGGCTTGTCGGGGGCGATGGCGAAGGCCACGCCTACCACCGCCCCGGCCTTGTCGATGAGCGCCCCGCCCGAGTCCCCGGGCCGCAGGTTGGAGCCCAGCACGAAGATGTTGCGGCGCGTCTCTTCCCGGTCGTAGATGTCGCGACCGACGGCGATGAGCTTCTGGCTGATGACGGCCGGGGCGGCCCGTAGCTCGGAGCCGCCCGGGTGGCCGTACACCGCGCCCGTGTCCCCCTCCTTGCCCTTCCCCACGGTCAGGGGGTCCTGGCCCAGGCCGGGCACTCTCAGCACGGCCAGGTCGCGGCGGGGGTCGAACAGGACGACGGTGGCGTCCAGGCGCTTGCCCTCCAGGGTCACCACCTGGGGCACCTTCTCGCCCGCCACCACGTGGGCGTTGGTCACCACCATCTCGGGCATGGCCGTGAAGCCGCTGCCCTCCTGGATTCTCCGGCAGGCCTCGCCGGTGACCTTCACGGTGGAGCGCACCACCCGCTCGTGCACCTCGGCGGGCAGGCCCTCGATGGGTGGGGGCCCGGGGTCGGGCGAGGCCCGCAGCTCGTTGAAGACCGACGGGAACCGGCCGTCGGACACGAACCGCCGCAGGGCCTGCATGGTTTCCGGCGGGTCGGGGGCGAAGGAGCCGATCGCCTCCACCACCGCCGAGTCGCGGGTTTCGCGTGCCGTCCAGCCGGGCACGGCGGCCAGCGCCGGGGTGAGCACCCACACCGCGGCCAGCACTCCCAGCCCGCCCACGGCCATGCCCGCCACCCGGTCGCCCTTCCGGAGCCCGGCTCCGAAGGGGAGGGCGGCGTGGAGCAGGCTTCCCACGGCCAGTCCCAGGCCCTGACCGAACATGGCCGCACCGACCAGGAAGGCGACGGCGGCCAGGAGCCGGATCTGGGGGTCGGAGGAGGAGAAGAATCCGACCACGTCAGGGAGGAACCGGTCGGCCACCAGGGCGCCCACGGCCAGGCCGGCCCAGGAGAAGATGCGGGCCAGGAATCCGAGGCGGTACCCGCCGTAGGCGGCCATGCCCAGCATGCCCAGGATGATGAGGTCCATCAGATTCATGCTCGGGCGGAGGTTCCGGATTCCGAGCTGAGCAGCCGGGAGGTGGTGAGGAAGCCGGTGTGGGCCACCATCCGGTGATCGGGGCGCACCGACGGGCCCTCGACGTGCCACGTACGCTGCAGGACCTCCAGCGTCTCGGCCATCCCGAAGGCGGAGCCGTCCAGTTCCTCCCGCAGCCGGGCCACCTGACCGATGGTGGGCAGGTAGGCGCAGAGGATCCCCCCGGGGTGGAGGGCGTGCTCGGCGTGCTTGACCACGCGCCAGGGTTCGGGGAGGTCGAGCACCACGCGGTCCAGTCCGGTCTCGTCGATTCCTTCGTAGACATCCCGGATCTCGACGTGCAGCGGGGCGTCGGGGCCCACGAAGGAGGCCACGTTGGCCTGGGCGCGGGCGGCGAAGTCCTCCCGCAGCTCGTAGCCGACCACCGATCCTCCCGGCCCCACGGCCCGCAGGAGGGCCATGGTCAGCGCTCCGGACCCGATCCCCGCCTCCAGGATCCGGGCGCCGGGGAAGACGTCGGCCAGGATCAGGATCGGTCCGATGTCCTTGGGATAGATGACCTGCGCGCCCCGGGGCATCTTGAGGATGAACTCGGAGAGGGTGGGGCGCACGGCCAGGAGGCGGGCGCCGTGGCTGGTCCGCAAGCTGGTTCCCTCGTCCCGTCCGATGACGTCGTCGTGGGGCAATGTCCCGGCATGGGTGGAGAAGGCACCCCCGGGGGCCAGGATGATCAGGTAGCGCCGGCCCTTGGAGTCGACCAGCAGCACCCGCTCACCGGGACCGAACGGCCGTCCCACTCAGGCGCTCCGGGGACGGGCGCGACGGCGTACCCGTTCTCCCAGGCGGCAGAAAGCGCACACCTCCCCGGTGGTGGGCGATCCGCATTCGACGCAGGGCGTCAGTTCGGCGCGCTCTCCTTCGGCGTCGGCCGCGAAGTGGTCGTGGCCCCGCTCCCAGAAGCTGAACAGGAAGGCAGCCTTGGCGCCGGGCGAGGTGGCCTCGAGACCGTTGAGCATCTCCTTGTAGGCCAGGTGGCGGTTCCCCTCCGCCATGGGGCACTCCTCGACGATGTACTCGATGCCCGCCAGCACGCAGTAGGCCGCCATCTCCCGCTCGGACAGGCGCACGAGCGGTTTCACCTTGCGGACGAAGCCGGGGGCGGCGGGCAGGACGGGGTACTGCCGGCCCAGGTAGGAGGCGTCCCAGCGCAGCGTGTTCCCCAGCAGGACGGCGGCCTCGTCATCGAGATTGTGCCCGGTGGCCACCACGTCGTAGCCGCCCTCCAGGGCATGGCGGTTGAACAGGTGCCGCTTGGACAGCCCACAGGCGCCGCACGGCGAGCGTCCGCCGCCGGTGGCGGCCGAGGGAATGTCGAAGCCGAAGTCGCCGGGCAGGTCCACCTCGATGAGACGCAACCCCCGGGAGGAGGCGAAGTCGCGGGTGTAGTCCCGGGACGACTCCGAGTACCCCTCGATGCCGAGACCCAGGTACAGGCCGTCGCACTCGTAGCCCAGGCCATTGAGGAGATCCCAGGCGGCGAGGGAGTCCTTGCCCCCGGACACCGCCATCAGCACCCGCTCGCCGGGAGCGATCATGTCGAAGTGGTCGATGGCGCGGCGCACCTGCTCAGTGCAGTGCCGGAGGAAGCACTCCCGGCAGAAGGCGGCGTTGTGGCGGCGTGCGTCGATCACCGCGGGGGCCTTGCAGCGCCGGCATTTCATCGTCGTCGCCCCTGTCCGCCCAGCCGACGTTCCCGCCCGCCCAGTCGACGTTCCCGCCCGCCCACCCGCCGTCAGCCTCCGGAGATGACCGGCCGGATCTCGACGACGTCGGGCTCGTCGAGATGCTCGTCATGGGTGACCAGGGTGTCGTTGCGGATGACGAGGACGGTCTCGGGGTTGATGCCGAGGTGCTCGAGGAGCTTGGAGACCCGGACCGGGCCGGGCATCTCCAGTTCCCGTTTCGGGTTGCGCAACAAGACCTTCACCGCCGTAGAGGCTACCGCCCCGCGTCGGTCTCCCCCGGTCGCTAGCGCAGAGATCGGGGATCGTGGAGGGAGATGCGGATCGACTCTCCGGGCTCCAGCACCTCACGGTGGATGACCGGCGGCGGCTCGTCGGACTTGCGCCGGGACCGGGCCCAGAGAGTCGTGAGCACCCACAGGACGGCCCAGTCCCGGGATCCGCCGACCACGCCCCGGCGGAAGGCGAGACGAGCCAGGCTGCGCAGCAGCTTGGTCATACCCGTCGGATCTCGATGACCGCCCGGCGCTTGTGGCCCTTGCGCTTTCCCGCCATGTAGGCGGCCAGCACCACGATGGCCACCACGACCGGGAGGACGGCCATGGCCCCCGTCTTGGCCTGGTCCCCCACCGGCTCGAGACCCTCGCGGATGGCCCGCAGCTTGGCCTCGATGTCGGCCCGGGTGATGGTGCCTGACCCGTTGCTCTTCACTTCGAACTCTCCTTGCCGTCCTTGCTGCCGGGGCCGAGAGCCACCCAGCTCACCGCGGCCAGGATCACCACCAGGACGGCCACGATGAAATAGGGCGCCCAGGAGAGGTTGTCCTCGAAGGTGTCGGTCTCGGACTGGAGGGCCCGCAGCGCCGACAAGGCCAGGAACAGACTGCCGGTGCCCACCAGGACGGCGCCCACCACCCCGAAGGCGACGGACTTGCCCAGCCGCTTGAGGGGGTCGAGCGTCTCCTGTTTGGCGTACCCGACGACGAGGTCGACGAGCTCCTTCGCCTCCGTCGGCACCGATTCCGCCTTCGCCACGGCGGGGCAGCGTAGTCGATGCTCCGGCCCTACTCTCCCGTCCCCGGCTGGGGTCCCGGGTAGTCGGCCAGCAGGGCGACCAGGCGGTCCTGGAGGATCCGGCCCTCGGCTTCGCTGAAGCCGCCGGCGGCCAGGAGGGCGAATGACAACTGCCGGCGACCGTCCACGAACCCGGCCAGGCCCGTCACGCCCCGGAGCGACCCGGTCTTGGCCGCCAGCTTCCCTTCCAGGGACGTGTCGACCAGCCGGCGGGCCAGTGTCCCCGAGCGCCCGGCCACGGCCAGCGTGGCGCGGAGACCCTCCACCTGGCGCAGGACACCGGCCAGCACCGCACAGGTCACCGTGTTGGTGACCTCCAGCCCGGAGCCGTCACCCAGGCGGACGCCGTCGGTGGGGAGTCCCAGGGTCTCCAGTTCGGCCACCACGGCCGCCGCGCCCGCCGGCGTGGACCCGTCGTCCCGTTCCTGGCGTCCCACCTCCCGGAGGATGAGCTCGGCCGCGGTGTTGTCGCTCTCGCGCACCATGGCCGCCACCACCTCGGAGAAGGGCGCCGAGCGGACCGTGGCCAGGACCACGGCTCGCTCGGGGGGGACCCCGGCTCTCGCCGGACCGGTGACGGCCACCCCCCGGGCGGTGAGGAGACCGGCCAACTCGTCGGCGGCGTGGGCCGCGGGATCGGCCGCCCGGGTCTGCGGAAAGGTGAAGGCCGGGAAGCCCGAGTCGACGAGCAGGGCGCCGAGGGGTCCGACCTCGTGGTCGGTGATGTAGTTCGGCTTCCAGGTAGGCACGATCCGGGTGCGGGAGTAGCGGGAGTCGTCGCCCTGGATCCCGCCCCTGACCGTCCGCACCCCGGCCGACACCAGGTCGTCGGCCAGGGCGGCGAGGGGTGTCACCCGGCGGTCCCGGCTCCGGAGGCGCTCGGACAGGAAGGCGGTGTACTCCGGGGTGGCCAGGTGGGGGTCGCCCGAACCCACCAGCCACAGCGTTCCCACCACCCCGTCGCGGGGCGGGCCCTCGGACAGCACCTTGGTCTCGAACCGGAAGTCGGGCCCGAGAACGGACAGCGCGGCCGCCGCCACCAGCAGCTTCTGGGTCGAGGCGGGGGTGAGGGGAAGCTCGGGCCGGCGGCGCACGACCGCCCGGTCGTCCTCATGGACCACCACGCAGGCGGACAGGTCCCCGAGCAGGCCGTCGACCGCCTCCTCCAACTCCACCGTGCCCTGCGCCTCGGCCAGCAGCGCGGGGACCCGCCCCGGCGACCACAGGGCCACGGGAGCCGGGTCCGGGCCGGCGGCGGGGGCCGGCTCGGGTCGCAGGGCCAGCCAGGCGGAGCCCAGGGCCAGGGCGGCCAGGGCGGCGCCCTGCAGCCGCCGGCTGAGCGCTCCGGGTTGGGGTCGCACCCTTCCATGTTGGGCGAAGCCCGCCCGCCCCGCCCAATCACCGTCGGCGGAGCGGGGCATCACTAGCCTGCAGTGCTGATGGCTCTTCGCCTGGCCCTGCTCCCCCGGTCCTGACATGCCCGTCGACGTCACCGTCGTACTACCGGCCCACAACGAGGCGGACCTCCTGGAAGAGGCGGTGGCCGAGGTGGCCGGAGGGTTGCGGGAGCGGGGGATCGCCTTCGAGCTGGTGGTGGTCGAGAACGGCTCCACCGACGACACCGCCGCCATCGCCCGGCGTCTGGCCGGCGAGGTGGCGGAGCTGCGCTGCCTGTCGCTCTCCCAGGCCGACTACGGCCGCGCCCTGCGGGCCGGCCTGCTGGCCGCGGACGGCGACGTGGTGGTGAACTTCGACGTGGACTGGTGCGACCTCGGGTTTCTGGACCGGGCCGTACCCATGGTCATGGCCGTCGGAGGACCGGCGGTGGTGGTCGGCTCCAAACGGGCGGCCGGCTCCGACGACACCCGCAGCCCGGCCCGGCGCCTGGTCACCGCCGGCTTCTCCGCCGTGCTGCGCTACGGCTTCCGCCTTTCCGTCTCCGACACGCACGGCGTGAAGGCCATGCGCCGCGCTCCCCTGGTGCCGCTGGCGGAACGGTGCCGTTTCGGGCAGGACCTCTTCGATACCGAGCTGATCCTGCGGGCCGAGCGGGCCGGCCTGGGCAGCGCCGAGATCCCCGTGCAGGTGGTGGAGCGCCGCCCCGCCCGCAGCACCATGCTGTCCCGCATCCCGCGCACGCTGCGGGGTCTGGGCCGGCTGCGGCTCGCCCTGTGGGGGGAGGCGATCACCCATCCCGGCGGGTGGAAGATCCTCCACCCTCGCCGGTTTCGGAAGAGGCGCCATTAGGCTCCAAGGCTGTGTCTATGGCTCTTCGCCTGGCGCCTCATCGCGATGCGGCCGGGGGCCCCAACCCCAGCCGCCAGAACCTGCTCCGCAGGTCCTGATGCTGGCGCTGCACAACACGCTGACGCGCCGGGTCGAGCCGGTCCGGCCGCTGCAGGCGGGCCGGGTGACGATGTACAGCTGCGGGCCGACGGTCTACCGGCCGGTGCACGTCGGCAACCTCCGGTCCTTCCTCCTGAGCGACCTCATCCGCCGCGCCCTGGCCTGGGAGGGCATCGGCGTGCACCAGGTCATGAACATCACCGACGTGGGCCACATGACCGACGAGCTCCACGACCGGGGCGAGGACAAGATGCTGCTGGCCGCGGCCGACGAGGGGTTGACCGCCGGAGACGTGGCGGCCAAGTACGAGGCCGCCTTCCACCGCGACCTGGCCCGCATGGGCATCCTGCCCGCCGAGATCTACCCGCGGGCCTCCGAGCACCTGGCCCCGATGATCGACCTGATCCAGAGGCTCCTCGACCGGGGCCACGCCTACGTCGACGGCGGGACGGTCTACTACGACGTGATGAGCTTCCCCGGCTACGGAGCCCTGTCCCGCAACACGCTGGAGCATCTTCGGGCCGGGCACCGGCTCGACGCCGTCGACCATCACAAGCGCCACCCGGCCGACTTCATTCTCTGGAAGGCGGCCGGGCCCCGGCGGGTGGTCCGGTTCGACAGCCCGTGGGGCGAGGGCTACCCGGGCTGGCACATCGAATGCTCGGCCATGTCCCTGGCCTACCTCGGGGAGCGTTTCGATCTGCACACCGGCGGTGTCGACCTGACCTTCCCGCACCACGAGGACGAGATCGCCCAGAGCGAGGGCGCGCTCGGCCACCCGGTCGTGACCCACTGGGTGCACGGCGACCACGTGCTGTTCTCAGGCCAGAAGATGGCCAAGTCGGCCGGCAACGTGTGGACGCTGGACACCGTCGAGGACCTGGGGGCGGAGCCGCTCGACTTCCGCTACCTCTGCCTCACCAGCCGCTACCGCCGCCAGCTTCGCTTCTCCCCCGACGCCCTGCTCGCCGCCGCCCGGGCCCGGACCCGCCTGCGTCAGTCCCTGGCCGGATGGGGTGAGCCCGCCGCCGGCCTGGGGGCGGCGGCCAAGGAATGGGCCGGGCGCTTCCGGGAGGCGGTCCTCGACGACCTCGACTTCCCCCGGGCCCTGACCGTCGTCTGGGCCCTGGCCGGCGACGAGGGATCCGCCGTCCCTGCCGGTGAACGCGCCGCCCTCCTGCACGACTGGGACTCGGTCCTGGGGCTGGGACTGGGCGGAGGCGGGGACGAGCCGGCGCGGGAGCTACCGCCCGGCGCCGCCGGGCGGCTCGAGGCCCGGGAACGGGCCCGGGCCGGCCGGGACTGGGCCACCAGCGACCGGCTTCGGGACGAGCTGGCCGCCCTCGGCGTGGAGGTGGCCGACACCCCCGAAGGTCAGACCTGGCGCCCGGGCTCAGCTACCCAGGGTCGCGAGGTGGTCGATCCCGGTTAGGGCTCCAAGGCGTTGCGGAAGAGCGCGATGAGGTGGCTGCGCCGTTGCTCGAGCGCCTCGCGGCCCAAGGGGTCGCCGTCGAGCAGGGCGGTGATGAGCGGGGCGTCGGAGAAGTACGACAGGATGGCGCCGTAGGCGGTGAGCAGCAGCTGGCGGGTGTCGTAGCGCTTCAGCCGGCCCGCATCCATCTCCCGCTCGAAGAACCCGGCGGCCCGGTCGAACAGCGGTCGTAGGGCGGCGCCCAGCTCTTCGCGCAGGATGGGCCCACCCTCGATCGCCTCCCGGCGCACCAGGCGTACGAAGTCGGGATGTCCCTCGAAGAAGCGGAAGCCGGCCGCGAACACCCGCTCCACCTGGGGCCAGCCTTCGCGGGGGCCGGCGACGGCCTCCTCCACCAGCGCGCTCCAGTCGGAGAAGGAGTGCATGAGCACCGCCCGGTACAGGGCGTCCTTGGAGGGAAAGTGGTGGAGCAGGCTCGGGCGGCGGATGCCGACCTCGTCGGCGATGTCGTTCAGGCTGGTGCCGGCGTAGCCGTGGTCGGCGAAGCAGCGCAGGGCGACGCCCAGGATCATCTCCCGGGTGCTGGGCACCGGGCCTGGGCTGGGGAGCGCGGTCACGTGGTCGCCCAGGCTAGGTCGGAGCGCTGCGAGCGGCTGTCGTGTGCCACTGTTCCCCCCGGGCCGGCGAAGATTGCCTACCGACCTGTCGGTAGGATAGCGTCCCGCCGATGCGCCCGGCATCCGCCCTTGTGGCCGCCGCTTTCGTGACCCAGACGGCCGTCTTCGCCACCACCGTGTACATGCACCGGGCTCTGGCCCACCGGGCCCTCACCGTGTCCCCCCGGGTGGCCCTGCTGTTCCGCCTCATCCTGTGGATCACCACCGGCGTCGCCCCCCGGGCCTGGGTGGCGGTGCACCGGAAGCACCACGCCTTCTCCGACACGCCCCAGGACCCCCACAGCCCCGTCGTCCTCGGATTCTGGGCCGTGCAGCTGGGCAACGTGAAGCTGTACCGGCAGACCATCCGGGACGGCGTGACGGTGACGAGGTACTCGCGGGACCTGCCCCCCGACCGGCTCGACCGGATCTTCTTCGACCACGCCCTCCTCGGGTTGAGCATCGGGATCGGGTTCCTGGTCCTCGTCCTCGGCTGGCAGGCCGGTCTGCTGGCGGCGGGGATCCACACGGTCGCCTATTTGGGGATCAGCGCGGCGGTCAACGCCGTGGGTCACACCTTCGGGAAACGGCCCTACGCCAATCTGGCCACCAACAACCAGTGGCTGGCCTGGATCTCGGGTGGTGAGGGCCTGCACAACAACCACCACGCGGCCCCGACCTCGGCCCGCTTCTGCCTCGGCCCCCGTCAGCGGGACCCCGGCTGGTGGCTGGTCCGTCTCCTGGTGCGGACCAACGCGGCCTCGCTCCGCCACGAGGAGCTGAAGTTCAAGCAACCCGTGGCCTGACGGCGGCTCAGTCGGCGGCGAGCTCGGCCGCCCGGTCGGCGAAGCGGTCGAGGATGCGACGCATGTTCTTCCGGCTCAGGCGGTCCCGTTCGTCCGCGTCGGTCTCCTCCCAGGCCCGATGGATGTGGCGCCGGCAGTGCTCCGCCCCCACCGCCACCGCCCGCCGGACTTCCGGACCCGAGGTCCGCAGGCGCAGCGACAGGTCGATGTCGGCGTTGCGGTAGAAGGCGAAGCTCTCCCGGAACCCGCCCACCGCCTCCAGGTCGGCTCGCCGGGCGGCCAGGCAGTAGCCCTGGACCGCCACCACGTCGCCCTCGGTGCGTTCCTCGTAGTCGTGCAGATCGGCGCTGATCAGGCCGTAAGGTCCGGCCACCGCCACGGTCGGGTCCTCGAGGGCGGCGACGACGGCCGCCAGCAGGTCCCCGGTCACCTCCAGCGAGGTATCCACGAACACCACGACCTCACCTTCGGCCTGTGGCAGGGCCGCGTTGCGGTCGGCGGCGAAGCCCAGCCCCGGCACGATCTCGATGACCTCCGTCCCGCCCTCCGGGGGCGGGTGCCGGGTGAGGGAGGCGATGAAGCGTTCATAATCCTCCGGCCAGCTGGAGACGTCGGCGACGACGGAGACGGCTCGGGGCACCGGCACCGGCACCAGCTCGAACCCGTCGGGCCGGTCCAGGACCTGCCAGCCGGCCTCGGCGATGGCGTCCCGGAACCCGTCCGCGGCGGCGAAGTCCCGTTGCCGGCGTGCCTCGGCTCTGCGCTGGGCCATGCGAACGACATCTTCCGGAGCCTCACCCACGAAGCCGGGATGGTACGCCGGTACGATCGCTGCCGTGCCCGAGGTCGCGCTGTTCGTCACCTGTCTCGTCGACCAGTTCGCCCCCGAGGCCGGGATCGGGGCGGTGCGCCTCCTGGAGGCGGCCGGCTGCCGGGTGGTCTTCCCTCCGGGCCAGACGTGCTGTGGGCAGCCGGCGGTCAACACCGGCGAGCCGGAGGCGGCGGCCGTGCTCGCCCGGCGCTTCGTCGAGGTCTTCGAGCCCTACCCGGCGGTGGTGTCGCCGTCCGGGTCGTGCGTGGCCATGGTGCATCACTGGTATCCGCAGCTCCTGGACGGGGCGTGGCGCGACCGGGCCCGGGCGGTGGCCGAGCGGACCCACGAGCTGTCCGGCTACCTGGACGGCATCCCCGGGCGTCCCCCCGTCGGCGCCCGCGTCCCGGACACGGTGACGTTCCATGACGCCTGCCACGGCCTGCGGGTGCTGGGCGCCAAAGAGGAACCGCGGCGGCTGCTGGCCGAGGCGGGAGCGGAATTGGTGGAGATGGCCGAGCCCGAGATCTGCTGCGGCTTCGGGGGCACCTTCGCGGCCAAGCACCCGGAGATGTCGGTCCCGATGGCCGACGACAAGCTGGCCCAGGCGGCCGCCACCGGCGCCCGTTGGCTGGTGGCCTGTGACTCGGGGTGCCTCCTCCACCTGGCCGGCCGGCGCCGCCGCACGGGGACGGGTCCCGAACCCGTCCACCTGGCCGAGCTCCTGGCCCGGGGGCTGTAGCCGTGCACCCCCGGTCGATCGCTCCCGCCGGCCCCGGGCTGGAGGAGCGGGCCCAGCGGGCCATCGCCGATCCCGACCTCCAGGCCGCCCTGGGCAACATCACCGCCACGCTGGGGCGGGGCCTGCGTCAGATCCGCACCGAGCCGGCGCTGGTCGAGGCTCGGCACCGGGCGGCGGCGATCCGCCGGGAGGTGCTGGGCGATCTCGACGGCTGGCTCGACCGGGCCCAGGACCGCCTCGAATCCCTGGGGGTGACCGTCCACCGGGCCGCCGGACCTGAAGAGGCACGGCGGGCGGTGCTCGACATCGCCCGGGCCGAAGGGGTGCGGCGGGCGGTCAAGTCCAAGTCGATGGCCACCGAAGAGGTCCACCTCAACGCCGCGCTCGAAGCCGAAGGCATCGAGGTGGTCGAGACCGACCTGGGCGAGTACATCATCCAGCTGGCCCGGGAGATGCCCAGCCACATCATCGCCCCGGCCATCCACAAGACGGTCCCCCAGGTGGCCCGCCTGTTCTCCCACGTGGCCGGCGCCCAGCTGCCGGCGGACCGCACCACGCTCTGCGCCTTCGCCCGGGCCCGGCTGCGAGAGGTGTTCCTGGTGGCCGACATGGGCATCACCGGGGCCAATTTCGTGGCCGCCGACACGGGGACCATCGTCCTCGTCACCAACGAGGGCAACGGGCGCATGTGCACCTCGTTGCCCCGGGTCCACGTGGCCGTGGTCCCGGTGGAGAAGGTGGTGCCCCGCCTGGTCGACCTCGGCGTGGTGCTCCCGTTGCTCACCCGGAGCGCCACCGGCCAGCCGCTGTCGACCTACGTCTCGATGGTGACGGGACCGCGCCGGCCGGGCGAGGTCGACGGCCCCGAGCGCCTGCACGTCGTGCTGCTCGACCACAACCGCCGGGCCCTGGTCGGCACGCCCTACGAGGAGATGCTCGCCTGTGTGCGCTGCGGCGCCTGCCTCAACGTGTGCCCGGTCTACCGCCGTATCGGCGGCCACGCCTACGGCGCCGTCTACAGCGGACCGATGGGGGCGATCCTCACCCCGCTCCTGTCCGCCGGCGACGAGGGCCGTGACCTGCCCTACGCCTCGTCGCTGTGTGGTGCCTGCTCCGAGGCCTGCCCCGTGGAGATCCCCCTGGCCGACCTCCTGGTCCGCCTCCGGGCCGACCTGCGTCGGCCCGGCAGTCCGGTGGCCGAGGCGTCGTCCTGGCCCGCCCCCCCGCCCGCTCCGCCGGCGGGCCGCGCCACCGCCTTCCGGCTCTGGGCCCGCCTGTGGGCGTCCCCGGCCGGCTACCGGGTCTCCACCGCCGCGGCCCGCCGCCTCGCCCGCCTGGTCCCCGGACCCCTCTACGGGCACCTGCCGGGGGTGTCGGGCTGGGCCGGGGGGCGGGACGTCCCTCTCCCCGCCCCCCGGTCGTTCCGTCAGCGCCTCGCCGCCCGGGCCGAGGAGGGATGGTGAGCCCCGGGGCCCGGGGTGTCCCCGAGAACGAGGTCCCGGCCGACCGGTTGGAGCGCTTCGCCGCCGCCCTTCACGCCAACTCGGCCACCGTGCTGGGACCGCTGGACTGGGAGGCGGGGGCGGGGGCGGCGGCGGCCCTGGTCCTGGAGCGGGCGGCGGGGGCACCCGTCGCCGTGGCGGTGGGCGACCCGATCCTGGCCCGCCTCGGGTTCACCGCCCGTCTGGAGCAGGCCGGGGTCAAGGTGCTCCTGCCCTCCGACCCGGCCTGGGGCGACGTGCTGCCCTCCGCCGGGGCGGGGGTGACCGGGGCCGCCTTCGGGCTGGCGGCCACCGGTACGGTGGCCGTCCCCTGCGGGCCCGGATCGCCCCGGGGCGTGAGCCTGGTGCCGCCCGCCCACATCTGCCTGGTCCGGGCCTCGGACGTGGTCGAGGACCTGTCCGAGGCGCTCGGCCTGCTCTCCTCCATGCCCTCGGCGGTGGCCTGGATCAGCGGACCGTCGCGCTCCGCCGACCTGGAGATGACCCTTACGCTCGGCGTCCACGGCCCGGCTTCGGTCGACGTGGTCATCATCGAGGACCGCGACTGAGAGGAGTGCCGGCTTCCGGGGAAGAAGCAATTGGGACAATCCGGGCGATTGGCCGTCATATCTCCGGGGCATCGTCGTTGGTAGGGGTGAGATGACTGCTCGAACTGGGAGGATCTGGCAGCGCATTCCGGGGCCGCCTCGGTCCCCCGGTTCGCGCTGGGGCATCCCGGCGTTGGCTGTGGCCGTCCTCGCCTTTCCCGTGGGCGGCGCCTGGGCCGACCACACCGGCTACACGACGCCGGAGAACAAGCTCGGCTACAGCGCCTGCTCCTGGCCGGCGGGCAAGGTCGTGACCGTGGGGGTCGACCCCGCCTTCCCCTTCCCCGACCAGACGTACCTTGACCGGCTCGACGAGGCCGTCGCCCGCTGGAATGCCGTGCTGGCCTCCTCCAACCTGCACGGCGGGATGGCCCGGGTGGACGGCGCCCCCGACGTCGTCGTGCAGTACCGCCAGACCGGGACGACGATGGACCACGGCGTCCTGGCCGAGACCTTCCTCCAGCGGGAAGGGGACGCCGAGCTCGCCCCCGACAGCGGACGCTGCCCCGACCGCCAGCCCCGCAGCCTCACCATGAAGGCGGGCCAGATCCTCATCAACCCCAGGGACGACTGGTACACCGCCCCCGACACGCAGGTCGGGATGTGGCAGATGTGCGACCAGGAGGGGTTCCGGGCCACCAACCCCGGCCTGTGCGCCGACCAGGTCGACTTCGCCTCCACCATCGTCCACGAACTGGGCCACACGCTGGTCTTCCTTCACCCCCAGACCCTCGACGACATCGATGGCCAGGAGCCGGACGCCCCCAACTCGGCCTCGTCGGCAGCCCGCTGCGTGGAGGCCAGCGGCAGCTTCCCGGAGCAGGCCACCTTGTGCTCCGGTCAGGGGCTGTGGCGGGGCGAGCAGCGCGATCTGGAAACCTGGGACATCGAGACCACCCACAGGCACTACAGCTGAACACGGGTAGTCTCCCCGGGCGTGAGCGTCTACGCCTGTGGCCTGTCCGAGCACCCCGTGCCCTCCCAGGCCGTGGGCGAGGCCGTGGGCCAGGTGCTGGAGGCGCTCGACGACGAGCGGCCCGACCTCGTGCTGGTCTTCGCGTCACCGCATCATGTCGGCGCCTTCGAGGACATCGCCACCGCGGTGCGGGGCCTGTTGGAACCGGCCGTCCTCCTGGGCGGGTCGGCGGTGGCCGTCATCGGGGGGCCCCGCGAGGTGGAGGACCGCCCCGCCCTGTCGGTCTTCGCCGCCCGGCTCCCGGCCACGGTCCTCACCCCGGTGCACCTGGAAGTCGTGCCGACCCCGGACGGGCCGTCCATGGTGGGCTGGCCCGACGAGCCCGAGGGGACGCTCCTGTTGTTCGCCGATCCGTTCAGCTTCCCCGCCGACGCCTTCCTGGAACGGGTCAACGACGACCTTCCCGGCCTCCAGGTCGTGGGCGGGCTGGCCTCGGCGGCCATGCATCCCGGCGGCAACCGGCTGGCCCTCGACGACCGGATCATGAGCACCGGTGCGGTGGGGGCACTGGTCCACGGCGGGATCGAGGTGCGCACCCTCGTGTCGCAGGGTTGCCGCCCCGTGGGCAAGCCCTATGTCGTCACCAGGTCGGAGCGCAACTTCATCTTCGAGCTGGGGGGCAAATCGGCCCTGGAGCGCCTGCAGGAGACGGCCGTCGCGGCCAGCGACGAGGAGCGGGAACTCATGCGCCAGGGCCTGCAGATCGGCTGCGTGGTGGATGAGACCCGGCTCGAGTTCGGCCGGGGGGACTTTCTCGTGCGGGGGGTGGTGGGAGCCGACCAGCGCAGCGGCGCCATCGCCGTGGGCGACGTCGTCCCCGTGGGCCGGACGGTGCAGTTCCAGGTGCGCGACGCCAACTCCGCCGACGAGGACCTGCGGCTCCTGCTGGCCGAGGCCGACGCCGATGCCGCCCTGCTGTTCACCTGCAACGGCCGGGGCCAGCGCCTCTTCGGTGAGGCCGACCACGACGCCGGGCTGGTCGACAAGCTCATCGGCCCGCTGCCCGTGGCCGGGTGCTTCTGCGCCGGTGAGCTGGGGCCGGTCGGGGCCCGGAACTTCCTGCACGGCTTCACCGCCAGCCTCGCTCTGTTCCGCGATTAGCGCCCGCCCCGATCCCCCCGGGTCTCCCCCCGGGAGGTGTGTCGTCGGACGGAGCAGGCGGGTACCCCTAGAGGGAGTCCTGGAGGAAGACGCGGGCGGGCCCACAGGTAGGCTGGCGAGCCGCGTCAGGAAAGAGAGGTGCGATGACCAACGACGTCGAGGCCCGGGCGATCAACGTGGTGCGGGGACTGGCCATGGACGCGGTCCAGGCGGCCAACTCCGGCCACCCGGGGACCCCCATGGCCCTCGCCCCGCTGGCCCACGTGCTCTACACCCGCATCCTGCGCTACGACGCCGGTGAACCCGACTGGCCGGACCGGGACCGGTTCATCCTCTCCGCCGGGCACGCCTCGATGCTGCTCTACGCCATGCTCCACCTCACCGGCCAGGGCCTCACGCTCGATGATCTGCGCGCCTTCCGGCAGTGGGGATCGCGCACCCCCGGCCATCCCGAGTACGGCCACGCTCCCGGCATCGAGACCACCACCGGCCCGCTCGGTCAGGGCTTCGGCAACGGGGTGGGGATGGCCGTCGCCGAGGAGCATCTGCGAGCCCGTTTCGGGCCCGAGGTGTGCGACCACCGGACCTTCGCCATCTGCTCCGACGGCGACCTCATGGAGGGGCTCAGCCACGAAGCCGCGTCCCTGGCCGGCCACCTGAAGCTGGGCCGCCTCGTCTACGTCTACGACGACAACCACATCACCATCGACGGGACCACGGAGCTGTCCCTCTCCGACGAGGCCGGCCGCCGCTTCGAGGCCTACGGCTGGCATGTCCTGCGCCTCGGCGAGGTGGCGGAGGATCTCGATGCGCTCGAGAGCGGTCTACGGGAAGCCATGGCCGAGGAGGACCGCCCCTCGCTCGTGATCCTGCGCAGCCATATCGGCTACCCGTCACCCAAGTTCACCGACACTCCCGAGGCCCACGGCGCGCCGCTCGGCGCCGACGAGGTGGCCAAGGTCAAGGAGATCCTGGGGATGCCGGCCGAGTCGTTCTGGGTGCCCGACGACGTGGCTGCCCTCTACCGGGAGGCCGGCCGGCGCGGGGCGGTGGAGCGCGACGGCTGGACGCAGCGGGTCCAGGCCCTGCGTTCGGCGCAACCGGAACTGGCCGAGGAGTACGAGGCCTGCCTGGCCGGGCGGGGCCGGATCGGATGGGAGGCCAAGCTGCCCTCCTGGCCGGCGGGCGAATCCGTCGCCACCCGGGTGGCCTGCTCCGACGTCCTGGGCGCCATCGCCGATCTCGTGCCCGGCCTTTTTGGCGGCGGCGCCGACCTGACCGGCAACACCGGCACCAAGCTCAAGGGTCTCGGCGTCTTCGCCCCCGAGGACCGCAAAGGCCGCCAGCTCTACTTCGGTGTCCGGGAGCACGGGATGGGTTCGGCCATGAACGGGATGGCCCTTCACGGCGGTGTGCTGCCCTTCGGCGGGACCTTCCTCATCTTCTCCGACTACATGCGGCCCGCCGTGCGCCTGGCCGCGCTGATGTCGGCCCGCACCGCCTTCGTGTGGTCGCACGACTCGGTCGGTCTCGGCGAGGACGGCCCCACGCATCAACCCGTCGAGCACCTCGCCTCGCTCCGGGCCATTCCCGGCCTCCGGGTGATCCGCCCGGCCGACGCCAACGAGACCGCCGAGGCCTGGCGGGTCCACCTGAACTCCGAGGGCCCCACCGCCATCATCCTGTCCCGCCAGAAGCTCCCCGTGCTGGAGGGCTCCGCCGAGCGGGCCCCGGAGGGCGTCACCCGCGGTGCCTACGTCCTGGTGGACGAGGTCGACGGACCGGACCTGGTCCTGCTGGGCACGGGCTCGGAGGTGTCGGTGTGCGTCGGCGCCCAGCGCATCCTGGCCGCCACCGGGATGTCGGCCCGGGTGGTGTCCATGCCCTGCTGGGAGCTGTTCATGGCCCAGCCGGCCGAGGCCCGGGCCGCGGTGCTGCCCCCGGGGGTCCCCGTCCTGGCCGTCGAGGCGGCGTCCAGCTTCGGCTGGGAGCGTTTCGCCGACGACGTGGTGGCCATCGACCGCTTCGGCGCCTCCGCGCCCGGCGAGGTGGCGCTGGCCCGGTTGGGCTTCACGCCCGAGAATGTGGCCGGCCGGGCCCGCGACCTGCTGGAGCGGGGCGGTCACCGGCCCGTGCCCGCCGCCGGCGGTGCCCCGGGCGCCGGGGGTGCCACCGGCGAGAGGAGCGAGCAACCGTGAGCCCGAGAACCAGTCCCATCTGTCGCCTGCTCGAACACGGGCAGAGCCCCTGGTACGACAACCTGCGGCGCAAGCTCATCGCCGACGGCGACCTGGCCCGCATGGCGGCGGAGGACTGCATCCGGGGCGTCACGTCCAACCCCACCATCTTCGAGAAGGCCGTTTCCGCCGGTGAGGAGTACGACTCCGCCGTGGCCGAGCTGGCCGGCCAGGGCCTGTCCACCGATGACATCGGCTGGCAGCTCGTCACCGAGGACGTGGCCGCCGCCAGCGAGGTGTTGCGGCCCGTCTTCGAGGAGACCGGCGGCGGTGACGGGTTCGTCTCCCTGGAGGTCGACCCCACCCTGGCCCACGACACCGAAGGGACCATCACCCAGGCCCGTCAGCTCCACGAGCGGCTCAACCTCGCCAATCTGATGGTGAAGATCCCCGCCACCGCCGAAGGCGTCCCGGCCATCGAGGCGATGATCGCCGAGGGCCGCAAGATCAACGTGACCCTGATCTTCTCGCTGGAGCGCCACGCCGAGGTGATCGAGGCCTACCTGTCCGGCCTCGAGCGGTTCGTGGCCGGCGGGGGCGACCCGTCCCAGGTGGCGTCGGTGGCGTCGTTCTTCGTGTCCCGGGTCGACACCGAGGCCGACCGGCGTCTCCCCGAGGGCCACCCGCTGCGGGGCAAGGTGGCGGTGGCCAACGCCAAGCTGGCCTACCAGCTCTTCCAACAACGCTTCTCCGGCGAGCGCTGGGAGCGGCTGGCCGGGGCCGGGGCCCGGCTCCAACGGCCCCTGTGGGCGTCGACGTCGACCAAGAACCCGGCGTACTCCGACACCCTCTACGTCGACGAGCTCGTGGGTCGGAACACGATCAACACGCTGGCCCCGCCCTCCATCGAGGCGCTGCGCGACCACGGTGATCCCCAGCCCGACACCATCGAGCGCGATCTCGACGCCGCCCGGGCCGTGATCGACGGGTTGGCCACCGCCGGCATCGACTACGACGACCTGACGGCCACGCTGGAGCGCGAGGGGGTCGACGCCTTCGCCCGTTCCTACCAGGACTTCCTCGCCGCATTGGACAAGCGCAAGAAGGAACTCGTGGTCTAGCTAGGTATTTCGCTGGCCGGCGCCCGTATCGCTCCGTAGCCTCTGGCCCGATGCCAGCCTGTCCCCATTGCGGCCGCGACGTCTCTCCCCGGGCCGCCACCTGTCCCGCGTGCGGGGAGCCGGGCCCCGCTGCCCCGCAGGCCGGAAGCCTGGCCGGCGCCATGTCGGCGGTCTCCCGCACCGATGGCTACGCCATCGCTTCCATCGCCTGCTCCGCCGGCGCCTTCTTCGGCGCCTTCATCGTCGGCTCCATCCTCGGCATCGTCTTCGGGAAGATGGCCCAGCCCCGTCTCGCCGCCGACCCCACCCTCGGGGGTGAGGGCCTCGCCCAGGCCGGCATCATCCTCGGCTGGGTGGGACTGGTCGTCGGCGCCGTGGTCGTGATGCTGTTCCTCACGGTGCTCAGCGGCTTCCTGTTCTTCTGAGCTCGGTGCGGTGGGGCGGTTCGTTGACATTGTTCACCTCCGTCACCCGGTCGACCGGCGGCCCGATTCGCATCGGCTTCTGATCCGGGAGGCGGCTAGCGTCCTCGCCGTGGAGCCCCGCGCCTACGACGTGCTCGCCGTCGGCCACGCCATCGTCGACGTGCTCAGCCCCTGCGACGACGGCCTGGTCGCCGGGCACGGACTCCAGAAGGGGACCATGACCCTGGTGGACCGGGAACGGTCCGCCGCCGTCTACGCCTCCATGGGCCCCGGGGTCGAGGTCTCGGGCGGCTCGGCGGCCAACACCGCCGCCGGGGTGGCCTCCCTCGGCGGGACGGCGGCCTTCATCGGCAAGGTGGCCGACGACGAGCTGGGCCGGATCTTCACCCACGATCTGCGAGCTTCCGGGGTGGCCTACTCCACCGAACCGGTCGCCTCCGAGGTGGGCACCGCCCGCTGCCTCGTCCTGGTGACCCCCGACGCCGAGCGCACCATGAACACCTTCCTCGGGGTGGCCGGTGAGCTGGGCGCCGGCGACGTCGACGAGGCGCTGGTGGCGTCGGCTCGGATCGCCTACCTGGAGGGCTATCTGATCGGTCTGGAGGCGGCCGAGGCGGCCCTGGAACGCACGGTCGCCCTGGCCCGGGCCACCGGCACCACGGTGGCGCTCACCCTCTCCGACCCGCTGTGGGTGCGGCTCAACCGCGACGCCTTCACCGCCCTCCTGCCCGCGGTCGACGTCCTCCTGGCCAACGAGGAGGAAGCCCTCGAGGTCACCTTCTCCGCCGACCTGGAGGCGGCTCTGGCCCAGCTCGCCGCCAGCTGCCCCGTGGTGGCCGTCACCCGGGGCGCCCGGGGCGTGCTGGCCACCGACGGGAAGGACACCGTGGCCGTCGCCGCCGAACCCGTCGACCACGTCGTGGACACCACCGGGGCGGGCGACCTGTTCGCCTCCGGCTTCCTCTTCGGCCTGGCCCGGGACCTGCCCGTGGAAGCCTGCTGCCGCCTCGGCGCCCTGGCCGCGGCGGAGGTCATCAGCCACGTCGGCGCCCGCCCCCAGACTCCCCTCCGGGACCTGGCCGCCGGCGCCGGCCTGCTCCGAGGGCGGCCGGATGCCTGACTGGAAGACGCTGGGCGACGAGGCGGTGGAGATCACCCGGGAGTACCTGCGGATAGACACCACCAACCCGCCCGGGAACGAACGGCCCGCCGCCGACCTCCTGGGCAAGGTCCTCGAGGATGCCGGCGTGGAGGCGACCATCGTGGAGAGCGAGCCGGGCCGGGCCAACCTGGTGGCCAGGCTTCCGGGCCGCCAGGACACCGAGGACGCCGGTCGTGGCCTGGCGCTCCTCCACCATCTCGACGTGGTGCCGGCCGAGGCGTCGGAGTGGTCGGTCGATCCCTTCGGGGCGGAGATCAGGGACGGCTGCCTGTGGGGGCGGGGCGCCATCGACATGAAGAGCGTGGGGGTCATGCAGCTCATGACCGTCCTGGCCCTCGTCCGGGAGCGGACCCCCCTCCAGCGCGACGTCGTCTACATCGCCGTGGCCGACGAGGAAGCCGGCGGGCTCATGGGCGCCGCCTTCATGACCCAGCAGCACCCGGAGCTGGTGGCCTGCACCGACGTCATCAACGAGGGCGGCTATGGCCTGACCGACTCGAAGCCCCCGGTCATGGCCTGCGCCCTGTCCGAGAAGGCGCTCCTGTGGGTGCGTCTCACCGCCCGGGGCACCCCCGGACACGGGTCCATGCCCCCCGACGACCAGGCCATCGGCAAGCTTCTGGCCGCGCTGTCCGACCTGGCCGCCCATCCACCCGCGTTGCACATCTCGCCGCTGGTGGAGCGGACCTTCCGGGCCATGGCGGCCGGTTCGGGCCCGGCGCGGCGCCGGCTGCTGGAGGGGCTGCTGAGACCCCAGGCCCGGCCGCTGCTCCCCCGCCTGGCCCGCCGGATGCCCCGTCATCAGCGGGCTCTTCTGGGTGACGTGATCTCCATCACCCGGGTCACATCGGGCTACAAGGAGAACGTGGTGCCGGGCACGGCGGAGGCCACTCTCGACTGCCGGCTGCTGCCCGAGACCGATCCCGACGAGTTCTTCCGGCTCCTCACCGCCCGCATGGCCGGCCACGGCGTCACCACGGAGATCGCCTTCTCGGACGGTCCTCACGGGACGTCCGAGGGTCCCCTGCTGCCGCTGCTGGAGGAGGTGTGTGCCGGCGCCTTTCCCGAAGCCGTCTTCGCCCCCGTCCTCTGCCCGGCCTTCACCGACTCCCGCTACTTCCGCCAGCTGGGAGCCGACGCCTACGGGCTGGTGCCCGTCATGCTCGACAACGAGGAGTTGGCCACCTTCCACGGCATCGACGAGCGCATCCCGCTCGACGGGCTGCGCCGAGGGTGCGAGGTGATGTACGAGATCGTCGCCCGGGCCTGCGCGGCCCGCTGATCCTGGCTAGAGCCGGGTGCCGGTTGCCTTCGGTCGCAGACCGGCCCGGACCAGCGCGCAGTGGGTGCACAGGCTCCCGATCCGGCGGACCTGCACCCGGCAGGGCTCGCATGTCGGCCGCTCGCAATCCCGGCACAGGGCCACGGCCAGTTCCCCGAAATGGTTGTCGCAGTGCCCCATGGCTCTCCTATCGGCGCTCCGTTAAGGCCGCGTTACGGCCGGGGGCGCTTCTGCCCCATTTGCCCGGATAAAAAAGGCGGATACTGTCCGGCATGGACAGACTCCCCCGATACCGGACCGGCGACGCCGAGCTGGACGCGGCCGTGGCCGAGCTCGTCACCCTGGCCGGGGCCGACGAGCACCCGGACCTGGTCTTCGAGCTGGTGGTCTCGGCCCTGCGCCTGGCCCGCGACCAGGCCAACCGCGGCGACCTGAAGATCGCCAACTCCGCTCTCAAGGAGATGCGCTACGCCTTCCACGTGTTCGCCCCCTACCGGGGCCAGCGCAAGGTGGCCATCTTCGGATCGGCCCGCACCATGCCCGAGGACCCGCTCTACGAGCAGGCCCGGAGCTTCGCCGAGGCGATGGCGGCCCGCGACTGGATGGTGATCACCGGGGCAGGACCGGGAATCATGTCGGCGGGGATCGAGGGAGCGGGCACGGAGAACTCCTTCGGGGTCAACATCCGCCTGCCCTTCGAGGCGGCCACCAGCCAGTTCATCGCCGACGACCCCAAGCTGATCAACTTCCGGTACTTCTTCACCCGCAAGCTGGCGTTCATGAAGGAGTCGCACGGTTTCGTGCTCCTGCCCGGGGGCTTCGGGACCATGGACGAGGCCTTCGAGCTGCTCACCCTGGTCCAGACGGGCAAGTCACTGCCGGCCCCCATCGTCCTCCTCGAGGTCCCGGGGGGCACGTACTGGGCCAGCTGGAGGGACTTCGTGTCCAACGAGCTGGCCGAGCGACGCCTCATCTCCCCCAACGACCTCGATCTGGTCCGGATCACTGACGACGTCGAGGATGCGGTGGCCGAGATCGAGGGCTTCTACGCCAACTACCACTCCCTGCGCTTCGTCGACCGGGCGCTGGTCATCCGCCTGCGGGTCCTGCCTTCTGAGGCGGAGCTGGACCGGCTCAACACCGAGTTCGCCGACATCGTCACCTCGGGGCGCATCGAGGTCATGGAGCCGTCCCCGGCCGAGGTGGCCGACCACGACCACGTGGACCTGGCCCGCCTCCGATTCCGCTTCGATCGCACCCACTGGGCCCGTTTGCGCACGCTGATCGACGCCTTGAACGCCCTGGCGAAGGACCCGGCGTCATAGGCGGGCTCGAGCGGCGTTCACTCTTCGTGGCGCCTCTTCCCCACTCGCCGGGCGCCACTGGGAGTTCGGAGACACCCGGACCCCAAACCTGAGGACGGACGCCACCCCGTCCTCATTCTTCGAAGCTCCGCCAGGGGCCGGCCGCAGCTGGGGGACGGCCGGCCCGGGCGGGGCTTCTTCTTGTTCGCGCCTACTCCACCGGCGGCGCGACCGGCTGGCCGGGCTTCTCGATGGGGGTGCGCACCGAGTTGCCCCACTCGGTCCACGACCCGTCGTAGTTGCGGACGTTCGGGTACCCGAGCAGGTGGGTGAGCACGAACCAGGTGTGGCTCGAGCGCTCCCCGATCCGGCAGTAGGCCACGATGTCGTCGTCGGCTGACAGGCCCTGCTCGTCGGCGTAGATGGCCCGCAGCTCGTCGGCCGACTTGAACGTGCCGTCCTCGTTGGCCGCCCGCTTCCAGGGCACGCTGGCCGCGCCCGGGATGTGACCGCCCCGGAGCACGCCCTCCTGGGGGTACTCGGGCATGTGGGTCCGCTCCCCCCGGTACTCCTCCGGGGAGCGCACGTCGACGAGGGGCTTCTTGGCCCGCACGTGCGGGAGCACGTCCTCCTTGTAGGCGCGGATCTTCGTGTCGTCCCGCTCCACCACCGGGTACTCCGTCTTCGGCCGGCTGGGCACGTCGGTGGTCATCGGCCGGCCGTCGGCCACCCACTTCTGGCGCCCGCCGTTGAGGAGGCGCACGTCGGGGTGGTCGAACAGGCTGAAGACCCACAGGGCGTAGGCCGCCCACCAGTTGAAGTTGTCGCCGTAGAACACGACGGTGTGATCCCGGGAGATGCCCTTGTCCGACATGAGGTGGGCGAAGCCCTCGCCGTCGAGGTAGTCACGGGCCACCTGGTGGTTGAGCTCGGTGTGCCAGTCCACCTTGATGGCGCCCGGGATGTGGCCGGTGTCGTAGAGGAGCACATCCTCGTCGGATTCGACGATGACCACGTCGGGGTCGTCGAGGTGCTGGGCCAGCCAGTCGGCCGTGACCAGCTTGCCGGGGTCGGCGTAGGCGGAGAGAACGTCCGCGGGGTCAGAGACAGCTGCCATGCCAAGCTCCTTTGGGCGGGGAGGAACCGAGGCACGGTTACCATAACGGCGCCATGGCCACGCCGGAGAAGCTCCAGAGGATCGTCGACCTGTTCGCCGGTGCGCCCAAGGACCTCCGCCTCCAGGCGCTCCTCGAGTACTCCCGCAAGGTGCCTCCGCTGCCCGAGCACCTGGCCGGCCACCGGGAGGACATGGAGCAGGTGGTGGAGTGCCAGACCCCGTTCTTCCTGGCCACCGAGGTGGAACCCGACCGCACCGTGAAGCTGTGGTTCGACGTGCCCGCCGAGGCGCCCACCACCCGGGGCTTCGCCGGGATCCTGGCCAGCGGACTCGAAGGCGAGCGGGCCGACGACATCCTGGCCACGCCGGACGACTTCTACGAGGACATGGGCCTGGCCGAGGTGATCTCGAGCCTGCGCCTGCGGGGCATGTCGGCCATCCTCTTCCGGCTCAAACGCCAGGTGCGCGAGGGCCTGGCCGCGGTCTGACGCCGAGGGTGACAGGCACCACCTTTCAGTTTCTGGACTGGCCCCATCCCATCCCGCTCGCCCACCGGGGCGGAGCGGCCGAGGTGGGGGGCGAGAACACGCTGGCCGCTTTCGCCCGGGCCCGGGCCCTCGGCTACCGCTACCTGGAGACCGACGGGCGGGTGACGTCCGACGGGGTGCTGCTGGCCTTCCACGACGAGGTCCTCGACCGGGTCACGGACCTCACCGGGCGCCTGGAGGACCGGCCCTGGTCGGACGTGCGCCACGCCCGTCTCGGCAACGGCGAGCCCATCGCCACCATGGAGGAGCTGCTCGACGCCTTCCCCCACGCCCGGTTCAACATCGACCCCAAGATGGACCGGGCCGTCGAGCCGCTGGTGGAGGCGCTGCGGCGGACCAATGCCTGGGACCGGGTGAATCTCGCCGCCTTCTCCGATTCCCGGCTGATCCAGCTCCGGCGCCTCGCCGCCCGGCCGGTATGCACGGCCATGGGGCCTCGGGCCATCGGCCGGCTCCGCCTGGCCTCCTTCGGCGTCCCCCCCGGGCCCTTCGCCGCCAGCTGCGTGCAGGTCCCGACGCGCTACCGGCGGGCGCCACTGGTCGACGCCCGCTTCGTGCGGGCCGCCCACCGCTGCGGGATTCCCGTCCATGTGTGGACCATCGACACCCCCGCGGAGATCAACCGCCTCCTCGACCTGGGGGTGGACGGGATCTTCACCGACCGGCCCAGCGTGCTCAAGGAGGTGTTGGTCACCCGGGGCCAGTGGGCAGATTGAGCCTGTGAAGGAGACGCGGTCAGTGGACGAGACCCGGGAATGCCCGGCCACCGGCACCATGCTGCTGCGGGGGATGCTCCGCCGCTGCCCCCGCTGCGGAGGCGGGAAGATTTTCCGGGGCTACTTCCACATGCTGCCCCAGTGTCCCCAATGCGGTCACTGCTTCGAGCCCCGGGCCGAGGAGGGGTTCTTCCTGGGGGCACTCACCGTCAACCTCGGGGTCACCCAGGGGATCATCCTCCTCGGGTTGTTCGTCTACATCATCGTCCTGGCCGGGGGCGGCGACGGGATACCGGTGGTGCCGCTGCTGGCCGTCTCGTCCGTACTGGTGATCGCCCTCCCGATCCTCTTCTATCCCTTCGCCCGGACCATCTGGGCCGCCCTCGACCTCGCCCTCCACTGCATGGATCCCAACCGGCGGCGGTGACCGGCTGCCGCGGTCCGTTCAGACGGGCGGGTCGTCGAGAAGCTCCAGGATCCGTTCCGCGGGTCGGGCCACCACCGCCCGGTCCCCCCGGATGGCGATGGGCCGCTCGATGAGGATCGGATGGGCCGCGAGGGCGTCGAGGAGGGCGTCCCGGCCGGCGCCGTCGAGGCCGAGCTCGGCATAGAGCGGCTCACCCGTGCGGGTGATGGCCCGGGGGTCGTCGGTGCCGAGCAGGCCCAGGACCCGCTCCAGGTCGGCCCGGGTGGGAGCGACGTCGAGGTAGCGGACGTAGTCGGCCGCCACCCCCCGTTCCTCCAGCAGCCCGTGGGCCGTCCGGCACTTCGAGCAGGCCGGGTTGAACCAGACGGTGACGTCGCTCACATGCCGCCCTGCGTGGTGGCCGTGGTGTCAGGGGTCGCGGTGGTGTCAGGAGGCGTGGTGGTCTCGGTGGGCGCCGTGGTGTCGGTGGTCGCCGGCGCGGTGGTCGTGGTGGCACCCTCGCCGGGGACCGGCTGCTGGCTGGCGCATTTGTCGAGCTCCAGCTCCCGGGCCATCTGGTCGAAGTCGTCGAACGGGTCGGGCCCCTTCTCGTTCAGGTAGGCCACCGGATCTTCCTCCAGGCCGTCGGAGACCTCGTCGACCGCCTCCCGGCCGGCGGCGAGCATCTCCTTGACCGCCGACCGCTGGTCCTCCGGCGGGTTGAGCTTCTCGATCTGGTCGAGCTTCCTCCGGGCGATGGGCACCGCCTCGTCGGTGAAGAAATCGGCGATCTCCTGGGTCTTGGGCTGGCCGCTCTTGACCAGGTCCTGACCCGCCTTCTCCAGCTCCTCGTCACCGGCCACGCAGATGGCGTTGGCCTGCTCGGCGAACTCGGCCGCGCTGAGGGCGGGGCCCTTGTCGTCCCCGCCGCAGGCCGCGGCTCCTCCGATGACCGTCAGGACAGCCAGGGTTCCCAGGATGCGTTTCAGGGCCGACGCTTGCGTCGGCCGGTGGTTGGGGCTGGGGTCCCCAACCACATAGCGATGAGCCGCCAGGCGAAGAGCCGAGAACAGGGCCGACGCTTGCGTCGGCCGGTGGTTGGGGCTGGGGTCCCCAACCACATAGCGATGAGCCGCCAGGCGAAGAGCCGAGAACATGGCCGGAACGTTAGCGGTCGGGCGTGGTCGCGGCCGGTAGGCTGCCCGGCCCGATGCCCGAACGCGACGCCCTGTTGCACTTCGAGGACTTCGCCCCGGGCGAGGTCATCGAGCTGGGATCCTTCCCGCCGCTCACCGAGGAAGACATCGTCTCCTTCGCCCGCCAGTGGGACCCGCAGCCCTTCCACGTCGACCCCGAGCTGGCCCGGGAGACCATGTGGGGGGGAATCATCGCCAGCGGCTGGCACACCGGGGCCATCGCCATGCGCCTGCTGGTCGACGGGCTGCTGTCCCGCTGCGCCGGCCAGGGATCGCCGGGCGTCGACCACGTCCGGTTCCTGGTCCCCGTCCGGCCCGGGGACGTGCTCTCGGGCCGGCACACCATCATCGAGACGTCCCCTTCCGCCAGCCGGCCCCGGATGGGGAAGATCCGGGCCCTGACGGAGCTGGTCAACCAGCGGGGCGAGACGGTGGTGTCCATGGACGCCATCGGGTTCTACGACCGCCGCCCCGCCCCGGAGGGACCGCCGTCCGAATGACAGTGATGTGATTTGTCATACCGACTAGGTATGGTTTCGATGTGCACACGACCCTTCGCAGACGCTGATGGACGTCCAGGTGATCGACCCTTCGCAGACGCTGATGGACGTCCAGGTGATCCGCAGTGCCCGGCGGCGCAAGACCGTCTCGGCCCGTCGGGTGGACGGGGTGGTCCGGGTGTCCATCCCGGCCACCATGAGCCGGGCCGACGAGGAGCGCTGGGTGGCGGAGATGGTCCGCCGCCTGGACCGCTCCGCCACCACCCGCGGCATCGAGCTGGCCGACCGGGCCGCTCGGCTGGCGAAGCGCTACGACCTGCCCCACCCCTCCTCCATCCGCTTCGTCGACAACCAGGACCTGCGCTGGGGCAGTTGCACCCCC
>Ga0299907_10000055_pt1 | contig 37989 bp, 44 predicted proteins | sample RVTome_16_FD_198680 | JGI IMG/M metagenome (GOLD analysis project Ga0299907, IMG submission 198680) | Soil microbial communities from uranium-contaminated site in the Upper Colorado River Basin, Wyoming, United States - RVT152D67 (version 2) ...
GCGGGTCTTGCGTCCCAGGTTCAACGGCTCACCGGTCTCGGCGATCCCGAACACTTCGATGGTCCCCGAACAGAAGATCTCTTCGAGGATGCGCGGTCCGAGTCGAGGCCCGGCCAGCACCGAAACTCCGGTTTCCCCGCCAGTGGCGGTGGCGGTTCGAGCATCGACAATGACCGCCACCTCCACCGGCGGAGATGTCGGAGGGTGCTCGTCGCCGGTCGCATAGAGACTGTCCTGGCAGATGGCGACCAGGGCCAGGGCCCGACGTTGCGCCACCCCCAACCTGGCGTCGCCGGGAATGATCTCGTCGGCTCGTTGGTCGACTGCCTTGGCCACGATCCGGGCGTCCAAACCGGGGAGCTCACCCCAGACACTGGTCATGATCTCGTCGGAACAGGCCATATTGAGAAACCCGCTGTTGGAAAGCTTCCTCTCTCGCTTCTTGGTCAACCTCTTGTGATGGGCGACCAGCCGACCCAACCCGGAAATGTCGCACCCTTCGTGACCCGACCGATGTGCGACCGGGAGTCGGGCTACCTGTTCCGCCCGGTCGAAGGTGATCTCGCCAGTCGCCAGGAGCTCCGCCACCTCAAGTGCTTCGGCCAGACGGGTCGCTATCCAACAAACGCTCCGCGCCGTCTCATGTGACACGTCGGCTCGGGCCGCGAACCAGTCGACAATCGAACGATGACCATCCGCCTGATACGACTTCCGGCGTTTCTTCTCCGCCACCACCGCCATCTGCACCGCCCGCCAAGTACCAATCTCCCGTTCCCCCCGGACAATCAACTGATCCAACTGATCCTCGTTGAGACTCCCCAAGTCAATACCCGACAACCTACGAAGAGGGAGTGACAGATTTGGGCTTCCGGGGGGCTCATCTCAAGAATTCTCCATCGTCCCCTCCGCTCCGGGAGGGGACCCCGCCCCGAGCCGTGCCCCGTCACGTAGTCTCCGACGACCCCCGCCCAAAGGAGAGTGTGCGATGGCCGAGAAGAGCCGACAGATGTTCATCGACGGGAAGTGGGTCGATGCCATCGGCGGCGCAACCTTCGAAGACCTGAACCCCTTCACCGGCGAGGTCTACGCCAATGTCGCCGCCGGTAGCGGCAAGGACGCCCTGCGCGCCGTCGAGGCGGCCCAGGCCGCCTTCCCCGAATGGGCGGCGACGCCGCCTGCGGCCAAGCGACAGATCTTCCTCAAGGCGGCCGACGTGATGGAGAGTCGTCAGGACGAGCTGGTCACTGCGATGATGGAGGAGGCCGGAGGCACCATCGGCATCTCCATGTTCCAGATGGGTTTCGTCCCCGGGCTGTACCGCATGGCGGCGGCGGCGGCCTACGACGTGAAGGGCGAGATCATCCCGGCCGACCACGCCGACTCGTTCTTCATGGCCATGCGCCAGCCGGCCGGAGTGGTCGCCTGCTTCGCCCCCTTCAACGTGCCCTACATCCTGGGGAGCAGGTCTTTCACCCTCCCAATCGCCTACGGGAATACCGCGGTCCTCAAGCCGTCCGAGGAGGCGCCTCTGACCGGTGGCCTCCTTCTCGCCGAGATCTTCGAGGAAGCAGGGCTCCCACCCGGGGTGCTCAATGTTGTCAGCAGCACCCGTGAGGCGGCGAGTGAGATCGGTGACGAGATGATCTCGCACCCCGCAGTCCGCCGCATCTCGTTCACCGGCTCCACCGAGGTGGGGCGAGTCATCGCCGAGAAGGCGGGCCGGCACCTGAAGCGGGCCGTGCTCGAATTGGGCGGGAAGGACCCGCTGATCATCCTCGGAGACGCCGATGTCGACTACGCGGTGGATGCCGCAGCGTGGGGGGCGTTCCTTCATCAGGGTGAGATCTGCATGTCCACCGAGCGAGTCATCATCGAGAAGAGCATCGCCGAGGAGTTCACCGTGAAGCTCAAGGAGCGGGCGGAGTCCCTGCCGATGGGAGACCCCACCAACCCTGCCAACGCCATCGGCCCGCTGATCAACCAACGGGCGGTGGACAAGGTCCAGGCTCATGTCGACGAGGCGATGGCAGGTGGGGCGAACCTGGTCACCGGAGGCAGATCCGACAACCTTGTTTATCACCCGACAGTGGTCACGGAAGTGTCACCTGACATGCGATTGTGGACAGAGCAGACCTTCGGGCCGGTGGCGCCGATCATGGTGGTGAATGACCGCGAGGAGGCGCTGGCCGTGGCCAATAACTCGGACTACGGGCTGTCGGCAGGGATCCTGACCAAGGACTTCACCCAGGCCCTGGACATGGCCTTGCGGCTGGAGACGGGGATGGTCCACATCGGAGACCAGACCGTGAACGACGAGCCGCAGGCGCCATTCGGCGGGGTAAAGGGCAGCGGTTATGGGCGATTCGGCGGGCAGGCCGCCCTCGACGAGTTCACCGAGCTGCGCTGGATCAACGTGCAGCGGCAGCCGCGCACCTTCCCATGATCTAGCGGGCCGGATTGGTGCCAGGATTTGCCTGGTTACCGTCCCCGGGTGCTGCAGAGCCCTTCCTTCCGCGCGGGGTTACGCGACTCGGTCCTCATCCTGTTCGCGGTGGGCGGTTTCGGCCTCGCCTACGGGGTGCTGGCCGTCTCGGCCGGATTCTCGCCCTGGCTCGCCACCTTCTCTTCGATAATCATCGTCTCGGGAGCTGCGCAGTTCACCATGATCGGCCTGTTGTCCGCCGGCACGGTGCCGGTGCTGATCGCAGTCACCGGATTGGGCCTGCGTCACCTCCCCATGTCGGCGTCGCTGGCCAACATGATCGGCCCCCAGCCACTCAGTCGCCGGCTCCGCCTGGCCTGGATCCTGGTCGACGAGACCTTCGGTCTCACCGTTCGCGCCGTCGGCGCAGGGGTCGAGGACGTGGTGACCTACAAATCGGCCGCCGATCTGATGCTCTACAGCGGATGGATCATCGGGACCGCGGTCGGTGCCTGGTTCGGCGGCGCCATCGATCCCGAGGCGATCGGGATCGGTGTGCTCTTCTCGCTGCTGTTTCTCGGTCTCGCTGCCCCGATGATTCGTACCCGACGAGATTGGATCGTGGCCGCGGCGGCCGTGATCGCAACGATCATCTCCATACTGCTGGTCCCTGCGGCCTGGCAGATAACGGTGGCCGCGGTGGCCGCCTCGTTGGTCGGGATGGTGATGGATGAGTGACCTCGCTTTGGTGCTGGTCGTGGCAGTCATCACCTTCGCGACACGTATTGCCTTCCTGATTCGGCCCCGGCCGGTACCGGGCGGTCCGCTGGGGAGGTTTCTCGAGGTGTTCCCACTTGCCCTCTTCATGGTCATCGCAGCCACGGGCCTCGCGGCTCCGGAAGGGAGCCTTGCCGTCACCCCGGCCCTGGCCGGGGCGGCGGGTGGAGTGATCGGGGCCATCGTGTTCAAACGCAGCCTTTGGGGCGTCATGGCTCTGGGGGCGGTTGCGTTCTACGTCGTGAGGGCGTTGACTGGTTGACCGCATGGGCAAGGTCATCTACTCGATGAGCGTCTCGCTCGACGGCTACGTCGAGGACGCTTCCGGCAGCATTGCATTCTCCGCTCCGGAGGACGAGGTTCACCGCCGGGCCAACGATCAGACTCGGGAGACCTCGGCGTTTCTCTTTGGTCGTGGTCTCTACGAGGTGATGGAGGAGCCATGGAGAGCGTTCGCTACCCGGGACGATCTGCCTGACGTACAGGCCGAATTTGCCCAGATCTACCTGGATACGCCGCGTTACGTCTTCTCCGACACCCTCGAGAGCGTTCCCGAGGGGGTTCAATTGGTCCGCAGGGCCGACTCCGAGTCGGTGGTCAAGGGTCTCAAGGAGGAGTCCGACGGGCTCCTCGGCATCGGTGGGCCCACCTTGGCCGCCTCGCTGTTCGATCTCATCGACGAGTTCAGGCTCACCGTGGTGCCGGTGCTCATCGGTGGGGGCAAGCCCTTCTTCCCACCCGGGCGGCATCTCGACATGGAACTGGTCGAGGAGCACCGATTCCCCTCCGGCACGGTCTACCTTCGCTACCAGCGTGCAGGGTGACCGGGGCGCGGCCAATATGACGCCCTCATCGCGAGGCGAAAGGACGAGATGAGGATCGGGATCCTGACCGGGGGAGGAGACGTGCCGGGGCTCAACGCCTGTATCAAGGCGGTGGTCAACCGGGTCGCGGAGGGAGGCCATGAAGTGGTCGGAATACGGCGCGGCTGGGGCGGCCTCGCCTATTTCAACCCCGACGATCCCGGGGCGACTTCCGACACGCTGATCCCGCTCGATCCGTCGGCGGTGCGAACCATCGATCGCACCGGGGGCACGTTCCTCCACACCTCCCGCACCAATCCGGCCAAGGTCAGGCCTGCCGAGGTACCCGACTTCCTCGATGTTCAACCGGGAGATCAGGAGCACGTCGACCTGACGCCGCACGTGCTTCGGGTGCTCGAAGACCGTGGGATCGACGTCCTGATACCCATCGGAGGCGACGACACGCTGTCCTATGGTCTCCGTCTCCATGAGGAGGGGGTGCCGGTGATCGCCATCCCCAAGACCATGGACAACGACGTGCACGGCACCGATTACTGCATTGGCTTCTCCACCGCCGTGACCCGAGGTGTCCAGTTCATCCACAGCCTCCGCACCGCGGCGGGCTCACACGAGCGGATCGCCGTGGTCGAGCTATTCGGCCGTTACAGCGGGGAGACCTCGCTGGTGACCGCCTATCTGTCCGGAGTCGACCGCGCGATCATCTCCGAGGTTCCCTTCGACATCGATCGCCTCGCCGAGATGCTCCTGACTGACCGGAAGAGCAATCCCTCCCGCTACGCGATGATGACGATCTCCGAAGGGGCACGGCTCAGCGAGGGAGACATGATGCTGGCCGGAGAGGCGGACGCCTACGGCCATCGCAAGCTGGGCGGTATCGGTGCCCTCACCGGTGAGCTGCTCAAGGAGCGGACCGGTGAGCCGGTCCTCTATCAGCAGGTGGCCTATCTGATGAGGTCGGGAGCGCCCGACTCGCTGGATCTGATGGTGGCCACCAACTACGCGGTGATGGCTGCCGACCTGGCTGTGGAGAAGAGCCATGGGCGGATGGTGGCTCTGCGTGGCGGCACCTACACCCACGTCCCGATCGGGGTCACCCGCGAAGGGGTGAAGCGGGTCGATGTCGACGAGCTCTACGACCTCGAGACCTATTTGCCCAAAGTCCGCCACGTGCTGGGCAAGCCGATGTTCCTCTATTGACCGATCCGGTGGGATCTACAGCCGGCTCTTCCTAGTGGTCTGTCGGTGAAATACTGCCGCGGCGACACCGCGTAGCTATTTCAGCGACGGGCCACTAGCGGACGACGCGGCTGGCCGAGTCGGCGGCCGCCTTCTTCTGTTTTTTGGCCTGGCGCTTTTCCTTCAGGTCCTTGGCCGCGACCTTCTTGGTGCTCTTGCCGCCTTTGTCTTTGTTAGCCACAACGGGCCTCTCTTTGGCGATTCGGATCTGATGATCCTTGCCCAGTGTGTCACGTCTTCGCAGCCAAGGCGGGTGCAATGGCTGGCGCCACCCACCAGGGACCAACATCGATTGAATCTGCGACACCATGGGTATGACATCGCAGATGGCAGAGATCAGCGTGCGCTACATCGTCGACGACATCGACAAAGCGGTCGACTTCTACACAGGACAACTCGGGTTCGAGGTGGGAATGGGTCCCGGCCCGGGTTTCGTGATGCTCCAACGCAGTGGACTTCGTCTTTTCCTGAACACTCCCGGCGGTGGCGGGGGTGCCGGCGAGGCGTCGGGCGGCAAGATGCCCGAGCCGGGTGGATGGAATCGATTCCGGATCGAGGTGGAGGATCTGGAAGCGATTGTCGAGGCGCTGACGGGAGCCGGGGTCGACTTCCGCGGCGACATCATCGAGGGTCGGGGTGGACGCCAGATCATCGTCGATGACCCCGCCGGGAACCCGATCGAGCTGTTCGAGCCCAAGCCGGCTTGATCACCTGCCCGGGCCGGTTCGCCGATCTCACACCCCGCCGACGGCACCGCCCAACGACGAAACCCGGCCGGCAATGATCTCGCGCACCTGGTCGCGGAGCTCGCCGGTGTCCGAGTTGCCGAGACCCTCGGTTTCGATTGCCTTGTCCAGCACCACCCTGATCAGGCCGCCCCGAACGATCGGCTTGCCAGGAGGCCACGCCTCGTACGACCCGTGGATCGAGAGGGGGAGGATCGGGAGTCCGGAGCCGATCGCCATGGTGAAGGCGCCCTTCTTGAACGGCTTCATCACACCGTTCCGTGGCCTCGTTCCCTCCGCGTAGATGATGAGGCTTCGCCCCTTCTCGATCAGCTCCTTCGATTGGCGATTGACTTCGCTGTGGACCGCGCCCCTCGCCTCCCTGTCGACCTCGATGATGCCCACCATCCGCATCCCCTGAGCAAGTACCGGCACCCGGAACAGCTCCTTCTTGGCCAGAAACCTGATGGGCAGGGGGACCGCCAGAAGACAGGCCATGATGTCGAGCGCAGAGAGATGATTGGCGACCACGACATAGGAGCGATCGGGGTCGATGTTGTCTTCGCCTTCGACTTCGAGCCTGGTCCCCGATGCCACCAGCCAGACCCGGCTCCAGGTGCGGATGATTCTGTCGATCACCGGGGAGCTGTCGTTGAACAAGACGATGACCGCGATCAGGGCCACGGCGATGATGGTGGCCGTCACCCCGGCGAGGACCGTGACAATGGTCCGCGGGACGTCGATCAGGAGGCGCATCGTCCGAGCGTACCGGTCGGTTCCTTACCCTGGGGTGACATGGACAAGGCTTCTCTCCGGCAACGGATGCGCGCTCTCGGCCCGCTGTCCAGCGCGGTCAACGATCGCATCGTGACCGGCCTCTTCGGCTGGCTCTCACCTCGTCTCCCGGGGACCATCTCGGCGTTCCTCCCCATGGCGGGTGAGGTCGACCTGCGGCCGCTTTTCGTGCGGCTGCCAGGGTGGCGATGGGTGCTGCCCCGGGTCGAGCCAGATCGATCGGTCACGTTCCGGGATGCAGCCAGCCCCCGCGAGACGCACAGGTTCGGCATGGAGCAACCTTCCGAGTCCGGCCCGATCATCCCGATCCACGAGATCGACGTCTTCTTGGTCCCCGGTCTCGCCTTCGATCGAGGTGGCGGACGTCTCGGCAATGGCGCCGGGCATTACGACCGCATTCTCTCGGCGGCCCGGGCCGGCGCGGTCAGCATCGGGATGGCGCCCGAGGTGCGTCTCATGGAAGAAGTCCCGGTCGAAAGCCACGACGTCTCCGTTGGCTGGCTGGCCACCGAAGACGGCGTCGTCAGCCGTGCTCCCAGGCGGTGATCCGGTCGATCGTGAGGAAGATGGCAGGCCCGCTCGGAGGGGCGTTCCGGTACTGGCGGTACTTCTCCTTCAGCCGTGAACGCGCGGTCCACCAGAGATCGCCGTCCTTCTCGATCCCGACCTCGCCGTCTACGCGCACCCACCACAGGGCAGACCAGTCCTCGTCGTAGTGGTCGACCAGCATCGAGGCCACGGGCAGGGTCTCCACGTTCTGGAGACGTTGCAGGTACCGGGTCGACTTTGGCTTTTGATCGATCATGTGGACCAGTTGGTATCCGACCAATGCGAAGGTGACGACGACCACATGAGGACGCCCGTCCGGCGTGATCGAGGCGAATCGGCCCACCCGCGCCGCCGCCAGCCGCTCGAGAGCCTCAGCCCGATCCATGATTCTCGAGGAGCGGCTCGACGGTGCGCCATGTCGAGTCGGCCCACCTCGCATGACCGGCGGCGCTCACGTGGAAGAGATCGGCCGACCAAAGGGCGCGATCCGAGTACCAGATCATCGGGTCGTCCTTCCTGTGCTCCACCACGTGTGCACCGTAGCGGGCCGCGACCAGGTGGTGCACCCGATCGAAGCGCGCCGATCGCCGTGACATCAAGTGGCGCAACGGGGGTTTGAGCCTCGGGATGGTGCCGATGTCGCCCACTCCACTCAGGATGGTGAGGGCCCCGGTTTCGGTCAACGCGGCCACGAGCTCGTCGAGCCGCTTCTCGAAGGGCCGGAGGCCCACCCCGTGGATCACGTCGTTGGCCCCCACCGAGACGATGACCATGTCGGGCTCGAAGGCGAGTGCCGATTCGAGTTGATCGTTGAGCAGGTCCTCGGCCCGCGACCCGCTGACCGCCAACGAGCGCAGGGTGACATGGCGTGTCTCGGCCATCCGGTCGCAGACCAGGCGGACCCAGATCTCATGTGGGCCGGCGACACCGGGGGCCGTGATCGACGAATCGCCGAGGACGGCTACCCGGACCGGCTCATGAGCCGGGTCGCCGAAGACACCTGATGGGTCGAACTCGGTCTGACTCTGGGCGGGACGGAGCACGGCGTACACCGCTTCGACGCCAAGGATCACGGCACCGGCTGTGACGCCCCGGATGAGAAGTCGTCGGACCATGCCTCAATTGTGCCAGCCTTGCCGATTAGACGCTGCTGGCGTTCTGGATGCGGGCCTTGAGACCGTATCTTCCCTTGGTCTCGGTCAGGTCGACGATCGCCCCGACACCGTGGGAGAAGGCCGACGGATCTTCGGGGAAGAACTCGAAGCTGTCCCCTTCGATCTCGAATGCGAACCGATAGACCGAGGTCCTGTTCACCACGAGGCTCTCCATTGGCCAGGAGCCCAGGTGCCTCTTGCCGGCGACGACACGAAACCGACCCTCGGCGATTTCGATTGTGACCGCCGTTGGCTCCAGTTTCAATGCCTTGAGTCGCCCCGGGTAATAAGCCATCCCACCGCCAATTTACTCGCTCGCCGGCAAATGGGAACAGGGGGACAGTGCCCAATCTGAGGTTACAGTTTGAGCTAGTCCGCGAGAAGGGATCAATGACGAACACCGCCGCGAACAGGCCGAATCTGGCCAACAAGGTCCGATTCGTCACCGCCACCACCCTGTTCGATGGTCACGACGCTTCGATCAACATCTTCCGTCGCATCCTCCAGGCTTCGGGAGCCGAGGTGGTGCATCTCGGGCACAACCGCACCGGGCGGGACATCATCGAGACGGCGATCGAGGAGGACGCCCATGCCATCGCGGTGACCTCCTATCAGGGTGGGCACATGGAGTTCTACCGCTATCTCCATGACCTGCTCGTGGAGATGGACGCCGGCCATATCAGGCTGTTCGGAGGAGGAGGGGGCACCATCCTCCCCGCCGAGGGCGACGAGCTCACCGACTACGGGATAACCCGCATCTACTCACCCGACGACGGCCGGGAGCTCGGCTTGCAGGGCATGGTCTGGGACATGCTGGCGCGCTCTGACTTCGCCACCGGTGAGCTCGGTGACGATTTCGACCTCGACCAGCTCGATGCCGCGAACACGAGGATGGTCGCCACCTTGATCTCGGCTGCGGAGAACTTCGCGGAGAAGTACGAGGACGTCTTCGAGAAAATCGAGGAGCGGTCGGGCGCCTCTGCGGCGCCGGTGGTAGGGATCACCGGGACCGGGGGCTCGGGCAAGTCGAGCCTGGTCGACGAGCTATTGCGGAGGTTCCTGCTCGACTTCGAGAATCTGAGGATTGCCGTGATCTCGGTCGACCCGTCGAAGCGCAGATCGGGCGGCGCCCTGCTCGGGGATCGGATCCGGTTGAACTCACTGCCCCATCCCCGGGCTTATATGCGCTCGCTGGCCACCCGTCAGGCGAACCTGGCCCTGTCGCCACATGTCCAGCACGCCGTCAATGTGGTCAAGGCGGCAGGTTTCGACCTGGTGATCCTGGAGACGTCGGGCATCGGCCAGTCGGACACTGAGATTGTCGACTTCTCCGATGTCGCCATCTACGTCATGACCCCGGAGTACGGGGCGGCCACCCAGCTGGAGAAGATCGACATGCTCGACTTCGCCGACCTGGTCGCGATCAACAAGGCGGACAAGGAGGGCGCGGCGGATGCCTTGCGTGATGTGCGCAAGCAATGGAAGCGGAACCGTCTCGCCTTCACCGCCGACGATGAGACACTCCCGGTCCATCTCACTGTGGCCTCGGATTTCAACGACCCCGGCACCAACCGCTTCTATCGAGCTTTCCTGTCAGAGCTGGCCGGCCAGGGCCTTGCCCTCGAGTCGAAGCTCGACTTGCCTCTTGCCGACGCGGCCAAACAACATGTCGTGCCACCGGAACGGACCCGGTACCTGGCCGAGATCATCGAGACAATCCGGCAGTACGACGAGGATGCGGCGGCGCAGGCGGAGATCGCCGAGAGCCTCTACCGGTTGGAGGGGGCGAGCGAGCAGGGGGTGGACACCGGGGACGTGGCTGCAGGGGTTCGAGAGCGACTGGACCCGGAGAACCGGCGGGCGCTGGAGCATTGGGAGGGAATGGTCGCCGAGTACTCGGGGGAGGAGTTCATCTATCACGTCCGCGGGAGGGAGATCAGGGTCCCCCTTCGTGAGGAGACTCTGAGCCACACCCGGGTGCCCAAGGTCGCCCTGCCCCGATACCGGTCCTGGGGTGACCGTCTCCGCTGGCTGCTCCAGGAGAACCTCCCCGGAGAGTTCCCTTACACCGCCGGGGTCTATCCCTTCAAGAGGATGGAAGAGGACCCGGCCCGGATGTTCGCCGGCGAAGGGCCACCGGAGCAGACCAACCGTCGCTTCCACTATCTGGCGGCAGGCATGCCGGCGAAACGTCTCTCCACCGCGTTCGACTCGGTGACTCTCTACGGGGAGGATCCTCACGAGCGACCCGACATCTACGGCAAGGTGGGCAACTCCGGGGTGTCGATCGCCACTCTGGACGACGCCAAGAAGCTGTATTCGGGATTCGACCTCTCGGATCCGACGACGTCGGTGTCGATGACCATCAATGGACCGGCCCCGATGATCCTGGCCTTCTACATGAACGCCGCCATCGACCAGGCCTGTGAGAAATTCATCACCGAAAACGATCTGTGGGAGGAGGCGGAATCCCGCATCGACGAGATCTATGGCGACCGCTCCCGGCCCCGGTACCACGGAGACCTCCCTACGGGGCACGACGGGCTCGGGCTTCGCCTGCTCGGCGTGACCGGGGAGCAGGTGGTCCCGCGCGAGGTGTACGAGCGGATCAGGGCGGAGACGGTTTCCCGGGTCAGGGGCACGGTCCAGGCCGATATCCTCAAAGAGGACCAGGCGCAGAACACCTGCATCTTCTCGACGGAGTTTGCCCTGCGCATGATGGGCGACATCCAGCAGTGGTTCGTCGACAACGACGTGCGCAACTTCTATTCGGTGTCGATCAGCGGGTATCACATGGCCGAGGCCGGGGCCAACCCGATCACCCAGCTCGCCTTCACCCTGGCCAACGGTTTCACCTATGTGGAGAACTACCTGGCCCGGGGGATGGACATCGACCAGTTCGCCCCCAACCTCTCCTTCTTCTTCTCCAACGGCATCGACGCCGAATACGCGGTGATCGGCCGGGTCGCCCGTCGTATCTGGGCCAAAGCGATCAAACACAAGTACGGCGGTAACGAGCGCTCCCAGAAGCTCAAGTACCACGTGCAGACCTCGGGCCGGTCCCTCCACGCCCAGGAGATCAGCTTCAACGACATCCGGACCACTCTCCAGGCCCTGTACGCCATCTACGACAACACCAACAGCCTCCACACCAATGCCTACGACGAGGCGATCACCACCCCGACCGAGGAGTCGGTGCGGAGAGCCCTTGCCATACAGCTGATCATCAACCAGGAGCTCGGGTTGGCCAAGAACCAGAACCCCCTCCAGGGCAGTTTCATCATCGAGGAGCTGACCGACCTGGTAGAAGAGGCGGTCCTCGCCGAGTTCGAGCGGATCAACAGCCGCGGCGGCGTGCTGGGCGCCATGGAGCGCCAGTACCAGCGGACCAAGATCCAGGAGGAGTCGCTCTACTACGAACAGCAGAAAGAATCAGGCGCCTACCCGGTGGTCGGGGTCAACACCTTCATCTCCAAAGAAGGCTCGCCCTTTGTCATCCCCACCGAGCTGATCCGATCCACCACCGAGGACAAAAACCGGCAAATCGCCAACGTGCGCGCCTTCCAGGATCGAAACCGGGAAGCGGGGGCATCTGCTCTGGCGGAGTTGCAGAAGACAGCCGTCTCGGGGGGCAACGTCTTCGCCCGGCTCATGGAGACGGCCAAAGTCGCCTCGCTGGGCCAGATCAGCACCGCGCTCTTCGACGTGGGTGGGCAATACCGGCGCAATATGTGACGGATCCCGGGACCCGGACCGTCACATGGGAAGCGGTGGCTGATGCAGCCCGAACGGGGAGCCCTGGTCGTCGCGGCACATCTTGAACCGGCCGAACCGGGCGATCGAGGCCTCGTCGCCCTCCACGTCGACATCTTCGACGTTCCCACCGAGCTCCTCCACCCGGGTCACGGCGGCGTCGATATCGTCCACGCGGTAGAACAGATACGGGGATGACTCCTTGTCGCCGCCGTGGATACCCCCGCCGACGTTGGGCATCGAGATCACGTAACCACCGGAGGGCCCGGTCTCGAACTTCCAGCCGAACAGACCCTCGTAGAACACACGTCCCTTCTCGACGTCGTCAACGCCGATCTCGACAAAGGCCAACTCACCCGACATCTCTCATCTCCTTGCAACGACCGCTCCCACCTACCCACCGATCTCCGTCGGTAATCCAACGAGTCACTCGGGTTCCCGACTCGCCTCGATCAGAAGTCGCACCGCTTCTGGAGACGTTGGGAAGACGACTGTCTGATACGACTCGATGAACGACATCACCCGTTGGTCGTAGTCGCGGAGCCATTCCTCGCTCCCGTACAGGCCCTCCAAGGCCCGACGCCGCTCCTCGTCGGTGGTGAAGGCCCGGATCAGGTAATACGAGTCCTCGTCATGTATCGACGGCCCGAAGTCGACCACCGCGTGCCCGTAGCGGCGGGCGAGTGGGATGGTCTCCTCACGGACCAGGGCATCGAACTCCTGGCGTTTCCCGCTCTTGATCTGGTACAACCGGACGTCCAGCAGCATTGCTGTCCTCTCGAGGTGACCGATGCATCGTATTTCAGTGGTCGGGAACTCGGGATCGGGCAAGAGCACAGTTTCCCGAGCCGTATCGGACCGACTCTCCCTCCCATATCTCGAGCTGGACTCGGTGCACCACCAGCCGGGGTGGACGTTTCGCCCTGATGACGAGATGAGGGAGATCGTGGCCGGGTTCGTCGCCGGCGACGGCTGGGTCGTCGATGGCAACTACACGAGCAACGGGGTGTCCGAGATCGTCTGGTCGCGGGCCGACACCCTGGTCTGGCTCGATCTTTCCCGGCTCCTGGTGACGGGTCGGGTGATCAAGAGGTCGCTGGGCCGGGTGATCACACGGGAGGAGCTGTGGAGTGGGAACCGGGAGCGGTGGGGGAACCTGGTGGATCGCCGACCCGAGGAGAACGTCATTCTCTGGTCGTGGACCAGGCACCGCCATTACCGGGAGAAGTACGGGGCGATGTCGGAGAATGCGACCTGGGACCATCTCGAGGTGATCCGGCTCCGGAGTCGTCGGAAGGTTGTGGGGTTTCTCGACGGTCTTGGCTATCCGTAGCACTAGTGCGACAGTCGCGACTCGTCACTCGATGACCGTGATCACTCAGGACGCCGACTATGAGGCGATATCGGGACTCGAGGTGGTCAGGGCCTGCCCCGCAGTCCCGCCGCTCGGGCATGGCCCTCGAGCCCTTCGAGACGGGCCAGATGCATCGTGTCATCGATCAGTGCCCCCGGGTCGTCGAACCGGGACCAGGTGGGCGCCTTGAGGAACGTGAGCACCGAGAGCCCCGATTGGTATCTCGCCCCTCCTCCGGTGGGCAACACGTGATTGGGCCCTACGCCATAGTCGGCGAAGGTCTCGGCACTGCCGCCACCGAGGAACAACGAGCCGTAGGAATGGAGCGACTCTGCGAGGTCACCTGGGTCCTCGACATGGAGGGCGAGATGCTCCGGGGCCAGCTGGTCGGCCAGTCCCGCCGCCTCGCCGAGCGACCCGACCACGATCACGAATCCGTTCTCCAGAGCGGCGCCGGCCGTATCCGAGGTCGGAAGGTCGGCGAGTTGGCGTTCCAAAGCCTCATCGACCTGAACGGCCAATGGGCCACTCGTCGTGACCAGGGCAGGAACGGCCTCGACATCATGCTCGGCCTGGGCCAGGAGATCGGCCGCCACCAGATCGGGATCAGCGGTTTCATCGGCGATGATCAGGATCTCGCTGGGCCCGGCTAGCCCGTCGATGCCAACCTCTCCGTAGAGGTACTTCTTGGCGGCAGTCACCCATTTGTTCCCCGGTCCGACGATGAGGTCGCAGGCAGGGGACACCGTGCCGAAGGCGAGGGCGGCGATGGCCTGGGCGCCCCCCACGGCCAGCAGGCCGTCGGCATCGGCAACGGCAGCGGCGGCCAGCGTGATCGGGGTGGGGCGGGGCGATGCCGCCCACACGGTCTCGACTCCGGCGACCCGAGCCGGGATCACGGTCATCAATACAGATGAAGGCAGAGGGTGTCGGCCACCAGGCGCATAGGCCCCGGCCGAGCCGATCGGGATCCAACGGTGACCGGCCCGGCCACCCGGCACCGCGATGTCGACGTCGACCTGGACCCGTCTTTGCTCGGTGGCGAAGTCCCGGATCCGCCCCGCCACTCGGTTCAAGACATCCGATTCTGCCGGAGAGACCCCCGCGGCCGCTTCCTCCAACCGATCTCGCTCGAGCACGAGCTCCTGGCCCGCGGTGATGTCGCCGAGACGCTCCCCGTGCCCACGCAACGCGGTCTCTCCGCGTCGTCTCACGTCCTCGACGATCAAGCCTGCCTCGATCAAGACGTCCGGGTCCACGGGTCGGCGACGTGTCGGTAGTGCGTCCAGCCGCGGCAAACGTCTCATCATGCCTGGTCCTCCTTCGCCATCATGGGACGTCGGGTGACCCGCCGCTCCCGACGATCGAGCTCGGCCTCGAGGTCATCGATGTGGACCCCGGCGGCGGCCGCCCGGACCAGCAGGAAGTAGAGGAGATCGGCGCCCTCGTGGACCACCTGGCCGGGGTCGGTCGCTGCGCCCAGTTCGACAGCCTCCTCCCTCAGCTTGGCCGCCAGTAACACCGGGTCGTTCAGGAGCTTGCGTGTATTCGAGGCCGGATCGGTCGATCGAGCGATCCGACTCAGACGCCGGTCCAGCCGGCCCAGACCGTGATCCTCTCCCCAGCAGTTCCAGGTGCCCATGTGACAGAAGCCGGGCCCATGCTGACGCACGGTGAAGCGGAGCGTGTCGCGGTCGCAGTCGAGGGAGACGCCGATCAACTCCTGGACCGCCCCGGACGTCTCGCCCTTGGCCCACACCCCCCTCGACCGGCTGTGGTAGATCCCGCGCCTCTCCTCGACGGCCCTGCCCAGGCTCTGGCTGCTCGAGTAGACCAGACCGAGGGCGACGCCCGACTCGTCGACCACAACGGTGGGCCATAGACCGTCGGGGCGATCCGAGCGCAGGATCGAAGCCAGCGCATCGCCGAGGGCCATCTCACCGGTGTAGAGCGCCATGCCCACTTGCGCGTCCGCACCTAGCTGGTCGAGGACCGCGACTTCCTCCGCCGAGGTGATCCCTCCGGCGATCGTCACCTTGGTCCGGCCGGCGGCGGCGACGACCGCTCGGGCGCGGTCGAGGTCCGTGCCCTGGAGGCGGCCTTCCCGCTCGACGAATGTCACCAGAAAGCCACCGCAGAGCGCGCGCAGCTCTTCGATCCGGCTCATGAGGTCGGTGCCGGTGTCTCGTCTCCAGCCGTGGCTGAGCACCTCTCCGTCACGGGAGTCGAGGGCGACGATGACCCGGTCGGTGGGCAACTCTTCGAGGAGATCGGGCGAGGCGGCGGTCCCGATGATGACCTTGTTGGCACCCCGGTCGAGCCACTCGAAGGCGGTGCCTGCGTCCCTGATTCCCCCGCCGACTCTGACGGTGCCTCGATGGCACAACTCGGTGATCAGTTCCCGGTTGTCGCCTTCGCCGCGGGCGGCGTCGATGTCGATGACGGCCACCTCTCCGACCAGGCCGAATCGCTCGAGGAGCGGGATCGGGTCCCCGGCCTCGATGGCCAGGTTTTCACCGCCGACCAGCTGCACCGCCTGGCCACCCGAGATGTCGATGGAGGGGATGATCATGGCCGCACCACCACCCCTGCCTCGCGCAACACCTGTTTCAGCTCCGAGACTGTGGTGTCGCCGTCGTGGAGGATCGAGGCGATCAGCACCGCCGACGCGCCCACTCCCAGCGCCTCGACCAGGTGCCGACCCTCGTTGGCCCCACCGGAGGCGATCACCGGCACATCGACAGCCGACGACACCGCTGCCGTCAGCTCTAGCTGGTATCCGTCCCGGGTGCCGTCCCGGTCCCAGCTGGTGAGCAGGATCTCACCGGCACCCATCGCCGCCGCCTTGCGGCACCACTCGACCACGTCGATCCCGGTCCGATTACGCCCACTTTCGGTCACCACCTCCCATCCTGAGCCGCTTGCGGCGGCATCGACGGCCAAAACCGTGCACTGTTTGCCGTAGCGCTCGGCGATCTCACCAACCAAGGCGGGCCGGTTCACCGCGGCGGTGTTGACACCGACCTTGTCGGCGCCGGCTTCCAGGAGTCTCCCGGCGTCGTCGGCGACCCGCACCCCGCCACCCACCGTGAGCGGGATGGAGAGGCCAGAACGCACCCCGCGCACCGTTTCCAGGGCGTGGCCCCGTCCTTCCGGGGTCGCTGACACGTCGAGGAGGACGATCTCGTCGGCGCCCTGCTCCTCATAGAGGGCGGCGCTCTCCACCGGGTCCCCGGCGTCACGAAGACCCTGGAACCGGATCCCCTTCACCACGCGGCCGTCCTTGATGTCGAGACAGGGGATGACCCGGGATGCGAGGCTCATGCCGCCACCCGGGTGGTCTCCAGCCAGCGACCGAGGAGACCGGCCCCCCACGGCCCGGAGAGCTCGGGGTGGAACTGACAGGCGAGGACGTTCCCCCGCTCCAGAGCCGAGACGAACCTCCCCGCATAGTTGGTCCCCGACCCGATCCAACCTTCGGGCTCCTCGTCAATGCGGTAGGAGTTGGCGAAGTAGGCCCACCCGGGCTCGACGAATCTCGATCCCGGCCCCGGCGCGACTCGATTCCAGCCGAGTTGGGGGACCTTCTCCTCGCCGCCGAACCGGGAGACGGTGCGGTCGATGACGCCGAGCCCCGCAGCACCGGGGCTCTCCTCGCTGGCGCCGCAGAGGAGTTGCATCCCGACGCAGACCGCCAGGGTGGCACGCCCCTGCTCGACCCGATCGCGCAGAGCCTGGCGCATGCCGAGGATGTCGACCTGCGAGATCGCCGCCCCGAAAGCGCCGACCCCGGGCAGAACCACGCCGGCAGCCCTGCTGACATCAGCAGACTCGGTCGCCTCGGTGAGGTCGGCGCCGAGCCGCTTGAAGGCGGCCCGCACCGATGCCATGTTGGCGGTGCCGGTGGGGACGACCACGAGGTCGCTCACGTCAATGTCCCCTTGGTGCTGGGCACTCCGCTCCCAGAGATGCTCACCGCTGTGCGCAATGCCATGGCCAATGCCTTGAATGCCGACTCCGCCTTGTGGTGGTCGTTGTCGCCCCGAATGACATCGACGTGGAGTGCCATCCGTCCCTCCATGGCGAAGGATCTGAGAAAGTGGACGATGTTCTCGGTTGCCACCTCACCGACCGTGTCGCGGGCGAAGTTCATCGAGATCGCGGGCCAGGGACGACCGGAGAGGTCGACCACGGCCCGGCTCAGTGACTCGTCGAGCGGGGCATACGCCGAGCCGAACCGGATGATCCCGGAACGGTCGCCCAGGGCCCGGTCCAGGGCTCGACCGAGGACGATGGCACAGTCCTCCACCGTGTGATGGTCGTCGACGGTGGTGTCTCCGCTGGCCACCAGGCTCAGATCGAACTGACCGTGCCGGACCAGTGTGGTGAGCATGTGATCGAGGAAACCGAGCCCGGTTTTGACCTCGGAGGCCCCGGTCCCGTCTAGTTCGAGACGGCCGGTGATGGTCACCTCGGTGGTCTCACGATCGATGTCGGCGCTTCGGGTCATGGCAGCATCTCCTCCAGGTCGGTGGTCTTGTCGAGTATTCGGGCGGCGCGGCCGAGTCGGTCCCGGGCACGCGCCGGGTCGTCACCGGGGGCGATCACCCCGATCGGCACCACGCCGGCGGCACGGGCCGCGTTCAGATCGTCGGGGGTGTCTCCCAGCATCCAGGCCCGGGTCACCCCGAGCCGTTCCAGGGCCAGGCGAACCGGGGCCGGGTCCGGCTTGAGCGGGGCATCATCCCTGGTCACCAGGGCCGAGATCGCATCACTCAGCTCGAACCGATCGAGGAATTCCTCGGCATCGGCCCGAGGTCGCCCGGTCACCACCGCCAGGGGTCGGGCGTCGGCCCAGCGTTTCCAGGTTTCGAGGTCGACCAGCGGCCGTTCCTCCAGTTTGAGGCCGGGCCCGCCATCGCCGCCCTGGTACAGGATCTCGAATCGCTCGGTGACCACTTCGATCGGCACGTCGATGCCCCTCTGGCCGAGGAGGAGACGGGTGAGCACCCAATCGTCATTGCTGTTCCCCGCTGCCTTGACTGCTTCGATATCCGAGGCATCGACCTCGACGCCGAAACTGCGGGTTGTCTCCACGATGGCCACGATTTGGGATCGGCTCACATCGGCCACCACGCCGTCGAGATCGAAGATGATGGCCTCCGGGGTCATCACGGCCTCGAGGGTCGCCACCAGGCGCTGGAAGTCGGCCTTGTCTCCGGGGAGGCTGATCCTGACCATCTGCTCCATGCCGGGCCGGTCGGCGAACCGGCGAAAAGCCACCCCCAGCGACCGGGCGGCGGCGACCAGCCAGTCGGGGTCGCGGCAGGAGGTGAGGACGAAATTGGCCTGAGAAGGGTAGGGACTGGTCCCGAGCCGGCTCAAGAGCTCTGTGAGCTGCTCACGCTCGTTGCGGATGGCGGCGACGAAGTCGCTCGTCGCCGACTCCGGCCAGGACAGCCGGGCCTCGGCCACCGAGGCGGAGAGCGCGGCCACCGGATAGGGGCTCCCGAAGGCCGTGACCCTGCCCACCAGCGCCTCGGGCCCGAGCAGGTAGCCGACCCGGAGCCCGGCCAGCCCGTATGCCTTGGACAGGGTGCGGATCATCAACACGTTGTCGAGGGCGAGAGCAACCGGAGTCAGGTCCTCGTCGCCGAACTCGACATAGGCGGCGTCGAGAATGAGAAAGGGAACCCCGACCGCGAGACGCTTGAGATCGGTCCCGGTGAGAGCGGCGCCGGTGGGGTTGTTGGGCGAAACCAGGAACACGGCGTCGGTCTCGTCCGATATCGAGTCCATGACCCGGTCGACCGGGAATGGCCCCGACCACCAAGGCACCTCGATCAGATCGACCCCTCGCTGTTCGGCGTAGCGGGGGATCATCTCGAAGGTCGGATAGGTGGTGACCGCGCTTCTGCCACTCCCGGTCAGTGCCAGGAAGCACCGGTTGAGGGCGTCGTCGCCACCGGCGGTGACCAGGATCCGATTCGGATCGACCCCGTGGAGGGCGGCGAGACGGGACCGGACCCCCGAGGTGTCGGGATAGCGGGAGACCGCTCGATTCGAGTCGGGTACCGCGGCAATGAGCTCGGTGGCCCGGGTCCGTCCCTCGTTTCGAGACAGGTCGAGGTCGACTTCGGGGTCGAACATCGGCGGGACATAGACGGCGGGGCCGGTCATGGGACGATCTGCTCCAGCCGGGACACGGCGATGTCGGTGGCGCCGAGCTGCTTGAGCCGGGGGATGAGCCGGGGAAGATCGCTTCGGGGAACAGCTGCCTTCACTGCCATCCCGGCGCCACCGTGGAGCATCGCCACCGTTGGCTCCCTCATGCTGGGCAGGGCCTCGATCACGGCGTCGAGGTCTTGCAGCGAGACGTTGAGCTCGAGCATGATGCGCTTCCTTGCCTCGAGCACCGATCTCAGGCTCAACACCAGCCCGTCGATGGCGCTCTTCTTCTCAGGGTCGGCCACCGCCCCCGGGCTGGCGTAGAGCCGGGTCGAAGACGACATCAGCTCCTCGACGATGGCCAGGCCGTTGGCAGACAGGGTCTCCCCGGTGGCGGTGTTGTCGACGATGACATCGGCATCCTCTGGGGGGAACACCTCGGTCGCGCCGTAGGAGTGGACGAACGACGCGTCGAGGCCGCGGTTTACGATCCAACTCCTCGTCAGCCGCTCGTATTCGCTGGCCACCACCAGGTGCTGATCAGGGAGACGACCGTCGGCGAGGAGGCCCTCTGCGGCCGCAGCGACGATCCGAACCGGGTCGAGCCCGGTGTCGAGCAGTTCGACGAGGTCGGCTTGTTGCTCGGCCACCCAATCGGCGCCGGCGAATCCGATGTCACGGGTCCCGACGCCCAGCATCTCCACGATGTTCTGGGGCTTGAGCAGCTTCACCTCGAACCCCGGCTCCGAGAGTGTCGGCCGGTAGCCGCGTTGGCCGACATGTACCTCGATACCGGCGGCCGCGAGCAAGTTGAAGACACCGGTCTCCATCCGCCCCTTGGGGATGGCCAGGTGAATCGTGGGCTCGGATCTCATTTCGGGTTCCTTCCCGCCGCTCCGGTCGGGTCACCTCGGAAACGAGAAACGCCGACCTCTGGGGTCGGCGTCTGGTGGGTGGCTTCTTGCCGTCAGCCCATCGTCATCCGACCCTCGAGGGGTGGTGATGATGATGGGTGTGGGCTGAAAGCCGATTCATGTCGGGTACGAGCATACGGCATCGGCCGACGATGGCAACTCCGGGCTCACCTGAGCCAGACGCCGATCGTTGTCGGCTGCACCGTCTCGGACACGACATCGAGCCAATCGTCGACGATTCGCCCGGCGTCCGTCTCATTGGCTAGACCTCCGGCGAACCCCTCCGCGTCGCTTCATGGCGACGCTCCATCTCGCACCCAGATCGAGATGCTCGATGGGCGCAAAGTGGCGTCGATCACACCGGTCAAATCGGGGATCAACTCTTCGAACTCCACCTGGTCTCGCAGACGGCCGTTGAACTCGTCGACCAAACGCTGGGCGTCGTAGTGCTGCCGGTCGAAACGGCGGTCCACCCAGCGCTGTACTCGACGGCGGACCGGGCTGAAGACAGCAGCGGCGGCGAGTGTGGAGCCAGCGACGACCAGCGGCGAGCCGCGCCCGATCACAGAGCCGAGCCCGAGGATCCCCAGGGCATACACCGCGGCCAGGACCACTACCAACACGGCATACGATACGGTGCGTCGCACCAGACGGCCCAGGTCGTAGAGGTGATAGCGGAGGATTGCCACCGTGATCGCGATGGGTAATGCGAAGAACCCGAAACTGACCCCGATGTAGACGTCGTCTCCGACCGAGGGCAGGCCCAACACGTCGGTGATCAAGACGGCAGCCAGCTCCGCCAGGATCAGGGTGGACACGACCAGGATCAGGGCGGCCACCACCCACGCCAACTGGGCGCGGAGCTCACCGGTGCTACGGCGCCAGCGGATCACCAGAGAGCCGGCGCCGATGACGAGGATGAGCAATGTCCCGACATAGGCCGTCTCCGCCGCCGCCCTCACCAATGGCCCGGTGGGTATTTGCCCCCGGATGATGGTGACCGCCAACAGGCTCGCCTCCAACAGTGCGAACACCACCAGGGCGCCGGAAATCCATCTCGTCACCCGCGACCAGCGGTCCCTGTCCCGGCTCAAGCGCCCGCTGGGGAACACCAGCGTGACATAGGAGAACAGGGCGAAGACGATGATCCAGGGGGCGGCATCGTCAGGGAGGTGGTCTGTGCCGGGCACCCCTCCGAGCGAGAGCCAGAGGGCGAATGCGATGCCAACCATGAGCCAGCCCATCGGGTGCCAGTCGGCCCGGACCAGGAGCAGGCAGCCCACGGCGAGGAACGGCCACCAGAACAACGACGTGTTGTCGAAGATCGCCCACCCCGAGGCGACCACGAACCCGCCCAGGACGAGGAGTCGAGGGCCAGCCGCCGATCTGTGGCGGGCTTCGGGCTGTTCCACAGCGGGAAGCTACAGAAGGGTCGTTCCGTAATCGTTACGGCAACGGCTTCCGCCACCTGCCCCGTTACCCTCCGGCTCGATGAGCAGAGATGTCCCTGAAAGACCGGTCCTCGAGGGGCTCGAGGCCAAGTGGATGCAGCGTTGGGAGTCCGGAGCCACGTATCGGTTCGATCGCTCCAAGGAACGGGGGGAGATCTTCGCAATCGACACCCCTCCGCCGACCGTGTCCGGCTCGTTGCACATGGGCTCGGTGTTCGGGTATGTCCAAACCGACGCCAATGCCCGCTATCGGCGGATGTCGGGCAGGGAGGTCTTCTATCCGATGGGGTGGGACGACAACGGGCTGCCCACCGAACGCCGGGTGCAGAACTACTACAGCGTGCGCTGCGACCCTTCCCTGCCCTACGACCCCGACTTCACCCCGCCCGAGGAGCCGCCCGACCCCCCAATCTCGGTCAGCAGGCGCAATTTCATCGATCTTTGCCAGGATCTGACCGCCGAGGACGAGAAGGTCTTCGAGGACCTGTGGCGGACGCTGGGTCTCTCGGTGGACTGGTCCCAGAGCTACGCCACGATCGATGCCCACAGCCGGCGCACCAGCCAGAAGGCGTTTCTTCGCAACCTGGCCCGGGGCGAGGCCTACTCCCAGGAGGCGCCGGTGTTGTGGGACGTCGACTTCAAGTCGGCGATCGCCCAGGCGGAGCTGGTGGACAGGGAGCGGCCGGGCCACTACTACCGGATCGCCTTCAGAAAGGCCGACGGCTCCCCGCTATTCATCGAGACCACCCGGCCCGAGCTGATCCCGGCATGTGTCGCCCTGGTCGCCCATCCCGATGACGAGCGCTACCGGGAGCTGTTCGGCACCACGGTGACCTCGCCTCTGTTCGCGGTGGGGTTACCTGTCCTGTCCCACGAGCTGGCGGAACCGGACAAGGGAAGCGGGATCGCCATGATCTGCACCTGGGGCGACACCACCGATGTCATCTGGTGGCGCGAGCTCGACCTGCCCACCCGTGCCCTCATCCAATACAACGGCCGGCTCAGTCAGGATATCCCGGACTGGATCGAGACCGACACCGGCCGGGAGGCCTACCGCCAGATCGCCGGGCTCTACCCGAACCAGGCTCAGAAGCGAATCGTTGAGCTGTTGGAGGAGTCAGCCGATCTGGAAGGCGAGCCCCGCCCGATCACCCACCCGGTCAAGTTCTACGAGAACGGCGACCGCCCCCTCGAGATTGTCTCCAGTCGTCAGTGGTACATCCGCAACGGGGGTCGTGACCCGGAGCTGCGCGCCCGGTTGATCGAGCGGGGGAAAGTCCTGGACTGGGTCCCGGAGTTCATGCGCGTGAGATACGAGCATTGGGTGAACGGGCTGGCCGGTGACTGGCTGATCTCGAGACAGAGGTTCTTCGGCGTTGCCATCCCGGTCTGGTACCCGGTGACCGGCGATGGGGAGGCCGACTACGGCCACCCGATAATTCCTGACGAGGGCTCCTTGCCGATCGATCCGACATCGGCGGCTCCACCGGGTTTCGAAGAGAGCCAACGGGGGCAGTCCGGGGGTTTCGTCGGCGATCCCGACATCATGGACACCTGGGCCACCTCGTCGCTCACCCCTCAGATCGCCGGTCATTGGGATGACGACCCCGACCTCTTTGACCGGGTCTTCCCCATGGACCTCCGGCCCCAGGGCCCCGAGATCATCCGCACCTGGCTCTTCTCCACCGTGGTCCGCTCCCATTACGAACACGATGTGCTGCCCTGGGGCCATGCCTCGATCAACGGCTGGATCCTCGACCCCGACCGGAAGAAGATGTCGAAGTCGAAGGGCAACGTGGTGACGCCCCACGCACTGATCGAGGAGTACGGGGCCGAGGCGATCCGCTATTGGGCGTGCAACGGGCGTCCCGGCACCGACACCGCGGTGGACTACGGGGTGATGAAGATCGGGCGCCGCCTGGCGACGAAGATTCTCAATGCCTCCCGATTCGCCCTCGGGTTCGCCGAAGATGTCGACCCGTTCGCGATCACCGAGCCGCTCGATCGGTCGATGCTGGATGCTTTGGCCGAAGTGGTGTCCTCGGCAACCGCTGCCTTCGAGGCCTTCGACTATGCCCGCTCTCTCGAAGTCGTCGAACGCTCCTTCTGGACTTGGACCGACGACTATCTGGAGTTGGTCAAAGGACGGGCTTACGACGGGGGAGAGGCTGGGGCTTCGGCTCATGCCGCCCTGCAGTTGGCGTTGAGTGTCTATCTCCGCCTTTTCGCCCCCTTCCTCCCGTTCGTCACCGAGGAGGTCTGGTCGTGGTGGCGGGAGGGTTCGGTCCATCGGGCCGGCTGGCCGTCGATCGAGGAGTTGGCCCCACATGCCGGTGACCGCGCGATCCTGGCCGAGACCGGGGCGGTGCTCTCCGCGGTGAGGAAGGCCAAGTCCGACGCCAAGACTTCGATGCGGACCGAGGTCAGGTTGGTGTCGTTCTCGGCAGCCGCCGACCGGCTCGACCTGGTCCGGCAAGCCGAGATGGATCTGCGGGCGGCGGCAAGGGCGGATCAGGTGACCTACGCCGAAGGGGATCCCGTCATCGAAGTGATCCTGGCCGACGTCTGATCGGTGACCCGCCGGACCAGGTCGCAGCCTGAGCCTGCGATTTTGTCAGGGTCAGGGTCTAGGTTGGACCGGGTGACGATGAGATTGCACCCAACACGCAACACACCTCGAGTTGTTTTGGAGAGACAACATAGTTGCATCTATGGTGCACTATTGCTAGAGTTGTGTATATGGCGCAACCTAAGCTTTGGTCGGCGGCCTTGATCGGGGACATCGTCGGCTCACGGCGCGCACCCGATCGTCAGCGTCTCCAGATAGACATGGAGGCGGTGTTCGATGAGGTGGGTGACCTGCTGGGAGAGTCGCCGGTGTTCACCATCGGTGACGAATTCCAGGCGCGTTACCCGACCGTGGGCGAGGCAATCGAGGCCTCGTTGCTGCTCCACCTGAAGACCGCCGGGTTGACCAGTCTGCGGATGGGGATTGGCTGGGGCGAGCTGCTCGCCGAGGACCCAGCCCGGAAGCCGTTCGGGGAGGACGGCCCATGCTGGTGGCGGGCCCGGGATGCCATCGAGTTGGTCGAGGGCTCGAGCCGCGGGAGGGGCGCACAGCGGGCGACGGCCATCCGAACTGAGACCGCCCTGGACATGTTGCTCAACGACTACCTGTTGCTCCGTGACACCGTGATCAGCGGGTTCGATGCGACGGACTCTCGAATCGCCCTTGGACTGCTCGCGGGGCGGACCCAGACCGAATTGGCCGAGGTCTTGGGGCTCAACAAGAGCTCGGTGAGTCGGAGAGCCCACAGCCACGGCATCGTCGCCCTCATCGAAGCAAGGAGCATCGGGGTGCTGCCCCTGGAGGAGGGGCCGTGAACTGGGAGACGGTCGCCGTTGTGGTGACCGGTGGCCTGCTGGTGACCATCCCCTCGAACTGGGTGGTGAGACAGGTGCTGCGGCTGGCACGCCATGAGGCCCCGCCGAGTGAGAACAAAGCCGGCCGCTGGATCGGTGTCCTCGAGCGGCTGCTCATCTATGTCCTGATGGTGATCGGCGCCGCGGCGGCCGCCGGCCTGGTGGTGGCCGCCAAGAGCATCCTGAGATTCCCTGAGATAAGCGGCAAGCCGGCAGCCATCGACCCCGAATATGTCCTCATCGGCTCGCTGGCGAGCTGGTTTCTCGCCTTCTCGATCGGCGCCCTCGCCATGTCGATGATCTGACCATCGGTCTGTTAGACATCCGCCGATGATCGAGGCGGCGCTTTGGGGTCTGTTTGCAGCCAGCTCCCTCCTGATCGGCGCCCTCTATGCGGCACGCAATCCACCCCACGCCAGAACCCTCGGGCTGGTGATGGCATTCGGCTCCGGGGTCCTGCTCAGCGCGGTCTCCTTCGAGTTGGTGGCCGAAGCCAGCGAGATCGGAGGTGGGACCTTGGGGGTGCTGTTCGGCTTCTTCGGTGGCGCCGCGGCGTTCACGCTCGGCGACATCGTCATCGGTCGATTCCAGAAGCGACGTCAAGGCGTGAAGCCGGCATCGGCGGACGAGGGCTCGGGTCTGTCGATTCTCCTCGGCGCGTTGCTCGACGGGATCCCCGAGACGGCCGTCCTCGGCTTGACCGTCCTTCAGACCGGTCAAGTCGGGCTGGCGATGCTGGCGGCCGTTTTCATCTCCAACCTACCGGAAGGCATCGCGGCCACGACAACCCTGATCGAGGGCGGGTGGAAGCGAACCGCGGTGCTGAGGATTTGGGGAGCCGTGGTCCTGGCGTGCGGGTTTGCTGCGGCGGCGGGATACGCCCTTCTGGATGGCGCACCGGCCGGTGTGTTGGCTTTCGTCTACGCATTTGCAGGTGGGGCAGTGCTCACCATGCTCGCAACGTCGATGATCCCCGAGGCATATGAGCGAGCCGGGCGCCCGGTGGGATTCCTTACCGTCTTCGGGTTCTTCGTCGGATTTGGGATCAGCGTGCTGGAGGGCTGAGCCTCAACCCTTGTAGCCGGAGGCTCGGGCCGCCCGGCCCTGCTTCTCGGCCTTGCTCTTGGCGGAGTCGCGACTCTTCTTCTCGCCGGCCCGGTAGTGGTACTTCTTCCCCGAGTCGCCCCACTGGTAATAGGGTCCCTTGCCGTCCTTACCCCGATGAACCGGCATGGCTTCCTCCGTGTTGGGTCGACTGCCGCCCGCGGATTACCCGGCGTCCGAGCGTCGCAAACCCCGGGGCCGATGGATCGCCTCTTTGCGGGCTACAGGCGACCCACCAGCTCGTTCCGGTCGGCAACAAACAACGTCTGGCCGACATTGTTGGACTCGTGGACAAAATCGCGGAGAGCGGTGCTGGCCGCGATCGCCGAGGAGATATCGCCGACGACGGCGAAGCGATAGCTGTAGGTCTGCATCTTCTGGAGAAAGGCGCCCGCCATACCGGTCCGCAGCTCGAGAAAATCGGGGTGCAGCCTCGACACCGGCACGGCGATGAGATCGGCGTTCTGACCGTAGGCCTCGCCGATGAGGTCGGTGGCGTCGCTCTCGGTACCGAGGTGCGGTCCGGGGGCCTCGACTTCGAGGATGCGGTGGTCGTCGATCTCGAGAAGCCTCATGACGCAGCTCAATCTAAGGGGGGGGCCAGACAAAGCGGAAAAGGTGAACCCTGTACGGCGGACGTTTCGGATCGGAGCACAGGGGTAAGGGGCGGGAGATGAGTGGTCCCTCCGAGCCCGGCCGGTCTATACCCGACTTCAAGGTGCCCGCCAGCACTGGTCAGACACTCTCCCTCGACTCATACCGGGGGAAGACGCCTCTCGCCATCTTCTTCTTGCCCGGGATCGAGATGGAAGAGGACCTGGCGTTGCTCGAGGCCTACAACCAGCACCTCGCCGACTTCGGGAGGCAACGAGCCCAGCTGATGGGTGTGGTGAAGGAGCGGGCCCGGGCTGTGCGCGATTTGGCTGATTGGATGAATCTCCAGCTACCGATTCTGGCTGACGCATCGGGGGCGATGATCCGGGAATTCGGGGTGGACGGCCCCGATGGGCGCGCCCGTCACGCCCTGATCATCTCGGACAAGGACGGGAACCTGGTGCGGCGCTTCGACCCGGCGCCGGTCGGCGATCAGGTCGAGGCGGCCCTGGCCACGATCCGTGGCCTCGGCTCCGGGGCTCTCCGGCACACCGGATAGCGAAGCCATCTCGCCTCAGCGTCTGAAGACGACGATCCCGTCACGTTCCTCGCCGTGCACCCGGCCGGCCATCCGCAGATGCTCGAGGTGCGAGACCGTCTCCAGGAAGGCCAGTCGCGCCTCGAGCGGCGTGAGATTGGGGCGAAACGACATGAGCATCACCTCCCATGCCGTCAAGTCCTGGGACCTGACCAGTTCGGCCATGTCGAGGAGCCTCCGATCGTGGTGGAGCAGAATCTGCCTCGCCCTCTCCTCGCCCTGGTCGATCAGCGTGCCGTGCGCCGGGTAGGTGAGCTCGATGTCGATCCCAACCAGCTTCTGCAATGACTCGAGATAGGTGCCGAGCGGATCACCCAGGTCCTCGTCCCACATGATCACCGGCGAGATCCGGGGGAGTACGTGGTCGCCGGAGAACAAGATCCCAGTTCGCGAATCGCGGAGGCAGATGTGGGCCGGTTCGTGACCCGGGGTGTGGATGACCTCCAGCCACCGACCGTCACCGATGTCGATCCGCTCTCCGTCGATCACCGTGTGATCGGGCGCCTCGATGTGAGGCATGTAGTCGGGTCGGACGCCGAGGTCGCCTGTGACCGAGCTCAGGATCTGACGGGGAACGCCATGGGTGTGCCCGACCCGGAGCAGTCGGTCGACGTAGCCGGGAGTGTCGTTGTACCTGTCGACGAGCTTGGCTGCCCGCTCATGCATCACGAACCGGCAACCCCACTCCCGGACCAGCCGGGCAGACATGCCGACATGGTCGAGATGGAGATGGGACACGACCAGCGTGTGAACCGCCGCTTCGTCGAGCCCGAGGTGCTTGAAGCCGTCTCGGATGGCTTTACGCCCCGGCTCCCAGTCGGTGCCACAGTCGAGGAGCAACAGGCCGCCGTCGGCCTCCACGGCGTAGGTGTTGACCCATGCCGGGCTCTTGAATGGCAGCGGCGCCGGGATGAGATGGATCCCATTCCCCAACGACTCGGGTTGGGGGATGGTCATCCGTGCTCGACGGGATCCTTGATTCCGAAGGTGATGTCCAGGGTCACGCTGAACAGCGTGGGTACGCCGGAGTCGTCCACCGTGCCTCCGACCTTGACGATCTTGAAGTTCTGGATGTCGGAGATCGTGGCTGCGGCCCGGGCCAGGACGGTTCGGACGGCGTCTTCGATCGAATCCGCGGCCTGACCGGAGAGTCGGATCGTCTTCGTGATGGATGACATCTGGTTCCTCCTGGATCAGACGCTAGTTGCTGCTGATTGCACGGGGCCGTCGTTAGGGTCGGGGCCATGCGACGGGGCTTCATTGCCGTAACGCTGGTTCTGCTCGCGTCCTGCTCAGTGGCGAGTGTCGATCCCACCTCCACTTCCGCTCCACCCGTGCCGAGCACCACCTCCTCGACGACCGTGACCACCACGGCGACGACCACCACGATCGCCACGACCACAACCACGATTAACCCATTTGCCCGGCCTGACTGGCTGGGGACCAGGCTGCTGCCCCTGAGACCGGACGAGTTCGGAGAGGTGCAACCGACCCCGACTCAGCTCCACGATCGACAGCTCGAGACGCTCGACTTGTTGCCCCCGCCGACCGGCGACGGGTTCCTCTCGAGCATCGACCCGATCCCATCAGATGTGCTGGCTCGATCGAGCTGGGTCGCTGAGTGCCCCGTCACGCTCGACGAGTTGTCGTACCTGACCATGACCCACTTTGGGTTCGATCAACGCTTCCACACCGGGGAGATGATCGTCAACGCCTCGGTGGCCGAAGACGTTGTCGAGGTGTTCCGCCAATTGCACGAGGCACGTTTCCCGATCGAGCAGATGAGAGTCATCACCAAAGAGGAGATCGACGCTCATCCGACAGGGGACTGGAACGACACCACCTCGTTCGTGTGCCGTCCGGCGGTGGGCTCGACATCGTGGTCCCAACACGCCTACGGCTTTGCCGTCGACCTCAACCCCTTTCACAACCCGTATTTGAAAGGGGACCTGGTCTTGCCAGAACTCGCCTCGGTGTACACCGATCGTGATGCCGTGCGGGTGGGCATGGTCGTGCCCGGCGATGTCGCCACCCAGGCCTTCGCCGGGATCGGGTGGGGATGGGGCGGCAACTGGAGCTCACTCAAGGACTGGATGCATTTCTCGCAGAGCGGGAGCTGAGTGGCCCGGACAATTAGTGAAGCCCCAACAAGTCGAAACCGAAGTTCCTACCCGTCGGGGCTTCGAGAGGAACTATAACCCATGACCCGCGGCCTGTCGAAACATCGCGAAAAATTGCGCTATTCACTAAGCCAAGGTGCTGCTGACAACTCCCGGGGACCCCGTTTTCCTGGATGCTGTCCGATGTTTTGACCACCGAAGTTGAGATCCTGCTGGGCTTAGTTGGCGGCGCGTTTACGGTGGGCCGGTACGGCCCCCTGGACGTCGGGGCTGGAAGTCCCCGACTCCGAACGGAAGGAGCCCACTGATGCTTCTCGTGTTGTGGGTCCCGTCGGTCGGGCAGGAATCATGATCGGGTCGCTCGGAGGGACACTCGCGGCGCAGCTGGCCGATCGATGGAGGCTCTCATGACTGAACTCCTCTCGACTCGGCGAACGGTGCTGAGGGCGGCAGCCATTGCTGCGGTGCTCGGAACGGTGTTCTCGGTCGCCGCTGGTATCGGTTTTGGCAACCTCACCAACGAGGTTGGTGCCAGGCAGGTGCTGAGAGAGATCGCTGCTCGGCCCGCGTGGTATTGGCCGACTGTACATCTCGGCTTCATCCTCGGCCCCTCCTGTGGGTCGCTGCCTTCGTTGGCATCGCAGCTTCGCTTGCGGGAGGAGCGGGCCGAACGCTGGGGTGGCTGGGCGTAGCGGCCCTCATCATTGGGACAGCGGTGCACATCGTCGACTCGTCCATCAGCGGCTTCGGGCTCTCTGCACTGGCCGAAGCCTGGAAATCGGCCCCAGCGACAGACCAACCGGATCTGGTCCGCATTGGCGAGACGATTCTGTATGTCCTCAACGGGACGTGGAGAAGCGTGCACAGTTACTTCCACGGACTGCCCTTCATCCTCATCGGACTGGCTGTTGCCTTCAGCCGCCGATTCCCCGCTTGGGCCGGCTGGTTGGCGGTGGCCGGTGGAGCAGCATCACTCCTCGGGGGGATCCTTCAGTTCCTCGGCGCAATCCCCGGGACTGAACAACTCGTCATCATCCCGGCCCAAGTGGTGAGCCTGTGGATGCTCATCATGGCGTTCCTCATGTGGCGCCAAGCGGGTCAAACCACAGGGGAGAACCACCAATGACCGAATCCCGCTCATCCCGCTGCACTTTCAGTCAGATGACTGACGGAGACTCCCATGACAACACCGAACCGCCAGCAACCTTCGGTCAGGGAATCCAAGTGGTCGGCGGCCCAGGCGACCCCATAGGGTCCATGGCCTAAGGCGACGTATCCCAGGTCTGCAGCTCGGTCCACGCGCGCGCTGCTCGCTCGGTCGACCAGCCGACCGCGGGACCGGACAACCCGTATCCGGGGATAGTCGGCACCACGACGTGGAACGCGTCCTCCGCGGAGCCACCGTGCGTCACCGGGTCGATCAGCGGCCCGATCACATCGAGATATTCCACGATCGACCCGGGCCATCCGTGCGTGAGCACCAGCGGCATGGCATCGGGATCTGCCGACCGGACGTGGATGAAGTGCAGGTCGTGGCCGTCGATCTCGGTGCGGAACTGCGGGAACGAATTGAGCCGGGCCTCCTGAGCCCGCCAGTCGTAGGTAGTGCGCCAATAGTCGACCAGTTCCCGGGTGTAGTCGAGCGGGATGCCCTGTGCCCACCCCACACCGGGAACCTCGTCGGGCCAGCGAGTGGCGTCCAGTCGCCGATGCAGGTCATCGAGCTGTTCTTGGGGGACGTCGATGCTGAAGGTACTGATCTCTGTGGCCATGAGATCGACCATGTCCAACCTAGGACGCATTCAGTCCTGAGCCCGAGAGACATGATCGAACATACGTTCGATATAGTGAGCCGGGTGACCGGGTACGCCGAGCTCCACTGTCATACCAACTTCTCCTTCCTCGATGGCGCCTCTCACCCTGAGGACCTGGTGGACAAGGCCATCGAGCTCGGCTACGAGGCCCTGGCTGTGACCGACCATGACGGCTTCTACGGGGTATCCCGTTTCTGGCAGGCGGCCAAGGAGACCGGTCTTCCCGCCATCTATGGAGTCGAGATCGGCCTCGAAGCCGATCCGACCGGCCCGGTCGACTCCTTGGCGGGCGCCCGAGAATGGGACCAACTGCGACATGCCCGGACCAAAGGCGGCCAGGGTCGATTGCGTCGGGGGCGGAGTGTCCGCTCTCACGGCGCCAAGCCGACCAATCTCCCCGAGACCGATCATCTGGTGCTCCTCGCCGGGTCGCCCGACGGTTACCGGAGTCTCTCCCATCTCGTGACCAAAGCCCAGATGCGGGGGGAGAAGGACCATCCCGTCTACATCTGGGACGACCTGGCCGAGGCGGCGCGGAACACCGACATCCACGCCCTGACCGGATGTCACGCCGGGGCAGTGCCCAAGGCGGCGGCCGGCGGTGACCTGGGGGCCACCATCAGGGAAGCTTCCCGTCTCCGGGAGTTGTTCGGGACCCGGCTCCATCTCGAGATGTGGCATCACGGCATGCCCGAGGACGACCCTCGTAACGATCTGATGTGGGAGGTGGCACAGAAGCTGTCCCTGCCCACCGTGGCCAGCAACCAGGCCCACTATCACGACCGGGGTGATGCCTATCTGTCCGAGGTGCTGGCCGCCATCGGAGGGAGACGCACCCTGGCCATGGCCGACGGGTTTCGCCCTGCCACCGATGAGCGCTATCTCAAGCATCCGGTGGAGATGGCCCGTCGCTTCCTCCACTACCCGGGGTCGGTGGCCCGGGCCGGGGAGCTGGGACGCCGTCTCGCCTTCGACCTGGGATTGGTGGCGCCCAATCTTCCCGACTTCCCCATGCCCGGCTACTTCCGGGGCGAGATGGAGTATCTGCGACATCTCACCTGGGAGGGGGCCAGGGTCGTCTATCCGGGGAGTGAAGACGGGATCGACCCCACGGCTCGGCGTCGTCTCGAGCACGAGCTGGACATCATCGACCGGCTCGGCTTCCCCGGCTACTTCCTGGTGGTGAAGGACATCATCGACTTCGCCCGGACCCAGGACATCTACTGCCAGATCCGGGGCTCGGGGGCGGACTCCGCGGTGTGCCGCTGTCTCGGCCTGACCCGGGTCGACCCGATTCGTCTCCAACTCCCTTTTGAGCGGTTCCTCTCCGAGGAGCGGGGCCGGCCTCCTGACATCGACATCGATTTCGAGGCCGACCGGCGCGAGGAAGTGATCCAATACTGCTACCGAACGTACGGGCGGGAGCGGGCGGCGATGGTGGCAAATGTGATCACCTATCGGGCCAAGTCGGTGCTCCGTGACGTGGCCAAGACCTTCGGGTTCACCCAGGCCCAGGTCGACGGACTCTCCAAGTACGTCGACACCAGGGACCCGGGTCAGATCCGGCTCGACTCGCCACTCCCCGAGGGGATGACCGCCGAGATGATCTACGACATCTGCTGGCGGCTCGACGGCTACCCCCGTCACCTCGGCATCCACTCCGGGGGGATGGTGATCGCCGACCGTCCCCTGTGGCAGGTGGTGCCTCTGGAGTGGGGGCGGCTCGAGGGTCGGACCGTGCTCCAGTGGGACAAGGACGACTCGGCGGCAGTGGGGATCGTCAAGTTCGACCTGCTCGGGCTGGGGATGCTCAACGCCCTCCACCTTGCCCACGACCTGATCGAGGACACCCACGGGATCGACATCGACCTGGCGGCCATCCCCCAGGAGCAGGCGATCTACCGCTCCATCACCCGCTCCGACACCGTCGGCCTGTTCCAGATCGAGTCGAGGGCGCAGATGGCGACCCTGCCCAAGATGAAACCGAAGACCTTCTACGACCTGGCGGTGGAGGTGGCCCTGATCCGTCCCGGCCCGATCCAGGGGCAGTCGGTCCATCCCTATCTGCGTCGTCGCAACGGTGAGGAGCCGGTGGTGTATCCCCACCCATCGACGGAGGAGATCCTGGAGAAGACCCTCGGGGTGCCCATCTTCCAGGAGCAGTTGATGGAGTTGGCCCGGGTCTGCGCCGGGTTCGACGGGGGACAGGCCGACCGGCTCCGTCAGGCGATGACCCACAAACGATCGGAGCAGGCGATGGGCAAGCTCCGCGAGGAGGTTTACGTCGGGATGGCCGGCAACGGGATCTTGGGGGCGGCCGCCGACGAGATCTGGGAGAAGCTGCAGGGTTTCGCCAGCTTCGGCTTCCCCGAGAGCCACTCGGTGAGCTTCGCCTACATCGTCTACATGTCGGCCTGGCTCCGCTTCCACTACCCGGCCGAGTATCTGGCCGGGTTGCTCAACGCCCAGCCCATGGGCTTCTACAACCCCAACTCGCTGGTCCAGGACTCGGGACGGCACGGGGTGGTGGTGATGGGCCCTGACGTCAACATCTCCTGGCACGACTGCACCATCGAGCCGATCGAGGCCGATCCCGACGATGTGGTGACCTATCTCGGGGAGAGCTGGCGACGGGGGAGGGGGACCGTCGACGACACGATCCGCCCCCCGGTCGGGGTGCGTATGGGGCTGCGTTACGTGCGCAACCTGGGGGAGAAGGAGGTGACCCGGATCGAGGCGGCTCGGATCCTGGGTGGTGAGTTCACCTCACCGGAGGACCTGGCTTCCCGCACCGGGCTCGGGGTGGAGGCGCTGGAGGGTCTGGCCGCCTCCGGCGCCCTGGAGTCGATCGGGCGTGGTCGTCGGGAGGGGATGTGGGCCGCAGGCGCTCTGGCCGAGATCGACCCCGAGCGGCTGGCGTTGTCACCGGGGGTGGACTCGCCTCCATTGCCGATGATGGGGCAGGAGGAGGAGCATCGGGCCGATCTCTGGTCGACCAGGGTCTCCAACCGGCATCCGATGAGCTTCATCCGCGACCAGCTGGACGGGTGTCTCACCGCGGCGGAGGCTCTCGACATGCAACGTAACGGGTCCAGGATAAAGGTGGCGGGTGTCATCACCCATCGGCAACGGCCCGGTACCGCCAAAGGTGTCTACTTCCTCAACCTGGAGGACGAGACCGGGCTCTTGAACATCATCGTGCTCCCCGACGTGTGGGCCCAGCACCGCCAGGTAGTGCGGAGAAGCCCCGCGCTGGTCATCCACGGCCGGCTCGAGTACCACGACGGGGTCACCAACATCGTGGCTCGGGATTTCGAGCCGATCGGGGTCCAGACGGTGCAGTCGAGGGACTTCCGGTGATGAGTCGCCCTGGCCGGGGCACCACCAATCGTCAGCCGACGTCCACAGGGCGTTCCCCGTCATGTGGGCGGCCGCGCCTCCGCTTCTCCAGTACGGAGATGAAGAGGATCGAGCACAGGAGCGCCAGGATTCCCATTCCAATCGAGATCTGATCCGGGACCTCACCACTGAAGATCCTGACCAGGATCCACGCAACCAGCCAGCCTACGAATCCGATACCGGCGTTGGCCATGAGCGAGCGGTCCTCACGGCCACCGCCCTGGATGGCGCCGGCGAAACCACCGGTGAAGCTGGCTACGAAGAACGGAAAGACTCCGAAGTACCCCACTGCAACGACTATGTCCACTGGGTCCCCTGTCGTCGTCTCATAGGCTACCTGGTGCCGATCCGGGTCGGCGGGGTCGATGCCAGTCGCACCACTCGGGGTTGACCCCTGATCCGGTGCATGGCCACACTCTTCTGATGGCCGGTTTTCGCTACTCAGCAGAGGTGCTCGCAAGTTTTCCCAACACCCGAGGCGGTGTCATCCACGCCGTAAGTCTCGACAACACGACGGCATTGTCGCCGCTGTCGGACCTGTATCGGGCCGAGCAGGAGCGGGTTCGGGCGGATATCGGGGACGCACCGTTGTCTGAAATCCCCAGCCTGTCTGCGTGGCGGGCCACCTTCAGCGGGTTTGGGGTCAAGCCCACCCAATACCGCAGCGCGGCCGAGGCACTGCTCCGACGTCTGACCAAACAAGGCGACATCCCCTCGATCAATCCCCTGGTCGACCTGGCCAATCTGGTCAGCGTTCGACACCGACTCCCGGTGGCGGTGTTCGACCAGCGAGACGCCACCGGCGTCACGACTGTGCGCTTCGCCGCCGGTCATGAGCCCTTCACCGATCTCGGCGCCGATGCCGTGTCGCATCCCGAGCAGGGAGAGGTGATCTTCGCCGATGAAGCCGCCCTGGTGAGCGCGCGACGATGGTGCTGGCGCCAGAGCGGTCAGAGTGCGGCCCGGTCCAGCACAGTCGAGGCCCTCGTAACGGTCGAAGGTCAACACGAAGGCGCAGAGGACGACGTGAAACGCGCCACCGAGGATCTGGTCGAACTGTTCGCCCGGTTCCAGCCCGGGGCCGATCTCCGATCTGGCTTCCTCTCCCCGCGGGCGAGTGATTTCTTGCCCTGAACATCGATGCCGGCGGTCGGCATTGGCGGTGTTCGGTCTCTGGCGGGGTGAGATGTAGCCGGTTGTGTGGGTCTGTCGAGCGTCGGGATTGGGGAGGTGAGATGCATACCGGAGCGGTTATATAACGAGATGGGCATAATGGCTGCCGTGAGCCCGTTCCAAGCAATCGCCGATCCCAACCGTCGCCGCATCCTGGACCTCCTCCGCGAAAAGGAGCGCCCGGTTGGGGACCTGGTCAAGGCGCTCCGGATCACACAGCCAGGTGTGTCCAAGCATCTCAGAGTCCTCAGATCGGCCGGCCTGGTGACCGTCCGACCCGAGGCACAACGCCGGATATATGGACTTCGTCCCAAGCCACTCGTTGAGATCGACGAATGGCTGGCCCCATATCGCCGGCATTGACGAGGCCGGCCCGATGACGCTTGCTACTGAGTCACCGGCGCCGGCGCATCGACGTTGACCACCGCCGGTCCGAGCCCGGCTCGTACCACAACGATCTGGCTCTCGGTGTCCCCAGGATTGCTCTCTCGGTGGATCGCGCCCTTGGGAACATGGAGAAAGTCCCCAGGGCCGGCCTCGACGATCGAACTGCCTCCGGGACCGGATTCCATTCTCAGCGTGCCGGCCACCACGTATATCGAGGTCTCGTAGTCGCCGTGATGGTGCCAGCCGGACACCATCTGAGGATCCGTCCGCACTAAACCCGCCCACAGACCCTCGACCGAAGTCGCCTGTTCTCTGATCATCCCGGGAGTCAGGTCCCCTTCTCGACGCTCCTCCGGGCGGATTTGAGACACGGGATCGGATGCTGCCATCGACGTCCTCTCGTGATTCGGGCGAAACTTAGGCCGTTGATCCAGTCGACCTGACCGGGGCCGTATCGTGAAACGTCGTGAGCGAAGACGATCGCCAGCTCTGGGACCAGCGGTACGCCCAGGGAGGACTTGCCCCCGTCGGGGATCACGGCCCGCCACCGGCTTTCGCTTCTGCCCAGCATCTGTTTCCCAGCGAAGGGTTGGCCCTCGACATCGCCTGCGGGCGTGGTCGTGCATCGGTGTGGCTGGCGATGCGTGGCATGGATGTCCTCGGGGTCGACGTCTCGCCCGTTGCCATCGACCTCGCCCGCGAGCTGGCCCGGCTCGGTGGAGTGACCGATCGTTGCCGATTCGTGGTGCACGATCTCGACGATGGCATTCCTGCCGGCCCGCCGGTGAACTTGGTCCTCTGCCACAAGTTTCGTGACCCGGACCTCGACTCGGCATTGATGGAGCGGCTGGCACCAGAGGGACTGCTGGCCGTTGCCACGCTCAGCGAAGTCGAAACCGGGCCCGGCCGGTTCCGAGCGCGGCCAGGCGAGTTGCGGGAGGCGTTCGGCTCTCTGGAAGTCCTGGCCGAAGGCGAGGCTGACGGGATGGCCTGGCTCATCGGTCGTAAGTCACCCGGGTGATCCTGATCCCAGGATCCAAGAAATCTGTCTCCGTCTTTCGCGGCGAGGGCAAATCTGTCACTCACTCCCTCTTCGTAGGTTGTCGGGTATGGACTTGGGGAGTCTCAACGAGGATCAGTTGGATCAGTTGATTGTCCGGGGGGAACGGGAGATTGGTACTTGGCGGGCGGTGCAGATGGCGGTGGTGGCGGAGAAGCGAGGCCGGAAGTCGTATCAGGCGGATGGTCATCGTTC
>Ga0299907_10000056_pt1 | contig 37777 bp, 36 predicted proteins | sample RVTome_16_FD_198680 | JGI IMG/M metagenome (GOLD analysis project Ga0299907, IMG submission 198680) | Soil microbial communities from uranium-contaminated site in the Upper Colorado River Basin, Wyoming, United States - RVT152D67 (version 2) ...
TGGCGATCACCGCCTGCATCCTGGTCACGTGTTCCTCCTCTGTCAGACGACGAGCACCGGTACCCCCGCGGCGTGTGCGAGCCTCATGGCGGTGCTTCCGAGCAAGGCCTTGCTCGCCCCGTGACCGCGGCGTCCCACCACGAGCAACTCGTAGCCTTCCTCGGCTGCGTGCTTCATGAGCGCCGCCGCCGGTTGACCCACCAGCAGCACGGTCCCTGGCTCGAGGACGTCCGCGGCGGCCGCCGATCGTTCCAATTCCTCGGTCGCGAGTCGCTCCGTGCCCCAGGGTCGGCCCGAGATCGCGCTGTCGTAGTCGATGACGCCCGCGAGGGTCAGGCGACCGATTCGGTCGCGAAAGAGGTCAACTGCGGCTCGGAGCGCGGCAGCGGACTGCACCGACCCGTCGATCCCTACCAGCACGTCCACGTTTCCCGAGCCCGGCGCGCCTTCACGCAGGGGCCGGGCGCGCGCTCGCGGATCCCGGGAGGTGGCTCGCGCCGTCCCGAGCGCAAGTGGGATCACGAGCGGGCCGAGGATCGCCCCGAGGAGCAGCCAGCTGAACGAGCTATGTCCGCGTCGGCCCATCACGATCGACGCGGTCACGCCGATCAGCGCCCAGAGGGCCCAGATGATGCCGAGCGTCTGCGTCGTCGTCACGCATCCACGCTACCGGGCGATATCCCCAACTCAGCGGCCAAGGGTCCCGTCACCGAAGGGACGTCCAGGATGCCATCCGAGGGCCGTTTCCCGCCAGACTGAGGAGACACGCATCAAGCGTCTCGAACCCGATGCCGTCTTGCTGTTGCTGGCGTACGTCGGTGCGCTGGTAGCCGTCGTTTCCGCATCCACCTAGCGCCGCCACCGGCCCACGGGGAGAGGGTCCGGTCGGGCTATGCGCAAGGGCTACGTCGCGAAGATGGTCTCCCGGGCGAAGGGGAGTCTTGGTCCACGACGCACAAGTTAGCCGCAAGCTGGTACGCGCTGTCGGCCCGCATGGAACGAACCGCTCGTCGCATAGTGGCGATTGTTGAAGGACGCCAACCGGGGCGACCGAGGGCATCTTCAGGGCGCTAGTGTGCGTCGAGCCCGGTTCTCGCCGAGTAGCGTCCGCGCACATGGTGTACGAACGATCCGAGCATTGTCGGGTCGACCGCTTACCGACGGTGTTCTGCCGCAATACGCGACTCCGAGTATCCGACACCCGTGTACGACAAGGCGGGAACGGTCTTGGTCGGTTGACGCCGTCGAGCTGTGAGACGCCGTGCTAGCCTGCTGGGCCGCTGACTCCCGTCGGCGCCGTTGAGAGGAGGGGCCATGCATTTGCGTCGTTCCGCTCGCATCATGGTCGCCGGCGTCCTTGCCGTGGGGCTGACTATCTCCCCCGCGTCGCCCGCCGCTGCCGTTGAGATCGAGCAAGTTGCCGACGGCTTCGCCGGCCCGTTGGGCCTTGCCATCGGCGCGGACGGCACCGTGTTCGTCGCGCAGGCGTTCCTCGGGACGCTCACGGCGATCGACCGCTCCGGCGACAGGACGGATCTGGTGACCGGGGAACCCGTGGCCGGAGGCGTGGAAGCCCTTGGCCTGGGGCGGGTCGTCTACACCACTCGGGTGGGTGAGGAGGGCGTACCGCCGAGCGAAGCGAGCCTCATGCACGTCACGCCGGCTGGCAAGACACGGCAGCTGGCGTCGCTGCTTGCTTACGAGGCGGCCCACAACCTCGACGCCAGCAACCTTTATGGCTTCGTCGACCTGGATCCGGCATGTGCGGCCGAGCTGGAGGCGGCCTTCGGTGGCCAGGTGGCCACGACCCCGTATCCCGGTCAGGTGGACTCCAACCCGTACGCCGTCGCCTTCGACCGAGGCGGCTACGTCGTCGCCGACGCCGGCGGCAACGACATCGTCCGCGTCGATGCCAACGGTCGGGTGTCTACGGTGGCCGTCCTGCCACCGATCGACACGACGATCGGGGCGGAGGTCGTCGAGGAGTTCGGCGCGCCGGAGTGCGTGGTGGGCGCCGCCTATCGCGCGGAGCCGGTGCCGACCGATGTCGAAGTCGGCCCGGACGGCAGCTACTACGTGTCGTCGCTGCCCGGCTTCCCGGAGGCGCCGGGAACCGGCTCGGTGTTCCGGGTGTCGCGGTCGGGCTCGGTGGAGCTGGTTGCCACCGGGTTCGCCGGAGCAGTCGACCTCGCGGTGACCGACGACGGCACGATCTACGTGGCCGAGCTTTTCGGCGGTCAGATCTCCCAGATCATCGACGGCGATGCGTCCGTGCTCGTCGAGGTGACCGAACCGGCCGCCGTCGAGGTGGCTCCCGATGGCACGGTGTACGCCACCACGGACGCCTTCGGAAACGGCCGGGTGGTGATCGTCACACCCTGATTACTTCCGGCGAGGAGCATCACTCCTGACCTGCTGACGAGCGGCGACGACGTCCGCGGTGGCCGGCCGTCTCACCACACGAGGCACTCGCCGGACTCACGCGTCGTACTGGCGGGTCGAGCGGTCACAGTGATCGATCGGGATGGTGGCTGTACATCGGATCTGGGATCTTGGCGAGAACGGTCGCGGCAATCGCCGTTGGACTCGTATCGCTTCTGATCGCACCCGCCGTCGTAAATTCGCAAACGGTGTCGCCGACACCAACTCCGGTGGCATCGCCGAGTCCATTCGTTCACCGGGCGAAGAGGGGATCGTCGGAAGTGGGGAGAAGTCGTTGACCGATGCGCCTTTCGACGATCCGCGACTGGCTGAGGAAGCGCCCCGCAACGCCGCGTCAGATCGCATCCAGAGTCTCGTTGGCGATCGAGGGCTTGCGGGCTTCGCCGGAACGCAAGTGGACAGACAATCCAATTCGCTCGTCCTCTTCTGGAAGGGGCACGTTCCCCCCGGAAGTTTCAAACTTGATCTCGCAGCTTCGTCCAGTGGTTCCGGTTGTAACCAAGTCCGTGCCGTACTCCGCTACCGAGCTGGACAAGGAGGCGCGGCGGATCATCGGGTTGAGTGCGACAACTGGGGCGACTGTAACCGCCGTAGGCCCGCTCTCTGACTACAGCGGACTCGAGGTGTCGGTGGAGTCGGAAGACTTCGACAGTGCACCGCAGACGATCACGAGCGCCTTCAGGCTTGAGTTCGTCCAATGCCAGAGGCTCAGCTCGTGGGGAGGTGGGACGAGGCCGCCCCGTTTTGGGGTGGAGCCGCAATTGACCCCTAGACGACCCGATCTTCCGCGTGTACCGGTACTGCACTACCGGCTTCGCCGCGAGGCGGTCTGGCGGCGCGGAGGTGGCGATCACGGCCCGCCACTGCGGAACGGACATGGATTGGAGGAGTCCGCTCAGCGATGCGTTCATGGGGCATACGGGTACAGGGAATTCAGGGCTCGACACAACGCTCCTGAACAATGCGAACTACGCACCCTCAATCTTCGTTGGGCCGTGGGATTCATCGACGGGGCGGACCGTCGTTGGTTCGGGGAACCCCGCAGACGCACGCTCCAGACGGGATAGGATCCACAGCCTTCAGCTGGTCCCGCCTCCGAATGCCTGCGGTACCGCCGATTCGGACGCCTGATTGGGGAGCGCCCGGCCACACCTCCTGACCTGCACTCCCCGGGGGACTCCCCGGATTCTCCCCCTTCAAGGCGTCACGGTCTGAAGCCGTCGCGCGCCTTTGTCTGGGTGATGGGCGCCATTCGGAACCGGACTGCAACGGGGGCACGCCGTAGCGTCGAAGCGAGGCACCGCCTGACCCGCTGCTTCACCGGCGGCGACGCAAGTCCGCGCTGGGTTCCCGCCGAGTTCCAACCGAGTTCCAGCCGCCGCGCACCTGTCCCCGACAGGAATCCGAGTCCCTTGGCCCGGATTCCGCTCCCCAGGCACGGCGAGGAACCCAAGAGGGACTGAATGGGGACTGAGTAGGAACCGCGATCCCTCAGGATCGAGCCGAATGGGACTTTCTAGCGACTCGGACCCTTCACGATCGAGCAGACAACCGAAGACGTGGACAGCGATCCACCGCTTTGGCCGCAAGCAGGCCTCCGAGGGCGACGGCGTTTCGCCACCAGCCGCCGGCTCGGGCACCGAGCGGCGATCCGCGGGAAGGCCGGCGTCACGGTCGAGGACCCGAGCCGGACGAGCGATCAATACGGCCCCGAACCCGGGCACCTCATGAGGAGGCGCGCTCGGAGTGATCGAGGGCCGGTGCGAGCGCTCGGACGGCGAGCGAAACGGGACCGGAGCGCCGGGAAGGACCGCGGTGATCCGCGAAGGACGCCCAGCGCAGGAAGACCGAAGGCGAGCCCGGCCGGCGACCCGAGCGTCTCTTTCTCAGACGACAAGACGTTGGAACTCGCCGGGTGCGGTGCCCGCAGCGCGAATCGCACCGCTACTGAGTTGTGACGGGTTCCCGGCTGCGGGCTCGCCGTGCCATCGTCTCGAGGATCCCGACAGCGACGGAGGGTTCTTTGAGCAACAGTTGGCGGAACGATGGGCGCGCGATCTTGACGGCGACGACCCGGCTATCTGCCATCACCGTCGCCGTTCGCGGTCCGCCGTCGAGCAGCGCCATCTCACCGAAGAAGTCGCCGGGGCCAAGCTTGGCAATGGCACGCCCGCTGGGAACGACCGCCCGGTAGACCTTCGCGCTTCCGTCGATGATGACGTAGAAGGCATCGCCCCGGACGCCGCTTTGCACGATCATCCGGCCCGGGGCGAAGGAGGCTTCCCGAGCCAGGCGGGCGATCCGTCGCACACGCCGAGTCGACAGTTCGGCGAAGAGAGGGACCTCCGCGAGGAGGGCAACGGTTTGAGACGAAGGACGCTGCCTGGCTTGCGGCTCTGTCCGCATCCTTCTCGCGGCGGCCTCCGCCGCGAGCACCATCTCCGGTGACGACATGCGGCTCCCTTGTCTACGAGTTTTGCCCTCTCGCCTTCGGAGCCCGTTGCGGCGACGCGTGTGCCCCAGGGGGCTTCTCGATTGATTCTCCGACTCGAGCCCCCGGCGGTCAAACTCGCGGCGGGTCGCCGATGCCATCAGAGTCGTGGCACTCGCGCTCGACACGGTTCGCGTTGACTGCAAGTCGCCGACGGACCAGACTTCCCCATAACTCCACCCCGCCGAACGGGCCGAGGAGGCGAGGTGGAGTTTGGTCATCCGGAGCAGGTCGTCTGTGCTGACGCCGAGCGTTGCCTCAGCGATCAGCAGGAAGTCGGCGAGGTCGAGGTAGCGCCACCGCTCGATTGCGATGCCGAGACGGACGCCTTCGGAAACGGCCGGGTGGTGATCGTCACACCCTGATTACTCCGGGCGAGGAGCATCACTCCTGACCTGCTGACGAGCGGCGACGACGTCCGCGGTGGCCGGCCGTCTCACCACACGAGGCACTCGCCGGACTCACGCGTCGTACTGGCGGGTCGAGCGGTCACAGGGATCGATCGGGATGGTGGCTGTACATCGGATCTGGGATCTTGGCGCCTGCAGAACAGTTGTTCCTGACGACTGGACCAATCGGCGCGAAGTACGCGGTGAAGGAATGCGGCTCGCGCTGGTCGGCTTGGCGCTACTCCGCCGGAGCGCGCCTCGTCACGATGCGGCCGAAAGGCGCGTCGAAGAAGATGGCCGCCATGGACAGAGACGATCCTGCTTACAAGGGACAGGCCGGCTACAACCCTCTGATGCTCGCGATCTACGACCCGTGGGTCATCGGGTTCATGTCGCGCGCGGTGTGGCACGTGCCGATACACGCCGTGATCGACCGCTACCGTCGGAACATCGGCCGGCGGCACCTCGACGTCGGGCCCGGGACGGGCTATTGCATCGACGAAGCCGACCCGCCCGAGGACACGGAAATCACGCTGCTCGACCCGAACCGGCACGTCCTGCGTAAGGCGGGCGCGCGACTCGCGCGGTGGGCGCCTCTCACGGTTGAGGCCGATGTGATGAAGCCGCTGCCCGTCTCCGGACGGTTCGATTCCGCGGCGCTCAGCTTCGTGCTCCATTGCCTGCGTGGCCCGAGCGAGAACAAGGCGATCGCGATCCGGAACGTTGCCGACGTGCTCGTTCCCGACGGCGTCCTCTTCGGGGGCACCGTGCTCGGCCTCGAGGGCCGGCACTCGGCAGCCGCTCGAGCGTTTCTACGCGCCGTGAACAGGAAGGGCGACTTCGACAACCTCGAGGACACGGCCGAAGGACTCCGCGCGATCCTGTCCGCGTCGTTCAACGATGTTGATGTGGAGACCATCGGCTCCGCCGCCCTGTTCACCGCGCGACGACCCCTATCGCCGAGCGCGATCGACGACCCGGACGGCAGTGCAGGCGCTTGAGCGACGACGGTCGACCGCCGTGAAGTGACTGCAATCCGTCAGACTGCGTCGAGCGGGATCGAACGTCGAACGGTCGTGCGGCACGAATGCGGGGCGAGGGTCTGGCCTGACTCACCGTGCAGAGTCGACAAGCGGTGCGACCAGCGACCTTGCGCGCCGTAGTCCCAACGGGATTTGAACCCGTGTCTCCACCTTGAGAGTGTTCTCGGGCCGATGTCGCTACCTGCACCGACAGCCGAATCTGCTCGTTGACCAGCGATTTCGATGCTTCACCCCATCCGGCCGTTTCTTGACGTCTCCTGATCGCTCGCGGGACGAATGCGGGACGAACCGGGAACCCTTCCCGACACACGAAGACCTCAGATCGCTGCGTCCGGCGTCTTTCGTTGACTCCTCGATACGGGCCCGAGCGTCGTCAAGTTGCTGTTCGATGTGCGTCCGCGCTGTCACCGCGAGCTGGCTGTAGCTTGGACTTCGATGATTCGAGGATCGCCGCCAAAGCGGAAGGCGCGCGGGGAACACTCATGAGCCGCGTTGAGGTCCGCGACCTCGGCGAGCGGCCGAAGACGTCACCGAAGCGGCGGTACGCGGAGAACGGTCACAGATCACGTCCCCGCACGCGCGACGAGGGTGGAAGCTGGTCCTCTTGGTCTTGCCTGATCGCCTTGGTCTTGCCCGATCGACCCTGACCACGAAGCGCGAAGGCGTGGCGGACGAGGGATCGGGGGCTCGCTGGGCGGTGGTAGGGTGAATAAGTCTCCCATCCCGATCGCGGAAAGGAGATTGCCATGCTGCAGGTCACCGACGCCGCAGTGTCCGTGCTCAGGAGCGAGGTCTTGCACGAAGGCGAGCCCGCGCAGCAAGACGAGCCCGCCACGGCGGTCAGACTCCGGCCGGCCGTCACGAACAACGGTCGTCAGACCATCACCTTGCAACCGGTGATGGGTCCTGAGCCGGGCGACGCGCCCACGGAGGCTGAGAACCTGGACGTGTTCGTCGCGCCCGAACTGGCCGGTCCGCTCGATTCCGGCATCCTGGACGCGCAAGCCACGCCTGAGGGTCCAGAGCTGATCTTGCGGGAGCAGTCCGACCAAAGCTGAGGCATACGCGCGGGGCCGCGCCGATTCGAGTCCTTCGTGCACCCGAGAGCCGACGCCGGATCGATCCGCGCGCTCGGCCGGAGATGACCGACTCACATGTTGGTCGCATGACACGCCGCGGGACAGGGTTTGGGCGAACGACGATGCCGCTGAGCGATCCGATCTCCTCGTTCGAGGAGTACGGCGCGGCCGGCGGAACGCGCGGGCTTTCGTTCGCCGGTTCGACGCAGTAGTCGAACACCACCTCGGCCGGCCGATCGATCTCGATCGAGTTCTGGATGGTCGTGGTCCGTCGAGCCATGTCGACCTCCTCCTACCTTGCACCTCACGCCCAGCGATGTGCGAACCTATCGTGGATCGAAGGGACCAGGGCGACCGCCAGCACGACGAGACTCCCGATCGCGTGGATACCGATGTTCATCACGACGCCCTGATCGGAGAGCTGGCCCTCGCCGTTGATCGCGACCACGTACGGCAGGACGGCGATGACCCCGACGGCCGCCGAGACGACCGCGACCGGCTCCCACCATGACGTCTGCTTGAACACGCCCCACGCGGCCACGCTGAAGCCAGCGATCGCTGCCAAGACGAGGACGTTAACGACCGTCCACCGTGGGCCAGTCGGCGGTGGCGTGCGGCCGACGAAGGACGCCGTCATCCACAGGAACGTCGTCCCGAACAGGAAGAACGCGGCCGCCGAAACGTTCTTGAAGGTGAACATGGGTCCTCCTCCCAAAGCTCTTCTCCCAGGAACACCATTCTCAGCGCGGAGTTCGACGACCATGGTCGAGGGTCCCGAATCGTGTGGGCCGAGAGACCTGCCACGGGCATCTCCGGGTCGACAACGACGGATAGGAACCGCCAAGAGGGAGCGGGAGTGTGAACCTCCTCGCTTCGTACGGCGACCGGGTTGTCGCTTACCAGGGATCGCAGGAGCTGGGCGTTTAGTCCGACCTGGCGTTCGATCCGTCGACGCGATCGTGGACGGAGCTCCCGGCCGACCCGCTCGTGACGTCGTGCGATCGGGCCATGGTTTGGACGGACGCCGGGCTCGTCCTGCTCGGCATCGAGAACGTCCCGCAACCCGGCTCCGAGGGACCTGCTGTGTACCGCGCCGCGATCCTCGACCGGGGAGTGGCGACTGTAGGGGTCGCAAACGCCCGATTCGCCGTGTGACCAACCACGTGCTGCTTTGATGCAGGAAGGCGCAGGCTCTAGCGTTAGTGCATGATCCTCACGCCAGATCGACGCCTCCGCGTGTTCATATCCTCCACCCTTGACCTGTCCGAGGAACGAGCTGCAGCTAGACGGTCGATCGAGTCGCTGCGACTCACCCCGGTCATGTTCGAGGCCGGTGCAAGACCACATCCGCCACGCGCGCTCTATGGAGCCTACGTCGAACAGAGCGATGTCTTCGTCGGCATCTACTCGAAGCGCTATGGATGGACCGCGCCCGGGATGGTCGTGTCGGGGCTGGAGGACGAGTTCAATCTGTCGAGGAACAAGCCCCGTCTCGTTTACATCCAAGTCGATGTCGAGCGCGAACCGAAGTTGGACGAATTCCTACATCGAGTCCGCGAGGATGGCCTGTCCTACAAGCCATTTGGCTCTGCGGGCGAGCTGGAAGCACTGTTGAAAGACGATCTGATCGTCCTCCTTACCGAGCGCTTCCACGGCGCAGACGCTGAAGCTTCCATCAAGGAGCGCACGGCAGCCGCGCCGCTGCCCGTCCCGCCCACGGCCTTCCTGGGACGCGAGGTCGAAGTGGCAGAGATCACGACTCAACTCAAAGGAGATGACGTCAGGCTCCTGACCCTCATCGGCCCCGGCGGCATCGGGAAGACCCGGCTAGCGATCGAGGCGGCACGACGCCTCGCCACCGACCTCCCCGACGGAACGTTCTTCGTGCCGCTGGCGTCGCTTCGTGAGCCGCAATTGATCGGGGACACGATTGCTGCTGCTCTCGAGGTCGCGACGAGCGACGCGGTCCCGGCGATCCCGGCCATCAAGGACTTCATCCGTGACGGACGAGGGCTTCTCGTCCTGGACAACTTCGAGCAGGTGATCAGGGGCGCCACGATCGTGGCGGAGCTGCTGTCGGCCTGCGCGCGGTTAAAGATCATCGTGACGAGTCGAGCGCCGCTTCGACTACTCGGCGAGCACGAGTTCGAGGTACTGCCACTCGCGGTTCCGTCCCAGGTCGTCTCGAGTAACCGTCTCAGCGAATTCTCCGCGATTCAACTGTTCGTCCAATCCGCGCGAGCTGTGAGGCCTAACTTCGAGATCCACGACGAATCAGCGGCCGCGGTGGTGGAGATCTCCCGTCAGCTGGACGGGCTTCCCTTGGCGATCGAACTGGCTGCGGCGATGATCCGAGTGCTGACGCCCGAGATGCTCCTTGACCGATTGCGCGTCCGGCTCACCGATCTACGTGGCGGGCTCCGCGACATGCCTCGACGCCATCAGCGGCTCAACGACACGATCGCGTGGAGTTACGAACTGCTCGAAGAACCAACGAAGGAACTCTTCGCGCAACTGAGCGTCTTCCAGGGCGGGTTTACCCTCGAGTCGGCGGAGCAAGTGTGCGAGATAGAGACTGACCTCTTTTTGGGGGTCGCGTCTTTGACGGAGCAGAGCATGCTGCGCGCAGACGTTCAGGCAGAGCACGGAGTGCGCTTCTCGATGCTCACCATGATCCGGCAGTTTGCATGGGAGCGCCTGCAGGAAAGTCCGCAGCGGGAGGGGGTGCTCTCTCGTCACGCGCGCGCGTTCCTGCGGCTGGCCGAGGAGGTCGATCGAAGCGGTGGTCGTCAGGGCATCGCGTTAGACAGGATGGAGGTCGAACTAGACAACATGCGGGGCACGTTCGAGTGGTTACTCGAGCGCGGCGATGTAGATTCGGTGGCCAACGCTATCTGGGAGTCGTGGCGGTTCTGGTGGATGCGCGGCTACCTGAAGGAAGGAAGGTTCTGGGCGGATCGTTGCTTGGCCGCGTCGAGCATCAGCCAGGAAGCTCGCGCTCGCGCTCTGGCGACCAAGGCCCTCTTCGCGATCTGGTCGGGCGACTACGAATTCGCGGTGCCCGCATTCCTTGAGGCTGCGAAAGTCGCTCGGGAGGCCGGGGACAGGCGCAGCCTTGCGTACGCGGACGTGGGGATCGGGCTCGTGCGCGCGCTCACGACCTCGATTCAAGAAGGCACCGACACCATTCGGCGCGGGATCGCGGCTTTCGAGAAGATCCGCGACGAGGTGGGTAGGACCACCGGGCTTGCGGCGGTGTGCTGGGCGCAGGCGATCACCCGTCAGTTCGACGAGTCTGACGAGATTTTCCGACAGGCCCTGGAGGGGGCTCAGAAGATTCAGTCCGAGGTAGACATTGGGACCGCCGAAAGCGCCCTTGCTCAGTTCCGGATGAGCCGCGGCGATAACGAAGGGGTCTACGAACTGATTGGTGCATCTCTCGAACACCTCGCTGGGGCGCGGCACATCGGATCCACCATCTTGACGCTCGAAGTAATCGCAGAACTCGGGCTTGCTGCGGACTACGTGGGAGATTCCGTTTCCATCTTGGGAGCGACCGCCGCCATTCGATCATCGATGGGAACGCGGGTCCCACCCCCAGCCGCTGCCAGGTTGGACCGATTGATCGAAGTCGGCCGACATCGGTTAGGGGAGGACTTCGACAGCGCTTTCGAGCGTGGGTCGTCGATGGGTTTCCCCGAAGCCGTGGAGCATGGAGGTGCCCTGCTTGCCGCGCTCCAGGAACCGCGTGTGGAACGCAATGCCTCTTAGGTAATGCGGCCTGTGCCGCCGCTCTCTCGTCCCCCGATCACCACGAGATCGGAGTGCACATTCCCAGCCGTACTGCTCACCACAGCCACTTCGCAGCGATCCTGACGGGCTCGTGGGGCCGGATCGGTGCGCCGATGCCCTTGCGCTCGACGGTTCCGAGTGCACGAAACGCGATGTCCTCTCGCTACCCCCGCGCGGATCACGTCGTCGGTCACGAGCGTCTGGCCGGCCCGCTCTTCCGGACAGTCGCGATGCGAGGTTGACCGCACGACCGTAGTCACCGTCTTGCCGGATCACCCGTCCAGCGGCGACCCCGCATGCGCCGGGGGTAGGCCGGATCCTCCGGGAAGCGAGCAAGGACGTTCTCGAGGTCGTCGAGAATGCAGTTGCGTATGTGCCTGAGACTTGCCGTGGACCCTGAATGAGCAGCTCGTCGCCGACGTGCGGTCGTGCGGACCTCCTTCCGGAGTGGAATCGGTGCTTGTGAGCGTCTCTCTCTGTGCCTGCCGCCCTTGGCGAACGAGCTGCCGCCGTCCCCGCAGCGTCGAAGCCCAACTCGTCGATCTTCGACCACGAGCGCCCGGGCCGGTCACCAAATGAGACAGCGAGCGGGTTGCGGTCAGTCAGCTAGGACCGCGTAGAGAAGCCAGTCACCCGGAACGCCCTTAAGCTGGTGCTCACCTCGCTCGTTCAACTCAATCTCAGAACCCGCAATCAGATCCTTGACCGTTCGAGATATGAGGATCTCGCGTTCCTTAGCAGCTGCCATCACGCGAGCCGCGATGTGGACCGCGATCCCGCTCACGTCGACACCTCTCTTCTCCACCTCTCCGGTGTGGATCCCGACGCGAATCTCGAGCTCGAAACGACGGAGATCCTGACGCAGGGCTGCGGCGGCGCGGATCGCGCGTCGAGGGCCGTCGAACGTTGCGAGGATGCCGTCACCCGTTGTCTTGATTACCTGACCGCCGAACGCGGTAGTCACACGATGAGCTGCTTCGTCGTGGAGCGTCAGGAGCTCCCTCCACCGTTCATCGCCGAGCTCCGTTGCGCGCTGAGTGGAGCGAACGATGTCGGTGAACAGCAGCGTCATGACGGCTCTGGTCCTATCTGGACCACGGAGCGTCCCGGTGAGGAACTCCTCAATCGCGTCGAGACCTACCTCGGCGTGTTCCCAGGGCAAAGGCCCATCGGCTCCGGGGAGCTCGACGAGCTTTGCACCTTCGATTTGGTGGGCCAGGTACCGCCCGTGCTCGATCCTGAACCACGGATAGTCCACGCGGTGCAGGATCAACGTCGGCACCCTGATCGAAGAAAGGACCGATCGGGCATCCGTGTGAATCATTGCCCTCATGTAGGCGCTCACCGCCGTCGGGCCCGCGATGCTCCGGGTGTACCTGGCGAACCACCGACGAAAGCGCGGATCGGTGGCGCGGCTCGGCACCTGCATCTCGGCTTGCTCCTCGGTTCCCCACGTCGCCTCAATGCGGTCGCGGACCTGTTGGATCCTCTCCGCCGGCGCCCCGATGGGATAGTCGTCGGACGGCAGCAACCGTGCGGCGGTATTGGCGAGCACGAGTGCCACCGTGCGGTCGGGCCGCACAGCTGCGAACAACATCGCCGTCGGCCCCGCGTCGAAGATGCCCATCACAGCGGCTCGCTCGGAACCGGCGGCGTTCATCACCGCCGTCAACTCCTCGATGTACGACTCCCAAGAGGGAAGATGGTCAATCGGAAGAGGATCGGACGCGCCGGAGCCTCGGCGGTCGAAGAGGATGAGGCGTGCGAACGAGGCGAGGCGCCGGTTCCACGCAGCGACCATCGGGTCCTCCCACCCGAGATCCACGCTGCCGAAGGTTCCGGCAGTAATCACAAGGTCGGGCGGTCCCTCACCGAGCACCTGGTATGCGACGCGTGCACGGTCCACCGACGCGTACCGCGTCTCCGGCTCCATTAGATCAGCGTAACTCGACGGTCCCAGGGAGTAATGTCGGTCGCAGGGTCCGGCACGCGCCCTGCGACCCTTGCGTTTCTCTTCCAGCGGCCCTCCGCGTACCGAGTGTCGACTTCGACCATCCGGGCGGCAGGCACCCCGTGCGCACCGGGATCGTCGGCTCGGTAGTGGAGCAGCTCAGTTCCCGGCCTGGTCCTGGCGACATCACGCGGTCGACTGGAGCGGTGTGTGTTCCAGGACGCGGGGCCGATACTCCACAAGCTGGATGCGCCCGTCGAAGGTGCCGCTGCCGATCATGTCGAGGGCGACGTCCGGGTAGCCGTCGTAGATCCGCTCGGCTCCCGTGGCACCGGTGATCACCGGGAACATCACGACCCGGAAGCGATCGACGAGCCCGGCGCGCAGCAGAGACCGGCTCAGGCTGATGCTGCCGATTGTGCTCATGAGGCTCGAGCCGTCCTCTTTCATCGCCCGGACCGTTTCGACGGCGTCGTCGCGCACGAGCGTGGCGTTGGCCCACGTGAGCGGCTCCTCGAGAGAGGCAGAGAACACAACCTTCGGCGCTCGCGTGAGGCCGTCGACGGACTCTTCCTCGTCGGCGGTGAACTCGTCTGTTCCCGCGGGAGTCTGTCCGGCGGCGAACCCTGACATCAGCCGGTACGTGTTCGCCCCCATCAGGTACGTGACCTCGGGTTGCTCGCCGAGCCAGGCGAGGTACTCAGGCCCCTCCAGACCCCACCAGCCGGGCCAGCCCTCCGCCGACGCGTAGCCGTCGAGGGAGGTGATGAAGTCGACCATCAGTTCTCTCATCGTGGTCCTCCTCGTGCATCGTGGCCGCCGTCATACATGTCGGCGATACCCTGATCGACCCCACTAAGCGCCTCGAGTAGCCGCTTCCGTTTGGGGGGCTGCTCGACTCGGCCTTCGTTCTCGGGAGACTCTCCCAGCATGCTCCTCAAACTATCGAGTGAGCGGACACGGGTCAGGGCCAATGCGGGGCCAATCTGTTGATGCTGTCATACAAGAAGATCCCCCGATCACGCCGCCTGGAACGAGCTAACGGTGCTGGCAGTGATCGCGCCAGAACTCCTACTGTGAACGTGGGCGGCGCGTGCGTATTGGATGCCCCTCGGGCCTTCGGCGCGGGTTGAGCTCGGTGACCGCTGACTTGCCAAGAAGGATGGCTCGATGGCGGGGAGCCACGGGGAGTCCTTCTTGTGGGCTTATGGGGGCCCGAATCTGCCCTCGCCACCGGCCTGGGGGAGTCCTTCTTAATCGAGAACGTCCTCTCCTTGCCACACGATCATCTCGGCCAGCTTCGAAGTATCAGTGGAAATGACGGCCCACCCGTAGCTGATGCCCGCCAGCAGAACGAAGGTGAGCAGAGTGGCGCGCCGAGAGATCGAAGTGCGGATACGTCAGACCGAATCGGCCTCTTCCGAACGATCAGGTGTGCGGGTCGCCACGTCCGCCGATCAGCGACAAGGCGAGTGCCGCGAGCAGCGCGATGCCTGCCAGGAACGCGCCGCCGAAGATCGCGCTCGAGAACGCATCCGGTTCTCGGGCGAGCCAGACGTGGAAGATCAGGACGATCGCGAGGAAGACGGCGTACCCGCACGCCACCGCGCGAACCGTCTCGGCGAGGTGCGGCCGTACGTTCCTTCCGGTGACCGGCCGTCTGGGGACCGGGTGTCGCCGAGCGATGACGACCATGGCGACGAAGGCGACGTAGACGGCGAGGAGCGGCGGAAGGACCTGTCGCAGCACGGTCGTCAACCCCGAAGGAAGAAGGACCATCCTCGGATGAACAAATGCCATCCGAGCCACAGCCACAGTCCGAACAGGAGGAAGCGCCCGGCGGATACCGTCATAAAGGAGCGAAACAGGTCCGAGAGCGTTGGCCATTCGGGCCCGCGGACAAGCCCGATGCCCTGCCAGACAAAAAGCGCCCCGACGATCCAGAGCCACCCGAGGAGCGCGATCGTGCGCATTTTCCTCACCTCACCATCCGGATCCGTGTCCCCTGCCAAGCGTATGGCGGCTCGCGCCGGGGGCTACTCACGTTGGGGGACCGAGCGAACCCTCCACCCGCCCGATTCCGCATCTCGGCGCCGGAGGCGCAGGATCGAGGGCGTTTCGGGGACGGAACCGCTCCTCGCCCGAGGACACGGTTTGGAGAGCGGATGGCACAGGTCGTCGACGTTCCGGAGCTCCAGCCCTGGTTCCTCATCCACTGGCGATCGCCGGATCATCCAGACGTCCTCATGGAGTTCGAGACGCAGGAAGACGCGGAGGACGCGCTCCATGCGACGTTCGCCGACATCGCGGCACCTGCGGGCGATGACGTCGACGTGCTCCCCATGACCGTCTGCTCGGCGCTGATGATGTTCGAGGACCCGGAGCTTCGTGATGCGCTCTGGCGGTGGGACGCGCAGCTCGCGGCGCTCGAGTCGAGGCTGCGCACGATCGACGATGTGTTCCCCAGTCGAACCTCCTGATCCAGGACGGCTCGCACCGATCACTGCTCGGCTCTGAGCAAGAGCGGGCTGTCACCCACCGCGACGACCAGCATGCAGCTCTTGCCCTCGGCGTCCGGCGCGGAGGACCGCTCCATCTCGTCGTCGTAGAACGTGAGCCCGTGGCCCCGAAGCGGTGCGCGGCCCTTCAGCCCTCCCGGGACGCTGCTGATAACCCCGAGACCAGGAGTTTCAGGCGCTGTTCGACCGGCATGGGAGGTGAACCGATGAAACGCATCGCAACTCTGGGGCTCGCGGCAGCCTCCTTCTCGCACTCGCAGCCATTCCCGCTCAGGCGGCGGTCAAAGAGGTGAACGCCGGGGTGAACGCAGTCGCCTGGGCGAGGAGTTCGTCTGGGACGGCCAGCACTACGCCCAGTGCGATGTCCAAACGTATAACTGGGGCAACGACCCTCGGGTCGACCTCTCCTGCGACGGCGCCGAAGGCTACGGGACTGCGTGGGTTCGGGTCAGGGTCCCGGGCATCAGTGGGAAGGTGACGGGGGTCCGAGCAGAGCTCACGGGTGACTGCACGAAAACAGGAACGTGTCGTGGAAGAAGAAGCGATCCAAGGTGCTCGTGACCGTGAGCATTCACGCCGACGCGTTCTGTCAGGTCCGGGCGATCCGGGTGAGCTACTCGTAGACAGAAGGACGGGGTTCGCTCGGCGCCCGAAGCATCTGCACGCGCCGTAGCTCGCTCTTGAACTGCTCCTCCAATTCGGCGACACGAATGCTCTGCTCTTCGATCGCCGCTCGGACAGCTGTCAACCTACGGACCAATTCCTCGGCGTCGTCAACGTTGTGCTGCGATGCGGAGGAATGGCTGTTTTGGGCTCTGAGATCATCTGTTTGGCTCGTTTGGGAGCTCGCGCTTCCCAAGTGGGCATAGGTGATCGGCCCTCGCCGGCTCCGGCGCCGGCGGGTTGAACGGGACACTGCCTCGAGCACGCCGATTGCCGGTGGGACAACGATGAGTCCGGGATTGATAGGCGCCGCGTCTGTCGTCGGCGATGGTGTCTCAGTCGGCTCCGGTTCGGGACTGGGCGTTGGTCTCGGCGGCGGCCCGTGGCTCGGCTCCGGTTCGGGACTGGGCGTTGGTCTCGGCGGCGGCCCGTGGCTCGGCTCCGGTTCGGGACTGGGCGAGAGGGACTCGCTCGGTGACGGCGTCTCGCTCGGACTGGGCGACGGTGTCTCGGTCGGACTCGTCGACGGCGTTTCGCTCGGACTGGGCGACGGTGTCTCGGTCGGACTCGTCGACGGCGTTTCGCTCGGACTGGGCGAGGGGGACTCGCTCGGTGACGGCGTCTCGCTCGGACTGGGCGATGGCGTCTCGGTCGGTTTCGGTTCGGGACTCGGTGTTGGTCTTGGCGGTGGCCCGTGGCTCGGCTCCGGTTCGGGACTGGGCGGGGGCGTCTCGCTCGGGACCGGCGATTCCGGCGACGGGCTTTGCGTTGCGCTCTCAACCGGCACCGGCGAGGGCTCGGGCGTGGTGGTCGATTCGACAGGAGGCGGCGCGGTAGGTTCGCTTCCTGGCACCAGGTCTCTGAGGATGGCGAGCAACGTCGTAGCGGCCTCCGGCGACATCGAAGGCAACAGCGGTCGCAGCGTCGTGGCGATCTGCTCGTCGAGGGCAGTGACGTCTCCTCCCGACGCCAAAGCCAGCGCGCGCTGCGTCCACAGCGGCGCCGCGAGTGATCCCACCTCGGAGGGGTCCGCGGTCGACACGCGCTGGGCCAGTTCGTCCAGAGACCGGAACGCCGCGGAGAGATGCACGTTCGCCTCGCGGTTTCCCTCAGGACCCGACGGCACGCCGCCGAAAGGACCGACGAACAGGGCGATGGCGATGATCAGGATCGACGCCGCGGCGGCGCCCTGCATTCGTTCCAGCCAACGTAGATGGTTGCGCACCCCTGGTTCGCTCAACGAAAGAGGTTCGAGTGCGGCTTGGACGCGGGCCTTCTCGGTCCGTACGTCTCTCCGCGGGCTCTCGAGCGCGAAGCCCAGCTCCTTGATGCCGGCCCCTTCCTCGATGACCGCATCGGCCTCGTCGAGGAGGTCGGCTGACGCTGTGGTGCCCGATGATGTGACGAGGATGAACTTCGTCGCCGGCGACGCTCGTCGAAGGTCGGCAATGACTGGGACGCCATGGTCGATGGCGGTGTTCTCGTTGAGGACGAGCACGTCGGGTTGGTATTCGCGGACGGCTTCCGCGGTATCGTGCGCAGCCCCCGCCTCGGCGACGACGACGTAACCCGCCTCGTCGAGAAGGAAACGAACGAGGCCACGTTCGAGCGGGCGTCCGTCTGCGACGACGGCGCGTGGCTGCGAGGTTGCTCGCCTCATGCCCATCTCTTCAATGATCGCCCTTGTTCCTGTATAGCCCATCACGGCCACGTGTACAGCTACCTAACCGGACTAGTCCTTTCGGCCGATCTAGGCTCGCCTGTGGGGGAGGCGTCGAGGAGGCAGTGGCGGTCTCAGTCGCGGCGGCCGAGCCCGCGTCCGGAGCCGCCGATGAGCCCGAGATCGGCTGCGACGCCGATCACGATGACGATGATGCCGGCGGCCTCGATCCCGCCTCCGTCGGAAGTGAACTCATTCCTCGCGATCGCGTAGCCGATCGACGTCGTCGGCAAGAAGAAGAAGCCGAGAATGCCCCACCATCCGCTCGAGAACGCGCGGTTCAGGTAATCGGTGAACAACCACATGGCGAACATCACGACGCGGGGAGTGATGAGCGCGAGGATGACGAGGAGGCAGCCCATCCGATCAGTTCCGCGCTCGCATCGCTGCGTCCGCAACGACGACCGCCCGCGTCGGGACGCGCCGGTTCCAGACGACGATCGCTGGGCCGTCGCGCTCGAGAGAGAGGACCGAAACCGACGACGGGTCGAGCCGGAGATGAGTCCCGAACGTTACCGGGAGTCCGAGGAACCGCGCGCCGATCGCCCGCATGCAATGACCGTGGCCGAACAGCAACACGCTCGGGCCGAGCGTCTGAATCTCTCCAAGCAGCGCGTCGATGCGGTGCTCGATCTGTTGTGGTGTCTCTCCGCCTGGACTGCCGTCTCGGAAGAGCTCCCAGCCGGGAGTCCTGTCCCAGATCTCGTTCGTCGTGAGTCCTTCGTAGTCGCCGTAGTCGACTTCCGTCAGCGCATCCTTCGTCTGCACGCGGTCACCGAAGCCCGCGAGTTTCGCCGTGTTGACGGCGCGTTGCATGGGGCTCGACAGCACCGCATCGAAATGGTGGTCGGCGAGGAGCTTGCCGATCGCCACGGCCTGGAGCTCTCCTTCTGCGGTGAGCGGAAGGTCGGTCCGGCTGGTGTGTTGACCCGTGAGTGTCCACTCCGTCTCGCCGTGTCGGACCAACCAGATGGACATGCGCGGAACCCTAGATCACCCGGATGGGGAGTTGCAGCGACTCGAACATGTGTTCTATCCTCGGTCAGTGCCCGAACAGCTCTTCGAGATCGCCCGGCGGAAATTCGACACCCCGGAGTTCCGCGGGATCGAGTTCATCGAGGCGGAGTGCAAGACGATCATCAATCACGTTCCGGGCAACTACCTGCCGTTCAACTACACCATCAACCCGTATCGCGGATGTTCGCATGCTTGCCTTTATTGCTTCGCCCGACCGACGCACACGTACCTCGACATGAACGCGGGCAAGGACTTCGAGTCGAAGATCGTCGTCAAGGTCGACGCACCCGAGGTTCTGCGTCGTCAGCTCGGCGCCAAGAAGTGGAAAGGCGAGGGCATCGCGATGGGCACGAACACCGACCCGTACCAGCGCGCCGAGGGCCGATACAAGCTGATGCCCAGGATCATCGAGGCGCTCATTGATTACCGGAACCCATTCTCGATCCTCACGAAGGGAACGCTGATCCTGCGCGACCTCGACCGGCTCGTGGAGGCCGCGAACGTCACCGAGGTCGCGACGGCGTTCTCGATCGGGACGCTCGACGAGGACGTCTGGCGCAGGAGTGAGCCCGGCACGCCCCACCCGAACGCGCGCATGGAGGCCGTCGCGGCCCTGAACGAAGCGGGCATCCCGTGCGGGATCCTGATGGCGCCGATCCTTCCGGGCATCTCCGATAGTCCCGACCAACTCCGAGCGGTGGTTATCGCCGCGATCGATGCGGGCGCCACCCACGTCTCGCCGATCCTGCTGCACCTCCGTCCCGGCGTGCGCGAGGAGTTCATGCCGTGGCTCGCAGAGAACTACCCGGACCTCGTTCCCCGTTACGAGCAGATGTACCGAACCCCGTACGGACCGCCGGGCGACCGGAACGCGCTCGGCGATGCTGTCGGCGATCTCGTTCGCGAACTCGGCGGCACGCGGCCGGCCCCGGAGCGCCCGCGCCGGTGGCGACCCTCGGAACGCTCTCGCCGGGAGAAGGCGGAACAGCTCGAGCTCCTTTGAGCCAGTGTCATCGCCTGCTCAGCGGTGGTTCCAGGCGCATCGGCTACCCTCATGTCGATGCGCGGGATGGACCGACTGCTCGATCTCCAAGCCACCGATTCCTCGATGGACCGTCTCGAGCATCGTCGTGGGCAGCTCGAGGCGGGCGAAGACCTGGCGATCGCCAGGAAGCAGATGGAGGACGCCGAGTCGCGGCTCGGCGAGCTCCGCCTCGCGCTCGACTCGGTCGCCGCGCAGTCGTCTCGATTCGAGCACGACATCGAATCGATGGGCCGAAAGCTCGATGACGAGCAGAAGCGCATGTACGACGGGAGCATCGCCAACGCCAAGGAGCTCCAAGCGCTCCAGCACGAGATCACGAACCTGAAGGAGCGACGCTCTCGCACCGAGGACGAGCTGCTCGAGCTCATGGTTCGACGTGAGGACATGGATGCCCGGGCGTCGAAGGCGACGGAGGAGGTCGCGGCGGCTCGTGCACGCGTGGACGAGGTCGGCGGCGACGCGGCGCGAGAGCTGGACGACATCGCCCGCAACATCGACGAACTCCGTGCGACGCGCTCGGAGCTCGCCAGCCAGATCGACGAGGAGCTGCTCGAGCTGTACGACGACCTCCGCAGGCAGAAGAAGGGGATCGGCGCCGCGGCCATCGTCGACGGCGTGTGCCAGGCGTGCCACGAGAAGCTTTCCGCGATGGAGCTGGACCGGCTGAAGCGCGACGACGGCATCAAGAGGTGCGAGTACTGCCGGCGGATCGTCGTCTTCGCGTGATCGTCGCGTGTGACGGCGCCGCCCGGGGCAATCCGGGGCCCGCAGGCATCGGCGTCCAGATCACCGACACGAAGGGATCGGTCCTCGCCGAGCTCGCCGAAGGCATCGGCGTGGCCACGAACAACGTCGCCGAGTACACGGCCGCGATCCGCGGGCTGGAACGTGCAGCAGAGCTGGGAGCGACCGACGTGTTGCTGCGTTCTGACAGCAGACTGCTCGTCGAACAGCTCTCGGGCAGGTACCGAGTGAAGAACCCCACGCTGCAGCGGTTGCATGCTCGCGTTCGGTCGCTCGCCGCCGGATTCGAAGCCGTTCGGTACGAGCACGTTCCACGCGAGGAGAACAAGGAGGCGGATCGACTGGCGAACGACGGCGTGGACGAGTGGCTCGCCGGAGCCGGCGCTACGTGGTCACGTCCCCCGCGGTCTCCTGGTCTGCTGGAGGGGGAGGAGGAACGGACGTGACCAGGCCTTCGAGCGGGAACTCGAAGTGGACCTGGTTCCGATCACGACGACCGAGCCTGTAGGCGAGCGTTAGGACGCGGCCCGACGCGGTCGGCTGCAGACGGAACGCGAGGATCCCCTCGACCTCCGATCCCGGCGGCACGACCTCGAGCCTGTCGCTGATCACAGCTGGGGTTCGTTCGAACCCGTCTGCTTCTTTCACGTAGAGGCCTGTTGAGTTCGCGTCGATGAACAAGGGCTCAGACGCGTGGTTGCGTATCACCATGTTGAACTGCCAGTTCGGCGGGAACATGAACAGCGAGTCCAGCTGCACCTCGACCTGCTGCTCCGTCCGCACCTCGTCTCGGAATGCCTGGATCGCCTCGGACATCCGCACGCCGTCGCGCTGGAGGTCGGACACCTTGTACGTCGCCGCGTCGTCGGTCTGCATGAGCGTGACCGCGCCATCGAGGATCCGCACCGACTCGAAAGCGTCATCCTCATCGGGAGCGATGTGGAAGACGACGGACGCCGACAGGGCGACCTGGGCGATCCGAGCTCGGTCCTCCTCGAGCGATCCGACGAACTCCACGTCGCGAACGTCCGCGACCGCGTCGATCGCGCCGTCGAACTCTCGATGCTGAACGTCGAGCCACCGCACCCACGTGTCGAGCTCGGGGCTGGCGACCGATTGGGCGAGGGCGCCGACCCCCTCCGTTGGCGAGGCGGCATATGCAGAGACGAAGTCGACGACGGCGGCTCTCGCGGCTGACGCTTCGAGGGCCGGGGCTCTTCCCAACTGCTCGACCGCGATCGGCGCTGCCGGACCGTCGAGTTGCGGTGCGCAGCCGCCGACCGCGAGCACCGTCGCGATCAGGAGCGAAGCGGGCCGCATCGTCCGCCGATGATACGGCGCCCGTATACTCGCTCTGCGGAGGAGCCGACCGGGCGACCGCGGGCGGAGACGTTCGAGGAAAGTCCGGGCTCCGAAGGGCAAGGGTGCTGGGTAACACCCAGGCGGGGCGACCCGCGGAAAGCGCCACAGAGAACAGACCGCCGCGTTGCGGTAAGGGTGAAACGGTGAGGTAAGAGCTCACCAGCGGATCGGGTGACCGGTCCGGCTCGGCAAGCCCCACCCGGAGCAAGGCCAAGCAGGGAGCGTTCGGTCGCGGAATTCCCGGCCGGAGGGGTGGCCCGCCTCGAGCTCCCGGGTCGGCTGCACGAGGGCGACGGCCCCGGGATCCCGAAAGGGATCCAGAGAGATGGTCGCCGCGACGGTCGCAGACCGCCGCACAGAACCCGGCTTACAGGTCGGCTCCTCCGCCTCCCGCCGGTCAGCCCGTGAGCGCTGCGTTCGCGTCGATCGCGCGCCGAAGCTGCTTGCCGGCGTGGTAGCTGGACCGAACGAGGGGTCCGGCCTCGACGTGGGAGATGCCGAGCTCGCTCTCACCGAACCGCTTCCACCGAGCGAACTCGTCCGGGTGTACCCATCGATCGACGGGCAGGTGGTAGGTGGTCGGCTGCAGGTACTGGCCGATCGTGACGATGTCCACGCCGGCGTTTGCCAGGTCGTTCAGGGCTTCCGGAACTTCGTCCGGGGTCTCGCCCATGCCGAGGATCAGGTTCGACTTGGTGATCTGCCGTTCGCGCAGACGCTTGGCGATCCGGAGCACCTCGAGCGAGCGACCGTATCCGAAGGCGGGACGGATCCGCCCGTGGAGACGGCGCACCGTCTCCAGGTTGTGGGCGAACACGTCGGGCTCGGCCCGGATGACCGTCGCGATGTCGCGCTCGCCGCCCTTGAAGTCGGTCGGCAGCACCTCGACGCCGCAGCCGGGCACCGCGTGGCGGACGGCTCTGATCGCGCTCGCCCAGATCCGCGCGCCGCCGTCTGGTAGATCGTCGCGGGCGACGCCCGTGAGGACGACGAACCGAAGACCCATCTCCTTCACGGCCTCGGCGATCCGTCGGGGCTCGTCCTCGTCGACCGCATCGGGTTTTGCCGTCATGACGTCGCAGAAGCCACAGCGCCGCGTGCATTTGTCGCCGAGGATGAGGAACGTCGCCTCGCGCTCCTCCCAGCACTCGTGGATGTTCGGGCACATCGCCTCTTCGCACACGGTGTGCAGCGAGAGGCCGCGCATAATGCCTTTCAGCTCCTGGTAGTTCGGACCGGTCTGGAGTCGAACCTTCAGCCACGGTGGCTTGCGTTCGTCGTCGACCGGGGGAGCGCTCGGCTTCCCGTTCGTGGACACGATCGGCAGATGGAGCCGGCGGTGGTTGGGGTTGTGATCGGCGTTCATCAGAACCGCGCGAGCTCCAGCATGTGCGTGTAGATCCGGTCCGCGTCGGGGAGGAACGCGTGCTCGAGGTTCGTCGCGAAACCCATCGCCGGAACGTCGGGGCCCCCGATCCGAACGATCGGACCGTCGAGGTCGAACATCGCCTCCTCGGCGATCGTCGCCGCGATCTCTGCGCCGGCGCCGTACGTCCGGTTGTCCTCGTACACCACCATGGCCTTCCCCGTCCTGCGAACGGACGTGAGGATCGTCTCGGTGTCGAGCGGATTGATCGTCCGAACGTCGACGACCTCGGCCTGCACACCCTCCTGATCCTGCAATCGCGACGCCGCCTCGAGACACACGTGCAGCATCAGCCCGTACGAGATCACGGAGAGGTCGTCTCCCTCGCGCTTCACGTCCGCCTTGCCGATCGGAACGACGAACGGCTCGTCGGGCACATCTCCCTTGATCAGCCGGTACGTCCGCTTGTGCTCGAGGAACAGGACCGGGTCCGGATCGTCGATCGCCGCGCGGAGCATCCCGGTCGCGTCGTACGGCGTCGACGGAACGACCACCTTGAGGCCGGGGATGTGGCCGTAGAACGCCTCGATCGACTGTGAGTGGTAGAGCGCGCCGTGCACGCCGCCGCCGTACGGCGCGCGAACGACCATCGGCAGTCCGAAGTCACCGTTGGTGCGATACCGCATCCGCGACACCTCCGACACCATCTGGTCGAAAGCCGGATGGATGAAGTCGGCGAACTCGATCTCGGCGACGGGCAGCAGGCCGTGGAGCGCCATCCCGACGGCCACCCCTACGATCATTCCCTCCGCGATCGGCGTGTCGATCACGCGCTCCTCGCCGAACTCGTCGAGAAATCCCTGCGTCACTCGGAAGACGCCGCCGCGCGTCGCGATGTCCTCGCCCAGGATCACGACACGTTCGTCCGCCGCCATGCGCTCGTGGAGGGTGTCGTGGATGGCGGTGACGACGTTCTTCTCGGTCACGCCTCGTCGCCTTCGGAGAACACGTGGCGAGTGAGGCTCGAGGGTTCGGGGTCGGGGGCGCTCCACGCCTGATCGACGGCCTTGTCGACATCGGCCTTGACCTCGACCGCGAGCTCGTCGACGGCGCTCTTCTCGAGAACACCGATCTTTCGAAGATAGTGCTCGAACAGATGCAGCGGGTCGCGGTGCTTCGCCGCCTCCACCTCCTCGCGCGTGCGGTACGAGCGGTCGTCGTCGTCGGATGTGTGCGGGAAGAAGCGATACGTCTTCGCCTCGATCAGGGTGGGGCCTTCGCCGGCGCGGGCGCGATCGACCGCGGTGCGCATGGCGCCGTAGCACGCGATCACGTCGCTCCCGTCGACGACGACTCCGGGGAAGCCGTACGCCGGACCGCGGTCCGCGACGTTCTCGACCGCCATCTGCTTGGCCTGGGCGACCGAGATCGCGTACTGGTTGTTCTCGCAGATGAACACGATCGGGAGCTTGTGGATCCCGGCGAAGTTCATCCCCTCGTGCCACGCGCCCTCGGACGTGGCGCCCTCGCCGAACCAGCAGCCGACGACGGCATCCTCCTTGCGGTACTTCGCGGCGTACGCGATGCCCGCGGCGTGGGGGACCTGCGTGGCGATGGGAGAAGAGTGGCTGATGATGCCGAGACGACGTGAGCCCCAGTGGCTCGGCATCTGGCGACCTCCCGAGGACGGGTCTTCTGCCTTCGCGAACAGCCCGAGAAAGATCTCGAACGGGGTCATCCCGGCGACGAGGACGACCGCCACATCGCGGTAGTACGGGACCCAGATGTCCTGCCCCCGCCGGAGCGCCCACGCCGTGCCGACCTGACAGCCCTCGTGCCCCGAGACGGGCACGACGAATGGAGCCTTTCCCTGACGGTTGAGGCGGAAGGAGGCCTCGTCGACGAGGCGAGCGGTCAGCATCGTCCGGTGGATCGAGAGGAGATCGTCCTCTCCGAGGCCGAGAGCCTCGTGCGATGCTGCCGTGGTCACTCGGGTCGCCACGTCACCATCCTCGCTGGGCATGGTAGCACCGGGGTTGCTTCATCAAGCTCCGCTCGTCCGCGGGAAGGGTTCCCCATTCGTAGGCGTTGTATCGCACGGGCCGCGGCGCGCGGGTAACCATCCGATCGACGGGTAAGGTGAATGACGTGGTACAAGCGGAGATCCTGCAGCATGAGCCGGTCGTCATCGACGCGACCGACGCGAACTTCACCGAGGCGGTGGTCGAGGAGTCGAAGCGACGACCGGTGGTCGTGGACCTATGGGCCGCGTGGTGCGGGCCATGCCGGGTGCTCGGGCCCATCCTGGAGAAGGCCGCGCAGGAGCGAGGCGGGCAGTTCCTGCTCGCAAAGCTCGACGTCGATTCCAACCCGTACACCGCCGGGCGGTTCGGAGTCCAGAGCATCCCGACGGTCGTGGCGTTCAAGGACGGTAATCCGATCGACGGCTTCATCGGCGCGGTCCCCGAGCCCATGGTGAAGGAGTTCATCGACCGCCTGCTGCCGACCGAGGCGGATCTCGACGCGACGCGCGCTCGCGAAAGCGAGCTGGAAGATGATCTCGTCGACGCGGAATCGACGTACCGCGCGGCGCTCGAGGCCGAGGATTCGAACCGTGACGCGCGGCTCGGTCTCGGTCGCATCCTCGCCGACACGGCCCGGGACGATGAGGCCCGACAGGTGCTCGCGCCGATCCTTCCCGATCCCGAGGCGGATGGCGTGATCGCCGGCATCGACGTCCGGTCGTGGGCGAACGTGGAGGGACCCGGAACGCTCGCCAGCGCGAAGCGGCTCGCCGCACGGGGGCTGCACCGCGAGGCGCTCGACGGCATGCTCGGCGCTCTCGGCGACGATCCGGAAGCGCGTGCGGCGATGCTGACGATGTTCGCTGCGCTCGGCGACGAGGAGCCGATCGTCGGCGAGTACAGGCGGAGGCTCGCGAACGCGCTGTTCTGAGCGGGACTCGGTGGCTCGCGAAGTGAGCGAGCGGACCGACCGTGGCCCCGGATGACTGATCCACCGGTGGTCGGCGCCTCCGATCGGATCCGCGAGTTCTGGGACGCGGACGCGTCCACGTACGACGCGACGAAGTCGCACTCGATCTCCGACCCGCTCGAGCGAGCCGCGTGGCGGCAGGCACTCAGCGAGGCGCTTCCGCTACCGCCGGCGTCGGTGCTCGACGTCGGCGCCGGAACCGGCTCGCTTTCGCTGCTCGCGGCGGAGCTCGGGTATGCCGTGACGGCGCTCGACCTATCGCCCGGCATGCTCGCCGAGGCCGAACGGAAGGCGAACACCATGGGCCTCGCGGATCGCGTCACGTGCGTCGTCGGCTCGGCAAGCGAACCACCGCCGGGACCGTTCGACGTGGTTGTGGAGCGGCACGTGCTGTGGACGATCCCGGATCCTGTCGGCGCGCTTCGTTCGTGGCTCGACGTGGGTAGGCGCCTCGTCCTGTTCGAGGGCACATGGGGATCTCGTCGGCTCGACCATCGCGCGAAGAAGTTCACCGCCGAGACGTTGCGGAAGGTGATGCGCACGCCGCCAGATCATCACGCGCCGTACCCCGAGGACGTTCTCGCGGAGCTCCCGCTCGCGCGCCTGCCTTCACCCGTTCCGCTCGTCGAGGCGGTCCACCAAGCGGGATGGCACGGCGTTCGGATCAGGCGCCTTCGCGACGTCGAGTGGGCCGCCCGGTTGCACGAGCCGTGGCCGTTCGGCTGGCTCGAGGAGCTGCCGCGCTACGTCATCGTTGCGGACGCCGAGTCATAGCTTGGCGCACCAGAAGACCTCGGTCCGATAGGGCATCAGGATCTCGTCGCGGCCTCGAAGCTCCGGATCCGAGTCGAGCATCTCCTCGACCTCGGCGATCACGCGTTCGCGCTCGTCGTCCGGCGCGCTCGCCACGTAGCTCACCGAGAGCACGCGATCGACGAACTGCTCGCGCGTCACCTTCTGCACGTGGTACGTGAGCTCGTGGTGGAGGGGCCCGAAGAGCTCGGCCCGCGTGAACGCTTCTCGCCATCGCATGTCGCGGTACCGCGGGCCGTCGCCGGACAGCCGGTCGAAGATCGCGGTCAAGCGCTCGGACCAGTCGGTCGCCTCGTCTCTGACGTTCCAGATCACTCCGAGCGCGCCATCCGGTCGGAGGACCCGGTGGATCTGGAGCGCGCGATCGGCGTCGAACCAATGGAACGCCTGCGCCGCGACGACGGCGTCCGCGCTCGCCTCCGCGAGCGGGGTCTCCTCGGCTACCCCGTCGAGCACGGTGACCGTCCGGGTACGTCGGCCGTCCGCGCTCGTATCGCTCGGCCGCCGCCCCGAAGCCCCGGGCGGCGGCGTCGTGGACCCGCCGGTCTCCGCGAGTCACGTCCACACAGGCTCGGTCAGATCGCAGACGCGACGGCGGTCGAGAGCCGTCGAGGCGGCCACGCGGTCTCCTCGGTGACGAGTCGGCGTTCGAAGACGTCTTCGAACCTGCGGGCCACCAGCGGCGCCATCTCGTCGACGGTGACGGTTCTGCCCGCCAGCTCGGAGAGTGACGTTACTCCCTCGTCGGAGAGCCCACAGGGAACGATCGCGTCGTACCACGACAGGTCCGTCGTGCAGTTGAGCGCGAACCCGTGGAGTGACACCCGCATCCGCATCAGGCGGACGCCGATGGCGCATACCTTCCGGGCTCCGGACCACACGCCGGTCTGGACCACGTTCCGTTCGAGCGGCACGCCGACGTCCGCCGCGGCGCGGATCACGGCCTCCTCGAGGTCGCGTACCAACCGCAGCGCGTCGGGCCGTGAGCCGAGGTCGAGCACGGGATAGCCCACGAGCTGACCCGGCCCGTGGAACGTGAACGAGCCGCCCCGATCGACATACCTGAGCTCGGCTCCGGCGGCGCGGATCGCGTCTTCGGTCCACACCACGTGATCCGGTTTCGACAGCCGCCCCGCCGTGAACACCGGCGGGTGTTCGAGCAGGATCAACGTGTCTTCGCCGGTGCCTGCGAGACGCGCCTCCGCGAGCTCGTGCATCGCCGCGTTCGCTTCGTCGTAGTCGACGGGTCCGTCGGGGCGGATCAGGCGAGCCGGAGGAGACATTCGCCTAAACGCCGATGTCCTCGGCGAAGTCCCACGATTCCAGGTTGTTCTTCACGCGCGACAGGAACCGCGTCGCCACCTCGCCGTCGATCACGCGGTGGTCCCACGACATCGAGATGTTCACCATCGAGCGCACGGCGATGGCGTCGTCGATCACGACCGGTCGTTTGGTGATCGCGTCGAAGGACAGGATCCCCGTGTTCGGCGTGCTGATGATAGGAACGGACGCGACCGACCCGTACGGGCCGGGGTTGGTGATCGTGAACGTCGCCCCCTGTACCTCGTCGGGCTTCAGCTGATGAGCGCGGGCCCGTTCGGCGAGGTCGGCGATCGCACGCGCGATGCCGACCGAGTTCATCCCGTCGGCGCCCTTGATAACGGGCACGATGAGGCCGGCGTCGTATGAGACCGCGATGCCCATGTTGACGTAGCGATGGAGGACGATGCTCTCGCCGTCCAGCCGAGCGTTCACGTAGGGGTACTCGAGCAGCGCGTCGATGGTCGCGCGCACGACGAACGGTAGGTACGTGAGGTTCACGCCGTACTTCTGCCGGAACGCATCCTTCGCCCGCTCTCGGATCTTGACCAGGTGATCGACGTTCACCTCGACCAGGGTCCACGCCCGCGCGGTCGTCTGTGTCGAACCGAGCATGTGCTCGGCGATCCGCTTGCGGATGTGCGTGACCGGGACGACCTCTTCGCCCTGACCGGCGGTGGGGGCGCGAAGCGGCGCGGCGGGTGCGGCTGCGGGTGCAGGGGCACTCGGAGCGGGGGCCGGTGCGGTGGCCGGCGCCGCGGTCGCGGCAGGCGCCGCGGCAGGTGCGGCCTCGCCTCGAGACCCCACGAACGCCAGGATGTCGTTCTTCGTGATCCGGCCGCCAGTTCCGGTTCCCTGGATCTGCCCCAGGTCCACCTGGTGCTCGTCGGCGAGCCTGCGAACGAGTGGCGAGAGGATCTGGGACCTCGGGCCCTGGTCGGCCTGCGCCGCAGCCGGTTCGGTGGACGGCGTCTTCGGCGACGGCTTCGGCTGGCTCGGAGCCTGCGCCGCGGGCACGGCCGCCTCGGGTTCGGCCTGCGGCGTCTCGGCCGGCGCGCTCTCCGGAACGGGCGTTTCAGAGGCGCCGGAGTCCGCCTCGCTCGGCGCCGGCTCCTCCTTCGCGGCTTCGGGTTGCGCGGCCGCCGCGCCATCACCCGAGTCGATCGTCGCCAGGTCGGTACCGACGGCCACGGTCTGTCCCTCCGGGACGAGGATCTGCGTCAGCGTCCCCGCCGCCGGCGAGGGAACCTCGGTGTCGACCTTGTCCGTGGAGATCTCGAAGAGCGCCTCGTCCTGTGCGACCTGGTCGCCCTCGTGTTTGAGCCACTTGAGGATCGTTCCCTCGACGACCGTCTCGCCGAGCTGCGGCATCTTGACCTGCATGAGCCCTCCTCGTTCGGGCTACCGCTTCGCCACGTGATCCCTCTTCGTTGGGCTACCGCCCTCTGAGCCTTGCTACCACGCCGACAGCTTGCGGACCGCGTCCTCGATGTCCGTTACCTGCGGGAGATATGCGTCTTCGAGCGCGGGGGAGAACGGGACCGGCACGTTCGGAGGCGCAAGGCGAACGACAGGCGCGTCGAGCGACTCGAACGCCTCCTGTGCGATCACGCTCGCGACCTCCGCCCCAACGCCGAGGAACCGGTGGCTCTCGTACAACACGACTGCGCGGCTCGTCTTCGCCACCGACGCGAGGATCGCCTCGGTATCGAGAGGGACGATCGAGCGGAGGTCGATCACCTCGACGTCGATACCCTCCTGCGCGAGGGTCTCGGCTGCGTCGAGCGCGTGATGGACCATCATTCCGTACGACACGATCGTGACGTCGCGCCCTTGACGCTTCATGTCGGCCTTGCCGATCGGGATCAGGAAGTCGGGGTCCTCTGGCACCTTCTCCTTGACGCGGCGGTAGATCCACTTGTGTTCGAGGAACACGCACGGGTTGTCGTCGCGGATCGCCGACTTGATCAATCCCTTGGCGTCGGTGGGGAACGCCGGGCACATCACCTTCAGGCCGGGCGAGTGAGCGAACCACGGCTCGGGATTGAACGAGTGGAAGCTGGAGGCGCGAACGCCTCCGCCCGACGGAGCGCGGAGCACGACCGGCGCCGGAACTCCGCTCCGGTAGTGGTAGCGGGCGAGCGCCGTGGTGATCTCGTCGAACCCGCTCGACATGAAGTCCGCGTACTGGAACTCGGCAACCGGGCGGAACCCCTCCATCGCCGCCCCGAGCGCCATGCCCACGATGGTCTCCTCCACGATCGGCGTGTCCATGACGCGTTCGGGTCCGAACCGCTCGATGAAGCCTTCGGTCACCTTGAACGCGCCCCCGTAGACGCCGATGTCCTCACCGAGCAGGAACACGCGCTCGTCGCGTTCCATCTCTTCCCACAGGCCCTCGGCGACCGCAACCAGGTAGGTGGCCTGGCCGTCGTCGTCGCGCTTCCCGCGTGGTTCGGCGCCGTGACCGGCAGCGCCGGCCTCGAGCGTTCTCGTGGCCATCAGGTCGGTGTCCCTCCGTCGCGGCCGGGCTCGGAGGTCCAGTAACCGTCCTCGACCCACAGGCCCTTGGTCACGTCGCCCGGCTCGGGGAACGGCGAGTTCTGCGCGAACTCGTAGCCGTCTTCGAACTCCCGCTGGATACGCTCGTCGAGCTCCTTGACGGTCGTGTCGTCGACGACGCCGTTCGAGCGGAGCAACTCCTCGAACCGCTTCACCGGGTCCTTGTTCTGCATGTAGTCATCGAGGAGTTCCTTGGGGACGTACTTGGCCGGGTCGTGACCGGCGTGGCCGCGCCAGCGCAGCGAGACGCTCTCGATCAGCGTGGGGCCGCCACCGTCACGGGCGCGATCGACCGCCTCGCCGGCGGCCTGGTACACATCCAGGACGTTCGCGCCGTCCACGCGGACGCCGGGCATGCGGTATGCCTGGGCGCGCTCGGCGATCGTCGGCACCGGAAACTCGAGCGGGTTCGGCGCAGAGTACGCGTACTGGTTGTTGTTTACGACCCACACGACCGGGAGCTCGAAGATCGCCGAGACGTTCAGCGCCTCGTGCCAGCGTCCGTTCGACGTTGCCCCGTCGCCGCAGATCGCCATGGCCACGCGCGGCTCGCCGCGCCGCTTGTACGCGAGGGCCGCCCCGCATGCGACGGGGTACGCGATCGGGAGGTGCGACATGACGGTCCATGTTCGGTTGCCCTGCCAGTCGCCGATGTGACTGTTGCCGTCCCGTCCGCGCGTGTAGCCGTCGATCCGGCCCCAGAACTGCGCCATGACGCGGCGGAGCTCGAGTCCCTTCGTGAGTTGCGCGGACAGATCGCGATGCGTTGGAAACAGGGAGTCATCGTCGTGCAGTGGATAGACCACGCCGACGTGCGTGCCCTCCTGGCCGCGGCCGGAGTAGATGGCGCCGGGCAGCCGGCCCTGACGGTACAGGGCCTCCATCCGCTCGTCGAAGTACCTGCACAGCTTGAGCTTGTACAGGATGTCCTTCAGCTGGTCGTCGGAGAGACCGACGCGCCAATGCTCCGCGGCGGCCTTCTTGTCCTTGACGCGGGTCGCCATCTCAGGTCCCGTGCAGCGGCTTACCGGCGAGCGCGAGGAAGGCCTCGCCGACGCCCTCGGACAGCGTCGGATGCGGATGGATCAGCGCGGCAACTTCGGCGGGAACCGCCTCCCAGTTCACGATCAGCATCCCTTCGGAGATGAGGTCCGTGACGTGCGGCCCCACCATGTGAACGCCGAGCACGGGACCGCCGGCCTTCTCGGCGACGACCTTCACGATTCCGCCCTCGCCGACGATGTTCGCCTTCCCGATGCCCTGGAGGTTCAACCTCTCGACCTCCACCTCGTGGCCGCGCTCGACCGCCTGCGCCTCGGTCAGGCCGACGGAGGCGATCTCGGGTGAGCAGTACGTGACGCGAGGGATGCCGGTGTACTCGATCGCCGGAATCGACTCGCCGCCGATGCGCTCGGCCACGGCGTAACCCTCGGTGAACGACACGTGCGCGAGCTGCAGCGGCGTCGCAGCGACGTCGCCGATCGCCCACACGTGGCTCGCGGTCGTTTGCAGCTGATCGTCGACCTTGACGAACCCCCGGTCGACCTCAACGCCCGCTTCCTCCAGGCCGAGGCCTTCGGTGATCGGCCCGCGTCCGACCGCCACGAGGCATACGTCGGCCTTGGTGGTCTCATTCTTGTTGCTGTCGCCTGTCGTGAACGTGACGTGGACGCCGCCGTCGCGTTCGGTTACGTCCTCGACGGATGCGCCGGCGTAGGTCGAGATCCCGCGCTTGCGAAACGCGCGGGCGATCTCCTTGGAGGCGTCTTCGTCCTCGAGCGGCGCGATCCGCGGCAATGCCTCGACCAGCGTGACCTCGGCGCCCATGGAGCGGTAGAAGCTCGCGAACTCCAGGCCGATCGCGCCGGCCCCGATGATCACGACCGAGCCGGGGATGGTGCCGTAGGTGAGCGCCTCGTCGGACGTGATGACCCGATCTGAGCGTTGCAGCCCCGGTAGGAGCCGCGGGGTCGAGCCCGTCGCGAGGACCACGTCGGTCGCTTGGAGCGTCTGGCCATCGACCTCGACCGACGGCCCGGATCTGAGCGAGGCGGCCCCGTTGACGACGTCGATCTTCCGCGCTTTCACCAGGCCGGTGAGGCCCGACACGAGCTTGTCCACGACCTTCGCCTGGAACGTCTGGATCTTCGACCAGTCGGGCTGGCCACTGGCGCTGATGCCCCACTCGATCGACCGGTTGACGGTGTCCATGACGGAGGCAGACTGAAGCAGCGCCTTTGTGGGGATGCATCCGCGCAGCAGACAAGTGCCACCGAGGCGTTGGTCGCGTTCGACAAGCGCGACGCGCTTGCCGAGCAAAGCCAATCGCAGGGCGCAGGAGTATCCACCCGTCCCGGCCCCGATCACCACGACGTCGTAGGCGTCGGCCATCCCGGAAGACCATGCTACAGCCCTTGTCGCTTCCGCCCGCCGCGCGTAGGTGGCGACGTCCGTACGATGCGGCGGATGACCGACGCCGAGCTTCGCCACAGCCCCCTGGAGGACGTCCACCGGCGACTCGGCGCAAAGCTCGGCGCGTTCGGTGGCTGGCTGATGCCGATCGAGTACGGAGGGACGCTCTCGGAGCACCGGGCCGTTCGGGAGCGGGCCGGCTTGTTCGACCTGAGTCACCTGGGCAAGGTGGACGTAGTCGGTCCCTCGTCGCTCCCGACGATCCAACGGCTGTTCACGAACGATGCCCGCAAGGTCGGCGTTGGCACGTCGCAGTACCACCAGATGCTGAACGAACGCGGCGGCGTCGAGGAAGACCTGTTCGTGTACCGCCTCGGCGAGGAGCGGTGGTTCGTCGTCCCCAATGCGGCGAACAAGGACAGGGTCGTCGAGGCGCTTCGCGGTGCAGCCGCCGATGAAGCCGCGGTCATCGACCACGAAGACTGGGGGTTCCTCGCCGTGCAGGGCCCGCGTTCACAGGAGATCGTCACCGCGCTGTGGCAGGACGTCGTCGAGCTTTCGTTCCGGGGGTGCCGGATCGTCCACCACGGTGACGCAGAGGTGGTGCTTGCCCGAACCGGCTACACGGGCGAGCGGGGGTACGAGCTGTTCGCCTCGGCCTCCGTCGTCGCCGAGCTGTGGGATGCGCTCACGACGGCGGGCGCCGCTATGCAGATGGAACCGTGCGGGCTCGGGGCGCGAGACGTGCTTCGGCTCGAGATGGGCTATCCGCTGTACGGGCAGGACCTCGTTCCCGATCGCACACCCGTGGAAGCGGGCTTCGGGTGGGCGGTGTCGTTCGACAAGGGCGAGTTCGTCGGTCGCGATGCGTTGATCGAACAGCGCAGCGGGCGGTTGCCCAGCCGGCTCCGAGGTCTCGTGACGCGGGACCGCCGGAACATCCCCCGTGCACACCAGCGGGTGTTCGCTGCTGATGAGGAGATCGGCGAGGTGACGAGCGGAACCTTCTCGCCGCTCCTCGGCGTGGGGATCGCGCTCGCGTACATTTCACCCGGCGATGCGTTCGAGCCCGAGGCGGGGGTCGAGATCGACATCCGGGGAAGGCGGGCAGCGGCGCGTGTGGTCGGGACGCCGTTCGTCGAGCGATCGCCGCGTTAGACGGTGAGGCGTTGCGGCGCCGCGGCGGCCGCGATGAAGTCCTCGACCGACGCGCCGCCGAACTCCGTTCCCTTCAGCAGACGGCCGAGCACCTGCGGCGCCTTGGGCGTGTCGGGCATCAACGCGACGACGACGTACAGCCCGGAGCTCGGGATGCCGACATCGCGCACCGGCCCGTAGCCCGGAGCAGCGACGAAGTACGCCCACCGCGAAGGACGGTCACGGATGCTGCACGTCCCGATCCCATGGGCGACGTAGTCGCCCGGCGAGCCGGGCTTTCCCGACGCGAACTCCGGACGATGGTTCGCGATCACCTCGCGGGTCGAGCTGCATCCCGACGTGCCCGTGATCATGTCTAGCGCGGGACCCGTGGCGGCGAGGTAGTAGTAGTCCGACGGAACCCCCACGCGCGTTCCGTCGATCCACACCGCCGCGAACCCCTCGGGTGGTGGCCGGTCGCCTTGCCACGGGTTGGGGCTCGGCCCGGCCAGGAGGCCCTGGGTCGGGTCGTCGATGGAACCCGCCGTGCTCGGGTGCCAGCCGTCGGGGAGTCGGGCCGTCACCGCACCCGCCGTGACCTGCCGGTAGGGGCTGGGTGACTCGGTGATCGACAGCTCCGCGGGGAGTGACTCCTGGGATGCCGTCATAGCCGCGTCGCGGCAACCCGCGACGACCAGCGAGACCACGCCGATGATGAGGAGTTTTCGCACCCCGCCGTTCCCCACGAGCATAGACCTGCCTCGCCGGCTCGCGCCACTCGGGGCCCCCGACCGGCTCCTCTCGGGCGGCAAAGCGTTTCGCTTGCGCTCATACCCTGGAAGCTCCGCAGTCAGGCCAGGGCGAGGGCGGCGGCCAGAGCCAGTGTCTCGGACAGCTCGACGGCGGCCCCGAACACGTCGCCCGTCGTACCGCCGAGGCGAACCGCCGCCCACCGGCCGACGATCGCGGTCCCTGCGGCCGCCACGATAACCATCGGCGTGAAGGCTGCCCCCACGGCGACGACGCCGATCGCCACCGCCGCCAGGGATGCTCCGGCACACGTGCGCCACCCGACGGCGCGCGTCCACGTGTGACGAGGTCCGACGTAGGGGAGCGCGGCCGCCAACGCGATCGGCGCGACGCGAGCCACCGCGCCGGCCGCGACGACCTCGGTCGGGAACCTTCCGCCCTCCGCGAGCGCTGCGACCACCGAGATCTTGAGCAGCAGATCGAGGACCAGCGCGGTGCCGCCGAAAACGCCCAGCCGCGGATCCCGCATCGCCTCCGCCGGGTGGCCGCCCGATAGCGCCGCGCCGACGCCGTCGGCCACGTCGGCGAGCCCGTCCAGGTGCAGCGCTCCGGTCACTAGAATGCCGCACGCCACGGCGATGACCCCAGCGATCATCGGCGGGAACGCGAGTGACGCGATCCATGCGGTCGCCGCGACGAGGGTTCCGACCACCGCCCCGACGAGGGGGAACAGCAGCGCTCCGCTCTCGAGGTGGCGCGGGGCGACCGCCGCCCGGCGCCCCAGCGGTATGGCCGTCAGGAACGTCACCGCCGCGAATACCGATCGGACGCCGCTACGCACGGCTCACTCCTGCCGCGTCGAACGTCGCCATGTCGCTCAGGAGCGCGGTCGACGCGTTCACGAGCGATAGGGCGAGCGCGGCACCCGAGCCTTCGCCGAGCCGAATGCCTAGATCGAACAGCGGATCGAGACCGAGATCGTCGAGCACCAGGTTGTGCCCGGGCTCGGGCGAACGCGTCGCTGCGATCATCGAGTCGACGGCGGGCGGCGCGAGCCGCGTAGCGGCGAGGGCCGCCGCTCCCGTCACGAACCCGTCGAGGACCACCGGGATGCGGCACGCTGCAGCACCGAGGATCACGCCGATCAGGTAGGAGATCTCGAGTCCGCCGACCGAAGCGAGGGTGTCCAGCGGCTCGCGCATCGACTGCAAGTCGTCCAGACCGTTCGCCGCCAGCGATCGCCGGACGACGTCGACCTTCCGCCGGACGCCGACGTCGTCGACGCCGGTGCCCGGGCCGCAGACACCGGCGGGGTCGGCGGGCAGCAACGCGGCGCAGAGCGCACCGGCTGCCGTGGTGTTGGCGATGCCCATGTCGCCGAGGGCGACGATCTCGATCCCGTCGCCGGCGAGCTCGTCCGCGAGCTCGATCCCGCGCGCGATGAGGCCGGCCAGCGTCGACGGGTCCATGGCGGGACCGATCGTCATGTCGCTCGTGCCGCGGACGCCGTCGACGACGTCGCATCGGATGTCACCGGTCACTGGAGGATCGATGACCCCGACGTCGACGACGACCAGGCGGGCGCCCACGTCCCGAGCGAGCACGCACGCCGCGGCCCCGCCCCCATCGAAGTTCGCCAGCATCTCCGCGGTCACGGATTGCGGATACGCGCTGACGCCCTCGGCGGCGACGCCGTGATCCGCCGCGGCGACGACGAGGGCTGCGCGCGGGTGACGAGGTGGCACGGCGCCTCGGATCGCCGCGATCCGGGACACCAGCTCCTCGAGTCGGCCGAGGCTCCCGCGCGGCTTGGTCTTCTCGTCGAGGAGCGCCTCGACGGTTCGCCGAACGTCTTCGCTCGGGGGGTGGATCTGAGCGATTGTCTCGGTGATGGTCGTTCGAGCGTGCGCGGTGTCGCCCGCAACCTTCTCCCTCACGCCGTCTCCGGCGATGCGAGTGCGACCGCCCGCCCTGCAACCATGAGGTACGAGCGGTCGGCAACGCGCGCGAACGCGGCGTTCACCTCGCCGAGCACGTCCCGGTAGCGACGCGCGAGCGCGTTCGTCGGCACGATGCCCAGCCCCACCTCGTTGCTCACCACGACGGCGTGTTCGGATCTCGCGGCGAGCGTGTGGGCGACCTCCTCCGCCTCGGCGACGATCGCGG